>Ga0136560_1001463_pt1 | contig 12195 bp, 12 predicted proteins | sample AntRauMeHopE1497_FD_104925 | JGI IMG/M metagenome (GOLD analysis project Ga0136560, IMG submission 104925) | Saline lake microbial communities from Rauer Islands, Antarctica - Metagenome Hop E1 #497 | ecosystem: Environmental > Aquatic > Non-marine Saline and Alkaline > Saline | place...
GAGTGGGCATGCCATCGGAGCTGGAACAACCTCGTTATGATTTCGATTCGATCGATCCCGATTACTTCTTCACGGTATAGGAGAACCCCGAGGATGCTGTAGGCATTGCCATGAGGAACGCCTCCGCCCACGGCGACGAACCGTCCTTCGAAGACGCCCTCCCGTGGCTCGCACCGCAGCACGATTACGCCTTGCTCGGTCGCACGGCACCACTCCTCAAATTTGTCGTCACACCTTACGGGACCATCAAATACGCCAATCAGAGTGTCTATGAGCCGGGCTATCCTGCGGACGACCTAGGCACAGGCACCCCTGTATACGACCCGAGGGAGTTCACGAAGTACTGGCCGCCGGTCAATTTCACTGACTATAAGAGCGCTCTCGTGGGGCGGGCGTCGCAGGTTGTTGCCGTCCAGACGTGGGACGCAGAGGCAGCCAAAGGATTCACTCAGATTGCCGTTGCTCCGACTCTGAACCCGGTCCACGCCGGACCGTCAAACCAGGGAACACAAGGGGACGGCTCTGGCTCCGGGCCGCAAGTGCTTGTTCGCATGATGGACACACCTGCACCCGGCGTGAACTCAGACCCAGTGTACATCCGGGCAGCAGACACGGACGGGTCGCCTGCTCGGGAGATCGGTGCAGGCGGGGCTGCTATATTCTACGCCTACGTGTGGATGGAGGTGCAGGCACTGGAGCCAGTGCTGGCTGCCAGCTCGCTGCGAGGGGGGCTTGACGAGGCAGGAGAGTTACCTTCTGGCCTGCTGCTGCCAGGGCCTGAAGGGTCTCGGTTCGTTGACATGACGAGGGGAGCAGTAACGTCTAGCCTTGCCATGTTCTGGGGCACTTGGCCCAACTATGGTTTCGGGCTAGATTACTGGAGCGTGTCGCTGTCAAGGGGGGCATCGCTTCCGCTGACGTCTCTCGCTCTGTGGGATACTGCGCTCGGGTTCGGTCTGGGCACTCAGTCGATGGATCTCGTTGGTTTTTACATGCGTTCCTTCATCGAGTCCAACGGGGCAATCAACATGTCTGGGTGGAAGGACGAATGCATCCTCGCAGATGGTTTCGCAGACTACGGCAGGATCATCACTGCATTTGCTTAGACTGGGAGACACGCAATATCGTCAGGCCAGGAAGCCTGGGTGGATGCCAACATGGACCCCTTCCTCCGGATCGTCAACTATACGTCTGTCCTCCGTCAAAGGGCCGTCGCGATGTCGCTTCCTGCTCCACTGACTGGCATGGTGGTAGGACCAGCCGAGCATGACCTCTGCTCCTGGCTGCACCCGTACTTTGACATCAATGCGTGGATGGCAAGGGGCCTTAGAGATGCCGGCCTGTTCCTCCGAGAGACGAATAAGGGCCCTTCTGGACTAGCAGATAGCTTACTGCACGAGGCAGAGACATACTACTCGGATGTGATTGCCTCGGTGGAAGGGAGCCTCATAAAGGTCAATACTACCTCCTCAACCTCGCTGTCTCGCAAGGGCAGTACCCCCACCAACTACCTGCCACTGTGGCCCGTCGCATAGTCAGGACCCCAGCCCACTCCATTCCCCTCCATGATCACTGACACAGCATCATCGTACGCCAATTTCCGATTCTGGACCGAGCTGATCAGGGCAGAAGTGATCCCGGATGGTGTCGTGGAGAGCCTCCTGGATTTCCGGCTGTCCCGGCGTGGTGCAGTGGGTGGCATCACTCGATGGACAGATCATCTGGATGACATGCCTGCTGGTGGATATGCATTGGGTGCTCTCAGGCTAGACCGACTCTCTGACTTTAACACGCTTCTCTCCGGACACAGTGCTCTGTACCAGAGCCGAGGAACGTTCACTGCTACCGAACAGCTAGGCATCATCGGCAGCAACAAGAGCGGTGGATTCAGGGAGTACCTTGCTGCTCCCAGCGAGAGAGATGTGGATTTCTGCGTTCCAAGCGTCCTTCTGCCTGCCCTCATGACACAGTGGTCTCTCGTGTGGACTCCTGCAACGTCCGATGACCTCTGGGTCATGAAGGGGACTCCTAGACGGTGGATGGCTCCGGATGACGACTGTTCCCCGGCCGGGGGTCCCTGTGAGGTAATCAGAGCAGGTCCCATGGTACATCGATTCGGGAACATCTCATTCAGCGTGAATTCCACGGTATCTTCGGCAACGGGGCAGCTGCAAGTTGCAGTGATTGACCTGGCTCTTGATCTGACTGGCCTCGGCTTCGTGGAGACGTGGCCAGCGACCGAGGCTCCGAATGTGTATATTCGGGTGCGCGACCCTGCCAATGCAACGACCGTCCACAACGTTAGTGCCGAGGCGGGCAGTGATCCGTCGACTGGGCTCTCCGTCGATGCCTCGCTCCATGCAGTGATCGTACGGCCGGGAGTTGTGAAAGGTCCCTGGCATGCCGTCCTCAAGGTCACCATGCAGTGACCAAGACAATTGATTGTTTGCTTGTATTGCGAGTACTTTCGTTTGTGAAAACAGGTAACGGTAGATCTAGTCATCGCCGACTCATCATATCAAGATAAGCAGCTGCTTCAGACAACCAAAGTTCCCGAGATCTAGACTACTGATTGGACGTCAATGCTATATCTAGGACCCGTCAAGGTGTGAGAGCTATGCTTTACGATTACACAGTATGAACAGCATTCACACTTGTTCAGTATTTACACACTCAGAGCAATTTGAGTTCCTCTGGCTCTCCCTCTCCAAAGGGAGCAAACACTGCCTCGATGTCCGAAGGAGCAATTTCTCCCTCTTTCCACACAGGTTCGCGACGATCCACAACAACCGATCGTACGCCCTCGTAGAAATCGGAACGGCCTGCCGGGTCCGTCATTCGCATCGCTATGCGGAACTCCATCTAGAGGAGCTCCGCAAGAGAGCGATCCGACCCTCGGATCACTTGCTCCCGGGTCACGGCCAAACTGAACGGGCTCATCTTCCGAAGAGCTTTTGCGGCCCTTGAAGCTGCTTTTGCCACTGCAGGATCGTCACTGCTAGAATGCTCGTCACACCCTGTTATCATCGCGTCTAGGGGGGCTCCGCCGCCAAACACTTGCTCGATGAAAGCGAGAGTGGATCCGGCAGCCACGCCAGAGTCAGCCTCGTCCACTGGCTCCACGAACTGGCCCAGGATCTGCTCCACTTCGTCGTGGCTTCTGCTGCTTGCTTCAGAAAGTGCTTTAGTCAGTGGCTCTACGTTGCCTCGACGAACAAAGTGAGTTGCCACCCCCGCGGCTACGGCCTCCTTACCTTTGAGGCGAGCTCCGGTGAGGCCGAGAAACATGCCAAGCCCGGCCTTGAGCTTCGGGCCATTAGCAAGGAAATAAGAACCCCCTACATCGGGAAAGAATCCAATCCCTGTTTCTGGCATGGCGAATACGCAATGCTCAGTTGCTACTCGAAAGCTAGCATTGATGGAGACGCCAACTCCGCCACCCATCGTTATGCCATCCATAAATGCAACAAGTGGGATCTCCTTCGTCATTTCTGCGAGCTGCGAGTCAAGCATGTATTCTTCTCTGAAAAAATCTTCTTGTGCGCGTCGAGAAGTATCACTTCCATCCCCTCCTCCAAGTAGCACTTTGATATCGCCACCAGCGCATAGGGCCTTATCGCCAGTACCTGATAGCACGGCAACGTTGACCCCAGAATCGTTATGAGCGCGCTTAACAGCGGGTGACATTAGTCGTATCATGCGGAGGTTCAATGCATTGAGGGCTTTGGGTCGATTGAGCTCCAGCTGTAGAGCCCTTCCAACAGTCTGGATGAGTACCTCTGGAGACATTGATGAGCTCAGTGAGCGAACAGGGCCAAACGCATACCTACAACGGGCCAATTGAAGCCGGTGTAATTTACTAAGGCTGAACGAACCGAATCGATTCATAGTTGCGCAGAAAGTGGCCCCGTACGGAGCTCCAGTGTTCCTGCCTGATCGCCCTCGTCACACCCCCAGAGACCAACGATCTCTCATGGATCAAGATTGCATCACCCTTGCAATAACGATGCAATGCAGTAGTAGCACGTTGCAACTGTGCTTGGGGATATTTGTTTTAAATGTCGCCAGCTTGTTCGCGAGCAGAGCTGCTATTCGATCAAATTTTGCTGCTCAACTTGTTTCACTATCTCATGGGTCCAGCTGCAAGTGGGGAGATCTGAGCACTATACTCTATCATGTGAGATCTGGAGATGATATAGAGCTTAATAAGAACGTCATCGTCTCAGGTCAAAGCAACCAATCAGTCGATTTGCGACCCTTATGTAATGGAGTGGCCGAGGTTGGGTTGCCGTTGGATGCAATACTAAATTTCGACTATGGACACAATATTCAGGCACCTAAGCTAGAAAAAACCAACAAACTTCGATCGATAGGCGCCCCACATTGGCGATCTTGCGTGCATGTCGGTTGTGGCTCAGGCGGACTGCATGCTGACGATGTAGCTGCGAACCTCCGAATTCGATTTGCCGCCTGCTCGGACGGGATTGACAACGATGGAGATGGCCTTGTCGATTGGCCTGCGGACCCTGGCTGCAGAAACGGAAAAGATGAATCTGAGGCCGAACCAGTTTCCCCAAACACTGACCGGAGCCCAGCTTTCTCCTGGGCTTGGAATCGGTCAGAGGGGCGCTTGCTCTGGCTCAATGGAACAACGACAGAGACAGAGACCACTCTGGAAAGCGCCGACCCCCTTACAAATGCATGGATAATCGATGAATCAGGAGCGTTCCCTGCTGCATCAGGCCCTGCTAAGTTCTGGTTTCATGCGTCTGATGGCGGGTGCCGTGGTCCCTCATCGTGGTGCGATTGGGTGCTTCACCCATCGCAGAGCAACTACAGCCATGTCATCACGGAATCGTTGAAAGACATGAATATAAGCATGCTATCGCTTTCTGATTCCGTCGCCGTAATCCGTACCGTGTCTCCCTCCCTCGCTGTAATTGACACTGTCTCGCTGCAAGACAACCGGCTGTATCTAACTGTCAACGTGACCAGACCAAACTCGACCAACCCTGTGCTGGACATAACAGTGCCTGTTTTCCTTGGATCTCTAGCCATGGGCAATCGGTGGACTAACGGCAGCATAGATAGCCATGTCCCAGGGCTATGGCGAATGAGGCCGAATTTCGGCGGCCACAATGACTCATTCAACGCCAACTCAAGCGCACATTGGGCCGTGTCTTATCCTGGCTATGCCATGTCACCGGTTTCCGTACTATCAGGTCCTCACCGATCCATGGGAGCGCAGTGGATCACACCGATTGAGGGGCCCATCACCTCGGTCCTCATGGACGAATCTGTGCAGCAGAGCAAGAACCTCCCTGGGTACTTCGGGTCTCTCTCCGTAACGCTCAAAGGGGGGTCTACGTGGGCAGCTGCCTCTATCGTATTCGATTTTGGCGCATCAACAGCCCCCTGGCACGACCGTCTCTAGGCATACAAGTTATTTTTTGATGCTACGTACGGGTCTCCGAGGTACTGCCCAGCCCCTCCTTTCGCCTATTCGGATGTATAGGCTGGACGATTCAACCACACTAGCAAGAGGCTGCCACCTATGGATCTGGATGTAATCATAGAGCCCAATACTACTGGGATGGCGATGAAGGGGTATGGCGTGGGCCTGTACGGATACTGGGGAACAGCCTTAGACAGCTCCCACATGACGAGGGATGGAGGCGAGGACGAGTTCAACCCTATCACCCGGTATTTCGATCCCAACATAGCCCAGTACACGGAAAGTGCTCTAGAGGCGCATTTGGCTGGATGGAATGCGTCCGGAGTGCGCCCATTCTGGTTCTCGAGACCGTGCTCGACTCTAGTGGACTCATTCCAGATGCCGAACGGGTCGTGGGAGTGGCTCCCCGTGAACGTCACGTATCCGGATCCGAATCCCGATCGAGCCTTCAGCGTACCACGCAAGGGTTCGTTTTTTTACGTCCACGACATGGTGGAGTCTTTTCCGTAGGGTTAGGTTGAACGTGCCGTTGAATAGCTCGAGTACTGGTTGGGGAAGGGCGTTGCTGGTGTATACATGGATGAGGCGCGCTGCAATGGGATGCTTTCCTACCTGATGGAGCTGAGGTCCCGGCATCCTGATGCCTTCGTGGTATTAGAAGGTCTGCAAGATAGACTGGCGTTATATGGGTCCACGATACCCACAGTGAAACTTGGACATCCGTGGGTCACACCGCAGAATTCAATGCTGCTGCAGTGGCTTTTGCCCGATGTGACCGCCTACGCTGGTCCAATTGATGAGGGGTTGAGCGGAAATGAAACTGCAAAGTAGATGCTCAATGGGTATCAGGCAATTGTTCCCCCACCCACGGGTGGCAGGGTGTTGGATGCACCGTGGTGTGATGCCCTGGATACAGGCCTCGCGAACCAGCGCGCCAAGCCGGTGCCAAAAGGGATGCAGTGCCCTGTAGTGCAAACGCGGACGAAAAATTGTGGTACACTTTAGTGAATCCACTGAAGAGTACTTGATGATGTGAAGTATCCATGGAGGTAAAGTCGTATCTACCTCTGGCATTGCCAGGCAAATTTTCCAATCAATCTTAATGTAACGTGTATGCGACCGCAATAATACATATTATTTAATGCGAGAGATATGAATCTTATTACGGGCCCGTTCCTGCACTGTGTGGGTCTATGTCCGAGACTTCTGAGTTTATCGGTAATTTATAGCAAGTAATCCAATCTTTTGTCGGAGATGCTGAAAGTACTGAAGGAATCGAGGATTTTCAGCAGCTGTGCAGGCTGCTGCTAGCAGAATTGATCAACCCCTTCGGTGTTCACGGGTCAAGCGATCAGACGACAGCGTAAGGATACATTCCGCGTGCATCTCAAAACGCTACACCATGCCTAGCTGGAAACCGAGTTTCAGCTAATGTAGGCCGAGCCCGACCTGTGTGCAGTTTCGGTTCGCGCATTTTGTCAAACGCACCCTCCACATTGCATGCACGGTGTAACCTCCTTCGCACAATCAAAATTATTCGCGCAGACCTGATGGGGCCAGGCCGAGCAGGGTCACTCATCCAGTGGAGGCGATGAAGGATGATATCGCACGTCGGTGCTACACTTCTCCCGAGCCGCATGCAGCCATGCTGCTCTAGGCTAGTGAATAGCCTTGCAAGTTCTTTGACGGGGTAGGATATGACAACGCCGAACGTGCTACGCGGGCTTTCTATTTCGACAGGAGCACGCTGCTTTCGTGCCTTGAGGATATGTTGGAAGCTCTAGGGACGCCAAACTGGCATTCTCGGAAGTATGATGCCCTTGTCAGTGTCGTGATGCGGCTCATCGTGAGAGGACATGTTTCCTGCGATCATATCCAGGTGCTGCCACCTCGCTCATGCACGTAGTGGGGCGTTGCCAGCTGGCGTACCTGTTTCTTCCCCATATGCTGAACCCTTGCCAGACCAGTGCTTCGCTCCCATTCCATTGGTTTTCGCAGTAGCCACCTCCATCGTCAGAGGAGAAGCCCCTTGACCTCCCTCGATGCCTTCGAGAAGGAATCCTGCTCATGAGACGACAAAGGAGGTCAAAGGACCCACTTGTCATGGAGAGGGCATAGGCAGATAGAGTCTCGGCGGCAAGGTGCCTCGCATTTCTGTACCGATCAGTGCATATCACGGTGACATCCTCCAATAGCGACGGACAGACCCGCTCCAACGACGGCGGTGAGCTGAAGGAGCTCATTGAGCTGACCAGACTAGCCTCGGATGAGCTGTACAGAGCGACGGATCCCACAGACAGAGACGAAGCCAAGGAGCTCCTCGCGCCCCTTATGGCTGCTTTGTTCTCTGCCTGTGACCCGCACTGCCCGCGCTTAAGTCGACCAGTTGAAGGGCGCCCTGTTGCGATCCGTAGCGAATCACTCACGCGGCTTCTATTCATTCAGCATGCAGACCTCGGGGCAACCCTGGGACTCCCGGTAGGCCTGGGGCAATCGAGTGGGCGCAAGGGGTCCCTCCTGTCTGCATCGAAAGCACACTGGAAGCACTCTCCCGCGTATGGTGCACACTTGATTGCTCTCTCGCAGCTGCTTACAGGACTGCAGAAAGCGGAAGAACTCAAAGACTCGCAGGAACTGAGCGGAACAGCAAGGCGGCTGTTCTTCGACCAGGGAGATCAGGCAGCAGCTGTAGGGGCTGAGGGTGCTGGCATCGTAGAAGCAACGCTATCCTTGGATCCGGTTGATGTTTCGTTCAGTCATGACCAAATTGATGAGATCAAGGGCAGTCGGGAATCGCACTTGCGCAAGCTCACCAACTGGGGCCAACTGGCGTGTAGAGAGGTTCTCAAGGCAGCCATGCGAAAGCAGGGCGTGCGGTTCCTCTGCAGGCTGAGTGCACACCCAGCCGTCCGGTATTCGAAGCTGGCGGCAAATGTGTGGGCAGTCGCCGTGCATCGAGCCGTCACTGTGGCGTGGTGGTGCTAGAAACACATCGTCAACCGCACTCTCTTCAAGATGCAGCAAAAAACAAAGTAGGCGCAGGCTTTGGTGAGGCATCAATTGTCAACGTTCCCCCCTTGCTTGCTACGTGTTCTGTTCACGTGCTTTTTCGTTGGCTTTGCTCCCCTATGAATTAATTTCGCAGACCCCAAGAATCTAGCAAGAGCTCAGAGCCAGTGATTACATCTAGCAATGGTCTCACCTGCATGCCCAGACGGTCCGAGGTAACCCAGAGCTAGCTTGCTTCTCGTTCGATTAGGTCGGGTCGCTCGCCGCAATGCAGGAATCGCCGGATCTGTAGGAGGCTGACGACGCTGATGTAGAAAAGCTACTGCCGGTTGAGCGCAGAATGGTGGGGTGGCTTGACTTCGTGGCGCAATCGGTAGAGCCGGATAGCATGAGCGGCGCTGTATGTTTCTTACTGGATGCATCAGCAACGGCGGTGGGTCCACGCTGTGCTGGCACAGGTAGACCGACGGGTTAGCTAGTAATGTACTACTTACTTGGCGAGGCTGTTGACGCTTTCGATGCCGCTGAGAATGCGATGCAGCCACGCAAGGCATTTGAAGCAGTAGTTGCGCAGATGAATGCAGCAGATGGCGCCGCGGCGGAATCTGGCGGCAGGGGCGGGTCAGGCCGCAGCGGCGATGCGTCGCATGCAGGCGCTGTGTCAGCTAGCATGACGCTGCAGGCGGCGCAGGCAGCGAGTGAGAGGATGATTTCGAGCACCACATGGCAGCGTATTTTGGATCCATCGAGGGCAGGAGACCTGCACAGTCGAACGGACGCGGCGCTCGCGGCACAAGGGGGGCGAGTGCGGAACAGGCAATGCCCCGACCATTTGACAATATTCGGCATCGTGGGATATCTGCGCTCCACTGCTGACAGCTGCGATTTGCATAAGCTAGGGCTCCGCCGGGATAAGCTGAAAGGTGCGATGCGCCAGCTTGATCCTGACTTCAATGAGGGTGCGTTTGCTGCTGGAAGGGGTGCCATGGTTGGTGGGGCGGGTGGCAGGGAAGGACGACACGCGTTACCCGTGTTCTCTGACGACCCCGAGCTTCGGGCTATGCAGCGGGCGCTTCACAAGGTAAACGGGCGCATTGATGCGATTCGGAACCTTACGGACGCTGCCCGGCTCGCGGACAATGTGGTCGAGAGACTTGAATCCTCGCTCGCCCTCCTGTCTACACTGGCTGCAGAGCCGCTCTGTAGATCGATTCTGATCGCGAGCTGCATGGGAATCGTGCCGCTTCTGCTGCGCATGTGCCGACTGCCTCTGGACTATGGTGTCAAGGCAGCGGTCCTTCGGGTCCTGGCGATTCTCGCCCGGGATGCGGATCTGGTCCCCTCGCTGTGGGTAGCCATTGAGAGAGAAGGTCTCATGGACGCACCAAGGATGCGCGGGGTCGTAGGAGGTGTCACTGATATTGCTGGTGGCATTCGCTCTGAATTTCATGGCCCTGAGAGAGACGACAACGACTACAGGGCATCGACGGAGTTCTGCCGGCTGATGCGAGCACTGATCTCACACAGGGAAGGTCTCCTAGTGCCAGCAGCCCTGGGGTTCAAAACAGATTCTGGCAATGTTCCCTGCTACGGTGCATGGCCGTACGCCCGCTTTGTTGTAGGAGAAGTCCTAGCATCCTTTCCTCGCCGAATGTTCGCGAGCCCCACGGAGAAGTGGTAGTCCGTGTTCCCTGCCCTTGGCTTTGCATCTGACGTCATGCGGCGTTATCGGGTGAGCAGTCCATCTCCCCTAGAGAGAGAATGTGACCGTGTGATAGCCAGCGGCGTGGAGCCTGAGACTGGGGGCATCGCTGCCAGCTCATCTAGTCGTCCAGACGCTGGTGGTAGACGCCAAGGCAAGTACCCGCGCTGGGTCGTCGCGACGGCGTGCCAGTAGCTTGGAGTCGCAAGCGCAGAGCATTTGGTTGGCACTCCCACGGGTGATTTCTGCCCTGTGGTGCATGCCAGCTGGGCGGCACAGCACTCGAAAGCCCCGGAGCAGTGCCCCAAATCCATCGGGTTTGAAGTGGCGTCCATGCTGCTGTGTAACCAGGGCACCTTCAAAGCTGTGATTGCGGTTCTTCGTGGAGGCGCGGTGGAAGACAGTGGCGCTGACGGGGGCGTGGCTCTCATGGGACAGGATGGCCCATTGGAGGGGGCAGGAGCTGGACGATCTGACACTTTTGGAGGCGCCGATGGCCTGGTAGAGCTACGTCTTGACGAGACAGGTCCGTCTGTTGACATTCGATATGCAGGCCCTGCCCCTATCCTTGCTGATCTAGACGATATCGGGCAGGTGAACGTGTCTGATGCTGATGGTGGCGCTGTGGACGCGGGTGCACGGGATACGGCTCTCCGTCGACTCGAGTAGGAGGAGGAGCTGTACGAGAGGGAGGGGGTACGGCAGGATGCAGCTGGCACGCCTGACCAGGATGAAGGCTGGTGGCGAGAAAGGTGTGTGCTATTGGCACTGTAGCTGCTAGAACAGGCGACTCGCATAGATACGGACTTTCAAGCGGCGTGTAATCGAAGCGGGTCTTCCATGGAAGCAACAACCGTCGGAGAGCAGCTGGCAAGCGAACACGAGGCCCTCAAGCTCATCACGAAGTATGTTAGCTATCCTGTGTGGCTGGAGCCGAGGATTTCTGCATGCGCTCTGCAGCTGCTGGCGCGACTCGTGGTTGGAGGTGGGGCACATGTGGGCGCTGACGTGGCCTTGGATGAGCTTCGCAGCGATGCGAGGGAACTGAGGGTCGGGGTCTGGTCTTGCATCGCAGAAGGCCTGGGCGGGTCGGACGATCACGACATGGAGCTGGCACTGGAAGCTGAAGAAAAATGTCGGATAAATCTTGGAGATCTTCAAGCCCAGGTAATGCTTGCAGGGTGCCTCGGTGACCCTGATGACCCGCCTGGGGCGAGTGGACTGGTTGATGCCGGGGTGTCACACGGCACAGGGACCGGCCTCTGGTCTACAGATTCCGGCAGGTGCCTCCCAGATGGAACCGGGGTGTTCCGTTCAGTCCCGTTTGAGGCGAATCGGAGGGCGCTGCTAGCACGCCGAGATGCCGCTCTGTTCCTCCTCTCCAAGCTCCTAGGAGCACCAAGGCAATTCGCCTTGAATGTAAGCTTCGGCGGGGTCGACGGTGAGGAGGAGGACGGCATCGTGAGGGGGAGGGCAGAGCTGAGAGCAGATCTTGCATGCTTGCTGCTGGGCATCCACGGAGGTGAGGCAGCACTTGATGCAGAGTTGCCTGGTCTAGCTCTCGGTTTGCCTCAGCTCGCAGCTCAGAGGATGCAGACGAACGACATGTCGGAGGGTGCGCTGGCCGCGATTGTGAGCAAGCTGCACCAGCCTGGCTTTCTCCTCGATCGATCGGACACGGCACAATAGTGCCTTGCCATTCTCCTTGCACTCAGGCAAAGCGCGAGCCAGCACAAGACTGTTGATAGATTTATCGAACAGTATCGACTGGACCACAACCTGCGGATCCCGTAGGCGCACAACCCTGCGGATGCCCCATTCGACGATGACGAGGAAGAAGCAGAGGAGGAGGAAGCGAATGGAATGCGCGCAGTGGCACTGAATGCAGACACGCGTATGTTCAGCGCGCTTCTAGTCGAAGCATTGCGCGTTTTACCGAGAGCACCTGATGTAGGAGCGGGCCTCGAAGTACTGCGAATCGCGTCAGAGCGGTCGGTAGCATGGCGGGGATGCGTGACTGCCTGTCTCC
>Ga0136560_1001464_pt1 | contig 12195 bp, 11 predicted proteins | sample AntRauMeHopE1497_FD_104925 | JGI IMG/M metagenome (GOLD analysis project Ga0136560, IMG submission 104925) | Saline lake microbial communities from Rauer Islands, Antarctica - Metagenome Hop E1 #497 | ecosystem: Environmental > Aquatic > Non-marine Saline and Alkaline > Saline | place...
GAGCAGTTGCTTCAGAGGGCCCACCTGCTTGCTCGCCCGATCGAGCTCCAGGGTCTGCTGCAGCAGCTCTTCATTTCTCGCCTCCAGCTGCCTGATCTGTTCCTTCTGGCCGGAGACTGCCTTGAGCTTGGCCCTGAGACGCTCAACAGCCGCCTCCGCCTGCTGACGAGCAGCCGCTGCAGGTCGGAGGATGTCAATCTGGTCTCGCAATGATGCTGCTTCTGAGGCACCCCTCTGCAGCTCCACGACCTTGGACTCCAGCTCCTCGATTTTCTTTGTTTTTGCTCCGAGTTCCTCGGCATGCCGGGATGATTCGGCGGCGGCCCGTCGTCTCCTTGCAGTCGCCTCTACCTCCGCCGCCGCCCCGTATGCGTCATCACCTATCGATGCCATGACTGCCGGGGCCTCATCATCACTTGCTAGCAGGCCACAACTTGCTCCGCTGCCGATCTCGTGGTTGCTAGCGTCATGCTGTGCCGAGGGTTCTGACTCGTCAGCGACTGCAAGGTCAAGTTGGCGCCTGGCGGCAGGGGACAGAAGGGCCACCGCAGGAGAATGAGAATGCAACAAGGATAATTTGGTAGACACAGGAGAAGCCATGCTAGGAGATGCAGTGTCGGCGGCATCGGCTGATTCTCCGTCGGCCTCGCTGTCTCCGTCAGATTCCTCGTCCTCGTCATCATCGTCTGGTTGTTGCTCCTAAATGATTTGCATCAGCTCTCGTTGTACGTCAGGTGAAAGTTCCATGATGCTTTGCACGAATTCGTCGCGCTTGGAGCTTTGCATCGCAGCGCCTAACGCGTTGGCGCATAGCTGCTCAAAATCGTCCATACTTCCATCGCGAATAGCCTATGCGTCGATTTTCAGACCGTTACTCTGCGAGTCGAGCCAAAAGTCCATCTATAGCCTACATGTACATAAATTTTTACCTCATTTCTAATTTCTAGAGAGCAAAGGGAAGGTGTGCTCACTGTCGCCTCAGCAATGCACCGGACGGTGCTATCGATTTCGTCTTCGTCTTCGTCGGTCGCCTCGAACTCTGGGTATCTGCGTCAGGAGAGCAGCAATGGTGTAAATTTCACTATACTATAGCAATAACCGATATAAATTGGGAAGTTCGAAGGTGGGTTGGCTCACAGTTCCTCTGCAAGGCAAAATAGTATTGAGCAGTCCGCCAGCGCTGCCAGGCGCTCGACTTCCGAGTCAGCGAATTTGCACAGCCAAGCTGAGAGCGCCACCTACCTAGGCGTTTCAGACGCCATGAATTGCCAAGCAGCTCAATTATCTACCAGCGTGCCTCGGTTGCGCCATGGATTGCTGTTGCGACCCGTTGGAGCATTATTCCGTGTACTTAATTAGCCCTGCTGCTGGTATAATTTTCGAATTTTGGCTGTCGTATCTTTTCACTCGCTCACCGGAGCTTCGCTAGCTGTATCCCGACAAAAAAGCATTTATAGTTTTGTGCCAGAATGGCTGCTGTGGATGAAGCACCGAAGTCTGCGGCCAAGGCGCCCTAGCCTTCTATGGTTGATTCTCTGAACCTTTTGAAATCTGGGCTTGCTGAAGCGTGAGCGATCAAGCATTTCTTTGAAACGGATCTGCAGCATCGATGGATCAGGTACACATTTTAGACATTTTCCTTTTGTTCGCAGAGCGAAAGCGGTAGTTTAGCTGAAGAGGTCGCTGCCCAAATTGATCAAAGAGGAAGTACGCGGTTAGGTCAAACTTCTGATCAAGTAGGAACTGAAGAAAATGTCATCCACCGTCGATGCATCCGTCGCAGCGGCTGTAAAATCTAGCGAGACTTAGCCCAAAAAGAAGCGGAGGAAGCTCGACCCCGATCGCGTGAAGCGACCTCCCACGTCGTTCTTTCGGTTCATGGCGGAGCAGCGAGAAGTGGTCAAGGCCAAGATGCCCGAGGCATCCAACTAGGAGCAAGTTCAGGCTATCAGCGAAATTTGGCGCAGTCTTTCAGACGAGAAGAAAGAGCCGTACGTTGCCGCAGCCAGCCGAGACCTCGAACAGTACCACAAGGATAAGGCCAAGAAAGATGCGGAGGATGCAACTACAAGCGGCGGGAAGAGCCCTTCTGCTTCGAGCACAGGGCACGAAGATGACGACGACGAAGGTGACAACGGAACCGCTGCTATGAGCGATGTCAGCGAATCTGAGCAAGAAGATGATTCGAGCGATTCGGATGATGACGACGACGAGGATGATGATGACAGCGATGATGACATGTCGGCGGCTCGCCAGACACCCTTGTCCACCAAGGCGAAGCCAAAGAGCAAGAGCAAGAGCAAACATGCCCCCGCGCAAGCAGTGCCATCCACACCCCCCGCTGCTGCTGGAAGCAAACGAAAGCGCGACGATGACGACGACAAAGCAGGCGGCTCAGGGTCCGGGTCCGGAACTGCGGCAGTGACCAGCCCTGGCTCAAGCAAGCACCACAAGAGCAGCAAGAAAAAGCACAAGAAGCACAAAAAATCGGACAAGTGATTCACCTAATTTCTGCCGACCGTTGCACCCACCTGGTGTCCCCTGGTGTTCCCTAGCCTATGGTCGACGGCCCATGGCAAGTTGGCCGCCACTCCTTGCTCGGTATCGATCGGAGCAGATGAGCCGGCAGTGTGTCTGGGAGGTGCAGTCGATCTGGACTCTGCCTGCGAGTGGTGCACCCTGGGGGCCAGGGGCACTCGTTGGGAGTGGTCCTGTGGGTGTTGAGGTTGAGATGGGTGTTTAGATTGAGGTGGGCATTGAGCCGCAACAGTGGACTTGGGTCTCAGCTTGGATTGAATTCGCCCACCTGAAGCCAGCGAGACTGAGACTGAGACAAATCTATAACACATCTAGATCTATACCATTACTTGCATATTTGTGCGATCAGGCTCAGACAGCTAGTGAACCAATGCCAATGCCAACAGCAGTGCGGAAGGAGGATCGTGAATCGCACCTCTCGCCCTGTATCCCTCAACTCAACTCAACTCGATACAACTGCTGCACTGCACTGCATTGCACTGCACTGCACCTGTTTCAAGCCACCGCCGAGGAGGAGTGCAACCTCCCACTACGCGTAGATCGCGGGATGCCACGCAGGCGCACACCACGTCAGACATCCTTCTTGGCTGCTGGTGCACTATCGTCTTCATCCCTTGCCTCCTAATCGTATGCCTACGCACGGTCATGCCCGCTCCCAGATGCGGCCGCATTGCTCTTCTCGAGGAGAGCAGAGCCTCCGAGTGCCTCTGTGGCCTGAGACATGACACCGTAGCCATGTTCGGCCACCTTGTCGATCTTCTTCTCGTACATGCGCAAGAATCCGCGGAGAAAATGGTTGTATACAAACTCGGCGCCCTGCGAAGTTAGAGATTCGTGGATCACGAGACGAAGGCTGGCAGCAACTGAAGAGGGGCCCATTCGATTCTAATCTATGAAGTGCAGGACTACGAGAGAAACTCACGCGGAACTGAGGCACTTGAAGTGCAATCACGAACAGAAGCTTTAGCGTGTAGTAAAAAGGAATCCTGCGCAGTAGCGGGTCGGATGGCATGTGGGATTGCACCAAGGTGGTGACGAAATCGCGGAAACGACCAACCTACATCGATTGTCCTGGAATACTGAAGCCAAGTAGCAGTGCAAGGAACTCACCACGTAAGAATGAACCCAACAAAATTCTCGATTAGCTCCAGGAACCCGAACACGACCCAGTATGACAGCCTGCAAATCGATTCGAACTGGCCAAGAACGACAGAAACAGTACTCTGGATCTGCCATGCATCGGGCAAGTCGTTCAAATTGCAGCATACACCGTGATAAACATAGGACTCTTACCACTAGCTATCTTCTTCGTGGCCGCGGCTCTCGATTGCCTTGAATGACTGATACGCAGGAATGGCGAACCCCACCAGAGTTGTGAGGAATTTCATACCGAAGCCAAAGAAGACAAACATGAGAATCAGAATGCTCCCTCCGATTCCCAGATACACTCGCTTAACATTCGTTGCCTTGTGTGCCTAATCAAAAATGGAAATGCCTTGAAGGCGAGAATCCCAATCTTCTAGTTTTGCTTGGACCTGTTCCAGCGTTTGCTGCGTGAAGAGTTGTGTGACCATGTCTTGCATCTTCTGAGCCGGTGGTACTTCTCCGCCACTCCGTGAGTTATTTTCCATCGCCGGCATCAGGTGTGTTTTTGCTTGGGTTTCTCTACGTAATGATTGACCGAGAGGAACCCGCAACTTCATGGACGGTCCGAGGTTCCGCCCTCGCCGGCGGCGGCGCCGAATCAGTCGTCATTTGCAGTAAAAAAGGCAAAAACCGAGGAGCGTCAACACTGTTTTGCACTAGAATTAAGTGCTCAGATTCTACGGGTGTGCGGTGGGGACCCTAATCCGAATCTGAACGGCAAGTTTGTCCTTTTTTCTTGAATTGATGCTCGGTTTCCTCTGAGCTGTCAACATACGTGATACTAATTATGTACTGAGCCGTTGGAATCAGGTGTGTCACGCAAGCTGATCAGTCCTGAAAGTGGCTAATCTGCGCGTGACTTTCTGGCAGACCTACTGTTTCGCGAAATTATTGGTGCTCATGTCTGCGAAGTTGCAACAAGCAGTCGCTCGTTGCAGCTCTAGTCATGCTCCGCTGCGCCTTGCGTACTATGCTGCTGTGGCAAAGCTTCAATTTGCTCTATGCGACTCTAGGGACGGGTGGAGAATCGGCGCACTTTCCCTTGTCGATACTTCGGGTCCAGTTGTCAGGCCCAGTAGTAGAATGATGGTGTTGCGCGATGTATCACTATCATCCACCACGCCAAGAACTATATCGCTGTCCACCAATTGCGACCAACGCTCCCCTAAGGTCCGACAGCTAGAGGTTGAGGACGGGGCATGCTGGCTTTTCTACGATTCGCACTGGAAGCAGCAACTGCGGGTCTCGGGCTCTATTCGTCGTGTTCACGAAACGCCAGAGACTTTGTCCTGGGACGAAGTTTAGCCATTCGCAAGGCGTTGCTACGTGTAGAATGAAGCCCCTTCTTCTGTACTGCCTATGATTCATCATTAGCATATTCCATCAGCCACTTTACAAGGCGGTGGTCGCTGTCCCAGTCCTGCTGACCGAAGATCCGGATCAGGATGGACGCTACCACATAAGGGACATGCCTGGACTCAAGAGATGACCGAGCATGGAAGGCCAAACTTCGCTAGGATCCAGCTGGATGTCCATGAAATGGACTGGGTATGGCTCGATTCTGGTGGACACTTGCGGGCAAAGTTCTGGTTTGATCCAGGTCTGGGTCTGGATCCGGATCCGGAATCGGAAGCACAAGGGGGGGGCAGCGGGCCAACAAACGGTGTAAGGACTGATGCCAACATGCCTTGTGGAGGGGGCTCAAAATCAGGTGTGAATTCGGAATCGAATTCGGAGGCCCGGATCTAGGCCTACTAGATGGCCGGAGGGACTGAATAGCTCCCCCTGGATGTCCTGGCCTCTCTCGGCGTGAGCGAGAGAGGGATGAGGAAGGAGTTATTCGGGAGCGTGTCAGCAGGCATGGACGGGGATGGCAATGACATGGTTGCAGTGACTTGCCCGAGACTTATGCGGGCCGAATGGCTGGCGCCGTAACGGGATTCGGAGCCACCATGGTGCCGGAATGCAATAGACTGACTCGAAGGACTATGTGGGGAGGCAAATATAATTCGGAGACAAGATTTGATTTAGATTCAGTTTCAAGCATATAGCAGCGACTACACTCGCTCTCAAGTATCTGCATAGTTTCGGATCCAGTCGAGAATTATCGGCACGGTTGCAACCGACTGAAGATGAAGAACTATAAAAATCGTGGCAAGAGCGCCTAGTTGAGGAACACCCTTTGTTGAAACACAGATAAGCGCAAATCCACTATTATGGCGTCCACTCAAGAACCATTAGTTGATTCGCTCATGGGGCCCGGTGGCATGGTCGTTGGGGGTGCAACTAAAGAGTCGCAGGGTGTTGTGTACCTCTCGCACTTGCCCCATGGGTTTTATGAGGACCAGATGAAAGGTTTCTTCGGACAGTTTGGAACTGTGACTCGGTTGAGACTTGCGCGTAGCAAGAAGTCTGGTCGATCGAAGGGCTACGCGTACGTGGAGTTCGCTTCGAAGGCGGTTGCCGATATTGTTGCAAACACAATGAATGGGTACTACCTGGTGAACAAGTATGTGCGTGCTCGATGCCTGAGCTTCGACCAAGTGCACCCACGACTTTTCGTTGGGGCACATCGCAAATTTAAGTGGATTCCTTGGAGGTTAAATGAGAAGCGCCGGCGAGAGAAATCCGTGTCTGGTGATACCCTGGATCGCCGCGTTCGCAAGCTACTTTCGTCCGAAGTAAAACTGAGGAAGGCGCTTGAAGAGAAAGGGATCGACTACGCATTTGGTGGATACTCAGAAGCTGTTGTGCGCGCGATCATGAGACGCGAAGAAATGATCAAGTCGGGTGAAGGCGCTGAGCACGAGAGCAAAGCTCCTACCGGCGACGTCGCACCAGTGGCTAAAACGGAATCGGCAGCAAAAGCCAAGGGGAAAAAGTCAGCCACTGCACCTGCAAGCGCTTCTGTAGTTGACGATTTTGGCGAAGATAGCGAAGGCGAGGGCGAAGAGGTTGACCTAGACGACGAGGAGGCTATGCTCAAGAGAATCGCACGCATTGTTGGCACGGGACCGGACAGTGGCGGTGTGATCCTGGAGGCAGAACAAGCGGAAGAGGCAGATGATGATGAGGATGAAGATGAAGATGAAGATGAAGGACCTGCGTCTGCGGCAGGAATCTCTGCCAAGAAAAGTGCCAGCGCGAAGAAGTCGGGAAAGAGCCCGGGCAAGGGTAAAAGCCCGGGTAAGGGAAAGAGCCCGGGCAAGGGTAAGAGCCCGGGCAAGGGAAAAGGGTCTAGTCCAGCAGCGGTTACGCCTGCATCAAAGGGTGCAGGGCAGAGCAAGGGCAGCGGGAAGGGCAAAAGCTCTGCATCAGCCACTTCGTCAGGCAAGAAAGCTGCAGGTGATAAGAGAGCTCGCGATGCCGCAGGTGCAGGACCTAGAACCCCAAAATCAGGGGGAAAGGGTAAGGGCAGTGCGAAGGCATCTTCGGCTAAAAGTACCAAGGGGTCTGCGAGCGCAGGCAAAAAGAGACGCCTAGATGCCTGAATACAAGAAACACACAATATACACTACCTTGTCATAGAGATCTGTTGGCATCAATTCCATCCATCCAATAAGTTTCTCATTGAGTTCAGCCATGGCAGACACCTGGTCGCTCCCCCGAGCTGTGGCTCTTACTAGCACACTCCGGCCGATGCTCTCACTACTAGTACGAACTGTCGAATTCGACATCTCCGTCTGCAACCCCTTTGGTAGGAGTGCTGAATCGTGTGAGATTCAAGTTGCTCTCGGAGACTGATACGTTTTCCTAGGCCCCTGCGTCCACTTCTCTGCTCTGCATGTAGAAGGGTCCGGGCTATGGACCCAATTGCATGCCGAGACTAGCACCATGATGTAGATCAGCAGCACTCTCTCTGTCAGGACCTCGCGAGAGAGGCGCATCGTCAGTCCAGAGGGCGCTTGTACCTGTGGTACGCTCCGGGTCAGTCGACAAACATGAAGCCGAGCTCATATCGACACCTGGCTCAGTGGCCTAGCTAGCCCCAGGTACCTCGGAATGACTGCCTAGAGAGGTTGCAGCGGGAACAGAAGCAGCAGTAGCTCTCCGCTCCAGAAATTGCAGCTAGGCTTCGAGCTCTTCCCTCAAGACGGCACCGCCCTGTGCTTCCATCACTCGAAGCACAGCACCAGACACGAACGTGATGTAGTCATGGTCATCCAGTTGCGCAGAGCCACTATTGCTTCTTGCTCGCTTGCGCAGCACCACAGATGTACCTATACCAGCACCGCCGCCGGGGCTTCGACTGCCGTTCAAGCTTGCGTTTGACGCGTCACCTGCTTGCGTTTCAGCTCTTGTGTCGAGGAATCGCGCCAATGCCCTGCTGGAATTGAAATTGGGAAGGTTTGGCGGGCTTTGCGAGCCCAAGTTACTGTGGGGACCATTGCTCGATGCAGTTGCAGCATCAGAAGCAGCGCGGCGAGAGAAAGGGCTGGCATGGGAAGAGGTGCAACTCTTGCGCTGGTCATGCACATGCACGGCAACTTCTGGCTATGAAAGAACCGCCCCTGCCCTGGACGTGGCTTCGTGCTGATTTTCGTCTGCGTCCGAATCGCTCATCTGCGTAACGGACCCACCGGCGGCCTCTTCTCCCTCACTAATCACGTCCAAAGCATCGAGCTCTCGCTGCTGACCCAAGGACATAATTCCATCGAGACCCCTTCGTGCCTCTGCGCACCACCCCTGCAGCACTTTCCTCGGCGGAGAAGCATCTAGCGCCGTGGATCCCGCCATTGCAAGCATTGGGTCCCATTGTAAGGCTCTCTGCACCCCCCTGTCCGGAGTCATAGGCGTATCCCTTCGCAGGACAGCAAGAAGCTCAGCAAAGCGCTGTGTTCTCCTTCGTACAATAAAACGGCACGCATCTTCTACCCGAACTGCCCGCATGAGACCAGATACCAGTTCAACCACCGCAGTATCCTCGGCATGCTCGGTTGCAGCCTTCGCCCGTTCGCTGGCAGGTCCAGCGGACGCATCACGCAGTTGCTCCTCTAGCGGAGGCGCCAGACCGTCTTTTGCAAGCACTCGCAGCATTGCAGATGAGCACTTCAAAAGCCGGGTACACCGACGTAAGAAGCGCCTGGAAGGCCCGTCTTCCCCGCTGTCGATTACAAGGACCCCGAAATGTTCCAGCATTCGCCTAGTCTACCGCAGCGCAGTCCCAGCGAATCGGACCAAAATTTCGAACTGCGTCACAACGGACGGTACCCCCTGCGCTAGCACACCTTTGAGGCCCTCCCGGCGTGACCGCATATCCGGAGAGTCGTCCCAAGGAGGGATTTCGTCCAGCTCGGCCTATGCTAGCGATGTGAGCCGGTACGAGACCACATTGGCACTCACATCGGATGTTTTGAGACGGCAGCGCAGGCTGTCAACCGCATCGCGTTCGGCAGCTGCATCTAGTGCTCGTTGTGGAGGCAGGTTCTGCAACATCCAGAGCGACCGTGACGAGGCGTCGCACATGATTTGATACAGACGCTCAGCCCGGTGAACTCGAGATCCACGTGAATATGTATCGTGCCGAAGATCAACATGCGGAGACCTTGGTCCGCCCGAGTCCGCAGGAGGAATCTCGGCCGCCTCCGAAGACAGTAAAGATCTGCTTGCCGCATGCCCTCCAATTGATGGTATGCCTGGCTAAAGCTGCATCTGAGCCTACGACTGCGAGCGAAGCCCCAACCTGGACCTTCCACTGTCACCCTGCATGTCTTCCTATTGGGCACCAACCAGACTCCCCACGCTGCTACCAGATATTCCTATGCCCTGGCCGTGTCGCCCCCCACCGGCCGACGATGATCCCGACCTTCGTCGCGATCCAACGACCCCTTGTCTCGTACCTTGTCCGCGCGATCCTCGTGTTTGCGGGAGTCCCAGCGGCGATGATGTGTTGGAATATGTAGAACCGGGCGATGGTTGCTTGGTCCCAGGAGGACCAAAACCTCGGTTACTGATAGGTGGCTATACAGCGGACCGGCCTTGGCCACTGCCTTGACTTGCAGCTGTCGCTGGCTGCGCCGGTGTTGAGGGGGCTCGCGAGCCAAACCCAAAGAATCCCGCGATCGACCAGTCATCCCCCTATTCGGCAACAACAGTAGGAGTATTGCGACTGGCGGATGCGGACGCAGATGCTCCCACTTGTGCAGCCATGCCAAGCATACTCGTCCTTCCTTTTGGGTTCGATCGCATGCTCTGGCTATGCCCGATGTATCCTCCTGCCCCGACCGATCCGGTGCCACCAATCCTTGGACCTCCCGTGGGCATCAGTCCTCCCGATAGACCGTAGGAAGGCATCGACCCAAACCGTGCATCCCCAGGGCGGTAAGTATAGACCCCCGGCGAAGATGAGGGCATCATGCCTTGCCTACGGCGACTACTGCCAACGGCAAGTGACACCCGTTGTGCAGGACCGGCTACAGCGGGTGGACCGAGTGAAGGGCCTCTCTGCTACCATGAAACTGCGTTCTACTGCTGTTGTTGCTGTTGCTGCTGTTGCTGCTGTTGCTGCTGTTGCTGCTGTTGCTGCTGTTGCTGCTGCTGCGTTGGTCCGATACCCGCTGGCGATGGCTAGCCAGATCTACTACGTGCATGACCATGACCATGACCATGCATGTGTCCATGGGTATCGTGCCCTCGGTAGCCTGGAGCTGCAGCTAGCAGCTAGGACGTCGCACCGCCTTGGTGCCGAGAATCTCTATATTTCCCTGAGTGTGCGGCTGCGATGTCATGGGTTGCCTCGGATGCGGCGACGGAACCGATGCCGACGGACATGACACTTGCAGACCGAACTGATGCACCGTCAGAGGTGTGCTGCCCCCCCCGCGCGCGCGAGCGGCGATGTTGGCGATTTGCGGCACGGCGCTCTCTTTGTCGACGCTCGGTCTCCGCCTGATACTCTTCTGGGGTCATTTTTCCTTTGCGAACGAGGTCGAGCATGTGGTCTGGTAACTGTGGTAACCCTTGAAGGACGCCCGGAGCATTGGCAGGTGGTAGTGAGATCTTTGCTCGCTGGCGCCGCCTCTTGCCTCGCTTTTGCGTTCCAACAGTACTGCCATCTGTACTGCCCGCAGCCGATTTCTCCACACCATTCTGTTCGCCCAGTGTCGTTGATTCATGGTGGTGCGAATCGCCCATCTATGGCTGGCCAGGCACGCCTTCATTGGCTCGAGTTGGTCGACCAAGGTACATATTGCTACTATTTGATGGAAATTTTACAAGCGGATGCGGTGCTTCCTCTCCGATGGATCCGAAATCCAACTCTCTGCTATGCCCACCGCGGTCCGGTGCAACTTCACTTATCAACTCATCCTTGATAGGCGAAATGCCAGGAATCTCAGCCATATCCTTCTTTAGCTACGTACCATCTGTCTGATGTGTATAAATCCCCAGAGGCCAAGAAATGCGGGAAATAAAGCCCGCTTCGGTCCAACTGCCAAGTTTTCGTTTTGTGATGTGTGGTTTCATTTTAACCGGATTTCGGCTCGACGCATTTTAGACTCGGCAACGCAGTAAACGTATAAATCCTCTATCCTTTGCTGTTTTATCAGTCTACGATGCGAGGTTTGCTTGCTATTTCTGTAGTGGCATGTGCGCTGGCAGCCGATGTCCCATCCCACCCAGGACGGATCATAATTAGTGTGAGTTGCAGTTCATTTTACACTGCACCTTCCGTTTGATTTTCTCGTTTTTCCCGCATGCTGCCTTCACGAATGTAATTATATTCGGTTAACTTACGAAAATGCTGGGCTATGCAGGAAGGTCGGCTCACTGCTATTCGAGCTCATCTGTCCGCGAAGGATCCGTATGCGATCATGTACTACGAGCAGCTGATGCAACATTACGAGTCATTCGCATCGCTTCCACCGGTAAAGCGCCCGCAAGCTGCATATGCTGGAATCTTAGATGCAGCTCGGGAGGTTCTGGATCGAATTTACACAGCAGCGCTGCTCTACCGATTGGACGGAAATAGCACGATAGGGTAGCGAGGCGTCCTAGAGCTGTTGAACTGCACGCGATGGAGTCCAGACTGGAATCCAAAGGCCCACTTCCTAGACACAGCAGAACTCATGCATGCTACAGGTGTCGGATATGACTCATTCTATGCCCTGATGAGCGATTCTGAGCGCCAGATTGCAGCCCACGGAATCAGTACCCTTGGTCTGGAAGCCTATCTGACGGGTGTCACGACTAAGCAGTGGTGGGTCACAACAACGTACAATTGGGGAGGAGTTTGTAACGGTGGTGCGATTGTTGGCGCTCTCGCGCTGCTTGATGACCCGACTTACGGTGATACCGCGGCCAAGGTGCTTGGCGAAGCGAGGCAGAATATCGAGTACTCCATGCAGGGCTATGGGCCAGATGGACTGTGGAAAGAAGGATGCATGTATGAGGATTACCAGACGAGGTACATCATTGCAGCAGTCAATGCCCTTGAAACTGCTCAGGGTAGCGATGGGGGCCTGTCGAATGCCACTGGGTATGACCTCACCTGCGAGTCGTCTATCCATTGCA
>Ga0136560_1001466_pt1 | contig 12190 bp, 19 predicted proteins | sample AntRauMeHopE1497_FD_104925 | JGI IMG/M metagenome (GOLD analysis project Ga0136560, IMG submission 104925) | Saline lake microbial communities from Rauer Islands, Antarctica - Metagenome Hop E1 #497 | ecosystem: Environmental > Aquatic > Non-marine Saline and Alkaline > Saline | place...
CCTGCTCCTGCTCCTGCTCCTGCTGCTGCTCCTGCTGCTGCTGCTATGGGTTTGGCTTCAATTCCGATTCCGGTTCGTTGAACCGCGTCACGTTCCAAATCTACTTTAACATAGACGGCATCGTCGACAAATTCAGGTCACCACTGGCGACAAGTGCCGAAGATGAGGATGAGGATGCAGATGAGGTCATACTGATTCCCACGGCTTGCAGAAGACGCAGAATCGGATTTTTATCTTCATCCACCTCCGCATCCCAGCCAGCGGCATCATCATCATCATGATCAGCATCAGCAGCAGCGGCATCATCATCATCATGATCAGCATCATCAGCAGCAGCATCATCAGCAGCGGCATCATCATCATCAGCAGCAGCATCATCAGCACTAGTGCTTGTGATCTTCATCCCACCTGTACCAGTACCACCGCCACTTTTACCGTGGTCAGGCTATTTCATCTACAAAGGCATACCGGGACCGGGACCAGCTCGCATCGCGTTGTTTGGGTGGGATTCCATACCCGACGCTGACCCTGACCCTGACCCTAACCCTGAACCTGACACCGGCCCTAGCCTGTGAGCAGCCCCACTCGAGTCTCTCCCGTTCCGTTGATCTGCTGTCATAGCCAAAGAGCGTCGAGATAGAACAGCGAGAGCCCAGGGAGTGGAGGTTCCAGTGGCAGCGGCGCCGCGCTCCACAGCCCACGCAATTTTTCCGGCTCCAAATCTAGCGATGGCAGTTCCGCAGAAATGCATCGCCGCCGTCCGGCTCCTCAGCCTCGCCCGGAGAGTGTCAGCTGCATCGATAACCCTTTGCCTCTTGGCCATCCACGCGGCTTTCGACTCCCTGTCTCTGCCCCTAGGAGCTCGCAGCACCGTGTTCATTGCCAGCCATGCTCGCATGTGGGACGTATCCTCATGAAAGGGTCCGCTCAATTGATTCCGAATCAATGCGCCGCGAGAGCCTGTGGTCTAGGCATCCGCTGATGCATCGCCATGCAATGCATCTCTGTCCTGTCCAGCGGGTCGGAGCGCCGTCGGAGAATCCCCAAGCATCCAAGACAGGAATCGCCCCGGCCTCGTGGCCGCTGCAAGCCCGAGCTGCAATGCAATGCCCCGTGCAGCCTGCACCTGCGCATACGGCACGCTCACCACCGTCGCTGGTGCGGCGGTTCTCGACAACATCATCAGATCCTAGCTACCGGGACCATCGCAGCCGATCGTGTTGCCTGGGTCAGCGGCTTCCCACTGTTCTCCTAGTAGCACGCCCTCTGCCTCCAGAGTCTGCATTGCCGAAATCGCGCGCAACAAACCACCATCAGCACCACCATGCGATGCACCTACATTCGTCACACCCTCGCACACGCGCTTCACTTCGATGGCACGATCCACCGCGCTCACAGCCATGCCTCCCAGGAGGTCTCGTCGGACCACCGCCCGGTCGACGTACTCAAAGCCCTTGTACTCGGCCTGATCACCAGCAGTGAGCTCAACAGAGGCAAGGGACTTCAGGTGCTCCTACTCCTTTTCCCCGGGGACGTCGGGCTGCGCATTTACGACTCCGAGTGGAGGCCTCCAGGGCGGGGGCAGGGTGCGCGCCTCGAGTAGTGCCCACTCCACCCCTTCAAAAAATGGGTGAGCCATCACCTCCCAGGCCCCCTTGTTCCCCAGCCGTTGGGCCGGGTCACGCACCAACAGCTGTGCGATGAGAGAGCGAGCGTCTGCTCCGATCCGACCGTGAGGCAGCACTACAGATCCGTTAAGCGTCTCATTATTGTCATCGTTCGTGTCACCACCAAGCACAGTGAAAGGACCTACTCCCAGCAGCATCGCGTACAGCAGGCACCCAATGGACCACCAATCCGCCGTACCCGTGTACTTGCCCGGCCTGCCGTCATTGTCCCGACGCAGCATCTCGGGGGCCCAGAACCCGGGCGTTCCCGCCTTACCTCTCGCGTGCGGTTTAATCCGGTTACCGTTCACGTACACTGTCCCGTGGGGCGATTTTCTCACTGTAAAATCGCCGTACTGAATCTCATGCCCGTGGGATAGACTGCCCCCAGCACCGGCGTCTTCGATCTCGAGAAGTAGACACTGCAGCGATGGATTTTGCACGAAAGTGACTAGGCCTAGGTCACTGAGAACGGCGTGCCCGTCGTGAGTAACGAGCACATTCGCCGGCTTGATGTCTCGGTGCATAATGCCCCGCTCGTGCAGATGCTTTAGGCCAAGTATGATCTCGGCCATTAAATATTTGACGACAGACTCTGGGAAGGGTCCCTTTCGCGTCATGTAGGCCTCGATGTCTCCCCCAGCTATCATGTCCATGCCTAGGGTGACGTGCGTCTCGTCCTGGTAGGAGCAGTGAAGACCGGCCACAAAGGGACTCTTGATCTGCGCCATGAGCTGTTTCTCAAGCTCAACGGCTTTCTGCTGCTTCTTCTGCTTAATGAGCCGTTTGTCGATTCTCTTCATAGCATATACGTGACCTGTTCTCTTGCACTGTACAGCAAACACCGTCGCATAGCCGCCCTTGCCAACTCGACCAAGCCAGTCGAACGAGTCGCGGGTGGGGACTGGCCACTCAGCGACAGTTCGCTGCATTTGTTGCCATTGCCAGTCGAATATACTGCGTCTGAATTCAGGAAGGAATTCTGCTTGAATCAGCTCGACGAGAAACACGATCAGCTCGTCGAGCAGCTCATGCCCTTGCTCTTCCTCATCGCCATGCCGGCAGTTGTAAGATCGGATCGACGTCCAGATGTCTTCCAGTGGTCGCATCTACAGACCAGCCGAGTGAAAGGCCTCCACGAGTGACAATGCCACGCTCTGCTCAAGACCAGGACCAGACTGCTCCACGTTGCGCCCGTCGGACAGGTTTCGAAGAACTCGATTACCACCCACATTCGTTTGCGACGCATTATTCGCATCCAACTTGGTGCCGGAATCATGTCCAGATATTTCCAGCAGCTCTTTGGATGGAATGGGCCAGAGGGCCGGCCAATCTGGACTGACGTGATAGTCGGTGAGAATCTGGCCGGACCTGCCCACTGCCCCTGCTTCTGCCCTACCACGGCTACTGGCTGAACCTCTGTCCCCTCCCACTTCCGCGGTTCTACCACGGCTACTGGCTGAACCTCTGTCCCCTCCCACTTCCGCGGTTCTACCACGGCTACTGGTTGAACCTCTGTCCCCTCCCACTTCCGCGGTTCTACAAACAGCCGATGTCTGTTGGGTCTAAGGGGCAGAAACAGCGAATAATCGGTTTACGACCAGTGCTTCGCCCGGCTTGGCTTCATCTCCCTGTCCATAACATGCGTGCATTGCATTGCTATGAAGCACCGTTGACCACGACTCGATCTTTAAGTAGTCGGTATCGTTGTTCCCTGGGCTGTTCCCTGGGCTGTTCCCTGCCAAGGGCAGGTGCAGAGCAGCCATGTCCCGTCTTTCCAGCAGAGTAGCTGGAGATGATGCTTTCGCACTGGCATCCGCATCACAATGAGCAAGTTCTGAGACGGCGACAGCGGTAACAATCTATCCGGAGCAACGCACATCCGGGGCACCGGAGTAGGGGGCTTTCATCGCTGCCAGCGCTGGTGCTGGTATTGGTGCTGGCGCAGGCATGGGCATCGGTAAGGCACTGAAGCTTGGGCTGGAAAGAGCTCCAATGCCCATCCCGTGCCCAATCGGAATGTCCGGCCATTTGCTTCGCCGGCTTCCTTCTGAACACACGCTTACCGACTCGCAGTGGTCCGTGTTGTTCCCTGGCCAGAGATCATGTTCGTTTCTTACGTTTGCCAGGCCACCTGTCGGAAGCGTGGCACATTTACCGGATGCAGACGGAGCTGTGTAGCCCAGCCCCTCAGTGTTTTTGCCCAGAGTTTCCACCTCCAAGGCCATGCCAAGAAGACAGCCAAGGGCAGGGGCAGTGCTGGCCGGGGGCAGCTGCGAAGACACGCCGGTAGATATAGATTGATGACCCTGAGTAGCTGCGCTGAAGGTTCCACCCCCGCTAGTCGTTCTCTCCACCTTCCTGCCCATCTTCATGTTCCTGTTGCGGTTCGGGAGGCTACGAATACTATTCGCTGTAAGCGCACCTGACAGCTCAGACACGGAGGCAGTGCCATTCACGGAAGAAGACGAAGATGCATCGATATCGCTTATCACATCCCCGGGGGCGCTGGAACCGTGAGAGTGACTCTGACGAGAGTGTCTCTGACGACCGGAGGGCATGGCCGGAAGCAGTGTGCCCGCCCGGTTGCTTGATACCCACAGGGCTGCCACCGGCTGCTACTTGATACTAGCAACACCGCTAGTACCAGCAGTCCCGCCATGTTGTCCGGATTCGGAGCCGGAGCTTTGCGTCCGGATCGGGTTGGGTTCACCAATCGGGACCGGATTCGGAGCCGGAAGTGTAGTGTTACCAGCGCCCGGTTTGGGGACGGGTACTGCGGCCTAGGCCTATGCCGTCGTCGTTGACAAGCCCATGGTCCAGCTCGCGTTCGCGTCAAAGTACACGAGTGTTGACTACGCTGTATTTCCTGTAATGGAACCATTCCCGCCAGGGGTTGCGCCACCCACGCTGCTACCATCAGCCGTCGCTCCGCCCCAAGAACCGACTCTTGCGTGTCTATCGAGGTGCGAGAGCCCACCTACACTGCTTGAATCGGGAGTCATCGTGCTCAACTTGAGACCCGGAACAGGTGCGGAACCTACGGAATGCCGTGCATCCCGGCGGGTTTGCTCGGCTCCTGTGACCCGACTTGAACGGCTCTCCAGGCGCATCGGACTCCAGTCGCCCGGAGGTGCGTCGGGGGCTAACAGCCGATACAGGACGGTGCCGCTCTCGGAATCGGAATTAGAAATTTCTCCGCCAGTGCGCATGGGCGAAGCATCAACATCGAACGGCGCTGCGTGTTGCTGGTACGTACCCGATGCCACAGAGCCCGACGCCGAGGCAGGGCTGCTGCCGACCGACCGTGAACTTGGTGCCAGAAAATGCCTCTGAGGTTGATGAAGGACTCCGTTGGCGTTCTAAAGGCGATATCGGCGTCTCGGCGGAGGGGTAACACAGCGATTTCGCCCTATTGTTGTATTGTCTTGCAGCTGTAGGTTGTTGATTTTGTTCATCTCTTGGTCCCGTGTGTGGAGCTTCGCCTGTGTCTCTACCTTGGCCTTGGTCTGCACCGTAAGGAGGTCTGCATCCGCTCGATGGCTCGAATGGTTTACAGAGGAACTACCAACACCGAGGCCGGTGTTCTGTTCAGTCTCCACAGCAGAATCGAAATGAATGCCGAGGTCTAGCATATATCTATCTGCTGCAAGTCCAGTCGAAGCAGTGCCTTGCCTCCCGAACTATCCTGCTTTGCTCGTCTTGACACGAGGCTGATCGGCAACTTGGCTGGGAGCGAAACCAATCCCATGCAAGGATGGTATGCCTCGGCTCGACTGGTTTTCAGACCTTACCTCACCTGGTCGGGCAAATGTTGTAGATCTTAGCGTATCGTTAGGCAATGATGGCTACGTATGCAGCATTCGCAGCCCAGGAGACACTGAGAATCGGATCGTTTCTGCGTTGGTCGTTCCTCCGTTTTCGCTTGAAACAAGATTGCTTCCAACAAATCCTCTGAGGCAGAGAAACCTGGGAAGGCGCTCTTTATCATAAGCTGCATCACGCTGCAAGTGCATGTACTTCATGTTCGGATGACTGCCTGCCGTGTCCGGCACACCTTTGCCACACCGACTTCCACGGCAGGATGAACCTGCAGCCGAGTGTCCACCGTCAGTGCCAATCGGCATTTCACGATCCTGGACATTAAACTTGCTATGATCAGCCTCCTGAAACATGGAGATGATTGCTTGCATGCTGCGAGGGCATAGGAAATCCAAAACATGTGGCGTTATCTTCAATTTCTATGGGAGACCCCTAACCGGGGGCTCGGAACATGCGTTGATGTGGGAAACTTCAAGCGAAAACGCAGAAACGATCCGATTCTCAGTGTCTCCTGGGCTGCGAATGCTGCATACGTCGGCCGATTCAATTCCTATGTTCCGATGATACGCAACCAAATGCAAAGACTACACGTACAACGAGGCATCAATACGGATTTTGGGATACTTTCGTTTACATTGATAGCAGTTTTCCTGCAATGCGATGCCTCAGCTGAACTCACGCTAATTTTCTCATGGGGGCGCTTTGCATCCTTCTGTACTGGAGAGCCGCTTCCAGGACCTCCAGGACTTCCTCGTGCCGTCGTGCATACATAAAAGCTCGGAAGAATGCATAGCCGCTCGGGGATGCTAGTACGTGGCCATACCCGTGCCCAGTAAATCGACTATCGGAATCGTTTTCTGTGGGCATGCACACGGCATTCCGCACTGCGGATTTGCTGCCAAGCAGCGAGTTGCGCAATAGCCAGATTTCTGAGGCATTGATTAGTATTTGTGCGCCCTCAGATGCCATATAATTGCTTTTGGGAACGTACTGAATTTGAATGTACTGCAGGGGGCTCAGCTCGGAGCTGAGTGTTCGGCACGTCGGAATTGCAACCTCTCTTTCTAACGCCGCTCCCGCTCATCAGCATTCGTGATTATTTTCCTCTTGCCGTTGCATCTAGTGGGTGCGCATCCTTGACAAAAATCGTGGTTTCGCACTTGCAAACAATTGATGTTGCATACCTCGCACTCTCATGCTAGAGAGCTCTATGCCCGTAATGGGTTAGTATGCAGTCCAGCTCCCCCTATCGGATTGGCAATGTCACCCGCCAAAATTAGACCGGGTTCGCCCGCCATCGATCAGGGAAGGCTTCAGCTAGTCTGAAAATCAGTTGCATAGGGCAATACAATATATTTACGAAGGGCCACATCAGGCAGGATATACTACCACATTGCCGATCCACCCCAATTCCTGGAGGAAATCCGGCTGCGAAACGCCACCATGTTCCTACTGCTCTTTGGTTCTCGATTCACTATAGCACCAGCCTGTGTTGCCGCTTTAGTATTTGTTCCTTGTTGATGTTGTTGTCTGTTCTGATGGTGTCTTCAGTGGCGCCAGGTTGTGTGCTGGTAGACCGCCAGATGGTTTTCCAAAGTTTACATCCTTGTTCCACCCCCGTGGAATCCCATTGAGCTCAGGTTTCACAAGATCGAAACGCATACAAGTGCTGGCATTATTGAACCAATTTATTGGCTACTATTAGTCACTAGATCTAGCTCAATTTCTCTAGGCTTCGACAACCCATCAGTTTTCATCATCTTCATCGAGAGAGACCGACATAGATTCTATGGTAGGTGCGACTGAGCACTCTAATTGCGGCTTTATATTTGTTTGCCGTGTCATTAAGTAACGCTAGTGATCAGCAGTAGGATACGGATCCGCTGTTTAACATCAAGCTCACATGGCATCAAAATGAATCTGCCGCTTGACTTCTTCGATATATCTGATGCTGCAAAAAGTAGAACCGGGCATGATACCAAACCTCAGCAAATGTCAGTATAGGATGAAGATCTCGCCATGCTATTACACGAGTCCGGCTCCGACACCTCAGACATGGATCGACCTGAAGTTACGGAGACTCATGGGGGTGTGAATGCTGCGGCGAGCCAGTCTAAACAGCCCGAAGGCAGTGGGGGATTGGGCGACAAGGAAGACATGAGAACGAGGCAACGCATAGAACAAGGGTGAGGTACATAGCTGTATCAAAACACTGTCACTGCGTACACACATCACCCCATTTCGGATATTTCAAAATGCTCAATCAGTCTCTCCAAAAGCAGAGTATATGAGATGAGGCTTGAAGAGCTAAAAAGCCAGCGAGCTTCACGTGGTTAGCCTATCAGTGGCAGAACTAGACCGGACGATTCCCGGATGAGCACATCGGGCGGGGATAACGATGGCGATGACGATGACGAGGCCTTCAGCCTCACGACTGCCGCGATCATGCCGGAGCTAGCTGTATCTGCCGGGCAAGCCGTCGCTGCTTTGCGCCGGCGCCGAGGAGGCGACACACGAACGGCTGCAATTTCAATTCCGAGTCCGAATATCGCTCTCGGCACCAAGAGGAAGCGACGAACGACCCTTGCATCTGCAGTTGGGAGAGAGACCGGCCACCCAGCCATTGCAGCCATTGGGAGTGCTGCTGCTGCTAAGGCATCAATACCGGTGGTCCTGTCGCCAAATGCGGAAGTTGTTGCATCGGCATCGGCATCGGCACCGGCATCGACATCGACATCGACATTGGCATCGGCATTGACGGCCCCCATCGAACCATCACGATCTGCCGCTAGCAGAGGGCAGAATGAGGATGAGGATGAAGATGAAGATGAAGATGGCGTGCTAGGACTGGTTGATTGGCGCGGGCCTGTTTGAACAGATGGGATGCGATGCGTGACCATCGAGGAGTATTGGAATGACCGGGTCACTGTACGATCAACAGGGGTGGGGTGGGGTGGGAGAATCATAGCGGCTGCATCCGCAATGCTGGTGCATTGCATGCTGGTGCCAGCGAGAACGAACCGACCCTAGGCCAAGATTACCTTTCTGTGCTAAAAGTCTACCGTGAGAGCGCTGGAGGTGCTTGCCGTACTAAATAATGTTCATCATACATTTAATCGACATGCTGATTGTGTTGAAACGTGCTTGCTGCAGCACATGTGACTTGAGTAAATACTCTGGTTGAGGACATCAACGCTCGCACGCATCATTGCCTAGCCTCAACCGTCATAGATTCACCAACATCATCATGGCTTGCCTGCGCAGCCGCCTACTTTGATTTCTATTCCCAATCTACACCCGCGAATTCAGCCTAATAGTGCGGAGCTGCTCTCCCCTTAAAGTATGTGGCGTCCCATTCTCGCTGCTGCTCGATTGGCAAGGCATTCAAAGCTCTTGGCCAGATATACTGCTATGTTTCTGCGTTAAATATCATCATCCACTCTCTCTTTCGGAAACCTCGCACCTTTTTCATCTTTTCCTCTAGCGTGTGATTCTTAAATCGGTACAATCCTTTCAACTTTGATATATGAGGCGTCTGCGAGAATGTCCTTAGTGTAAGATCGCACGACAAGGTAAAGTGTCGCAATACACACAAACCACATGAATATTTTGGTGATTTATTGTCATCAGGTGAACATCATAAGTAATTACAATCAATGGCCTCACACGGTCCTTCCTTTGCGACTATAGAATTCGCCAATGAGTACCTGGGTACTTCAGCCACGTTTTACGCGTGTAGTGCGAGCCCCGTGCAAGACTCCGCGTAGCCATAACTAAATCGATTAGGCTTGTACCATGCCTTGACCGCACCATACTTCGAGTATAACGGCAGAGGTAGCTTCAGGAACATCGAATATGATACGGTTGCAACCTGTGAATGATCGGATCGTAGAAGCGTCCATTCGATACGATTGAATGCATTACAGGGGTCCTTAGCCATGTTCACCGTGAGATTCGGTTCCATTTTACCACATCATACTCTCTAATAACGAAATATGCCGTTGCGCTAACGTATTGCTCATCTATTGTAGTACAGTTGAGGTGGTGGCGACCTCAGGACCTAATATCATTTATGATTCCACTCTTGCTAGCTTTATGTCCGTTTTGTTATTGCAGGGTGCCGAAAAGATCCGTAAGGAGAAGCCCAGTGATCTGGAGAAGAATGTTGCCCAGTAGCTGATGGCCATCCAGGTAAGACATGTCCAGGTCCGAGCAATGCAATCGACTTCTGTACCAGTCGCGTACGATTAATGGCAACTGATTCGGCACGTGTGTTGAACCGTGGTTACTTTTACGCACGCATTTCACATTCTTTCTGATTCCAGCGCAGACTTCTTCCAAGTCGATCAAGGCTGACCTCAAGCCCCTGCACTTCGTGGCAGCCAGGCAGATCGATGTGGTCAACGCCCACCGCCAGGCCACCGGCCAGAAGGCGCTCGTAGTTTTCGTTCCTTGCGCTCAGTTGACATACTACCGCAAGATCCAGCGCCAGCTAGTCAGCGAGCTCGAGAAGAAGTTCGCCGACACCCACGTTGTCCTTGTTGCGCAGCGTACCGTGCTTCCCAAGAACTGCAACCGGGACCCCCGCTTCAAGGGACCCCGCCCGCGCAGCCGGACCCTCACCAAGGTGCGTGAGGCCATGCTTGATGACCTAGTCTATCCCGCTGAGGTAGCAGGAAAGCGTACGCGCGTGCGTATGGATGGCACCAAGCTCCTGAAGGTGCAGCTCACCTCCAAGGATGCCGCCACCGAGGACAAGCTTGACACTTTTTCCACCGTGTACAGCACGCTCACTGATAAGTCCACTGCCTTCGGACTGGAGAAGAGCCATTAAGCACCGTGATTTCCGGCTGGCACCGTCGGGTGTCAGGCCAGCTTATCTGGGCCCAGGTAAGTTCGTATCTAGGGTTACTGGGCACCAGACCATGTAGGGGGTTGCATGCATCACAGCAGGGAAGCACTGCGAAATATCGTGCACGGTAGGGATAGGACTAGAGGGTGTAAGAGTGGAAGTGGTGCGGAAGGCTGGAAAGTCTACGTGCCAATTGAAACAAACGAAAAACTTGCATCTTTCTAATTTCTCTGTATGGTCTGCTTGACGTTGGCGCCATACACTGGTCCATTATGTATCATATGTGGCTGCCAAGGATAGCAACATGCACATTTCGTTTGGCGCTCGTGCTGCTCTCCTAGTCTTAGCGTTGTACGACGGATTCATCGCTCCTTAAGAATGCTCCCTGGACAGATCACAGCGGAGCTGTCTTCGACGACATAACCGCCTCCAGCGCTATCGACAATCACCAGCAGCAGCTACATCACTGCCAACAACCCTTGCACCCATTCCAGACCTAATAGCGCAACCCTTCGCCACTACCACTACCACCCCCACTACATGTAGTACCCGCGATATCGATGCACCACACCCAGCGGGGTCTGCATAGCACCGGGTGTGAACCTATGTCGCCGCGCATTCATACGTAGCGGAACCACTTTACGCCAGCCCCAACATGCCCGACTTCGTCCGTGGCATTCCGCAGCAGCATGGATGCATCCGCGATATCACCCTCTGCCTGGGACCTAGACAGGCGGGCATGCATCCCAGAGAACACATCGAGCCCCCGTGCCTCGTGCGTCATATGCACAGCCACCAGGCGAGCGACGAGGCTACCTCTACTGCCCCCTGCCGCGTCCCACAGGGAGGGCGTGCTAGCTATCGCGCCGTAGTGACTGCCCCGGCGCTCCAGGGAACAAGACCAGCCGTAGAAATGCATTGTTTCTTCTGCGCCAACCTAAATCCAGTCATCGAGGAACTCCGTGGGCATCGCCTGCCGCACTGCAATGCAATGCATGCCTGCTCTCTCCTCGCCGGCCTCGTCAGCGCCCGCATCCCCCTCCACTGCTGCGGCTGATTTAGATTCCGATTCCAAGACAGCGCCAGATCTATCGTGGTCATGACTCGGAAGGACGTCGTCGGCGTCTTCACCAAGTCCTCCCTCGGACGCGGGTTTGCGTGGCGGCGCCACCGATGGTTCCGCTAGACCTTCGCTGTGCGGATCCGGTCGGCTCTCGAATCCGAATCTCGCCACGAGATCCCACGCCAAGTCGATCGCATAGCTCTCTGCGTGTGCCAGGCCGTGCACGGAAGCCACTTTACGGCCTATGCCCTTCAAGTTGGCGAATTCGCCGCGAGCGAGCAGGCGAACACTGTCTGGCCTCGCTGGAGAATCCGGAATCTATCTATAACACGAGGGGGGTTCATATTCAGTTGCAAGGAGGACTATCTTAGTCGTTGCATTCGTACTACTGCCTGCTGCTTTGTCACCTTTTGCGTCTCCCGTGAGACCGCCGGTCTCAGAAAGCCCAGGTGATCCGGGATCTAGCTCTAAGGTTGCTCTGTGTTGGCTCTACACTGATGGTGCCGCGCCTAAGCCATGCGAGGGGTGGGTTCTTACTGCTGGTAGATGTAGCTCGAACACGGATTCTAACCGACTGCAAGTTACAGTTGCTAGCAAGCGATCCCACCACAGTATGGCGTATAGAGCTGACAATGCTGCCTTTGCATGAGCATCCCCAGTTGTGAGAACGTGAATCGCAGCACTATAAATATTCACAACATGTTTAGGCAACTTGATTCTGTATGTTCCCTCCGAAACCTGATCTATTATATGTGCTACAGCGCCCGAGGCCACTAGGCCCTAGAG
>Ga0136560_1001467_pt1 | contig 12184 bp, 11 predicted proteins | sample AntRauMeHopE1497_FD_104925 | JGI IMG/M metagenome (GOLD analysis project Ga0136560, IMG submission 104925) | Saline lake microbial communities from Rauer Islands, Antarctica - Metagenome Hop E1 #497 | ecosystem: Environmental > Aquatic > Non-marine Saline and Alkaline > Saline | place...
CCGGCTCTGAACCGCACCGCGGGTGGCGGGCACGCGGCGGTGTCGGCGGAGGACCCGGACGTCCTCGGGGCGCTCCGCGGCGCGCGCACGACCACGCTTCGGTTCTGGCGCCGCTCCGAGGCGCCCCCCGTCGATGACGTGGCGGCGCTCGAGGCGGCTCGCGCGTCCCTGGACGACGGCCCGCTGGTCAGGGCCGGGGAGGGCCCGGGTGCCGGGCCGATGGTGCTCGTCGAGTCGGTCCTGCTGGAGCCCGCGCACGGCACCCCCGTGCCAGAGCGCCGCGCCGGCTTGGCCGAGCCAGACTCGGCGGAGCCTGACCCGGCGGGTGCCGACGGGGCGGCCCCCCGGCCGCTGGTCGTCGTTGCCCACGGGGGTCCGCACTCCGCCTTCGCGGCCACGCTGAGCTCCAACGTCGCCGCCATGCTCGCGCGCGGCTACGGCGTCCTCCTCGTCAACTATCGCGGGTCCCTCGGCTACGGTGAGCGCAGCGTCAACAGCCTCCCCGGCCTCGCGGGTTGGCGCGACGTCGACGACTGCGACGATGCCAGGCGGGAGGCCATGCGCGCGCGGCCGCGAGCCTTTGACCCTCGTCGCGTGGCCTTCTGGGGCGGAAGCCACAGCGGCTTCATCGGCGGCCACCTGATCGGCCGCCCGGGCTGGGCCGCCGGGGTGCTCCGCAACCCGGTGATCGACGTCGCGGCGATGGCCTCCGCCACGGACATCCCGGAGTGGTGCCTCGCTGAGGGCGCTGCCATGGCCATGCCGCCCGGGCGCACGGTGCCCCCCGACGCCGTGCGAGCCATGTACGCGTGCTCGCCTATCGCGGCGCTGCCGCCCTCGGCCGCCCCCACCCTACTCGGCATCGGCGGCGGCGACCTGCGAGTGCCGCCCTTCAACTCGCGGCTTCTCCACCACGCCCTGCGCGCGCGCGGCGTGCCTTCCCGCCTGCTCTGCTACCCCGAGGACTCCCACCCCATGAGCAGCCTCGATGCCGACGCCGACTTTTCGGCGAACGCCTTTGCGTGGATGACCCACTTCGTGTGACGGGTGCCGCGCTCCTCGGCCAGTGCCAAGCGACATCGCTCGCCGGGGTTTGCTCAGGCCGTGCCGACGATCGACCGCCACGACCAGCACACGAAGTAGCAGCGCAATCATTCGCCCGGCAAAGTAAGTGGGCGAGACAATGAACGCGATCGACTGAGCCCGCGCCCCGGGGACGCGCTGCCGAGGGTTCCATGGCCTCAGGCCTGGGCGCTGAGCGGCACCCGCAGCGACTCCCACGCGCGGCCGACCGTGCGCAGCCACCTTGCCGCCTCTTCGCCGTCCGACGCCTGCAGCAGCCAGGTCCGGTCGGGGGTGCGGACCGCCAGGACGTGCGGACGCCCTTCGACCTCTTCCGGCCGCACCGCGCCCAGGTGCGTGCACTGGGACAGGGCGATGCTCCCGGTGGCCTCGCCCGCGGCCTGCCGGTAGTACACCAGGCGTCGGTGGCGGAGGACCACCCAGCGGCGCTGCCACGTCCGCCGGATCTGGCCCCGCTTGTAGAGCCATCCCTCCATGCAGAGGTCGTGCGGGTCGACGTCGTCGCCTGCTCCCGACGAGGCCGAGGCCGAGGCCGCCGCCTCCCCGAAGACGCGCTCTCCCGCGCGCTTGGTGGCCAGGCGCTTGGCCGACTCGGCCTCCTCCAGCGTCGCCGGCCCGAGGCACACGTCGACCCGGAACGGAAGCGGCAGCCAGGGCGCCCCCACACCGCCGCGGAGGCCACGGAGCCGGTCCCCGCGCGAGTCCATGTCGAGGCCCCGCAGCGTGCGGACCACCCGGGCCGCGCTGACCTCGAGCGCCCCGACTGCCGCCGTGTTCAGGGTGGTCCGCCAGACCTCCACGCCCTCGGGGCCGACAGCACCCGTCTCGGCCCTGGCGAAGAGACGGAGGGTGACGGCCCCGCGCACCGCAACGCCCGTTGCGCCGACCGGGAACTCCAGGCCGAACCGGCTCCCCGGGCCCGCGCGCGCTCCTGCGACGGCCGCGGCAACGGCCGCGGCCCCAGTGGGCACGACTGGTGCGGCATGCTCGCCCGCCCATGCGGTGGAGAAGAGAGCCCGGCCGACGCAGGACTGGTGCGGCGTCACCTCGATGACGAGCCGCAGCCTGGCGTGGCCGGATGGCCCGCCCAGCGACGGCGGCAGCGTCGGGACGACGGGCAAAAGGACACGAGTGATGGTCATGGGGACGGGGTCCGGGGGCACGCAGCGGCGCAGCGACGCGATGGCGTGGGCGGACACGGCCGCGGCCTCTACCTCGGCGACCAGGAGGAGAGGCCAGCGGGCGAGCTCGTCGGCAGCCGAGAGGCCGCAAGGCCCAACCCGCACGGTCGAGCCGGATGGGGCCGACGCCTCCGCGCCGGACGAGGGCGGCAGCGGGTAGGCGAGACAGCCGTCCATGGAGTGACCCTCGGCGGCAGCGGCCCTCGCGGCATGCAGCCAGCGGCGGAACGCATCCTCCTCGTCCTCCTCCTCGTGTTTGAGGGACGCGGGGCCGGCCCCGCCGGCCTCGGCACCCTCTGACTCCGTCGCGTCACCGGCGGCTCCGCCGGCCTCGGCACCCTCTGACTCCATCGCGTCACCGGCGGCTCCGCCGGTCTCGCTCGCCGCGGATACGTCCGCAGCCAGACCTGAGGAGGAGGAGGGTGCGTCGGCGGCCGGGCCAGCAGCGGCCTCCCTCGCAGCGGCCCTGCGTCGCAGCCACACGGCCCGCGCAACTGCCGTCCAGGCTTCCACGGCCGCCATCACCACTGCCCGCGCCTGCCCGGGGTACGTGACCCCCTCCCCCCGCCGCGCCCAGAAGAAGCGGAGAGCGAGACGAGCCATGAGCTGGGGGGGGCGGAGCACGAGGACTCCGGGGACCAGGCACGGGCCGGCCGAGCACCCGGCCGTGGGGAGCGCCGACGACGCGTCAGCCAGCCGGAGGCCGTCCCTCGCCCAGCGGGGCCCGACAGGAAACGCGGACCCGTCGCCCGGGATGCGGGCCTCGGTCCCGCGCCCCGGAACGGCGCCTTCCCAGAGCTCGGGAAGCGCCGCGGCGCCGGCGATGGCCGCCCGGGCGGGGGTCCCCTTGTCCTCGTGCAGCGCGCCGGCCATAGGGTCGAGCCCCTCGGCGAGCTCCGGCCCGGTGACCGCGGCGTGAGGGCCGAGCGCCGTCCACTGCCGCAGCAGCAGCGCCGCCGCGATTACCGTGCCGGTCCGGCCCTTCCCCGCCTGGCAATGGACCACGCACACGTTCGCAGGATCTGCGCGCAGCCAGCGGTCCATGGAGACGGCCACCGTCCACAGTAGGTCGAAGGGGGGCGGGTGGTGGTCTGGGAACCCCACGTTCATGACGCGGTGGTCGAAGATCGCCTCATCGTAGTGGCGCTCGGACAGGTTCAGCAGGAGGTAGTTGCCGGCGTGCCGGGAGCGAAGGAATCTCGCCACGTCCGTCGCCCTGTTCCGGTATGCGGCCTCGATCCCCGCGGACGGGAAGCCCATCGCCACGATCCGGGCCGTAACGTACGTCAGGTCCATGCTCAGGCCGCTCTCTGCATCCACGGTTCGGTGGCGCTTGCCAGAAGTGAGCTGGCGGATGAAGCTGAGGGCCATGGCACCGTTGTTGCAGCGCCCGGGCGCGTGGCTTGCCCGTCGCCAGGGAGAAGCCTAGGGGCCGAGCAGCCCGGCTCGCCCTCCCCTGCGCCTCAGATTGGGATGTCACGCCCCTCAAATCGGGCTTACTCGCCCTCGAGCGCTGTGGCGGCCGATGTTCAAGGCCGAGCGAGGTAGAGCCGCCACCAAAGCGAGGCTGCCAGCGGCCATCGGGCTCCCCACCCCCGCAACGCGCAGACCAACCCGCAGCCTGAGCCGACCCCTCAAAGTCGCAAGCCGCCAGGTGCTGGGCCCATCATGCGCCTCGTCACCCAGAACATGCTCATCTGCCAGGTGAAGGTGAGCGCCCCACGATTCCCCACGCCTCGGCGCGCTCAGCCATTCCGCAACCGTGTGTTGCCTGGTCGTAACAATCGTGTTCGCCCTCGCAGGCGTGCCTGGACACCGCGGCCACCGCGGACGGAGGGCTGAGCAGCTACCCGCTCAAGGTGAGCGCGCAGCGTGGCACCCCAATGCCCGTTCAGTGCAAAGTGATGGGTGAATGTCATCGTGTGTGGTGGTCCGCGTGTTGTCGCAGGTCGTCCCTGATGCGGGAGGCCTCAAGCAGGTCGGCTCGGCGTTTGACAAGGGCGTTGCGAGCTCGGTGCTTCCGCGGCTGGACTGGCCCGCGCTTCGGAAGACGGCGGCGGAGCTTGGCGTCGCGGCGCTGCCCGAGGAGATCCCGGCCGGAGCGGCAGACGACGAGGGCTTCTTGCGGTCGCTGCACTCGCTGCTCTTCGACGTGCACCTGGAGGAGGGGAACCTGGTCTGCCCGCACTGCGGCCGGGCCTACCCCGTGGCCAAGGGCGTGCCGAACATGCTGCTGCGTGACGACGAGATGTGAGGGCCGGCACGCGGGCGAGCGCCGCGCAATGGCAAGAGGTCGACCTTGGCTGCCTCGTCACCAGCCACTCGTGCGCGTCGTGATTGCGGCAGCTATGACACACACCTGCATGAGGGCCTTATGCGCCCTCTGAAATGATGCCTGAGTGAGTCGTTGGACCCGGTAATGGAGCACACACCTCCGTCACAGCAAGCCGCCGCCGAGCGCTGCCCCCGCGTGCCGCCCGAGCCCGCCGAGGCCCGGCAGTCCTGCCGCGGCCACGATGCCACCGCCCGGCGGACTCGGCCTCCCGCGCTGGCGCGGCCGCCGAGCTGCCCGCGAGCCTGCAGGGGGTACTGCGAGCCGGGTGCCACCACGTCACAGCTGGCCGCAGTTTGCGACGACCACGTCGAGAGTGGGGCGGTGCGTCTTGCCGACCGGCACGGCCTCGACCCGCCGGGCGAGGAGCAGGGACACGTCGTCGAGCAGCCGGCCGAAGACCACGTGCTTGCCGTCCAGCCAGTCGGCCTCGTCCAGCGTCACGAAGAACTGGCAGGCGTTGGTGTGGGGCCCCGAGTTGGCCATGGAGAGCAGCCCCGCGGAGCGGTGCTTCAGCTCCAGCCCCGGCGCTTCGTCGGAGAATCGCGTGCCGTAGACGGAGAGAGAGCCGGTCCCATCGCCCTGCGCGCACGGCGCGGAACCAGAAGCGCGTCGACGGTGGAGACAAGGCTGTGCGGGCTTGGCAGGCGGCCAGGATCGGAGGGCAGCTCCACGGTCAAGGCCCCTCGGCGCATCCGGCCCCCGTCACGCTCTGGCTCACCTTCACAATATCCCCACCCTGCGCCATGAAGCCCTCCATCACCCTGTGGAACGGCGAGCCCCGGTAGCCCAGGGGCTGGCCTTCGCGGCGAAGCTCGCCGGTGCACAGTTGGCGGAAGTTTTCCGCGGTGCGGGGCACGAGTGAATGAAACAGCTCAATCTTCATCCGCCCGGCTGACTCGCCGGCGATGGTCAGGTCCAGGAAGACGACGGTATTCCCGCGAGCAAGCGCCAGGTCAAGCGTGTTGGAGGAATCATAAGAATCGAGCCCATGGCGGGCCTCAGGGTCGGCCATCCACGCAAAATGCAGCTGCTTGACCCCGCAGCCTCACCGGTCGGGCGTCCGAGGCTGGCGCGTGGGGAGAAGCCTGCGCTGGGAGTTTTGGGCTTGCCGAGGGAGCTGAAGTACGAGCCTCCTCCTTCAGAGCAGGTCCAGTCGCTGAGCGGCAGGCTGTGCCCGCAAGCCGGGGCCGTATGTCTCTTGGGGTGGCGCCTGCGCCAAGCCTGGTCGAAGCGCTTGGCCCTGGGCGCTCTGTCGGCTGGTGGCCCGGGCCCGCTGCTGCAGGCCTCGGCCCACCTGGCGACCTTCAGCGCACACACCCGGCAAGCACCTCAAGTCCCCCCGTCGGCAGGCGGCCGTCGAAGGCAGCGGTGTCGAGGCATCCGCAGCCCGCAGACCCAGCAATGGCCGACAGCCCTCGCGCTGCGGCCCCCGCGACGGAATCTGAGCCAGCCGTGGACCCCAGCATCGCCTCTAGCGACCCCGCCAAGGCGTCCGTTCGGGGGGTGGTGTTCTTGGCCCGCGTGCCGCCATTCATGAAGCCGGCCAAAGTGCGCCACCTGCTGGAGGCTGTTGGCCCGGTTGACCGAATCTTCCTGGTACCCGAGGGTGAGGCGCACGTGTGGCATCGGCGCACGGGCGTTGGCAGCCCCCGCAGCCATGGCCAGGGCCATGTGGCTTCCACTCCCGCGCCTCGCTGGTGTACCTCGCTGACGCACCTCCCGCAGGCGATGACGTGCGGAAGCGCCGGGCGCGCGCGGGCGGTAACAAGAAGGTTCGTTTCACGGAGGGCTGGGTCGAGTTTCTGCGACGTGCAGACGCCAAGCGCGCGGTGGAGATGCTGCACAACCGGCCAGTGGCCGCGTCGGGCCGGGGCTTTCACGGCTCAGACCTCTGGGGCCTCAAGTTCCTGAGGAGGTTTCAGTGGCACCACCTGGAGGAGAAGCTGCGGTACGAGGAGCAGCTGCGCACCGCGAGGCTCAAGTCGGGGCTGGCAGAGGCGAGGCGCGAGAACGAGGCGTACCTCCGCCGCGCAGAGGAGGCAGGCGCCCTGGCGGCAGTGGAGCGGAAAAAGCGGACCAGGGCCGGCGCGGAGGGTGGTGAGGCGAGCCGCGAGGCCGCGGAGGCGGACATCCGCGCCAAGCGCTTGCGGGCAGGCAGGAACAAGACGCAGACCGCCCCCCTCTCGCGGGAGCTCGGCCCGAAGGATGCCGAGTGACCGCACTCCGCGGCCTGACTGTAGTGTGTGTGGTGGCATCGGGTTCAGTCGCCGCTCGGCCCGGGTGCCGACGCAGTGGCACAATCGCTGGTTTTCCGCCCGGCCATTCAGGCCGCGCGCGCTTGCAAACTCAAAGTACCGACCACACAACGGCAGCGGCCACCCCATGGCGGCCGGTGAGGAACGGAGGACGGGGGGCTTGGCCGGGGCGCTGCGGAAACGTCGCTCGCCGCGCTTCAGGCGCCGGCGATCGCGGCTGCTCGCTGCAGGACCGCCTCTCGTTCCGCCCTGCCTATGCCGTGGGCGCAGCCGAACCCCCGGGCCTCTTCCTGCGCGGCACGTGCATCGCCCCCGCGCCCCTCATCGGGGTGGCGGCAAAGCTCGGCGACTCGGACCCGCCGGTGAGAGACGCGCCGTCCCCGTCGGGGATGTCCATGACCGTGTAGGCCCCGACGTGGGTGACGGTAGCACCACCCTTGGGGCTCATACAAGACCGAACCAGCTTGACAGCGGCGCCCCAGAAGCGGTAGATCACGAGGCCGGCGAGGATGACGATGAGCCCGACCAGCGTCCACGGCGTGATGACCGAGCGGTTGGCCGCCGGCACGAAGGGGAAGGCGAAGAAGACCGATGCCAAGGGCACCATCACCGTGAGGCAGAGCCACAGCAGGTTGGACCCGCCCTGCTTCAGGATGACGATGATCAGGACGTTGTAGCCCAGGTTCGCCACGCAGTACGTGGCCACCAGGAAGGGCGCCGTCGCGCAGTTGTCTGACGGCAGCGTGTTGTGCGCCGCGAGGCACCGGAAGCCGCCCCAGATGTTCTCCCACAGCTCCGACGCCGGCAGGCCCTCGGAGATCGCCGAGGGGTAGAGCAGCGCGAACGAGGCGATGAACTGGTAGAGCGCCACCTGGCCGTTCATATGCCAGGCGTCACAGTCCGCGTCACCGAGGTTAAGCTCCTTGTACACGCCTGCGGGGGGAAGGAGTGAAGCGGCGCGACGGCGCTGGAAACTGGTCAAAGGGCGGTTGGGAGCCAGGCCACTGCGTGAGGGCCGACGAGCCGACGTGCGCCCGTCTCTGCCCCGGCGTTGTTCTGCGCGGCTCAAGTCCGACTGTAAGCCGGTCGGGCAGCGGCGGCCGTGCTCGGCCAGGCGCGTCGCCTGGCCCGGCGGGCACCGTGAGCCGCCCCACGGGACGGCACCCGCCCGGCGCATCACGTAAGCACGGGCGGTGCCGCACGACGCTTGTGCCATAGGCTCTCACTGGAAAGCGTCATGGGGACGCAGGAGACGACGAGGACGAGCGACCAGACGAGCAGGCCGCCGGGGCCGGACGACTCGGAGCCGCTGCCCGAGTCCAGGAGGCGCGGAACCAGAACGACAGCGATACCCGCGATGACCGCGGCGGCGCCGGCGTAGTTGTACCACTCGTAGCGCTTCTTGGTGAACAGCCGGGTGAAGACCATCGAGACCGGGATGGCCGCCTGGAGCAGGAGGATGACGAGCGTCCCGTTGGACACGAACGCGACGCCAAGCGACTGCAAGATGCCGGCGAGGGAGTCGAGGCCGCCCATGATTGCCCACTTGTACCAGGGGATGGCCTTCTCGGCATCGGTCAGGTAGTTCCACCGGAAGAACACGTACCCCCAAGATGTCGGGAGGTACACAAAGGTCGTGAGGAGGTTCGTAAACAAGGCGTACTGCGAACCGGTCAGGCGGCGACAGGGTCAAGTTGAACGACGTGCTTCGAAGAGGCCGGACGCCGGCGCGCCCTCGCCCCTCACGTTGTGCATCGGACCGAACTGCAGCACCCTGAAGATGTTGTTGCAAAGGCCAACCACCACCATCATGCCGAACGTGATGAGGAGCGTGCGGTCGGACACCGGGGCGGGCTTGCCATCCTCGGCCTCGGTGCCTTCGGCCTTGCCAGCCACATAGTCAGGCTCAGAGCTCAGGAGAAGCTCCTCGTGATCTCCATCGGCCGGCCGCCGTGACATGCTTCCACGCGCGGAGGCGTGGGGGTGCCGCCTCCGTGCCGTCGGTCCTCTCGCCCGGCAGAGGCCGAGGACCCTTTCGCTGGGCGCCACGCGGTGAGTTCCCCGCACAAGCGGGCATATGGCATAGCGCGTCATTGTGTTCGGCTGGCATTGCCAGAAGCCCCGAGCCACAGGCTCGCACGGCTCCAGTGAGTGCGAAAGCCCCGCCACTCCTGTCGGCCATGCCTGCAATGGGCACAGGCTGAACCCTGGCTTTCCCAACGGGCGGGTCATGCCGGCAGAGGGCAGTGAGCGGGCGCCGAGTGGCTGCTTGGAGGCTTCGACCGTGGCAGCTCGCACTTTGGAGCGGCAGGCGCGTCGGTTTCCAGAGGCGTGCTGCTGCTACTGCTGCTGCCGCGCCGACGAGCAATTCGGAGCCGGCGGGGCATCGAACCAGGCCATGCCGTATCGAAAACGACCAGTCTATGCCGGGGACCAACCAGCTTCGAAGCTCGCCCCGGCCACCAACTACACGATGTTTGCTCATCCCGTGGCGGCCTCCTCGACGTCGACCTGCGGGGGACCCGCGCAAGTGGGCGGCGCAGCATCGGCAGCCACGGTCCCGGGTTTCCCCACCTGCGCTTTCCTCTGCTCTCTCTTCCCCGCGGCCTTGCTGCACACCGTTTCTCGTCAGCGCCAACAGGGCGTCCTGTTCTTGCTGCCCAGGGAGCGCCCGAGCAGCACTTCCGGGTATGACTGTGATGATTCGCTCCGAAGATCAGCGATAGGCCGTGAGGCTGGCCGGGTACCCAGCTCGGGTGCGCTCAGTCTCGGCGACGGTCAACGAAAGCAGCTCCGGGGCACGTGGGAGGCTGGAGGCAACAGCGACCGGCTGGTATCCATCGTTGCTGCTCTTTGGGGAGCATCACTCCTTGTGGCCATGCGTGGGTGACCAGTCGCCCGCTGTGCTTTGCGGCGTTGCGTGGGGGAGGCACAACCCGAGGGCCGCTCGCCCTCGAGCGGAGTCACGGGCCGGTGGTACACGCCTAGCTCACCTGAAGGACAATGCCCAAGGGGCTGGAGACATCAAATGCCCACAGAGCCCACGTCAGGCGCGGGATGCGGAACGCCAGCCTTCGCGACGCTCGCTCTGGTTGACACTGCTGACGGCCCGGGCGGGACATAGGCCTCTGATCACCCATAATGATGCCATGGTACTACTCTCGCGTGCCCAGCTCAGGGGTGGCTTCCGAGGAGCGCGAGAGGGCGTGCCTTGCGAGGTCGGATAGCCGGGCAAGCGTGCATTCCCGGGATGAGGCTCGTCTCGCATCGCGCAAGCGCGAAAGATGCAATACAGGGAGACGGGGAAGCCGGGGCGAATGTGCTCCTCGAGCCCGCTCAGATTAGCAGCGCTGCACGGGCAAGTCAGGCTGCCGGATTCGTGCCGCTTGGTGCCGCAACCAAAGCTCCACGGGCAGTCAAGGTGCAAGCTGAAGCTAAAGGGCGTGGTCGTGCCCAAAACGCAGCACGGAGACGACAGAGCTGGGGGCAGAGCGCTGCCAGGGGAAGTCCCTGCCCGACGGAGTACTGATTGCCGGCACTCCGGAGGACCCAGCACGCCTCTTGACGCAGCGGCCTTGCACGGGAAAGCCAGGCAACCAGACCAAAAACAAGGCTGGCTGTGCTTCACGGGCAAGGGCGGGCGTCGACGTCGACAAACGCAAGGGTTGAAGCAGTTCCTCGACACCAACACCCCCCGCGTCCCGGGGCAGAACAGAGAGGTGAGCGGGGTGCTGCGTTTTCAAAGTACCTCTGAAACAAGCCTTTGCCCGTGTGGAAGACTCAGGCCTGTGCGAAGGCCTCAAGGACGCGGACTCCCGGGGGCGGCGGTGCGCGCGCGAAAAACTGTTCAGCGAGCGCAACCGCATCACTCAGAGCGATGACGTCGCTCCTTCTACCTGGCTCTCCGCCTGCTCACGCGCAGAATGCGTTGTGCCGTCACTGTCGCGTTCGTTTGCGTCCTGACAGCGTCTGCGCGGGCCGGAAAGGCGAGCTTGTGGAGTGGACAGCCCCTTCCCCTGTCACGGGGCGAAGGGATGCTCTCATCGTGGGGTGGCGCGCGGAATGCATCAGCCATGCAAGGGCTCATGCCGATTGAGGCGGTCGTGGCGCGCCATGTGCACTCAGTCAACGTCGGGGTGCGCGTGCCGTTGGGGCGCAACGCCTCGGACGCCATCGCTGCCGGTGTCCTTCCGCTGGACGGAGCACCCGCCAACGGCACGGCCTCTGCATCTGTCTGGATCGGGCTCAGGCTCGGCAACAAATCAGCAACGGAGCAAACGCGGCCGGCCGTGTGGGAGCGAAGGGCGAGGTTGATCGCTGCTGCAACGGACTTGGGTGGGGCGGGCCGCAATACCTCCCGACAGCTCGTCGCGATGAGGGCGCTGAACGCGTCTCAGGCATTCAACGACACAGAGCCGCTACGCAAGGTGTTCGGGGATCTGCCACGGGCGATGCAGCTTCCCAGGGCAGACGGGGCCTGCGAGTGGGCGGCTTCACATCTGAACTCATCGCGACGTGCTGCTCCTGGAAGCGTCCATGCCGGGCTGGCAGGCTCCGGGCGAACGCACCTGGGGTCGGAGTGCTGGGCGGACGATGCCTGTCGCGCCGACGAGGGCCAGCACCTCTGGGACATCTCACAGTCTGTCCCGGGAGGCATCGACCTGGCGATGCTTGTCCTTATCCCAGGAGTGCCTGAGGGCGTCAGGCTGACGGCTCCAGAGGTGCTGGGGCACGCGGTCTTTCGGCCAAGGGTAGCAGGGGGTTGGGCATGGTCAAGGGCAGAGCAGCTGTGGCGAAGCTGGGCAGCAGGAAGACTCTCAGTCACGCTGCCACCAGCAGAGTACCAGAGTGACGTGTCCACCGGGATCGCCGCACATCTGGGCGTCATCGGCGCACTGCCCATCTGGGCCGAGGATGTGATCCGCAATCCAGATCCCAGAAGCTGTGGTTCATCGCACCTCATAAGCGTTGAAGCATGGGCATGGGCGGAGTCGACATCCTTTCACAATCAGGGCCTGTACACCAAGTTCCCTGCGGGGCAAGGCAAGATTCCAGCTTCATGGGGCAGAGTTGGATCGGATGGAAGTCATTACATCGCAGCTTCAGCAGGCGGGTCTCACAGCCTGGTGCTGCTGGAGGACGGCAGTGTGCGTGCGTTTGGGTTTGGCGGCAGGGGCCAGCTGGGGTACGGGTCGACGTCCAACGTCGGCGACACGCCGTCGAGCGTGCCGTGGATGCGCGGCGGTGTGCCGCTGGGCGGGCGGGCGGTGGCGGTGTCGGCGGGCGGATCTCACAGCCTGGTGCTGCTGGAGGACGGCAGCGTGCGTGCG
>Ga0136560_1001468_pt1 | contig 12182 bp, 11 predicted proteins | sample AntRauMeHopE1497_FD_104925 | JGI IMG/M metagenome (GOLD analysis project Ga0136560, IMG submission 104925) | Saline lake microbial communities from Rauer Islands, Antarctica - Metagenome Hop E1 #497 | ecosystem: Environmental > Aquatic > Non-marine Saline and Alkaline > Saline | place...
ACTTCCCGCCCCCTGCATCCTCTGGCTACCCCACGGCGGCGGCGCCAGGCGGGCCGGCGCACCACTACGGGCCCTCGGCGGGGAGCGGGGGCTACCCGGCGGGTCCGCCCCCGGGACACGGCGGGGGCTACCCTGCCGCCCCGGGGCACGGCGGGGGCTACCCTGCCGCCCCGGGGCACGGCGGGGGCTACCCTGCCGCCCCGGGACACGGCTTCCCCTCGCAGCACGCCGCCGCGGCGTCGGCCGCCCCCGCCCCCGCCCCGCCGTCCGGCCCCGTGAGCCTTCACGAGTACGTCCCCATCGCCGGGTCCTGCTGGTCCAAGGAGGTGATCATCGCCACCAAGGAGTGCAGCCTCGCCGCCACGCTCCTCCGCGCCGACGACATCTACGGCGCGCAGCAGCACATGCAGAAGGCGCTGACCCAGATCAACGCCAAGATCGCCGAGCACGAGTCCGGCGGGGGCAGCAGCAAGCGGCTCTAGGCCGAGCGAGTGACGCAGAGTCGGGAACGAAAGTGTGCGTGGGTCAGTGAGCGACTCTGGCACACCGTCGCTCGCGCCTCCACACCACTTACGCCGAACCGCCGGGGTGCCTCTGACACCCCTCACGAGCGCGCGTCGTCCTCCGACAGCTGCGCCCACGACGGCCGCGGCGCCTCGCTGCTGTCCGCGCGGCCCCCGGGCGGAGATCCGACGCCGTCGCCGTCGCCGTCGCCGTCGCTGTCGTTTGCGAACGGGTCATCCTCCTCGTCCTCCTCGGTCCCCCCCCCCTCCTCCTCTCCGTCAGCGCCCCCATCCTCGTAGAGCTCATCGTCGGCGCCGCCGGCTCTGTCCGCGTTACTAGCAGAGTCCCAGCCATCGGCCTCGTGCTCGGCCTCACCCTCGGCCCGGGGGCTCTGTGACGCGAAGGGGTCGTCCGCCTCCTCGGCTCCCTCCTCCTCCGCCCCCTTCTCATCCTCGGATGCTTCCTGCTCCCAGTCCTCCCCCGCCTCCTGACCCTCCTTCCCCTCTTCCTCGCCGTCGTCCCCGGCCCCGTCGTCCCCGCTCCCGGACCCTCCCTCCCACCCCTCTCCGTCCGCCTCACCCCCCTCCGCAGCGGCTGCATCCCCCCGTCGCTCCGCTGCCCTCCCCTGCGCTCTCCCTCCCGGCCCGCGGTCGGCCGCCTCGTCCCCGCTCCCGACCCCGCGCACGCCATGCCCCTGCGGCGAGGCCGCCGGGAGGGACCCGGCCCCGGAGTGCCACCCTCCCGAGCTCTCCGTGTCCCCCTCGTCGGCGTCCGCGGCACCACCCGGCCGCTCCGCCCCGCCGTGCCCGGGGAGGAACCCCGACGCCTGGCGGCCGATAGCATCGCTCGGAGCCTCGGAGAACGCGTCGTCCCGCGCGTCGGCCCGTGCGGCGTCCGCGGCGGCGCCTGCAGCCCAGCCTCCGGACAGCGCGGCGGGCTCGGCGGCGGGCTCGGCACCGGCCGCCAGCGACTCGGGCCCGGCCTCTGGCGACGGCTGGGGCGATTTCAGCCCCGCTGGTGCCTTGCCTGGCCGCCGGGTGCCCGACCCGTGCCCGCCATCGTCCCCTGCGGCGCTCCCGGGTCGGCGGCCGTCGGCTGAGTCCAGCGTGGGCCGACTCCAAGTCGCCGGTTCCGCCGCCTGAGTGCCGCCCGACGCGCCCGGCCCAGCCGCCGCCGTGCCGCCTCGGCCGCCCTTCTTGCTCCTTCGCTGCGACTCGAAGACCTCCGCTGCGATGGCGCGCAGCCCGGGCGGCGACGCCGGCGGCCGCACCGACGCCGCCCGCAGCATGCTCTCCAGCGTCTGCACGTGGCCCATGTACCGGTCCGCCGCAGCCTTGCAGACGTCGGCGGCGAGCCGTGCCGCCTCGAGCTCCTCCGACAGGGCCGCGCTGCGCTCTCGCTCTGCCTGCAGAGCCTCCCTGCTCGCCTCCAGCGCCTCGCGCGCCGCCCCCTCCCTCACGCCCGCCGGCCCCGCCACGCCCGGCGACGGCTCCATGCCCAGCGCTCCGGCCGCGTCCTCCGCCGCCGCCCGCAGCCGCGCCTCCTCGTCGCTGCGTCTCTCCTCGTCGCTCACCGCGTCCCGCCCCTCCAGCAGGGCCTCGAGACGCGACGCGCGACGCGACTCCTGCCGGAACAGCTGCCGCGCCGCCACCATCTGTCGCCGCAGCGCCCCGGCCGCGTCGCGCCAACGCCTCTCCTCGGCCTCGGACTCAGCCAGGGCACTCTCCAGGCCCGACACGCGCCGCTCCGCCGCCTCGGCGCGGCCCCGCTCCGCCGCACCCTGCGTCCCCTCGGCCTCCCCCACGGCACGGGCGGCCCCCAGCGCAGCCTCCGCCCGCGCGAGCCTCTCCCTCGCCTCCGCCTCGGACGCCCGGAGGCTCGTCAGCGCCTCGCGCTGCTCCCCCACCATCCCCTCGGACCGCTCCGCCCTCGCTTCTGCCGCCTCCCTCGCCGCCTGGCACTCCCGGAGCGACGCCGAGGTGTTCCCCAGCTCCGCCTCCGCCTCCGCGCGCGCCCCGCGCACCTTGGCGAGCTCTGCCTCCAGGCCCGACAGGCGCTGCCGCGTGGACTCCGAAACGTCGCCGAGCGACGCCTCCGCAGTGGCCACACGCCGCCGCAGAGCCGCCGTCTCGTCCTCCGCCGCCCGGCCCTCCGAAGCCCGCAGCTCCGCCTCACGCCGCAGCCGCGCGCGGAGGCTCGCGTTCTCGTCGGCAACGAGCTCTGCCCGGTCCCGCAGCCGCCTCGAGGACAGCTCTGCCTCCTCCGTGCGTCCGCGGCTGCTCGCGTGGTCGGCGGCGAGCGACGAGGCCTCGCCCTTGGCCCTGAGATACTTGCGGGCGAGCTGGCGCGCCTTGTCCTCGAACCTGCGAGCGGGCGCACATGCGGCAGAGGGACGAAATGGCATGGAATGCCCCGCCCAGGCGCGATGGGGCGCGACGCGCCGGGCTGGGAACGCGCGTCGCATCCGGGCGCGCGGCGCTCACCCCCTGAGCTCGTCCACACGCCGCTCCAGCTCTCCGATCTCCGACGACTGCCTCCCGAGCAGCGCGTCCCTTGCCTCGACAGCCGTTCGGAGGTGGGCGGCCTCGGCGCGCAGCCTCGCGGCCTCGTCCTCATTCTCGAGGGCCGCGGCCGCCTCCATCAGCCCGCCGTCCGAGGACTCCTCCCGCCTCGCGGAGGCGCTGCTGGAGGCGCGACGGGCCACGGCGGGAAGCGACGGCAACGATGGCTTGGAAGCCGAGGGCGGCTGCTTGCGCCGCTGCAGCTTCGTCACCCGCTCGCGCAAGCTCGTGTTGGCCGACATGAGTGCACGGATCTCGTTGGCGAGCTCTTCGCGGGACTGCGGCTCCAGGGCGGCGCGGAAATCGGGAATCAGGCTTGGCGACGGTTGCCCGGGCGCCGCCGCCAACTCGGCTCGGTCGAGAGCGCTGCGGCTCGCGAGCTCACCTTTGGGCGGAAACGGAGCGGCCCTGCCACCGTTTTCCGGACGACGAGGTCGTCAACCTGCTGTTCGGTCATCGAGGCTGACGCTCGGAGCGACCGCTTGAGCACGTCCGACACCAGCTCCTGCTCCCGCAAGCGCCGCTGCAGCGCTCGAATGTGTGCCGAGCGGTGATGCTCTTTGTTTGCCGCACGCAGGGTCGCCGCCTCCGCCTTGAGCTTGTCGATGGACGCGAGGAGCGCTTTGGTCCGCTCCGCGTGGGCCGCTGCCAGCGCCCGCACGTGCGCTGCGAAAAGCGAGGGGCAAGCGAGGGCACGCGAACTGGTACATGACACGCCATCGGGGCGCGGGAACGCTGCAGGGCTGTGCCGGCGGTGGGGCAGGATGGCGGGCGCTCACCGTCGGGAGGACCGCGGGCTGCCGATGCCTCCCGCCGCCCATCTTCTTCCCGCTTCCCCTCGCCCGCAGCTGTAGACTCTTCCACTTCCATTGCGCGCGCAGCGGGTGGACGCGTGTAGCTCGGCGAGATCGCACGGCGACAGAGCATTAGCGCAGCCCGGGCTTGACAGACACACGCCTGCAAAGCGGGTAGGGAGGGCGTAGGCTGCATGGAAAGCTTCACTTTTCCGAAGATCCACGATGTTCTAGGGACCAACGCGGGCCTCCTGGCGCCGGCAATCGTGGCTCTGATCCTGCTCGGAATCGTCTACGCCGCGGCGTCCTGCTTCCTCGGCAAGGCAATGCCCGGACAGCCCCGCGCACGGACGAACCGCGAGACGATGCGGCACGCGGACAGCATCCTCGACAGCGGCGGATTCACCCTCAAGCTGTGGATGGATGAGATGGACTCCACCTCGAGGCCCGGTGGGCCCGAGGGCTGGTACATGGCCCTTGCTGCAATCCTCATGTACTGGTGAGTCTCAGCGGCACGCTGGCGGGCGCGCGCAGTCGACCTAGAAACTGCCAGCCATCGTTGCCCGGCGACTTTTTCGCCCACGCAGGATCGCCGGAACAATTTACCTCAATGTCTCCCGGGGTGGAACGCCCTTTTCTGATGACGGCGCATTCACCTACAGGCTTGCCAGTGGTCTCGGGGAGCTGGCCGGGTCGTTCACAGTGTTCGTTGCTGCGTTCAGCCTCACCCTTCCGTTCCAGCTGGCGGTCACGGCCGGCTTGGTCCCGTGGCTTTGGCTCGAGGTCCTGATTCGCACCGCGTTCGAGCTCGCCATGCTGCTTGGCGCTGTCTGGTACGCGGCGTACGGCTACGGGAGCGATTGGCCTTGGACTCAAAAGGCCGGCCTGCTCCTCGGCGTTGCGGTGCTGGTGCTCAAGGTCCACTCCTACCTTGCCGTGAACGCAGCCCTGGCCCGCGGCCAGACGGCCGGGTTCGGTTCCGCGGTCTCTGCGGTCGACGTGAAGCTGGCCGGCGGCGAGGACGCCGACGAGCCCGGAGCCGCGGCGACGGGGGCACCAGCCCAGGACGACGCGGCGTCGGTCGGATCGTTCGACCTGCCAAGCGATGACGAGGCATCCGACGACGGGCACGATCTCGTGGGCCGGACGGCCGCCCGCCGCGGCATCGAGGAGGCGGTCAATCTTTCGTCCGACGTCACGACGGTGGCCGGGTCTGTGTACCAGGACAAGGAACAAGCGGACGAGGAGGACGATGAGGAGGAGGACGCGAGGACGCGCAAGCGGTCGTCCTCAGTCGCCAAAATCCGCCGCGCCGTCACGGAAGGCGTGCTCGACGCGTCAGCCGCGCCCCGGCTGACCCAGACGCCGAGCGCCGTGGCGCCCGTCGCGTACCCTGACAACGTGACGATGGCCGATTTCGTCCGTTTTGCCTGCTGTCCCTCCGTCGTCTACTCGCCCAACTTCCCCTCCACGAAGTCCTTCCGGCCGCTCTACTTCGCCGAGAAGATGGTCCTTGCGGCTCTGCTCCTGTTCATCGCCCTGGAGGTGGTAGTGCAGCACTGCCTGCCCGTGGTGGGGAACATGGGGCGTCACTACGCGGACCCCGGGAGCGGGGCCTTTGACTCGGGCGACGCCATCGCGCGGCTCATCGTGCCGACGACGGCCCTGATGCTGGCTCTCTTCTTCATGGTCTTCGACGTCCTGCTCAACGCCTTCGCGGAGGTGACGCTCTTCGGGGACCGCCGCTTCTACGGCGACTGGTGGAACGCCACCTCCTTCTCTGAGTTCAGCCGCAAGTGGAACCGCCCCGTGCACAACTGGCTCCTGCACCACGTCTACCTGCCGCTGCAGGGCGCGGGGCTGGGCACCTTCGTGGCGCGGTACGGCACGTTCGGCGTCTCCATCGTGGCCCACGAGGTCCTGCTGCACGCCTTCTTCGGGCTGTCGGCGCCCTGGCTCCTGGTCTTCTCGCTGTTTCAGTTCCCCCTCTTCACCATCATGCGCCTGTCCATCTTCAAGGGCAAGCGCCTCGGCAACTTCGTCTTCTGGTTCGGCATGGCCCTGGGCGCCCCCCTCGTGGGCGCCCTCTATCTCAACGACTTCTGCCAGGCAAACCCCCAGTCGTGCCTCGCCGTCAGCGCGCCCCAGCGCTGCCGCAGCTGATCGATCAGCTCTCCCCGGACGTGCAACGTGTGCCGCGTGTGTGGCGCAAGCGAGAGCCACGAGGCGCCGCCGTGTGATCCCCCCCCGACGAACCGCCCACTGACTCCGCTGGCCCGCGCCTGCTGACACGCCATGACCCCGCGCTCGCCAAGCACGCACTCATCCACGCTCACGGGCCGTCGGTCGCGCCGCCTCAGTCGAGGTCCGTGGCCCGCGCCTCGGTGCCAGCCCCGGCAGCACCCGTCGCCGTCTCTGCGTCGCTCACCCCGGCAGCAGCGCCTGTGGCACCGTCCGTCGCCGGCTCCCCCGCTCCGCTCGCCGCTTGCAGGGGGCGGCTCGTCTTGCCGAGGCCGCCCCTGGCCCACGCCGCCCCGGCACCCACCCGCTTCGGCTTGCCCGCGGGCTCTGCCGGCCGGGCCTCGGCCTCCTCGCCGCGCTCCGCGCGCAGCTCTGCCCTGTGTGCGAGGCGCGCCGCCTCCTCCTCGGCCTCGCGCTCCGCCGCGGTCTGCAGCAGCGACGACCGCACGGCGTCGCCCGCCGGTCCCGTCTCCATCGCGGCCCGCCTGTCCGCCGCCCGTCCCTCGTCGAACGCGAAGACCAGCGACTCCGGCCTCGGGCTGTCCCCCCGCCTCGCGTTCCACTTCGCCAGGCTCCGGAGGTAGAGCACCCCGTCGGCGTGTTCGCCGAGCGTTGGGCGCAGCGCCTCGTCCTCGGCCCGGGCCGCGGCCCTGGCGTCGGCCTCGGCCTTGACCGCGGCCTTGGCCCGCACGTCGAGCACGGAGCCGACGGCGAGGCGGTCCGAGCGCAGCAGCGAGCGCTCGGACCCGACGTACACCATGCCGGCAGAGCCCGCGAGGAGCAGCGCGCGTCGCTCGAACTCGTCCTTCTGGTAGGGCTTGAAGACGACGAGGTTGCGCGCCGACTCGAGCGACACCACGGCCCTCGGGCGGAGCGACGAGGCGAGCGCGGGGCTCTCCAGAACCTGGGCGGCGCGGCAGCCGAGCATGACTGCGTCGAACCGGCCGCGGTGCTTGGCCCTCCTGAGCGCCTTAGCCAGGTCGCCGAGCATCGGGACGAGGCGGACGGAGGCGAGGGCGGCGGCGGCGCGGCGGGACCGGCGCACCGAGCGGGCGAGGAGGGCGAGGCGGCGTCTCTCGGCGGCGCGCTCCGGCGCCATGGGCATGGCGTTGACGGCGTCGGCCGCCTCGTCGGCCCGCGCCTTGGCGTCGTCCGCCGCCGCCGCCTCGTCCGACCCCGGAGGCTTCAGCACCTCCGCCCCGTCCATGGCCTCGACCCCGGCCTCGGCCGCGCCCGCCGCCTCCCCCAGCCCTGAGTAGATGTCGTGCGGCCGGGCCATGGTGTACCGTGCCCCCGTCTCGATCTCCGACAGCAGGGCCAGCACGCCGGCAACGGACACCTCGGCGGCGTTGTGGCGGAACTGCTCCGCGCCGGAGTGGCGGTTGTTCACGTCGAAAAGCGACGCCGCGGCCCGGTGGCCCGCCGCAGTGGTCTCTCCGAGCCGCGGCACCTCCGCCGCCGTCCCCCACGCCCAGTACGGCGAGCAGACGACGTCCCCCCAGAAGCCGCGGACCAGCTTGGAAAGCCCGCGCTCGCGGCCCTGCGACGGCGCGGCGCGGCGGCACGGCGTGTCAATCCCGCGCGGCGCGGCGGCCCGGCGCGGCGCGTCAATCTCGCGCGGCGGCCCGGCACAGCGCGGCGTGTCAATCTCGCGCGGCGCGGCGGCCCGCCGCGGCGCTGCCGCCCCCCTCTCACCTCGGTGTAGGCCGCGAGCGTGCGGTTGGGCGCCGTGTACGTCTCGTCCCCGAACTCGAAGGCCAGGCCCGTGGCGCGCCACTGCCGGAAGAGCACGGGGTGCACGAGGCCGGCGACGGGGCGCACGTGCTGGTGGAAGTCCCAGTCCACGACGTTGGCGCGGAAGTCGAAGCGGTCCGCGTAGTGGTGCCGCAGCCGCTGGTCCCACATGCGGTCCACTGCGGCGCGGGGGTTGGGCGAGGGGGCCGACGGGGGCCTGGCCGCGGAGGCGAGGGGATGCGCGAGGGGTCGGATGGCATGCGCGACTCACTGTCAAAGGGCACGGCGTACCCGAGCGTCTTCGACACGGCCTCCACGTCGTCGACATCTCTGTATGACAGGTGCGAGGGGTCCACGCAGTCCGTCAGGCGGCCCTCGCGGTTGCAAACAAGGTTGATGATGTCGTCCCGCACCGAGTCCAGGTACCGGGCGGTCTTGTCCCTGACCCTGATGTTGCCGAACACCTCGAGGAACATGTGAGCGCGCTGGCGCACAGGAATGGACCAGTCCAGCGCGATGGCCACGAGCACAAGGTTCCGAACCAGCGCCTCGGCCGACGGCTCCCACATAAACACCTGCGGCCCGGAAACACGAAGCGTGTGTGGCCTTCAATGTCATTGCAGGAGCGGCTGCGTCCGGGTCTTTCGATGGGGGCGTGGCAAGCACGGACGAACCTCTGCGGGGCCGTTGTCCGCTCGAAGTCGGCGCGACAGCGTCTTGAGGAAATGCCGAGGGTCGCCGGAGTGTACCAGCAGGAAGGAGTGGCCCTTGGGCTCCGTGGCTGCCGCGGCCGTAGCCGTGCTGCCGGCGTCGTGCTTGCCGCAAACGCTGCGGTGCAGCTCCGTCATGTCCACGGCCGGGCTGAGCCCCCAGAACGTGCGGGTCCCCACCGCGTCCATGGTCACCGGGATTGTGACCGTGGCCTGTGAGAGTGGCGGATGCGGCCGAGTTTGAGCTGGCCGTTGCGCAGAGGCCGAAAACCGCGCGCCCGGCTCGGGCACTGGAGGGGGAAGGGATTGGTTCGGGCCAGGCACACGCATGCAGTCACACTCGTTCGCTTGCGCTGCAACGCGCAAGCGGGGCGCGGCGGCGCTCAGCCGCATCGCCATATCCTGCATGTGTTGTCCTTGGAGCCGGTGATGATGGTGTCGCCGCCGTAGTTGAAGGCGCAGCTGAAGATCTCGTCCGTGTGGCCCTCCAGGACCTGCAGCATCTTGCTCTCCTCCGGGTCCCACAGCCTGGCCGTCATGTCCGAGCTGGCGGTGAGGACCTTGTGCCCCTGCGGGCTGAAGGCCACCTTGGAGATCTCCTGCTTGTGCCCCACCAGGATTGCCGTGCACGCCTTGGTCGCCGCGGAGAAGACCCTCGCGGTGCCGTCGGCAGAGCCCGTGACGATCTTCGTCCCCGCCGCGTTGTACGCCACGTCCAGCACCTCGTCCGTGTGGCCCCGCAGCGTCCCGACGCACTGCCCCGACGCGATGTCCCACATCTTGCACGTCCTGTCGATGCTCCCGCTGATGCACGCCGTGCCCTCGAAGTTGAACGACGCCGCCGACACCTCGCCCAGGTGGCCCTTCAGCGTGTGAACGCACTCCCCCGTCCGCACGTCCCACACCCGGACCGTGTTGTCGAAAGAGCCGGTGATGATCTGCCTCCCCGTCTGGTTGAAGTCCAGTGTGACGATCTCCGCAGTGTGGCCGGTCAGGCTGTGCAGTGCCGCGCCCGTCTCGACGTCCCAGAGTATGCTCGAGTGATCCATGGACCCCTGAGGAGGAAGCGTTACGGGGGGATGAGGGGGGAAGCGGGGCTGAGAGTGGTCGGGCGCGCGGCTGATCGGGAACGGGCCGAGCTTGGCAGGAGACACGCCCGTTCGGGCAGGCGAGAGGCGCCGGTGGCCGGTCGCGGCGACTCACCGTCGCCACAGTGGAGCCGCTGGGGTCGAACCCGGCGCACACGATCTCCGAGCTGTGGCCGCGGTACGTGTGCAGGCACTCGCCCGTGGCGGTGGACCACACCTTGGCCGTGCGGTCGAAAGAGCCGGTGACGACCTTGTCGCTGCGGACGTCGGGGCGGGGGCGGGGGCGAGGGTGGGGCTTGGCCGGGCGGCAGCGGGCAGCCGCAGGCGCCGGGGCCGTCGTGGGGCCGTGCTCACCCGAACGGGTTGTTGAAGGCGACGCAGTAGACGACGTTGGAGTGCCCCTCGAGGGTGTGGAGCTCCGAGCCGGACTCCGAGTCCCAGATCTTGCACGTGCGGTCGTAGGAGCCGGTCACGAACTGGTCGCCGTTCTTGTTGAACGCGCAGTTGGTCAGGGGCAGGACGTGCGCGCGCAGGATCTTGCTGAGGGTGAAGTCGGCGGAGCGGTACTCCTCCAGCCTGGCGGACAACTGCGGCGGTGGGGTCGAGGCGACTCGAGCGTGCTGCTGGCGCGGCAGGGCCGGGCTGCAGCGAGAGCTACGGTCGCGGAAAGCCTCACCCTTGTGAGCATCCTGAGCAGCTGAGGCTTGCGGGCCATGGAGATGAGCGGCTCATTCGAGATGATCTGGTCGGCCAGCGCCCCCAGCGATGAGCTGCGAGCGGCAAAGAGGAGACCGGCAACGTCAAGGCCCGAAGGTGCGATGCAACATGCCGAACCGGAGGACACAGGCCGGCGCAAAGCTGGGCCTCGCGGCGCGGGGGAAAGCAGCCCCGTGATTGCGGCTGCCGCGGGACGGCGCCTTTTGATGGCTCACTCCGGAGTCAGCTCCAGCAAGTTGATCTCCTTCATGTGTGCCGTTCCATCCCGCTTCTCGTACTCCAGGATCACCCCTGCGAGGTTGGACGGCGGATCGGGTGACAGGTGGCGGGCCATGTTCTGTCGTACGCCGTGGCCGGCGCGGCAACGAGCTCGACACGAGGCGCGGGGCTCACCAGGCGGAAAGTAGCGCAGAAGGAAACGCTTGAGCCTCATTGCTCAACCGTTCGTGGCCGTGCTCCGCGCAGCGAGAGTGGGCCGGCCACCTCTGCAAATCCCAACCGCCAGGCTCTGCCGGCGCGGGCTTGACCAATATCTAACAGAGCCCTTGTTGTTGGGCTTGGAATAATTTTACCCCGCCGGCGCGTCCACGGCCGCGAGACTGAGAGCGCCGGATGGACTCGGACGCCGAGCTTCCCACCCCTCGTTTCCCAGCCCGGCATGACCCTGGGGCGTGGGGCAAGCAGGAGTTCCAGGAGGTCGCAGTGGTGGGCGGGTCGTCAGTGATGCTGCGGCCGGACTCGTTCGGCCAGGGGTGAGAGCCCCGTTTGCGCGTCCAAAGCTAAGCGTCATTGCAAACCGAGGAGGGGGCGCGGTCGTGCGGCGAGCGGACAGGCCCTGCGTGGCCCGACTGCAAGCGCGTGCAAATTCAAAAGTTTCGCAGGCTATCATTGCGCGTACAGCCAGACGGAAGCGTCCACCTGGTGTGCACCAGGTTCGATGGCACAATTGTGCTCCGCCAGGGTGAGTTTGGCCCTTCCACCCGACGCCGGACGCCGCGGGTCGCGCCAGCGCTAACCCCGACCGGATGCCCAACCCCCTGCTTCGACGACCCGCAGGAGGCGGAGTTGCCCACACGGCGCCTATCCGTACGCCGTCGACGCTGGCAAGGTCGAGCCGCGCCACGGACAGGTCTTGGCTCCGAGCGCACGCGGACAGCGATGTCGACGACGAGCCCGACGCCGAGGCCCACGCGAGGCAGAAGCCAGCGGCGGCTGCCGCCGCCGGCGACGCCGAGGAGGACGCGGCGCAGCGGCTGGTGATCCGCCACTCGTCGTCGGGGCAGCGCGTTTCCGACAGGGCCATGTCCCCGCCGCTGCCCCTGGGGCAGTCGATGGAGGACGACGACGCCCCCGCCGCCGCGCCCGATGCCGAGGAGGTCCGCAACACGGTCCGGCGCGGTGCCCGCCCCGTCCGCGACGACTCGGCTGACGCCGGCAGGGCGGCCAAGCGTGCCCGGGACAGCGATGCCTCCACGGCCGCGGTCCCGGCGGCCCTGGACTTTGCCGACGACGACGGCGCGGCCACCGCCCCGCCGGCCTCGTCCCGCCCCGACGACGCCGCCTCGGCCCGCGACCCCACGCAGCTCACCCACGCCGGGTCCTCCGACACCGTCTTCGCCCCGCCGCAGCTCGACACGCCGGCAGGACCGGGCTCCGCCGCCGACGACGACCCCGCGCCGACGGCCACCGCGCCGCCTCCGTCGGGCCCCAAGCGGGGCCGCTTCGGCGCGGACGGCACCGCGACCCCGACCCTCGCCCCCTCGCAGCACGCTCCCGCCTCCCCCGCCCCCCGCGCCGCCTCCGCCTCCCCCAGCCGATCCATGTCCCTCACGC
>Ga0136560_1001469_pt1 | contig 12179 bp, 11 predicted proteins | sample AntRauMeHopE1497_FD_104925 | JGI IMG/M metagenome (GOLD analysis project Ga0136560, IMG submission 104925) | Saline lake microbial communities from Rauer Islands, Antarctica - Metagenome Hop E1 #497 | ecosystem: Environmental > Aquatic > Non-marine Saline and Alkaline > Saline | place...
TAGGGGGCTTTTTACATCATCGACTCAAACCACTGATACAATTCCCCTTTGGTAATGACCGAACCTTGTTTGATCAATTGGAACTTGTCCAAATTCTTATCTTCCGTATAGGCTTTGGAGGCTGTCATATACTCCACGAAGTCCGACTGCCAGTTTTTCTTGAACCAGTCGAAGCCAATTTTGGTGGTCAGGTCAATTTCTGGATTCATGACCTTTACGGCGATGAGTTTCATTTCCTTATCTACTAATTGGAACAAGTGCATTTGCTTGTCCGAGATATTCTCCAAATAGGTAACCTTGTTCAGCACCCCTTCCCAAATAAGGTCGCTGAACACATCCAATTCTTCTTCGGCAACTTCTGGGGTGTCCTGTTTTATTTTGGCCCACTCCTGCCCTGTGATGGACTGTGTAGCCAAAAAATTAATGAATTCTGACTCTAATTCTTCCAATTGTTCTTTTGTAAGTCGGGTATACTTCAAATCGCTTTTCTTTTACTGATTCCTAGACGATAAAATCCGTGCAAATTTAAGATTTATGTGCGGATTAGGAGTTTCAAAAGTTAGGTTTTGTTCATTGGCATTAGTTTTCCAAAAGCCATCTTCTCCAAACGGCACGAGCCTGTCTGCTGGGAGGAAGATAAAGTACCAAAACTTTTTCGGCACAAGCTATTAGCGCTTTAGGGCAAAGGGGACGTCGAACAAGTTCTCCAGTCCTTTCCAATGCATATAAGCTCTACTTTGATTCGAAATCAAAAGTGAAGGCAAATAAGAGCTGTTGGCGGGTTTGTAAACCAAAAAGAAAGACATGCAAATTAGTCAAAAAAGTCCCTTATCCATACTGGAATATTTAACAAATAGACCCGTTACGGGTCTTGTTCTTTTAGCTACATTAGCTTAAAAAAAAGGAAACCTATTGACTATTGAAATTTAAAATTATGAAGCTAATTCTTTTAATTAATCAAAATAGCATGGCTAAATTCTTGAAGGGGTTTTTAGTCGCTACTATCATAAGCTGCCTAAGTATGGCATCTATGGACGCACAAATGAAAAAAGGGGATTTTATCCTTGGTGCCGATATTGGCAGTGGTTTTGTTCCCAAAGCTAGCGAGGGTCTTTTTGGATTGAATTTTGGTCTTGATGAGGGTGCGGGGTTCAACGTGGGAATAAGTCCTAGAGCAGGATACTTTGTATCCGATAGGGTGCTTTTGGGCAGCACGGTAAATCTTGGTTATAATAAATCGCCTGAGATAAACGGACAAGCGGTGGAAACCACCATTTACGGAATACAAGGTTTATTTCGTTACTATTTTCGCCCTGCTGATCTAGCAGTGGACGATGCACCAAAAAAAGGGATATTCTTTTTGGAAACCAACGCCGGTCTAAACGGATTTAATGTGAGCGGACGTAATCCTCAAACGGGCGTCGTGGTTGGTTTTGGGCCGGGCTATGCGCTTTTTATATCGGATAACGTGGCGCTGGAACTTACGGGTAAATATAGGTATGGACTCGCAGGGGGCGACATCAACACCTTTCAACAAACCTTGAGCCTAAATGTTGGCGTTCAGATATATCTTGATAAGGAAAAAGTCAAGAACATATTCAAGCGGAATTAGCATTCCTCCCGCAAAAAGAAATACGATCACGGATATGGCCTGTATGATTCAGACATAAAGACCGAAGGTGTTTTGTTGAATAAAAAAATGCTGTAGCCTTTCTGTTGCTAAAGGGGTTTTTAAGCTACAAGAGCCATGGATATTTACTCTGCCAATGACCGATGCATAGCAGCACACAGACTCCAATTTCCGAAACCTTATATTCCTAATTGTTCCATAATTCCATCATAACGCCCTACCTTTAGGATTCTGCAAGTTCTCTGCTACACTTAAAAAATTAAGGGAGTTAACCCCTATTACGGCAACTATAACCTTCTATCAACCCTTTGGGTTTATGTGTGTCCGCACCCAGAAACACCAACGGGGGTAGATAGCACTATCCTTTGGAGAACCATTCACACTCAACCATGGTTTTATTATGACCCAAAATTGGAAGAAATATCACTTCTCTTTCTTCATGACCACCGTACGGTAAGGGAACGGTATTTCTATACCTTCCGTTTCAAAACGTTTTTTAATACTTTCAAACACATCACATTGTAGCTCAAAGGAATCGCCAAAATTGCGGGCCCATGCCCAAGCACGTATCGTTACGGAAGAATCGTTCAATTTTGTCAAGGCAACCCTTACCTTGGGCAAACCATTCTTACTGTCCAGTTTGGTTCTGTTATCATATATCAAAGGATGGTTCTCGCATTCCTCCTGCATTATTTTTTTTGCCAAATCCACATCGCTATCATAGGAAATCCCTATTTCTATATGCTCGCAACATTTAAGTTCGCCCAAATCGTAATTAATGAGTTTTTCCTTATTGATGATGGAGTTGGGTATCACGATCATCTTATTTTCAAAATTCCGTATTACGGTATGCCTTAATGTGATGTCGGTCACAGTGCCTACCATAGTATCCGTAATTTGAATGATATCCCCTATTTTAAATGGCTTGAACGATATGATGAAAATACCGCCCACCAGATTTGATAATGCTTCTTGCGAAGCCACACCGGCCACTAAAGCGATGATTCCTGCACCACCTAAGGCCGTCTGCGCGACGCCCCTTAAACTTGGAAAGGCCAACAGTGCAAAAAGTGCGCCCGTAAAACACACACTAAAAACGGCAACATACCTTAGGAACTTAAAAGCGGTAGGGTCTTCCTTGTTTTCAATTTTCTTGGTAATTGTTTTTTTGAACCACAAATTAAGCGCTGTGGCAAATACAATGGTCAAAACAGCTAAAAAGCCCAAATAAAGCACCAGTTTAGAACTGTGTTTTAAGGTGTCATATAGTTCTTCTTCAACAAAAATAAAACTCAATCCAAGAGTACCCAACACCAACCAAAGAGCGTTCAGCAAACGTTTTACCAGCACAACGGAAGTTGATTTTTCATTAGGATATCTCTTTTGCTCTTGTTTCAACAACCATCTATATAACCAGTTGGTAAGTAAGTACAAGACCAAAACGGCTATAATTACACCGGCGGCGTAGAACAAGAGCGCCTTATAGGTTTCAAAAAATTCCTTCATAAGCTGGATTTTACTCATTAAGACCATTACTGCCACCCACCGCCAAGCGCCTGATAGAGGTCAACTACGGCCTGTAACTGACTATTTTTGGCATTGACAAGATCCAAGCTGGAATTTAAGGCATTTTCTTCCGCCCGCAACACCTCCAAATAATTGGCAAGACCATTGTTCAGCAATTCTTCGGAATAGTCCGTGGCCAGGTCATAGGCCTTGAACTCTTTTTCCTTTATAACTATTTTTTGCGATGCGGTATTGTAGGCGAACATGGCATCGGACACTTCCTTGCTCGCCGTTAAGAGCGATTGCTTAAAATTTAAGCGGGCCTGTTCTTGCCGGGCCTTGGAAACCTCATATTGCGTCTTGATCCTTCTTCCGTTGAAAATAGGCTGGGCCAGACCACCAATAAAAGTGGCGAAGATGGAATTGGCACTGAACAAGGTACTGAATTCCAAACTTTGGAGTCCGCTGCTGGCGGATAAGGTCAACGACGGATAGAAATCACTTCGAGCCACATTGGTCAACTCAAAAGCATTGCGCAATTGAAATTCCGCCGCAATGACATCCGGCCTGTTACTCAATAATTGCGTTGGCACGCCCAAAGGTAAATCGGACGTAATCCGTTGTTGGGACATGGTAGACCGTTCCATTTCCGAAGGCATATTACCCAACAAAATAGATAGCGTGTTTTCCAAAATGTACGCTTGGTTCTTTAAATCCAACAAAATGGACTGCGCGGTATATACTTGAGCTTCTGTTTGCTTTACACCTACTTCGGTTACGTTGCCCGCCACTTTCAGGGCTTTAGAGGTTTCTAGACTGTTGCCCCTTGTGGTAATGGTTTGCTCGGTAATTTGAATCTGCTCGTCCACGGCCAACAATTGATAGTAGACCGAAGCGATATTCGCGATCAACCGTGTCTTTACCGCTTTGTGTGCCGCCACCGTTTGTAAGTAATCTGCCCTAAAAGCGCGTTGGTTACTGCGAATCTTTCCCCAAACATCGGCCTCCCAAGATAGTGCGCCCGTAATATCATATTGATCAAAGGCACCATCAAAAAAGGACCCGAACTGGCTGTTCCGAGCCAATTCCTGGTGCGTAATCTGTGCACTTGTAGATAGCGTCGGATAATAACCGGCCTTACCCTGTTTAAAATAGGCTTCCGAAGCAATAATCTGCTGTAATGCTACGCGAATATCAATATTGCTTTCCAATCCTTTTTCAATATAACTGGTAAGCACCGGATCCGTGAACAGCTCGCGCCAGGACACATCGGCCAAGGTAAGGCTGTCCTGCGGCATATTGTCGGTGCGGAAACCGGCTTCCTCCAATTCCATATCGGGCGAGGTATATTCCTTGGCCACAAAACAGGACTGCAAGCTAAGCAGGGAAATAAAGATGAGACTGAATTTTATGATGATCGATTTCTTCATTTTTTTACACTTTTTCATGTTGCGCATTAGGCCTCTTCAATTTGGGGTTTCGGTTTGGAACTAACTTTTTCCTGTAGCCATTGAAACAGCATATAGAGCAAGGGAATAATGAATATGCCGAGCACGGTACCGATCAACAGTCCGCCAACGGCACCTGTACCAATGGCCCTGTTTCCTTCGGAACCGACACCGCTGGCAAAGACCAAGGGCATGAGTCCGAAAATAAAGGCCAGCGAAGTCATCAAAATAGGACGTAAACGTGCTTTTGCACCAGCTACACCGGCATCAAAAATACTTTCGCCCTGCTTTCTTCGCTGTATGGCAAATTCCACTATTAATATGGCATTCTTGGCCAGTAGTCCGATCAGCATAATAAGCGCGATCTGAAAATAGATGTTGTTCTCCAATCCTGCGAGCTTTGTGGTTATGAAGGCACCAAAAACACCAAGTGGTAAGGAAAGCAATACCGCAAAGGGAACAAGATAGCTTTCATATTGTGCACTTAACAAGAAGTACACGAACACAATAACCAACAACAGAATTACACCTGTCTGGTTGCCTGCTGCAAGTTCCTCCCGCGTTAAGCCGGAATAGGCGATAGAATAATTATTGGGCAATGTGGCAGCTACATCCTCAACGACCGCGATACCGTCTCCCGTACTAAACCCAGGATTGAGGGCGGCAGTGACCGACGTTGAATTGAACAGGTTAAAACGCGTAACCGATTGTGGCCCAAATGTCCGCTCCAAACTCACAAACTGGGTAATGGGCGCCATTTCCCCCGAACCTGTTCTTATATACATATTATTGAGGTCCTGCTTTTGGGCACGATCTTCGGGCAGCGCTTGGAGATAGACCCTATACTGCTTTCCGAAACGCGAAAAATCTGCCGAATAGATACTCCCGATATACCCCTGTAGGGTGTTGAAAATACTATTGATGTCCACACCGTACTCCTTGGCCAAGGGTACATTGATATCCAATTTGTACTGGGGATATTTGGTGCTGAACGATGAATTGGCATACTGAAACTCCGGTCGTTGGCTCAACTGTCCGATAAAATCTTGATTGGCCTTGTCCAAATCTTCAAAATTTCCCCCGGAACGATCCAATAGATTTACCTCTACCCCGGCCGAGTTTCCAAAACCGGGAATACTGGGTGGCGAGAAAAAGATAATATTCGCTTCGGGTATGGTAGCCGCTACCCCGAACAATTGACCAATAATGGATTTTAAAGATGTTGCCTCTGTTTCGCGTTCGCTCCAATCCTTCAGTTTAATAAAGCCAAGTCCATAGTTGTTTCCTTCGCCACTAATCAAACTTCTACCATTGATAAGTGTAATGCCCTGTATGCCATCAATATCCTTTATCTTATCATAGAGTTTTCGGTTGAGTTCCGCCGTACGGTCAATAGATGCTCCTGGCGGTAGTTCCGTATTTACAAAAATGAGTCCCCTGTCCTCATCCGGCACAAAGCCGGTTGGTGTGGTGCTAGAAGCATACCAAATACCACCTACTGAAGCGAGAAGGATGGCAACGTTTATCCATTTATGACGATACAAAAAGCCCAAGGATTTTACATATTTCTCCGTTAAGGCATTAAATCCCTTATTAAAACCATCGTAAAAGCGCTGCAAGATGGTTTTTTTCTTTTCCTCGTCGCTGTGTGGTTTTAGAAAGATAGCACAAAGCGCCGGACTCAAAGTCAATGCGTTTACGGCCGATATAATGATAGCCACGATCAGGGTTACCCCAAACTGCTGATAAAAAACTCCTGACGGACCGGTGACAAAGGTAACCGGAACAAAAACTGCCGCCATGACCAAAGTAATCGATACAATGGCACCTGAAATTTCGTGCATGGCCTCCAAGGTGGCTTTTTGCACGTCCTTGGCGCCTTGGTCTATTTTGGCATGCACGGCTTCCACTACTACAATGGCGTCGTCCACCACAATCCCAATGGCCAAAATCAATGCAAAAAGTGTTAATAGGTTAATGGAATATCCAAATAGATTTAGGAAGAAAAAGGTTCCCACAATAGAAACGGGTACCGCAATGGCGGGAATTAAGGTAGACCGAAAATCCTGTAAAAAGATAAACACCACAATAAATACCAGAATAAAAGCTTCAATAAGGGTCGTAGTAACCTTTTTTACGGAAGCGTTCAAAAATTCGTTGGTATCATATGGAATAACATAGTCTATTCCCTTCGGAAAATCCTTTTCAAGTTCCGCTAAAACCTCTTTCACCTCTACAATAATAGCCTGTGCATCCGAACCTTTGGTCTGGAAAACCCCAATGGCCAAACTGGGATTGCCGTCCGTTCTCCCACTGGCGGCGTAGGATTGGGCATCCAACTCAATTTTGGCAATATCCTTCAGTCTCAGAAAATCGCCGTTCCCAAAGGATTTTAAAATAATATTTTCGTATTGTTCTTGGTCGCTGTACCTGCCCTCATAGGTAATTACGTAGGAAAAGGCCTCACCGTTATTCTCCCCGATGGTCCCCGCAGCGGCCTCTTGGCTTTGCGCGTTTATGGCTGCGCTGACATCGGCAGGGGACAGAGCGTAAGCGGCTAATTTTTCCGGCTTCAACCAAATACGCATGGCGTAATCCTTGGCACCAAAAACACTTACATTACCCACACCGTTCACACGCTGAAAGGCGGGTACTACGTTGATCTTTAAATAATTCTGGAGATAGGTGTCGTCATAATTTTCACTTTCGGTAAAAAAACTGATAAACATCAAGGCACTGGTCTGCTGTTTTTGGGTAAGTACACCAGTTTGCCTTACCGCTTGTGGCAATAAGGGATTGGCCCTGGCCACACGGTTCTGTACATTGACAGCGGCGATATCCGCATCTACATCTTGGTCAAAATAAACCGTAATATTCGCCGTACCGTTATTGGTGGCCGTAGAGGTGAGATAGGTCATCCCCTCTACCCCGTTGATCTGTTCCTCAATAGGAATGATCACACTTTCCAATATGGTTACTGCCGTAGCCCCCGGATAATTGGCCGATACCTGTATCGTAGGCGGCGCAATATCCGGATATTGTGTTACCGACAGGGATTGCAGTCCCAAAATACCCAGTATCACGATAATGATAGAAATTACCGTAGATAGCACGGGTCTTGTTATAAATGTCTTGAGCATTTTCTGTGAATTTTAAAGGTATTATTGAAACTCTGTTCGGATGGGCTGGGCGATGCTATCAAAAGCCACTTTTTGCGGCAGGATCGCCATGCCGTCCCTGACCTTGCCAACACCTTTGCCAATAATGGTCTCGCCTTTTTCAAGACCTGTTTCTATAAGGAATAGAATACCGCTCTGCCCCTTAATGGTTATCGCTTTAGAAGCGGCTCTAATCGTATTGGCCGAATCCTTTTCTAGGGTATAGACAAATCTGTTGTTTTGATTTTCAAAGGTGGCCTCTTGTGGCACTACCACAACATCTTCGTATATCTTGGGCACTTTTACGATACCGCTATTACCGTTGTTCAATATACCATTATCATTGTTGAACAAGGCCCTAAAAGAAACGGCGCCCGTATTTTTATTGATCTGTGAGTTGATGGTCTCAATAGTTCCCTTTTGGGGATATTCGCTGCCATTGGCTAAAATCAATGTAACTTCCGGAAGGTTATTTATTTTTTCCGCTTTCGTAGTACCTGCCGTGTTTTGTATAAAGTCCAAATACTCCTTTTCGTTCATAGAGAAAAAAGCGTATACGGCACTGATGTCGGACACCGTCGTCAATGGGTCTTGATCGTTCGGACTTATCAAGGAACCCATACGGAGTCTAATTTCTCCCACGTAACCATCCACAGGACTCGTAATGGTGGCATACCCAATACTGGAGACAACACTGTTATAGCTGCTTTTTGATTGTTGTAGCCTTGCTTTGGCGGTCTCCAACTGTACACTTCCTATAATGTCCTTTTCAACCAAAGGTGTAAGCTTATCTACCTCTACTTGGGCGGCATTCACGTTGGCCTTTGCGGCTTCCGCATCCTGACTCAAGGATTCCGTTTCCAAACGGAAGAGCGTTTGTCCCCTGCGTACCTTTTGTCCTTCGTCTACCAAAACCTCGGTAATATATCCCGGAATCTTGGCCCGCACTTCGCTATTTATAACACCTTCTATACTGGTGGGATAATCACTATATGTCGTTACTGTCTTGGTAGGTATCTCTACGACCGGCAGCGGCATGGCTTGCATGCCCTGGACCTCATTCTGGCCGGCCTTGTCATCGCCACAGGCAGCTACAAGCAAAAGTGCCAAAAGGGGAATACTGTTTTTCATGATTGATTTGATAATTGATCTCATCCGTTTTTCCTATGTTTGATTGTTTCTTATCTTAATGCCATTTTCTACTGACTTATTAATGTTGTTACAAAAGGTATCGGCAATATATTCGACATAAAAAGGGCGTTCCTCTAATCTAAATAGATGGGTCATTAAAATCCAGTTGTTTCTTTGATTTTAGACCTGACAGGTTTTGGAAAACTGTCAGGTCTTTGAATTGCGCAAAATGGTAACCCAAATATGAAGTAATTCTTCTTTTTTATGATATTTATCGGTATCGACCAAAGCGCAAATTCCGACTAATTATTAAAACCTATTGATCTCCTCAATTTTTTTATTGATCCGTTCGCCTTGATCCACGAGATATTCCCGAAATACCAGGCCTATATTCTTTTCCATATCGAACTTTTTTGGATTGTTCCGTTTACTGAAACTGTTGATTTTTTCAATAATCTCCAATTCATTCGCCAAAAGAACGATGTGCCGTTGCATGGAATTCTTGACGTAACCACCGGCACTTCTATAATAGCGTTTTCTATCTCCCGATTTGGTACAATAAACAACAAAACCAGTTGAACCAACACCTTTAGGTTATTGGAGGCCGAGCTCTTGCTGGCATTTGTAATTTCAACGATTGCCCCAAAGGACAATCCGTCTTCGGAGTAAAAAATTAAGGTGGCGTACACACGTGCCGCAAGTGGTGATAGCGAGGTCTTTTTTTCCACACGAACCCCTACTTCCTCAATTAAGCCTTGTTTTTCTGCAAAGCAAGCCGCAAAGATGACATTCAGTTCGATTTATTACGAACTGAGTAGAATAAAAATTCATTACGACGGTTTTGACTGCTTTTTCCAAATAAAATTTCTGAAAGTTCTGCCGTTAGTATAGCATTCAGGTAATTGTTTTTATTAAAGAGAGAAGAACCAAGAGCCAAGAAGACAATAGAAAAAAGAAAAGAGACAAAAAAGTTTAGTCTTGCTTTAGGATATGGCTGCGAATATTAAACAGTTCATTTTCGTGTTCAAAAAGTACAAACTGAAACCTTCCTAACTAAAAATTCGTTTTAACCAGACGATACTGATCAAAACGAATTTTTTATTTGCCATTCAAAACTACATATTTTGGATTTAAAACAAACCAAAATACCAGTTAGGCAGTCAAGGCAGCCTGAATCTTATTTCTCCATTTATCCGCAATCTCCAGCTCTCCGCTTACTTGAGAATTCTCATCGGCATCAAATAGTTCCAAAAACTCGGGCAAGGCATCTCCGGCGGGTAAAAAAGCCAATTGTATCGCGTCCAAGACCTCGTTTGTATTTTTACCGTTTCTTTTGGTATGTACCTTTTTATCCACAGTACAGCTGCGCATCTTCCCTAGGTCTATATCTTGATGTATTTCTACCTTTGGTGTTTTCTTATAAAAATAGATATGATTTGTCCGGTTATCCATTCCTATCGCAAAATTCTTTGCCGTATCGTACTCCGTTACATGTCCCTGATGCTGCACGGCAAAATTTTCTAAATGTGAGAATAGTTCTTTTTGTTTTTTTCTTGAATCTACACCCATTAATATAAAAGGGACAGTAACGATTAGTAGAATAACGGCGGTAATAAGTAAAACTCCTGTTTCCATGATATTGATGTTTTTATTGTTTTTTAAAGATGTTTATGACCATATGTTCAAAACATAGGCGATTGAATATCAGTAAGGGATATTCCTAAAAAATGATAGAAACAAAAATTTACCAAAAAGAATGAAAGGGAAAGATGAGCCGTTTTAGGTTCGCTAATAGCAGGATATTATGATAAACAGGGAAAATCGCCGAAGGTTTGCCGCTTCTTAGGTGCTTAGGTGTAATGAAAGTCCAAAATGAGGAGGCTTTTTGATATAGGGAAGGTTGTTCTTCGGGCAGTTCGGTTGGGATGAGCTGGGCAGTAGTTATTTCGCTGGATACAGCAAGGCCAAAACCCCAGTATTGTTGAAACGCATCGTCTGTATTACTTACGCTATGTTGATTATCGCCTAAGATAGTGCCATTCTGGAAAGGGCTAGCAAAAAATGCCAACAACAGCAACAAAGCCCCGACTTGAAATAGACATTTCATACCGTAAAATTACAATAAGTTCGGAACAAAACGAACTCTTCTCAAAAATAAAAAGTTAGTTACTTTTTTCTAGTGTTGAGTCCAAACTAAAATGGCGTCAAAGGTAATCGTAGATCTTGTGGTAGCCCAAGGCAAAAATTCATTATATAGCATTAGCTACGGAATTATTTTTTAACGACGGGATGCCGTAAAAGATGCATTAGGTTGTGCACCAATTTTGCCTTGACTTGACTAGGTGTTATTGCGTATTGTTTTAAGACTATAATTATACGCTTAGCCTATACCATTGAAAACTTTTACACAGAGCGGTTTACATCTCCTTCTCCCCTATAATACCCACCAAAAAACCAAGCGTAACGCCCAGTGATGTAAGGCAATTTTCATCCAATTTGCTTTCAGGGATGATATCCTGGATTAGCAAATAGAGGATGCCGCCACTGGCGAAGCTCATTAAATGGTCGGCCAGCATAGCGTCGTATTTTCTGCCTTTACGTACACCTATCGGAGCCATCAGAAAACTACAACCAATAATTTGGGGCGATACCCGGAAACTTATTTGAACAAATCCGAATGCGTGCCAATTCTCACCAAACGGATAGTTTTTGGACTCTTTATTTGAAACCAAATTAGTAACAGGTCTGGTTTGATATGGCATTCCCAATTGTCCTCATAATTTCCCTTAAGTTTGTGTGGTCTCATTTTTGTTGGCACTCCGTCTGCACCCTTGTCGCTTAACAGCTTAAGGGTTACTTCCACCAATGACAGATCCAATATGTTCCTACGACCAATACGTTTAAGGTCATTTTTGACTATTCCCGTATAAACTATTTGATACATCCTAATTTTTGGTCAGTTCGTTCCGTAAGGATTCAAAGAAACCACCTATGTCGTCCATTGGTTCAAGCCCGATACCGTTTCGTGCATCTTCAAGGGCCTTTTTCGTTTCGTCGTTAGGTATGTTACCGACATCCTTGGCCATCAACATCTCTATATAATTGGTAAGGCTTCTCTTTTGTGCTTTCGCCTTTTCTTTCACAAGTTCGATGATATCCTCGTCGAACCTGAAACTCATTGCCTTGCTTCCCATGGTATATTGTTTTTCACTACTAACCGACAAAAAATTTAAGGAGCTACTTATTTTAGAGTAGCTCCTTTTTTCATATTTTGGTTTTGCAACAAACTAAAAATATGATGAAAAA
>Ga0136560_1001471_pt1 | contig 12170 bp, 4 predicted proteins | sample AntRauMeHopE1497_FD_104925 | JGI IMG/M metagenome (GOLD analysis project Ga0136560, IMG submission 104925) | Saline lake microbial communities from Rauer Islands, Antarctica - Metagenome Hop E1 #497 | ecosystem: Environmental > Aquatic > Non-marine Saline and Alkaline > Saline | place...
AGCGGCTGGACCAGGCGGAGCTCGCCCTGCGGCGCGCCGTGGCGCCGCAGGCCGACGGGGGGCGGGACAGGGGGTCGTCGTCCTCCGCGCTGGGGGGCATGCTCGGTCTCCCCGCGGCCATGGGCGGCGCGGTGGGCGGCGGCTGCTGCGGCTGCTTCGGGGGCGGGTCCCCGGCGGCGACGCGCTCTGCCGAAGCCGCGGCAGCTTCCGCGGCGGCGGCCAACGCCGATGCCGGGAGCGACAGCGACGACAACGACGTTTCGCCGGCACGCGACTGCGTGCTGCTGCAGACGAGGCCCGACCTGCACGCCATGTGTGCCGCGCTGGAGCGCGCCATGCTCGAGGGCACCAACCCGGGGGCGGCCTTCCCGGGAGGGGACGTGGAGGACGACGACAGGGACGCGAGAGCGGGGTGCACCGGGGCGGACCTGGCGGCCGCCAGGGAGGCCGTGCGGCCCGGCCGCGTCCTCTCCGGCCCCGCCACCACGCTGGTCACCGCTGCGGAAGTGCTGCGCCGCACTGCGGAGGCCGACAGCGCCGCCGAGCGCGCCGACGCCTCCGGGGTCCCGGAGATGACGTTCGCAGACCTCATGTCGGGGAAGTCGCCGGACACGCAGACCCCTTCGTCGAGGCGGCCGGAGGCGCCGCCGCGCCCGCTGTGGGCGCCCGTGCCGCACCCGCAGCGCTCCCACGGGCAGGAGGCGGCGGCCGACGCCTTCGCCGCGTGGTTCGGGCTGGACCCCGTGGCGCCTTACGCCTGCCGCGCCGAGGCCCTCGCCTCCCGCCTCCCGCACGCGCTGGCGGCCGTGGCCCGCGGGGACGCCGGCCCCGACACGGCGGTGCCGCTCGTGGTGGAGGCCGGGGCCGCGGTAGAGCTGGCCACGGCGCTCCTCTTCGCCGAGGCCGTGGACGACGAGGGGACTTGCTACGCGCCCGCGCCCGTGCGCGCCGCGGTGGTGCGAGCCCTCCTCGTGGCGGAGGAGGCCGCGCACGGCTTCGTGCGGTCCATCCTACAGTGGGCGGTGCTCCTCGGGGCCGCGAAGGGGGCGGCAGAGCTGCCGTACGAGATGCTGGTGCTGTGGCGCAAGGTCCAGCGATCGCGCAACGAGCTCATCGGCATGGGAGTGATGGTCGCCGGGGCCGGGAGGGAGTACCGCGACCGCGGGGAGGGGGAGGCAAGCCCCGGCCGGGGGGACGGCGGAGGGACGCGCAAGGGCAGCGGGGCGGGGAGCCCCGCGGGGCGCGGCTCCGACACCCCCGCGTCCGGCGTATTGACCCCGTCCCGCCCCGCTGACGCCCCCAGGCACGGCACCGAGGCGCTCCCCGGCCTCGGCGACCTCGTGGACGCCGTCCACGCGTCGGCGGACGCCCACTGGCAGGCCGCGTCGGAGCTCCGGTCCGGGCCGTCAGTGGCCTCGTCCCGCAGCGGCGTCGCCGGGGTCCGCGCCGCCGGGCTCTTCGCCTCCGCCCTGTCCCGCCTCCAGGCCGCGCTCCGGCTCTCCGCCGCGGCGGCGGGGCCCCTGGGCCAGGCCATGGCGAACTGGTCGCTCAACGTGGCGGTGGAGGAGGAGGCGGAGGAGGCCGAGCACGAAGAGGGGCTGGAGGACGTCGTCGGGATGGGTCCGCCCCTCAGCCGGGCCGCGACCCCGGCATCGAGCCACCCGGCGCACTGGGCCGACGAGGGGTCGGCCCTGCCGTCGGCCGGGTCGTCGGCCAACTCCGAAGCCGGGCGCGAGCCCGGCGGCCGCCTCGCGGTCCCGCCCAGGGGCGTCGACTCCCTGTGGGGTCAGACCCTGGTCGCCCGGCGGCTCGTCACGGCGGCCATGGTTGACGTCCAGGTCCTCCTGCACTCCGTGCCCCCGCTCGCGGCGGGGGCCAGCCCAGAGGTCTTCGGGATCAAGCGCGAGGAGGCGTCCGGCAGAGCCATCGTGGACGTCGGCGCCGTGGCGGTCGGCGTCTTCGGCGTCTTCGTCAGGCTCCTCGGCCTGTTCCGGCACGCGGGCGCTGACGTCAGCTCGCTCCTGCAGTCGCAGGTGGCCGAGGCCGCGGCGGCGGTGGACGGGCGGCTGGCACCGTCCGCGGCGGCCGCCGGCCTTCCCGAGTCGGCGCCCGGCTCCCCCACGGCCTCATCCCGCCGGTCCGCGGGCACGGGGCAGTCCGACGAGCAGGTCCACGAGGCCCTCCTTCGCATGCAGCGGCTCTTCTCGCCGTACGTCGGCGAGTGGATCAGCGCCAGGCGAAGGGTGGTCGAGGAGGACACCCTCTTCCGGGCCCAGCGGGAGACCATCCGCACCGGCCTGGCCATGGTGGCCCCCGACGCCGGCCTGATGCACACCGTGGGCGCGGCTCTGCTCTTCCGGTTCTGCAAGTTCACCATCGTCGAGCTCACGGCTCTGCCGGCCCTGCTGGGCGAGGACGACGTCAGCCGGGCGGGGCTGTACCTCCTGGCGTGGCCGATCGCGGCGCTGGCGCGCCGGTGCACGGCCGCGTCGCTGCTGGCGCTGAGCAGCGACGCTCACGGCAAGGCCCGGTCGGCGTCGCACCGCTCCACCGCGTGGCTGACGGCGCGGCGCGATGCCCGCTGGCTCATGGACGACGCGCTGCGCACGGAGGCGCACCGCGCCCCCAGCCGGACGCGCGGCGCGGCGTCGGCGGGCCTCCTGGCCGACCGCTCCAAGCTCGAGGCGGCGCACGACATCGCCACCGCCGCCGCGTCGGAGCTCCGGGCGCAGGACGCCAGGGGCCGGCTCGCCCCCGCCCGGCAGCGGGCGCTCGCTCTCCTCGAGGCCGCGCCCTGGCCGACCCGGCCGCACCAGTGGCACGCGCACATCGCAGCCTTCTTCGCGCTGGAGCCGCCGGCGGGCACGAGCAGGGAGGAGGCCGAGGAGGTCTTCCGCCGCGTCCTGGCTCTCCTCAACGACGCCATGTACTGCCACAAGGCGGTGACGCAGGTGCTCGACGCCCTTGGCACCCTCCGCGTGGCGCAGCCTCTCCACGGCCTCGGCAGGGTGGACATGCGAATCGACGACGGGGGCAGCGTCGCGTCGGCGACGTCGGCGGCCGACGAGCCCGCGCCGGCGGCCGCCGCGGCGTCGGGGCCGCACGACACGGGGCGCGGCGGCACGGGCGAGACCGGGGCCGCGCGGACGATGCTGGAACAGCAGGCCCTGGTCATCGCCGGGGTCGACGCGGCCGTCGCTGCCGGCCCCTCCGCCTCGGTGCCGTCCTCGCCGGGGGTGCGCTCCCCCGCGCCCCGCGCGACGGCCGGAGCGGCGGCGGGCAGCGGGCCCAAGGCCCGCGGATCCGTGTCGGCCCCCGCCGCCGCCGCCGCCCCCGCCGCCCCCTCCGCCGGCTCTGCCGCCGCCATCACCTCGATGGCCGCCGCCGCCGCCTACACCGCCATCGAGCAGGACGGCGCCGCGGGAGGCAGCGCCGGCTCCCCCTCCGCCGCTCACCAGCGCGCCGTGACCGCCCCCTCCGTGGACGTTTGGGAGGAGGTGCCGGCCTCCCGGCGCCTCGCCGCCCCCGCACCCGAATCGCCGCAGGCCGCATCGGCCGGCCCGGCGTCGGGCCGCGCGGGGTCGCTCACCATCCGGACGCGCCAGGCCCTTCCGTCCGAGGTCCTGGCCGCCCGCGTCAGAGTGGCGGTCCTCCGCGCGAGCAACGTCCCCTGGATGGACAACGGTGGGACTTCGCGCTCCGACCCGTACGCGTGCGTCACCGTCGCCCCGTCCCGCTCGGACCTGGCGGACAAGGACACAGCGTCGACCCGCTTCACCCGGGTGGTCGAGAACTCGGCCGACCCCGAGTGGCGCGAGCGCTTCGTCGTCGTGACGCCCACCAGCGACGACCCGTGGGTGCGCATCAGCGTCCACGACTGGGACGGGGACGAGACCCTGCCGGACGACTTCATCGGGGCCGTGTCGGTGCCCCTGGCCGCGCTCCGGGGCAGGGGGCCCCACCGCTTCGTGGCGTGGCTGCGGCCCAAGGCGGAGGACCCAGCGGCCTTTGGCTCCGCCGACGTCTTCACGCCGAGCGACGCGGCGGCGCCGGACCCCGCCGCCGCGAAACGCCGCGCGGACAAGGTCACCGGCCCGTCGGCATCCCGCCTCGAGGCCCTCACGCGCCCGGGGGCCAAGCGGCCGTACGAGGACCCCGCGTCGGGGGCCCGCCTGCCCTCCGACGCCTCCCGCGCCAAGGCCCTCGCCTCGTGCCGCGCCCGCCTCAGCTTCGTGGTGTCCGTGGACACCGTGCCCGTGGCCGAGGCCTCCACCTACCGCATCGGCACCGGCCTCCGCGCCGCCGTGCTGCAGATGGGGCGCCTCCTCATGCGCGGCGTCGGCTCCCTGCTCGTCACCGGTCTCATGGAGGTCAAGCCCTCCGTGCCCCTCGACGCCGCCGCCGCCGAGGCCGCCCCGCGCTGCTCCGACCCCGTCATCGCCTACCTCGATGACCGCATCCGCACCATCGCCGGAGCCTCGTACCCCCAGCTCCTGCCGCGCCTCGCCGAGGAGGTCGCCTCCGGCATCGCCGCCCTCGCCATCGCCCTCCTCCTCCCCGGCCTCGACCGCCTCCCCCCCAACCTCGTCCCCCACGCCGCCCTCGCGCACGAGCTTGCCGGCTCCAGGGAGCGCCGGTCCTGGCTCGGCAGCCTGGTGGGCGCCAAGGCCGCCACCCTCTGGCTGTCGCCCCCGCAGGTCGTCGTCCTCTCCCACACCGTCCTCTCCGTCCTCCGCTATCTCAGCGAGGACGACGACCCCCTCCCCCGGCAGCGGGTTCTCGACCTCGCCGAGCCCGTCCCGGCGGTCCTGGCGTGGTGGGCCGCCTCCCCGGACTTCCTCTCCGCCCGCGGCGCCACCCTCATGATGCGAGCCATCGCCGCGAACACCCCCAGCGAGGCGCCCACCATCGGCGCCGAGGGGGCAATCGTCGCTCCCACCGGGCCGCGCGGCCGGCCGTCCATCGCGTCCGCCGCCGAGGCCAAGGCGGGCGCCAAGCCCAAGCCCGCCGCGGCCGGCTTGTCGGGCTCGTCGACGTCCGGGGGCGCGGCCGCCTCGGCCCGCGCGGCGGACGAGGCGGAGGCCGAGGAGCTCGACACGTGGATGCGGGAGGGCCTCCTGGGCGACGACGCGGCGACGGCGACGGCCCCTGCGGCCAAGCCCGGGCCCAAGGACGAGGAGACCGCGGCGGGGGAGGCCGTGGACGGCTTCATGGTCCGGGGGATCGGACTGCGGGCCGTGCACGAGATGCTTCGGTACCGCGTGGAGTGCCTCAAGCACGCGGGGGCCAAGCGCACCCTCGAGACGGTCAAGCAGTCGCGCAAGGCCGCCGTGGAGATGGTGGCGCGCGCGCTACGAGAGCAGGCTGGAGGCGGTGCGGCCAAGCGGTGAGCGGGCCGCGTGACACGAGTGATTGCTTGCGCAAGTCCTAGAGCCGAGTGCAACGCCACCACACGCGATGGCGACGTCACACGGTCCGCGCTACGGCTCAGGGCGAGCCGCCAAGCGCCTGACGCGCGGGAGCAGAGTGTCCCGCTTTCGGACCACAGCGCGTCGCGGCGCTCACACCTGCCCGCCGCTCGGAAATGCCGTCCTCCAAGGACGGTGCAAAGAAGCTGCCCAAGGCCGTCCATGCGGCGGAGCCGGGCGCCCAGGCTGAGCTGCTCCGCAAAGGGAGCAGCGTTTCCGCTTCCGCGTCCCTGGGGGCACTGGCACTCTCCGCGTCGACCCCTTCCAAGAAAGGGAGCGCTGTTGGCGTTGCAGGGACAGCCAAGGTCCGCCTGCTCGCGGAGCTCAATGTTCTGAGCGGTGTGCTCGGGATCGCGTCCGCGGCCCTGGGCTCCGCGGCCGACCCGGTTCCTGCCCGTATTTCGGGGCGGGATGTGGATACCCCGGGCTGCGACGTCGGCGCCGGGGCGCGCGTCGCGGGCTCGCTGGCGCTGTCGGCGCTCGACGGCGCGCTGTCTGTCCGCACCGCGGTGGCTCACAGCGCCGGGGCTGTCACAGCACCGGACGTCACGGTCGCGTACAAGTATCCCACGTTCTTTGCCGGGCCGGGCCTGTGGTCGGCGGCGGTGTCGGCCAAGGTCCAGACCGCCGCAAAGTCCGACGCCACCGCCGCTCCGGCTGCGGCTTCGACGGGCCGGCTTCACTCGGCGAGCACCACGATCCGGCTGTCACGCGCAGTGGCGCCGCGCACATCGTCGGCGGCGTCCTTGTCGGAGCCAGGGTACGCCAGCGCGCTCGGGTTTTCGCTGGGCCAGAGCGACGAGACGCTGGTTGCCGCGCTCGGGCTGGAGCAGTGGATGACCGGGGCGGTCGGCGCCGTGGGGGCCGCGCTGCCGGCGTGGCGGTCCGTGAAGCTGGCATGCAAGGCTGACGCCAAGGGTGCCACGCTCGCTCCGGCGGTGCGTGCGGCGCTGGGCTCCGAGGTGTCGCTCGGCGCCGACGCGGCTTGGAGGGCCTCGTGGGACGGCGAGCCGTGGGGCGCGCTGCGTGACGCGGGCTACCCGTCGGGGAAGGTCTCGGCCTCGTGGCTCCGCCGGCTCCCCCTCCCGGCTGCGACGCTGCTCGGGCGTGACGCCAATCCGCCCGGGGGCAAGGGCGAGAAGGCCGCCCGCTCCGGCCGGCGGACGAAGACCAAGGCCGCTGCTGCCGGGGCGGCCTCCTCCTCGTCCTCCTCCTCCTCCTCCCGCAAGGGTGCCATCGAGACGTGCGCCTCCGCCGCCTGGACCACGAGCAGGGCGACGGTCTCCAGCACGGCGGCGATACTGGCGCCCCCCTTCGCCCTCGCCCTCGGCGTGCAGTCGGCAGCGAAGCTTGCCTGGCCCAGACCGGGGAAGACGGTCAGGCCGCGGAAGGCAGCCCCGGGCAGCGGCGGCGACGAAGTGGCTCTGCGCGACAACCCGATGCGATCGGCAGGCTCCATGCAGCGGGCAGCCGCACGGGCGGCGGCCCCCGCCCCGTCGTCCATGCCCTCGCTGCCCTCGCTGGGGGCGCTGTCCCGGGCGGCGTGGGTCACGGCGCGCTGCGACCTGTGGCGGGGCCACAGCCTCGCAGCCACGGTAGGCCTCCCCGCCGCCGACGTCTCCGTGGTCTACCGCGGCGAGTGGAAAGGCCTCGTCCCCGTGGGCCGGCCCCACGCGGGCAGCGAGGCGCCGCCGTGCCCGGAGCGAGGGGCCGCCGAGCCGCTCCGGACGTCACCGGCGCAGGACGCCGTGTGGCTCGCGCGCCGCTCCGGCGTCCTGCCCGGGCCGGCAGAGCCGGACGGGACGCTGCGCGCGGCAGAGTCGGACTTCCGCCTGGCGGTGACTGCGGGCGCCGCCGTGTCGCTGGTGACGGGTCAGTGGGACCGTGCAGCCCTGTCCCTCGTGCTCGACAGCAGGTGAGCGGGGCAACCGAGCACTTGAGCGGGGCAAACAAGCACCCCGAGGGGGCGGCGTGGGGACATCCCGGAGGCAGTGACACGATGGTCAAAAGGTGTGGCAACGCTGGGGGAAGTACCCCCGTGCTCGCGGCCAGAGCTGGCGGCGAAAAGCAACGAGCGGGTGCAGCTTCGCGCTTGCAGCGGCCTAGGTGGGTGAAACGCGCGGGCCGGCGCCAAAGACATTCATCGCGCAACGGCCACGCCACAGCGCCGCCACCGCTAGAATCCGCTCAATCATGCCAGAGCTCAGTGCCTGCGCAGCCGTGCTCACGACGGCACGCTCCATGGGCGACCGTCACTCCTCGCTGGCGCCCCCCCATGGACCCTAGCGTGCAGGCCTCAGAGCCCTCCGCGGCCTCCCATGTCCAGCGGGAACCCGGACTGCACGTTCTGCCCCACGAACGCCCCCCCGCCACCACCTGACAGCATAGGCACCTCAAGAGCCTCCTCCTCGGCATGCTCCCCCGCCCCGGGGCCCGGGAAGCCGCCGGACGACACCATGGCGTGCGCATGAACCGACGCCGGCGCCCCCTCGAGGCCGCACACCGTCACCTCGGCGCCATCCGGAACCGGGGGCGATACCACGACGGCGGAGTAGGCGCGGCCGTGGTGGACCGACGGGTTGTGCGCGCAAGTGATGCTGATGCTGCCGCTGTCGTCGGTTGTGACCATCTCGATGTCGCAGCAGCGTCCCCCGACCACGATGATGGACGAGGCCACAAAGTCCACCCCGTCCTTGAGCTCGCCCGTCGTCAGCGGGTCGGTCCGGTCGCGCCAGCCCTCGATTGCCATTCTGCCCGTCGCATGTATCGGCTCCTTGTCCGCCACAGCGGCCTGAGCCTTGGCCAAATCTGCCGGTGACCGCACCACAAAGAGGTCCGCTGAACCGTCGCATAGCCGACCCTGGTACTTGGAGGCGATCACAAACTTGGCTGCGCAGACACCGCAGGCACGCAGAAACGGACTATCGAGCCATGGGGGAAGCGGCCCGAGCCTGCCCCCGCGCGGTGTTCGGTCAACCATCGCTACACGTTGACCTCACAGGTGCTGTCTGCCGATGCGGCCATGACCACTGAGCGGAGTGTCGGCCGGGGACGGATGACGTGGATGCCAGGCGTTCTGCCGCCCTCTCAGCGCACACCTGAGCAGACAATGCTGCGCGCCGCCCTGAGAAGAGGGCAGCATCCGGCGAGAGCTCCGGGAGGAGTGCTTGCGGGTCGGCGGGCCTCGTCAGCGCTGACCAAGGTCGGCCCGAACGTTCCCGGCGCCCCCGAGCGCACGACCAAGGCCCGGTTCGAGGGGGGATCGATCCCCGGGGCCGACCTTCCCCCGATTGAGCCCACCAAGGAGGAGATCAGGAACGTTCTGTTCGAGTACGGCGTGCTCTTTGGGAACTTTGCAATGACCGCCTTCATCGCCGCGTGGTACATCAAGAAGATCGCCTGGACGAAGGACCCGGGTGAGAACAGCAACATGCGCGCGTGCTGGTCGCTCGTGACTGCGCACGCCGCTGGTCAAGGTGTCTGCACCGCTTGCTTCTCGTCCCGCAGACGACCTTTCTCGGGGCATCCGGCCTCTCATGACGCGGGCCAGCTCGGACCCGGCGTTTGACCCCGTGCTTCCGGACGAGCGCGTTGCGTAGCGGGTGTTCGTGCTGGTGTGTGCTGCGTGCGTCGAGCTGTGCGGCGCTCCTGACGTTTTTGTCCCCAAACCCGCTCGCTCCGTGTTACCGCGCACCGCCATGAGCCGCGCGGCAGAACGCAGAACGCGCCGAGCAGTCGCCGCGCAGGCCGCCCCCCGCTCAAGCGCGCACCCTCACGAGTGCGATGACGCCGGCGCCCCCCGCCGCCTCGGAGCGAAGGCACACCGGCCGGCCCGGCCTGCCAAATGCCGCAGCGCCAGCGGCTGGCCCCCCCGCCGCGAAAACGAGCCCCGCTTTAAGGTGGGACGCGAAGTGCGGCGGCTCGTGCGCCGGGGACGTCGACATGGCCAGGAGCCGGCCGACCGGCAGAGCCCGCACCGCCGACACCGACGCCCCACCCAGGGCGTCCTCCGACGGCACGGAGGGGAGGACCGCGGCGCGCCACGTCACGGCCGCGCCGTCGTCGCCGCCCTCCGCCGCGCTGACGACTGTGACGGGAACCAGCTCTGCGTCCGCGGCGGGCTCTACCACGGAGCACGCCTCCGTGTCGAAGTACGCCGCGTCGGTCCGGGGGAGGGAGGACGACCGGCAGCTGCGCTCTGCCCTCATGGGGACGTCGTCGCCTGCGAGGCCGAGGACCGACCTCCAGCAGACGACGTCGGCGGCCGGTGAGCCCGCCGGGGCCCGCTTGCCCGCCGTCGGGGCGGCATCACCGTCCGCCGGCCCCGCGGGGGCCTCGGTCGCGCGCACACGGATCGCCGCCGCCGTGCACAGCGGGAAGCCAGGCGCGGCGCCCCATCCGCCGTCGTCGGCCGGCCGTCCACGCGTGTTACCGCCCAGCACGGCCGCGGCGCGGACGGTGAGGCGGCACCCTGCCACGGAGTGCAGCGCCTCCAGGCACGGGCCCAGCACCTCGTGGGACGGGCCCTCGCCGCCGTCCTCCTCGGCCTGCCGGAACCCGCCCACGAGGACCACGTCGGCCGCGCTGGCGTCGCCGCCGAGCAACGCCGTGACGCGGCAAACGTCAGCGACGACGGAGCCGGCCTCCGCGGCGGCCTCCGCCCCGTTCAGGTGGGCGCAACCCACTGCATGGGCCGTGCTCACGAAGAGCATGACGCACGTGGTCGCGTCCACGGTGCCGAGAAACTCGGGCAGCGGATCCCTCGACGATGTACGGGGAAGCACCGCCCGCTCACCCTCCAGGACCCAGAGCGCGCGCCTGCGCAGTGTGTCGGCGCTTGTGTTGGTCGCAGATGCGACCAGCGCCACGCCAGCAGCCGCCGCGGTGCGCTGCTCCGACAGCCACTCCACGCTCATCGCCGAGCCCTCATCCGCACCGACCAGCGGCATTCTCCCGCCTGCGTCAGCCCGGTGGACAGATCTTCGCCCTGCGAGGCGCTACAGTGCACTTGTGTGCGCTCGGGCGCGAACGGGGCGGCTCTGTATCGGAGCTCGTCGCGCCTTCCGGCTTCTCAAGACCGCACACGACGCAAGACCTCGGGCGAAGCACGCTGCCAGGGTCGAACGACAGTCATGGCCGAGAATTCTGGGGCCCCGGCTCCGGCAGGAAGGGCCGCAGTGCCGCGGCCGGCGGGCGCTTCGCGTTCCGCCCCGACGGGGGACGACGCCTACGTTCCCGGGCAGCCGGGGATCGGGCCGGAGCGCAGCGATGCTGAGCTAGCGGAGACGGTGGAGTCGGCGCTGGCGCGCGTGTCGGCCAGGATGGGAATGGTGGCGGGCGCCGACGGCCCTTCGGGCGCAGCATCTGCGGCGGCTGCAGGGACGAGCGGCGCCGCACAAGGCTCGGCCGCCGCAGACGCAGCAGCAGAGGCCGTTGGGCGCGAGGCTGCCTCGGCGGCTGCGGCGGGCGGAGGGGCCGGGGTCGCGCCCGCCGGCGTGGGCCGCCCCGAGGTCCCGCTGCGCCCCCTCGACGCCCCTCCCGTCGCATGCCTCGTCATCGGCATGGCGGGGAGCGGCAAGACGACGCTGATGCGCGCCCTGGGGGAGCGCGCGGCGGCCGTGGGCCAGGTCCCGTACTCCATCAACGCGGACCCGGCAGTTGCCCACCTCCCGTACGAGCCCAACATTGACATCCGCGACGCCGTGAACTACAAGGAAGTGATGAAGCGCTACGGCCTGGGCCCCAACGGCGGCATCCTGACGGCGCTGAACCTGTTTGCGACGCAGTTCGACCAGGTCCTGGAGCTCTGCCGCCGCCGGGCTGGCGAGGTGACCCACGTGCTGCTGGACACCCCCGGGCAGATCGAGGCCTTCACGTGGAGCGCGTCGGGCCAGATCATCACGGAGGCGCTGGCCTCGGAGATGCCGACGTGCATCGTCTTCGTGCTCGACGTACCCCGGTCGTCCTCTCCGACCACGTTCATGAGCAACATGCTCTACGCCTGCTCCATCCTCTACAAGACCCGCCTCCCCATCGTCGTGGCCCTGAACAAGACCGACGTGGCCTCCCCCGACGCCCTCCTCGGCTGGATGCGCGACTTCGAGCTCTTCCAGGACGCTCTGGACGCCGACGAGGACGCCACCTACGCCTCCACGCTCACCCGGTCCATGTCCCTCGTTCTCGACGAGTTCTACTCGGGCCTCGAGGCCGTCCCCGTCTCCTCGGCGACGGGGGAGGGACTCGACGCGCTGCTCGGGGCCATCAGCCGCGCGGCGGACGAGTTCGACAGGGGGTACGCCGTCGAGGCGAAGGCCGCGCTCGCCGCCCGCACGGCGCAGGCGGCGGAGGAGCGCGAGGCGTCCCTCGCCCGGCTCAAGGCCGACGTGGAGGGCAAGGCGGCCGGCGGCGGGGCGGCCGGCGCCGCGATCGGCGTGGCGGACGCCATCGGCGCCGGCATCGCCACGAGCGTGGGGCCGGGCTTGATGGAGGGACTCGACTCGGTGCGCGAGGAGGGCATGATGGGGGAGGCCCCTGCCATGGGGGTGTTTGCCAACGGGAGGAGACAGCCAGGGTGGGAGCCCACGCCGGCAGAGCTCGCGGAGGCCCACCGGGAGGCCGCCAGCGCCGCTGCCGCCGGCGGTGCCGGGGCCGAGGAGGACGAGGAGGAGGTCGAGGAGGGGGAGGAGGAGGCGCTGGAGGAGG
>Ga0136560_1001472_pt1 | contig 12164 bp, 10 predicted proteins | sample AntRauMeHopE1497_FD_104925 | JGI IMG/M metagenome (GOLD analysis project Ga0136560, IMG submission 104925) | Saline lake microbial communities from Rauer Islands, Antarctica - Metagenome Hop E1 #497 | ecosystem: Environmental > Aquatic > Non-marine Saline and Alkaline > Saline | place...
ATGGTGTTGCGAGCGTAGATTTTAAAGAAGAACTGCAATTATGGTGGTTTACTTTTCCAAATCGAAGCAGACTTTATCATTTAGAAATTCTGCCTTCTCCGCGTGATGGGAAGTACCTTCTTATAACTGACGGCATGCCAAGGGACGATCACGATGACAGATATCCAGACCCTCATTCTAGATTTAAACAAGCAGACGGGATCCACGCCTTGTTTATTAGAAATAATGAAATAATTTCCTATGAATTTCAGGAACCATTTGTAGACCATTTTGACCCAAATGTAGCACTTGGTCAACAGAGACCCTATTTTATACAATTTGATAGTGACCATGAGATAACTATGAAATTAACCCAATACTTTTATGATTATATAAGTGATGAATGGATACAGGTTGATCTGCTAGCAAAATTTGATAAGATTATACCGCAATAACATCTTATAATTTAGACTATATCCAAACTCGAGTGGAGTTCTTGAACTACGACCTATCCAAGTCCAATTTTAAAACGTACATTATGAATCCTATCTGTAAAAATTTATTAGTGTTGTTCATGCTTCTTGCTTTCACGGCATGTGAAAAGGAAGAGGCTATAGAACCAAAGTCGCCCTACGCAGGTTTTTGGAAACTTGAATCCTTTACATCTGATGTTGCTATCGATCTTAATGAAGACGGTGCGGCAGAACGCGATTTTATGAAGGAATTAGACTATTATTTTGAGATTAAGTCTACGACCTTACATGGAGAGCATGATTTAGTAATAGAGGAGAGTTATAGTATTAAAGGCGCATTAGTTTTAGATTCTCGTCATATGCCTACTGATGTTTTTGCAGCATTCCCTTATACCTATATACTTCAGGTAAGATGGCAAACAGACTGGACTTGGAAAATGCTGTACTTTGAAAATAATGAATTAATACGTTTTACGCAGGAAGAACCTTGGAATGTTCCCGAGAGTCCACAAGCTAAAGAAGCATGGCCTAAGTACACATCTTATAATTTTATAGATAATAATAACCTTGAAATACTAATGGACCAGCAGTTCTATGATAGAGGCGCAGGCGAATGGAAAGCTGTAAAAATGGTTGCTGTTTTTTCAAAAATTGCAGACCCTAGCTATCAAAGCCCTAATTAATAGACGGCATTATGAATTATTAATCCTCAACCGCGGCGCGGTTGGGGATTTTTTTATGTTCTTGTGTAGCCTAAACTTTAACACACATTTCTGTTTAACCACCACAGCTAATCGTTAAACACACCGTATCTTTACTCTAAAATTACGATCATGGCAACCACAGGCAAAACAACTCCAAAGAAAACGACCAAAACAGCACCTAAAAAAGAGGTAAAAGAAGAGGTGAAGAAAGAAATAACACGCAACGATATCATTACCGCTTACATGGACTATGTATTGCAACGTGGTAAAATGCCCGCATCTGTATATAAGTTTGCAAAAAAGCATGACATGAGTGAGCAAGACTTTTATGTGCACTTTGGTAGTTTTGAAAACCTGCGTTCTGAAATATGGAACACCTTTTTTACCATGACCATGGATGTTTCGCATAAAAATGAAGACTACCACGGTTTCAGCAATCGCGAGAAAATGCTTACCTTTTTCTACACCTTTTTTGAATTACTTACTCTTAATCGCAGTTACGTGCTGTATGTGCTAAACGATCAGAAAGACGCGATGTCTAAAATGGCACAACTTAAAGGTTTACGCAGACATATCAAGCAGTTTGCCGCAGACCTTATACAAAATCGCAATGAGAGCAAGACCAATATACTTTTAGAGCGTTCTGAAACTGTCTACAGCGAGGGCGCATGGCTTCAAACATTGTTCTTACTCAAATTTTGGATGGACGACAACAGTGCCGGTTTTGAAAAAACAGACATGGCGATTGAGAAGTCTGTAAATACCATTTTCGACGTGTTTGACAACACGCCACTAGATGCCGTGTTTGATTTTGGAAAATTTCTTTGGAAAGAGCGAAAGGCCTAGCGCAGCAGTTAAATTCCAAATTATAAATTCCAAATTACCACGAGCTACTTTATGCAGCAAACTTTAAAATATTCTGTGAGACATAAGACCTTTGGGTAATCCGCTTTCGCGAAAGCGGAACACACACAAGCACTATTTTTTACAAAGCGTTAATATAAGCGAAAGGCACACATAGAAATCTGAATTCATCATTCGGCATTCTGAACTAAAAAACATGAAAACACTAGACAAAATACCTACAAGTAAGTTAGGCCGTACTACAGAATTGGTAAAAACGGGCGCAAAAATAGGCGCTAATTATATAAAGTATTACTCTAAAAAAGCGGTAAACCCGTCCATGGACCGGTCGTCGCTAGATGAAGATAATGCGACTGATATTTATGACGGCCTTAAAAGTTTAAAAGGTAGCGCGCTTAAAATCGCACAAATGCTTTCTATGGATAAGAGCTTGTTACCAGGTGCTTATGTAGAGAAATTTAGCCTCGCACAATTCAGCGTACCGCCACTATCTGCGCCGCTGGTGCGTAAAACCTTTAAAACCTACCAAGGTGCTTTTCCAGAAGATGTTTACGATACGTTTGAGAAAGATTCTATAAACGCAGCAAGTATAGGTCAGGTGCATAAAGCAACGAAAGATGGTAAGAATCTGGCAGTTAAAATACAGTATCCTGGGGTAGCAGCGTCTATAGGCAGCGACCTTGCGATGGTAAAACCCATTGCCATTAAGATGTTCAACTTAAAAGGCGAAGATTCCAAACGGTATTTTTCAGAAGTTGAAGATAAATTGCTAGAAGAAACAGATTATGATCTAGAAGTGCGTCAGAGCATCGCCATGACTGAGGCTTGCGACCACATACCTAACATGAAGTTCCCTACCTATTATCCTGAACTTTCTAGCAACCGTATTATTACTATGGACTGGATGACCGGGCAGCATTTAAGCGAGTTTGCAAAAACTGATTTTAGTGAAGAAACTGGCAACAAACTGGGGCAAACCCTTTGGGATTTCTACATGTTCCAAATGCACGGCATTAAAGAAGTGCACGCAGACCCGCATCCTGGAAACTTTTTAGTGTCTGACGACGAGCAGCTTATTGCTATAGATTTTGGTTGTATAAAGGCCATTCCAGACGAGTTTTATCAGCCTTATTTTGAACTTGCGGTACCGGCGAGTATTAACAATCCTGAAATTTTTAAAGAAAAACTTTTTCAACTAGAAATTTTACGCAAAGACGACAGTGAGCGAGAAATCGTTTACTTCAGCACCCTGTTTCATGAAATGTTGAGCCTGTTTACCAGACCGTTCCAGCAAACAACCTTTGATTTTGCCGACCCCTCTTTTTGGGACGAAATCACCTCACTAAGCGAGAAGTACAGCAACGATAAAGAATTGCGCAAAATGAACGGCAACCGTGGTAGTAAGCATTTCTTGTACATTAACCGTACGTTTTTTGGTCTTTACAACTTGCTGCATGATTTAAAAGCAAAGGTACAAACCATGGAATACGTGAAGTATTTAGAGGAAAAAGGGTTTAAGAATCACCCGGCTTTATAAATTATTTTTTGGATTTTGACTCGCGTCAAAAACTCTTGCTATAAAGACTTACGCATTCCCGACACGATATGTGGCGCTTATATAGTCATAAAATACCGCGCATTATTCATAGGTAAACCCGACAAATTTTCGGTAAACAGGCCTATTTTGGTGAGATCATTTTTCGAGCTATCCGCCCGTATATGGTTGAAGAAACCTCTGTCAGTTCGTTTACTTTTTGCGTTACCGTAGAGTTCTATATAAAAAGCAGTTGTCTCGCTAATGTCGTTTAACGCTCTGGCAGCTAACTTGTGATTTATTTTCCACCAAACTACGATAAAGCGACGGCCTAGGCGTTGCCCATGGAATACAGTTTTCTAACTTTTAAATCTTCCCCGGACTCGAAAATACCTGATTCTAGTTCCTTTTGTGTTCCACCAGCATAATAAAATGCGGCAGCACGCTGCACCGCTTGCAAGAAACCGTCGTCAAGTTCACCTATGTGTTTGTGAATGGAATCTTTTGGTTGTTTGCTAGCCGTAGAATAAACCTCGGGTATTTTTTTATAATTAGTTGTTGTTCATGTAATACGCATGCTCCTAGGTTTTACATCATTTATAGCAACCGCTGTTGCAATGAAACAAATTGTTTGTCTGGTTAGTTTCTATTCAACCAGTTATTTATTTAAATATAAAATCGGTAACTACCTGCCATAAAGGTATCTAAATGGCGCAACACGTAACTGACGCCCGTCATATTTATAAAACAAACGATGCTCAGATGTAATTCTACGCGACCAGCAACCCTGTAAATCACTTTTTAAACATTCGGGTTTACCTATGCCTTCAAACGGTATGCGCAAACAACTTTTGATAAGCCCATTAATGCGCTTCAGGATTTTTTTATCTGTCTTTTGCCAATAAATATATTCTTCCCACGAAGAAGTAGACTTGATCAATAGCATTTAATCTAATAACTCTTTTTGCATGCCTTTATCAGATTCTAGTTCTTTAATAGAATTTAATAAAACATCTCTATTGCGACCTGTAAGTAAATAAGGGGTTTCTTTGAGGGAGTTGTATTCATCTAACGAAATCAAAACCAAATCTTCACCACTTTTTCTCTTAATGACGATATCACTTACACCATTTACAACTTTATTAAACCGGTATTTCAGGTTAGATCTAAAGCCTAAGGAATTTACTGTTTCCATCCTGCAAATACTAGCAAACGTACTTTTTTAAGTACCATAAAATGATGTTTAAAAAGAGATAAATTTACGCAAACTGCTTACTTCTTATAAACAACCCCATCTTTCATTACAAACAGTACTTGCTCAAGTATCGCAATGTTCTTTTCAGGATTCTCTGAAACGGCGATAATATCTGCATAAAAACCTGGTTGTAATTGTCCTATGCGGTCTGTTTCATTTAAAATTAAAGCGGGTGTTATCGTGGCACTTTGAATAGCTTTCATGGCAGGCATACCTGCTTCAACCATATAACCAAATTCCTTTGCGTTCTTACCATGGGCAAACACGCCAGCATCTGTACCAAAAACGATAGGCACGCCACGTTTGTACGCGCGTTCAAACATACCTTGAATTTGCGGACCTACTTCTCTAGCTTTAGGCACAACGATTGCTGGGTAAAAGCCTTCAACCTCAGCTTTCTCTGCAACTTCCTTTCCCGCGGTAATCGTTGGTACAAGGTAACAATCCATTTTTTTCATTAAGTCCATGGTTTCATCGCTCATGTAGGTGCCGTGTTCTATGGTTTTAACGCCACCCAAAACCGCACGGCGCATGCCTTCGTCACCGTGTGCGTGCGCTGCTACGTGCATGCCATAGTCGGCAGCAGTGCTGGTAATGGCTTTAATTTCTTCAATAGTAAATTGTGGGTTGCTCCCATTTTTCGCAACGCTTAACACGCCACCTGTTGCGGTTATTTTAATAACATCGGCACCATTTTTATAGCGGTGGCGCACGGCTTCTCTACCTTCGTCTGGGCTGTTTGCGACGCCTTCACGCGGTCCAGGGTTACCCATAAATTTCTGGTTGCTACCGTTTGTAGGGTCTGCATGACCGCCAGTGGTTGCTATGGACTTCTCGGCAGTAAAGATTCTTGGTCCCACCAGCTTTCCTTTATTAATGGCATCGCGCAGGGAAACGTTAATACCACTGCCGCCTAAATCGCGTACGGTGGTAAAACCAGCCATTAAGGTAACTTCTGCATATTTTACAGAACTGTAAGCAACATCGGCCGGATCATCTACATATTTTGAGATATAGGCATGTGGGTTGTATTCTGTTTCCATATGTACGTGCATGTCTGTAAAACCAGGCATGACCCACTTATTTTTAAGGTCTATATATGAAACGCCATTTGGCACTGTTTTGTAGCCGTTCTCAACGCTTTTTATTCGACTATCTACGACCGTTACGGTCATATCAGACTGCCACGTTCCTTTACGTGCATCTAGCACATGCCCAGCATGTATCATGGTTGTTGTTTGTGCTAGAGCGGTTATCGTAACCAGCAGCAAGCCTAAAGTAAGTCGTAATTTCATAGTGCGGCATTTGATGCGCAAGTTAAGACAGATTTATGGCAGTTGCTAGTTTGTAAACAAAAAGGGAAAGCTAACAATGGGTGCTGCTAGATATGCGTGGGCGGTGAGCCGGGTCGTACTGAAACGATCACGTCAGGTATTTGTAAATAACGGTTTGCAAATAGATTGTGCATGGCTACCTATTGCTTTTCAGCAACCTTCAAACGTATCGCGCAGGGGCAGCGCTGCCTTGGTTCAGCGTACTAAAAACAATTTACCGGACACTTTGCGCATTAAAAAGTGCTTAATGATTGTAATTCAAGCAATCTTGCACTCGTTAAGGCGACTAACCAAATTATGGTGATAAGTTCAAATTCAAATGTAATAGAAGTACCTTTGTTACATGGCTAAAACGCTCCTTTCTCAAATTAACGATCCGGTTGATTTACAACGCTTTCGCGAAAGCGAACTCCCTACCATCGCTCAGGAATTAAGGGAATTTATTATAGATATAGTCGCTGCAAAAGAAGGGCATCTGGGCGCAAGTTTGGGCGTGGTAGAGCTTACCATTGCGCTGCATTATGTGTTTAACACGCCGCAGGACTTACTGGTTTGGGATGTAGGTCACCAGGCTTATGGGCATAAAATACTCACCGGCAGGCGCGATGTTTTTCACACAAATAGAGACTTAAACGGCATTTCGGGTTTCCCTAACCGGGGCGAAAGTATTTATGACACCTTTGGCACCGGGCATAGTTCTACAGCAATAAGTGCCGCTTTAGGTATGGCTATGGCGAGCGAGTTAAAAAAAGATGGCCGCAAGCACATAGCCATTGTGGGAGATGCCAGTATTGCTAGTGGTATGGCGTTTGAAGCGCTTAATCACACCGGCGTGAGTGGTGCAGACCTGCTTGTTATCTTAAATGACAATGCGATAGGGATAGACCCGAGCGTAGGTGCGCTAAAAGATTATCTTACAAAAACAAAAAGTGGTAAGCAAACAGGTCGCGAGAATATATTTGAGTCACTCAATTTTAATTACTCAGGTCCTATAGACGGCCACGATTTAACGGCACTGCTAGCTGAGCTTAAAAGACAGCAACTATTGCAAGGGCCGCGATTATTGCATGTGCGTACCATTAAAGGTAAAGGCCTCAAACAAGCTGAAATCGACCAAGTACGCTACCACGCACCAGGAAAATTTGATAAAATAACGGGCGACATTCCTGCAAAGGACGAGGCGCATTTACCACTTAAATTCCAAGACGTTTTCGGTCACACGCTTGTAGAACTTGCAGGGCTCAATGAAAACATTGTAGGTATTACACCAGCCATGCCCACGGGTAGCTCTATGAAGTTGATGATGGACGCTTTTCCAGAACGTGGTTTTGACGTAGGCATTGCAGAGCAACATGCGGTAACGCTTGCTGCAGGTATGGCAACGCAAGGTCTTATTCCTTTCTGTAATATTTACTCGACTTTTTTACAGCGAGCTTATGACCAGGTGATACACGATGTTGCGTTGCAACGTTTACCTGTAATTTTTTGTTTAGACCGCGCAGGTCTGGTTGGGCAAGATGGCGCAACACACCACGGTGCTTATGACCTCGCTTTTTTAAATTGTGTACCAGACATAATTATTGCCGCACCTATGGACGAGGTAACCTTGCGCAACCTGATGTTTACCGCGCAACTCGTCTTGAACAAACCCATCGCAATACGGTACCCGCGTGGTCGTGGAAAAAATGTAAACTGGCAGCAGCCGTTTGAAACGATTACTATAGGTAAAGGACGCACCTTAAAACAAGGTAAAGACATTGCCATTATTTCTATAGGAACCATAGGTGCTGAGGTTGCATTGTGGATTCAATCAGAAAATCTAACCTGCACCCATATAGACATGCGATTTCTAAAACCAGTTGACAAAGAGCTGCTTGAAACCGTTTTTAATAATTACAAGCACGTCATTACCATAGAAGACGGGACGGTTGTAGGCGGTTTAGGCAGTGTGGTTATGGACTGCGCTTTTGCGAAAGCATACAAAGGAACCGTCACAAAAATGGGGATTCCAGACAATTTTATAGAACATGGCCCAACGAGCGATTTACGTAAACTCGCGGGAATGGACTGTGAAACGCTTTTAGGAATTATAGCGAGGCTGTCTGTTGTTAGTTAACGGGTATTGCATTATCCACTCGTCCTTTAATAGGTTGTGTGCAGTCTAAGTTTGCATTTTAATTGGGGGAATTAATTTTCAATTGCATGGTAGACCCCAACCGTCGCACTCGCAAAAATGTACGCTGCAATTAAGTTTTCATGAAGCGCTAGACAACAAGCTATCTTCAAAATGTTGAACGTTGCACATGGCAAACGGACACACCGAAAATTTCAGTCAGTGGCAACCACAATCTCCATCGCCGCAACCGCCACCTTTTTTACTGGGCAGTACATATGTTTTTAATATCCACCCTATGGCTATGGCTGCGATAAGTACTACGGCTATGTATTGAAATATCAGCATTATAGTTTATTAAGAATTTGGTATGCGCCCAGTGCGGAGAAGTAAGCCATAAGCGTCATAAATGTAAACTGTATCGCTGGCCATTTCCAGCTATTTGTTTCTCGTTTTACAACCGCAAGGGTGCTCATACACTGCATGGCAAACGCATAGAAAAGCAGTAACGATATACCACTGGCAAAGTTGAACAGCGGCGTTCCCAGTATGGGGTTAACCTCTGCTTGCATGCGGTTTTTAATGGTTTCTTGCTCGCCATCGCCACTCTCTACACTATAAATAGTTGCAAGTGTGCCTACAAAAACCTCACGTGCTGCAAACGAGCTCACGATTGCAATGCCTATTTTCCAGTCATAGCCCAGCGGTCGCACTGCGGGCTCTATAGCTTTACCTAGGTAACCTATAAAACTGTGCTCGAGCTGGTGACTTGCTATTTTTTGTTGCAGCTCGTTGTCTGTTAAGTTCTCGTTTACTGACGCTTCTGTAACGATACGCTCTGCATTTGTAAACTGATTTCCGTAGCCGTAGCTGGCAAGAACCCATAAGATAACAGATATGGCCATGATTATTTTACCTGCACCCAGCACAAAACTCTTTGTTTTTTCTATTACAGTAAAAACAACATTTTTAAACATGGGCAGCTTGTATGCGGGCATTTCCATGACAAAAAAGGCCTTGCGCTTTATAGGCAATATCTTATTAAGCACCCAAGCCGAAAATATAGCTGCGCCGAAACCTAATAAATACAACAACATGAGCGTGAGCCCTTGCATGTTAAACAAGCCGCCCAGTATGCGCTGATCTGGAATGACCAGTGCAATAATAATAAGGTACACCGGCAATCGTGCAGAGCAGGTTGTAAATGGCACTACTAAAATGGTAATGAGTCGTTCTTTCCAGTCCTCTATATTACGGGTTGCCATAACGGCTGGTATTGCACACGCTGTTCCAGAAACTAGCGGCACGACGCTTTTCCCACTCAGGCCAAATTTTTTCATAATATGGTCCATAAGAAACACAACTCTACTCATATAACCGCTTTCTTCTAGCAGCGCTATAAATAAAAACAAAATGGCTATTTGCGGTATAAAAATAACAATACCTCCCAGTCCAGGAATGATCCCTTGTGATAGTAGGTCTGTTAAGGGCCCTGCTGGCAAGGTGTTTTGTACTAGGGTGCTCGCTTTCGCGAAAGCGGAATCTATAAAATCCATAGGAACGCTGGACCAGTCATAAATCGCCTGAAAAATGAGCAGTAAGATGGCAAAAAACACAAGATAACCCCATACCTTATGAATAAGAACGCGGTCCAGGCGTGCTCTCAGATCTGTTGCCTCTTCATTATTTACGGTAAGTACGTTTTTAAGTAAGTTGTTTATAAACCGGTAGCGCGCCACGGTTTCTTTGTGTTGCATGCGTTTTAGGTCGTCTTCAGTCTTTATCTTAAAACTGTTCTTTTTCAGGTCTTCTAAATCGCGATTGCGCTCTAGTTTCCCGAAGTTCACGTCTTGGGTTATAACCAGCCACAGCTTGTAAACTTGTTGTTTAGGGTAGGTTTTTGTTAAGGTTTTAAAATACGCCGGGTCTATGACAGACGCGTTAACGCATGGCAAGGTATTGAGCTGCTTATAGTTTGTAATCGCTTCTTTTAGCGCTTCTATTCCTTGGTTTTTGCGCGCACTCACGAGCACCACCGTTGCGTGCAACTGCGCTTCCATAGCTTCTATGTCTAGCGTGATGCCCTTACGTTCCATGCGGTCTGCCATGTTTATAACCAGTATGGTAGGAATTTCTAAATCCTTTATCTGGGTAAAAAGCAGTAGGTTGCGTTTAAGGTTTTCAATGTCTGATACCACCACGGCCACATCTGGAAAATCTTTAGAATTGCGATTTAAAAGGGTTTCTACGACAACACTCTCGTCTAGCGATGAGGTGTTCAGACTGTATGTTCCCGGTAAATCGAGTATATGTGCTTTTAGTGTGCGTGATAGTTTGCACAGGCCTTCTTTTTTTTCAACGGTTATTCCAGGGTAATTTCCTACCTTTTGGTTCAGACCGGTGAGTCTGTTAAATAACGAGGTTTTGCCGGTGTTAGGATTCCCTATAAGGGATACATTAATCGCTTTACCCATAACGCTCGACTATTATTTTTTCAGCAGTTTCCCTACGTATCGCAAGGTGTGTCCCATTAATATTTAAATAAATAGGGTCTTGAAAAGGCGCGCTCTGAATCATTTCTACACTGTTGCCAGGTAAACAACCCATTTCTAGCAGCTTTAAAGGAACGTCGTTCTCTTTAAATTGCTTTATTAATGCTTTCTCGCCGCGCTTGAGCTGTGCTATCGTGAAGTCCAATGCTTATTTAGAATAAATTTGAATAAGCAAAAGTACGGTGCATTACTCAATCCTAAAAGTTTAAGTTCTTAAAGTTTTCATTTATTAAGAGCGAGGTATGGTTATTTCAAAAGTGGTGCCTATGTCACGCTTGCTTTCGGCAACGCGTATCTTGCCATTGTGGTAGTCGTTTATAATGCGTTTTGCAAGCGATAAACCCAGACCCCAACCTCGTTTTTTTGTGGTGAACCCAGGTAAAAAGACTTGATTCCATTGTGATTTAGGAATTCCCTTACCGGTGTCTGTAATTTTAAGGTACGCATTGTGCACATCTGTACGCAGGTAAATAGCGATATTGCCTTTACCGCGCATTGCGTCTATGCCATTTTTAATAAGGTTCTCAATAACCCATGCATAGAGTGACTCGTTAAGCCGCACGGTTATAGGCTGGTCTGGCAAGTCTATGGTAAAACTTACGAGTTTGGAAACGCGGCTCGATATATAACCTACGGCTTCATGGGTTTGGGCAACAATGTCATAGTCTTTAAGTGTCGGGATAGAACCTATTTTGGAGAAGCGATCTGTAATCATGCCCAAACGCGCAATGTCCTTTTCCATCTCTACGATGTAACTCGGGTCTATATTTGTGTCTCTTAGAATGGTTGTCCAGCCTATGAGCGAGGATAGTGGTGTGCCTATTTGGTGTGCGCTTTCCTTTGCCATACCAGCCCACAGTTTGTTTTGCTCAGCTACTTTTGTTGAACGGTAAAAAAACCATATTACCGCACCAAACAGTAACATAATAAGAGCAAGCGCCAGCGGGTAGTATTTAATGTTGTCTATAACCTCGCTGTTCCCGTAATATATGGTGATAAAGGGTTTGCCATCGAGCGTGGCGACTATAGGTGCGTTTTGCACTTTATATTTTTTTACAAGTGCTCGTAGCGCGGTAGTGTCGTTAATAATCGCTGGTGGTAGGTTGCGGGCACTCATCTCGCCTTTATAATTTACTTGAATAAGAGGTATGGTGGTGGTGTTTTTACCCACCGTTAGATGTAGATCACTAAAAACATCTGACTCTACGTTAGAGAGGTCTTTGGCCATAATAGCATACTCTTGCATGTTACGGCGCTCAGCCTCTTTCAGTTTCTGAAAAAAGATATAGGTGTTCCACAAGATCAGTGACACCACGACCATGGAAAAAAAAATCACGACCCAGCGTATAATGTTGC
>Ga0136560_1001473_pt1 | contig 12163 bp, 5 predicted proteins | sample AntRauMeHopE1497_FD_104925 | JGI IMG/M metagenome (GOLD analysis project Ga0136560, IMG submission 104925) | Saline lake microbial communities from Rauer Islands, Antarctica - Metagenome Hop E1 #497 | ecosystem: Environmental > Aquatic > Non-marine Saline and Alkaline > Saline | place...
AGAGGCTGACGTCCCGAGCACCTGCGCGCCCCTGTCCGTGCCCGTCGCCCTGGCGGCCTCCTCCATGCGCCGCTGCTGCATGCGCCGCCGCCAGCTCGCCCCGCCGTCCGTGACATTCCGCGACGAACAGACGCTCGAACCCCCCGCGCCACCCGGGCCGCCCCCGTCCGCACTCTCGCCCAGCGCGTCCTTCACGAGCCGGTCCGTCAGCTGCATGCCGGCAGAGCCGCGCGCAGCCTTGTCCCGAAGGCCCTTCGCGGCAAGCCGGTCCTTGCTGCTCGACCCGGCGTCCATCCTCGACCCGATCGCCGCATCGCCCGGCCCGTCCGATGCCCCGCCGGAAAAGGGGCCGGCAGGCGCACCGGCCGACTTGAGCATCTGCTTGAACAGCGCCTTTTCCGTCGGCGCCCCCTCGTCCTGCGTCTCGCCCTGCCGATCACGGAGCCTTGCCTCCTCCAGCCCCGACATTGCGCCGCGGGGGCGCCGCAGAATCACGCCGAACCGCTCGCCGGTCTCCTTGTCGCGCAGCCCGGCCTTGATCTCCGCGTTGACGACCGCCCTTGCGCGCTCGCGCCGGTCCGCGGCCACCTGCTCCTCAGCGGTCTTGGGAGGCGGGGCGCGCCGCGCCGCCAGCTCCTTTGCTAGCCCACCAGAGTCCGTCATCCACGACATTCTGCCGGCAGCCGAGGCCCCTGGGCCGCCTGAGCGCCCCGCAGAGCGGCCGCCCTCCTTTCCCTTGCTCGGCGCAACGGCGGGCTTGCCTCCCGGCCGCTTGAACCTGCGTTGGCACAGCAAATCGCACGCGCGAAGCCCGGGTGAGCAACGGGGAGGAGCCGCCCCGCGGCGCGCAAATGAGCCGCCGTCGTTGCAGCGCGCCACTGCGCGCGAGCCGGCCACACGGGGCGTCATGCTCTCACTTGATCCCACCGAACGGGTCCATGGCCAACCGGGCGTGTGGCCGGCGAGTGCGAGAGCGCGGCTGCCGCTGCTCACATCTGACTGTTTGGGTTGCCCTACCCTTCGCGGCACACGAGCACGGCAGGCCCCGTGCACGCACATACAAGCCCACACGTGGCAACATGCACGAATTCAAACGCAGCAGTCACCCGATAGACCGGGCCGCGGAGGCTCATTCGCTGCCGGCCGGTCAGGAGACCAGCGTGGTGAGGATGGCGTCCTCGGCGTAGTGGACCGTGGTGGCGTACTGCCCTCCGATGATGATGTTCTCGGTGCCGTTGACGCGGGTGCTCACGACGCCGCCGTCCGCGATGATCTCGTAGAGCAGCTCGAGCACCCCGGCGAACGGCCCGACGATGCCGAAGGGGCGGTCCTTGGTGATGACGGAGCCGCCGGGGGGGATGAGGATGGGGTCCTTGACCAGGTCCTGCGGCGTGAAGAGGGCGATCTGGTCACCGTACCGGTAGCACTGCCCGGAGGTGGTGTTCTGGTCCACGCAGACGTAGACGCGGAGGCCGGACGAGGTGATGGTCACGGACAGGGCGGACGGGTTGACCAGGCCGATGCGGCCGTCGATGGTGCCGGGGCCGATGGCGGAGATGTTCATCGTCGAGTTGGAGATGAGGCGGCCCGGGGCGCCCGGCACCAGCGTCCGCAGCACCAGCTGCGACACCCCCTCGCGCAGCACGGGGATGGGCGTGGACCGCGGCGTGCCCCGGAGCTCCACCGCGTTCTCGTGGCCCATGAGGAACTCGGAGAGGAAGCGCCGTCCCGCCGCGGCCGCCTCGGGGGTGTCGTCCGGCTGGAAGATGGTCACCGACGGCAGCAGGTTCTCGCCCCGGTGCACCTCGAAGCGCTGCACCGTGCTGTTGCCGATGCGCTGGCCCTGGAAGTACATGTCCAGGGCGCTGAGACCGAAGTTGCCGCCGAGGGGGCTGTTGGAGGTGACGTTGAGCGCGGCGGTGAAGACCAGGTGGTCCGGCGCCGCGTGCACCAGCGTGGTGCCCTGCACGACGGGGGGCGGGCTGCGGAAGCTGTCGAGGCCCGGGAGGGTGACGGTCTCGGTGGCGGAGACGTTGCTGATGGTCACGTTCCCGAAGGGGAGGGAGACGAGCTGGGAGGATGCGATGGACAGCGTGTTGACCACGCTCGGCCCCAGGAGGGACGTGGCCAGGAAGCCCGAGAGCGCCGTCTCGTTCAGCACCGTCATGGGCGCCGGCGAGACGACGTCGACGATGAGGGTGCCCGACACCGGCGGCTCCTCCCCGTCGCGGCCGGCGCGGCGCGAGGCCGCCGGCAGGGGCGTGTAGTGCGCCGGCACGTCGTCCATGAAGATGGTGGCCATCTCCTCGCCGGCCCTGTCCCGGAGCCGGAGGACCGCAGTGACGGCCAGGATGTCCATGGTGACGTGGGAGAAGGGCACGTGGACGTCGCCCGTGAGGCGGCCGGTGACGGTGATGGCGCCGTCGGGCCGGAAGTCGAGGTTGAGCGCAGACACGGACATGTTCGTGAAGAGCTGCACCCCAGGCAGGCCGGGCAGAGCCGACACAAGGGAGACGTCGGCGATGGCGTGGCTGAGCCAGTCAGGCGCGGGGCGCCCGGGCCCCGGCTCGACGCGCTGCCCCCTGGTGTCGACCCGCGTCGCCACGCCGGACAGGTAGTTGGTGAAGATTTCCCCAACGAAAGGCAGACCGGCGGGCGGCGGGTCGATGCTCCCCGTCATCGTGAGGACGTTGACGCCCGGCTTGAGCGTCGCGTTGGCGACGGAGACCTCCCCGAGCTTGACGTGGGAGGCGCCACCGAACACGCCGAACACGCAGCGGCCCCCGAGCGGCACCACGGCCGTGGACGGGTTGGTCATCTTGGTGACGATACGCACGGCGAGGCCGAGGCCGGCCTGGCCGACGATGTCGAACGACTCGACCTCGACGTGGGGGATGCCGCGGGCGGCGGGGACGACCGTCGCGGGGATGTCGAGGGGGACCCGGAGGCTGATCTCGCCCAGGGCGCACCGGATGGTGGTCTCCAGCGCCGTGGTGGAGGATGAGCTGACGCCCAGCGTCACGGTGTCGTTGAGGAGGAAGCGGTCGACGAAGGTTGCAAAGGCGGGCTCCGTCGACGCGTTGGCCGCGCCCGCCGAGTGAAGGTCGATCTCCCCGGATACCCTCATCGTGACGTTGAGCCGAGCCGGGGCGACGGGAGGCAGCGGCTGGGGCGCCGGAGGGAACGCCCTCGCCTCTGGCGCGGCCCCGCCCGGCTCTGCCCATGACGAGTCGGTGGTGACGTGCGTCTTGGGCACGACGAGCGTGCCGACGTCAACGCCGTCTCCAAAGAGGCTCCCCGTCATGCCGACGTCCTCGACAACGAGGCCGGCGGCCGCGCCGAGCGGGTTGTTGAGCGTCACGGTGGCGTTGAGGCGGAGGCCGACGCGCCCGGCGGCGGCCTGGGGCACCAGCTCCATGCCGATCACGTCCATGGAGTGGACGAGGGGGAAGGGTGACCCGGGGAGCAGCACGCCCAGGGAGATGGCCGGCACGGCGCCGGCGAAGAGCGGCGACGTCCCCTCGCACGCAAAGCCCTCCGCCCTGACCAGTGCGGTCCGGCCGCCGAGGTAGCGGCCGAACAGGTCCTCCCGGGCGGCCTTGCTCTGCGGCGCGAACGGCCCCGTGAAGGTGAGGGGGGTCCATCCCCGGCGCAGCTCGAGCGCGGGCGTCCGCGCGATGGCCACCTGCGTGCCGTTGTACGTCACGTTGACGCACACCGCCCCGATGCCGGACATTGCAAACACGGACGGGTTGAGCGCCGCCGTGTCCATGCGCACGCGCACCTCGTCGGGGGTGGAGTCGGCCAGCGAGAAGCCGAGCACATCGATGCGGCGCAGCCCGCCGGCGCCCGCCACGGTGATGTCCTTCTCGAATATGAGGTTCGCCACCGTCTGCTCCACGCCCAGCACAGTGGACGTGACGCCGGCGCGGCCGCTGAGGTGCCACGTGACCGAGTCCTGTCCGAGCAGCGCGGCGCTGAACCGGGTGAAGGCCGCCCGGTCAGTCACCGTCACCACGCTGTGCACGTCGAACCGGTTAGCAACCGAAGCCTTTGCGGCGTGGGGTGGCAGGGTCGTGGTGGCGAAGGCCGTGCCGCCGAAGCTGAGGGTCACCGGAAGCGCTGCGGAGGGCGCGGAAAACACAGCGACGGCCGGCGACGGTTGCGAAGCGGGCGTGGGTCCCCCGGAGCAACACCTTTTACATCCCAGGCACGTGGAAGCAGCCTTTGCAGCTCACGCTGGATAGTCCCGCCGAGCGGCTCCAGCTTGGCCAGAATGATGGTCGCCCCCAGGTCGAAGAACTCGTCCCGGGGGTTCGTGATGTTGATCTCAACGAACTCCAGGGTCGCCCCGCGGATCTCCGCCTGCCCCACTGCCGGGATAACGGCGAACACGATGACCGCGATGATGCCGAGCAGGCCGACAACGATCCCGAGCAGTGTTCCCGTCAGACAGTGAGCTCGCGAGCAGCGGTTGCAGCAAAAGCGGTACGGACAGCACCTGCGGCGAAAAGCAGCATACGTGCGCTCAAGGACAGCGTGGGCGCAGCGAGGATCGGGCGAAAGCCTGCTTGAAGTTGCAACACGTCCATCGGCTCACCCGCAGCAGCACATTCCAGCCAGCCCTCGGCTGGGCTGGCGTGAGATCTCGCCCATGTCTTGGCCGTCATCAAACGCGTCACGGACAGCGCGCGGCACGGCGGCCCCGTCGAGCCGCAGCGGCTCGGCAAACAGGTCCTCCCCGTACCCGCTGGCCACCGACGGGGCCCGCTGTGACGGGCGCCGTGAGCCCCGGCGGGGTGGCCCGTGGTCTAGGGCACTGTAGCTCCCGCGCATCGCCCTCGAGAGTGGCGGCGTCGATCGCCGTGCGGGGGAAACTCCGGCCGGCCAGAGCGCCTTCCGCGGGCGTGCTGCTCTGCGGCTTCGGCCCGCCTTGAATGCGAAGCATGTGGGTGAGTGCGGGCCCGGCTGGCACCCCTGCGTGCCGTCGTGGCAGCGTGCGCGACGAGCGGCGGGCTCGGGGACGGCTTCAGGCTTTGACTACGTCTTGGGCGCCGAGAGACTCCGCAGCACGGACTGGAACTGCTTGGACCCGCCGGGGAGCTGTGCCGCGACGGCTTTGAGCGCTTTGGTCAGGCGCTTCTCCCTGACCGCGGATGCCCGCGACGTGCTGGCCAGCGTGCGGCTGAGCTGCTGCTTCTCGCTCTCCGCCTTGGTCATGGCCGCGCGCATGCGGGCCACCTCGGCCTTGATGTCTGCGACGTCACCAGCCAGCTCCGACTGCTGCGTGCGGGCCCCGCCCGCCGCCTTCCGCTTGCCCCCTGAGCCTCGGCGCGCGGGCGGGACGGAGCCAGAGCCCCGCCTGGAGCCGCCGCTGCCCCTCCGCGCCGGCTTGGCCGATGCAGCTGCGGCCCGGGGCCTCCCACTGTCGCCCCCTCCCTCGGCTCCGTGCCCGCCGTGGGAGGCCGGCTCCCAGCCCGTCGTCGCGACGGTCTCCGGGTCCTCGTCCGCCGGCACGCCGGTAAGAAGGCCTCCCCTTGCCGTCTTGAGCCCTTCGATGCGCCGCAGCGCCTTGCGGAGCGATCTCCGCATCTCGCGGAGCTGCTCTCTGTGCTCTGCCTGCATGAGGTCGAACTGCAGGCGCAGCTGCGAGTATGACGCGCTGGTGCCGGCGCCCCCCGAACCGCCCGACGTGCCCGTGCCGCTGGGGCTGGCGCCCTCACCGCCGACGCTGGACCTCGAAGCCGACCTCGAGGCCGCTGTGGCGGCCGTCGCCATGAGCTCTGCCGCCGTCGCGGCGTCCAGAGGGTCGTCGCCGGCCATCGTCAGGCCTGGCCCTGCGTCGGCGTCCGCCCCCGCAGCCGCCGAGAGCAGATGCCGCAGCTCGGCAGCGGCGCACGGCTCGCCGCTGGCGCCCGCTCCCAGCACCATGGCCCCTGCAGCAGCCCGCATCTGCGCGGCGGCGGCTTCGGGCATGTCGTCGGCCGCCTCGAACAGAGCCTGAGCCTCGATGCTCGCGAGGACGGCGGGCTCCAGCTCGAGCGGGTCGACGCGGCGTCGCTCCCTGCTCGTCTCGGACGCCCCGGCCTCTGAGCCCCGGCTGGCCGCCGCCCTGGCCGCGAGGCCGGCGAAGCCAGCGGCCACCGTCTCTCCGGGCATCGGAGACAGAGGACCGGCGAGCCGGTGTGCCTGCCGGAGCGAGCCTCCCCTGACGGCAGCGCACATGCCGAGGAGCGACGAGAGAGCCTCCGCGGCGCCCGCCGCGTGGCCCATCCTCGAGAAGAAGCGTACCGCGCTTAGAGCCTGCGGCGGGCCTCCGGGGGAAGCGTCGAACAATCAGAAAGGTCACTGCCGCATGCCGGCTCCTCTTCGGGACGCGCGAGCCTGCCCCGCGGGGGGCGCTCACGGTTGCGAACTGGCAGTCCTCGTCCAGAACGTCGGCGCTGTCCACCTCGGGCTCGTACGACTCGTTTCCCCACCGTATGGACGCCGCATCCTCGCCCTCTTGTGCCCCGCGGCTCGTGCGCTTGGCTCCGTCGGCCATGGCGAGCGAAACGCCACCGCCCCGCGAACCGGGGGGGCTCCCCACGGCGTCCAGCATCCCCTTGATGCGGTCTTCGATCTCGTGTGGCGTGATAAAGTCCATGCTGCCGCGCAGCTTCGCCGGCTTGTGCCGGACCACGCGGCGGGGCGCTCCGCAAACGTGGTCGCACGGGCGTTTTCGCCGGAGTGGTGTTCGTCTTGGCTCTGTGGCTCTGCGATGGCTGTTCAAACCGATTCAAACGCCGCCGCCCCGGCGTCAGCACTCGTGCAGCCGGCGCACTGCTGCCATGTATGTGACCAAGCGCGATGGAGTCAAGGAGGAGGTCAAGTTCGACAAGGTGACGAGCCGCATCCGCAAGCTGTGCGACGGCCTGGACACCGCGTTCGTCGACCCCGTGAGACCTGCCGTTTGCGCCCCGCCGCCCGCCCCTCGCCCCCAGCGTCGCCGGGCCACCTCGCACCCGCGCCATTCGACGCCGGCTGTCGCAGGTTATCATCGCTCAGAAGGTGGTGACCGGAATCTACAACGGCGTGACCACGTCCGAGCTGGATGAGCTCGCCGCCCAGACCGGTGAGCCCGCCCCCGCTTCCCCCCACGGCGCCTGCGTCCGCCGCCCAGCGCCCTGGTGGAAGTTTCGTTTGCGGTTCCTCTGCCAGCCGGGAGAGCCCCGGCCCGGCGCCGGCTGCGCGCCGTGGGCCCGTCCTGTCGCCAACGACGAGATTTCAAACGCCGCGACTTTTCAACCCGGCGGAACGCCGCCCCTTTCCCGAGGCAGGCACATCTAGCCCTCGCGGCGCATCTGTCGGTCGCAACTGTGCTGCATCCATGCGCTTGCCGGATCCTCGCAGCGGCGTACGCCAGCACGCAGCACCCGGATTACTCCATCCTCGCCGCCCGCGTCGCCATCTCCAACCTGCACAAGCACACGCGCGAGACCGAGAGGTTCTCCGTGCTGTTCGACCGGCTCGCCAACTTCAAGCACCCCAAGGTGAGCGCCCCCGTTTGCCCTCGCGCCACGATTTCACTGCCCGGCGTGGCGGCAACCCGATGCCAGCCGCCTCCCCTGAGCGCCCGCAGACCGGCACGCCCGCCCCCATGGTCGACACGGAGCTGAACGTCATCGTCCAGGCCAACGCGGAGCGCCTTGACGCCGCCATCGACTACTCCCGCGACATGGAGTGAGCCGGGAGCGTTTGAACGCGCCCCGGTGCCCCCTGCGCTCAGCTCGCCGCCCCCTTCACGATTCGTGGTCTTCCTTTTCCTGCCGCAGCTTCGACTACTTTGCGTTCAAGACGCTCGAGCGGTCGTACCTGATGCGCATGGACGGGCAGGTGTGGGAGCGCCCCCAGCAGATGTGGATGCGCGTCGCGGTGGGCATCCACCAGGGGGACATCGACGCGGCGATCGAGACGTACGACCTGATGAGCCAGAAGTTCTTCACGCACGCCACGCCGACGCTCTTCAACGCCGGCTCCCCCCGGCCGCAGATGTCCTCCTGCTTCCTCCTCACCATGAAGGACGACAGCATCGAGGGCATCTTCGACACGCTCAAGCAGTGCGCGTCCATCTCCAAGTACGCCGGCGGCATCGGCCTGTCCATCCACAACATCCGCGCCACCGACTCGTACATCCGCGGCACCGGCGGCTCGTCCAACGGCATCGTCCCCATGCTCCGCGTCTTCTCGGACACGGCCCGGTACGTGGACCAGGGCGGCGGCAAGCGCAAGGGCTCCTTCGCCATCTACCTCGAGCCCTGGCACGCCGACGTGGAGGACTTCCTGGAGCTGAAGAAGAACCACGGGAAGGAGGAGGCCCGCGCCCGCGACCTCTTCTACGCCCTGTGGATCCCGGACCTGTTCATGAAGCGCGTCAAGGCCGACGGCGTGTGGTCGCTGTTCTGCCCCAACGAGGCCCCCGGCCTCGCCGACACCGTCGGCGCCGAGTTCGAGGCCCTCTACGAGCGCTACGAGCGCGAGGGCCGCGCCCGCAAGACCGTCAAGGCCCAGAGCCTGTGGTTCAGCATCATCGACTCCCAGGTGGAGACCGGCACGCCGTACATGCTGTACAAGGACGCCTGCAACCTCAAGTCCAACCAGCAGAACCTCGGCGTGATCCGCTCGTCCAACCTGTGCACGGAGATCATCCAGTACACGTCCCCCGAGGAGGTCGCCGTGTGCAACCTGGCGTCCGTCTGCCTCGGCAAGTTCGTGAGCGAGGACGGCAAGTCGTACGACTTCGACTCCCTCCGCCGCATCACCAAGGTGGTCACCCGCAACCTCAACCGGGTGGTGGACATCAACTTCTACCCCATCCCCGAGGCCCGCTGCTCCAACATGCGCCACCGCCCCATCGGCATCGGAGTGCAGGGGCTCGCCGACGCCTTCATCAAGATGCGCCTGCCCTACGAGTCCGCCGAGGCCCGCCAGCTGAACCGCGACATCTTCGAGTCGCTCTACTTCGGCGCCGTGGAGGCATCGATGGAGATCGCCAAGGAGCTCGGCCCTTACGAGACCTTTGCCGGCTCCCCCGCGTCGGAGGGCAAGCTGCAGTTCGACCTGTGGAAGGAGGAGCCCAACCCGGCGCTCGGCCTGGACTGGGCGACGCTCAAGGCCGACGTGGTCAAGCACGGCATGCGCAACTCCCTCCTCGTGGCCCCCATGCCCACCGCGTCGACGGCCAGCATCATGGGCAACGTCGAGGCGTTCGAGCCGTTCCACTCGAACATCTTCTCCCGGCGCGTGCTGGCGGGCGACTACGCTGTGATCAACAAGTACATGCTCCGCGACCTCTGCGAGCTCGGGCTGTGGACCAAGTCGATCCGCAACCACATCATGGCCGACCGCGGGTCCATCCAGGGCGTGCCCGAGATCCCCGACGATATCAAGGCGCTGTACAAGACGGTGTGGGAGGTGAAGCAGCGCACCATCATCGACATGGCCGCCGACCGCGGGCCCTTCATCTGCCAGTCCCAGTCGCTCAACCTCCACATCGCCGAGCCTAGCATCCGCAAGATCTCGGCCATGCACTTCTACGCCTGGTCCCGCGGCCTCAAGACGGGCCAGTACTACCTCCGCACCAAGCCCAAGGCCGATGCCATCCAGTTCACCGTCGACCAGGTCGCCCTCACCGCCAAGCGCACCAAGGACGCCGAGGATGCAGCAGACGCCGAGGATGCCGCCGCGTCCGCCAGCGCCTCCTCGTCTGCCGCTGCGCCCGCCGCCGCTGCTGCCGCCGCCGCGCCCGCCGCCGCCATGGAGGCCATGCCGGCGACGGAGGAGGTCCCCGACCTCCTTGCCACGATCCAGTCCAAGCTGCGCTTCGCCCCCGAGATCGACGGCGAGGAGGTGTGCATCAACTGCTCGGGCTGAGCGATTGCATGCCTTGCGTCCTTGAATGTGTGCATGGTGCACCCTCCGTTCGACTGCGTCCCAACTTGGCCTATGGTCTCGCGCGTGCAGGGAATTCACACAGCGCGAGCAGAGAAACCCGGTCCCGAATATTCAATCCAGGGGTCACCATTGGCCCTCGTCCTGGATTGTGATTACACTCCTCCACGGGGCTTCGCAGGCAGACGCCACCATGTTCAGCTTCTTTTCGAAGACGCCAAAGAAGACTGCCGACCCGCGGATTCGCGGCGTGGGCCCAAGCGGCCCCGGCGGCCGGGCCGATGCGAAAGCTTCGGCTTCGTCGTCGAGCCGGGGGCGCCGGCGCCCTGCCAGCTCGGCTGCGGCAGACGGGGACGGTGTTGTGGTGTATTCGCACCGAGATGTAGCAGGGGCGGCGGCGTTTTATGACCGCCTGATGTCGGACGAGCGGTTTGCGGACGTCCAGATCCAGGTGGGGATGAGTGAGCCGATCCCCGCCCACTCCTTCGTCCTCGCCGGCAAGAGCGATGTGCTTGCAGACATGATCAAGGCTGCACCAGTCGATGCTTCGGGCCGGCGCCTCATCAAGGTGAGAGAGGCGAACATTGCGGCGCTTGGCCGCGGACGGGCCAACGACCTGGCTCGCCAGCGCCACCGGGCAAGCCCCCGCCTTGCGAGCGCGGGCGATGGGACGAGCCGGAAGCTGCGCCCCGCTGTAACGGGCTTACTTTCTCGACGCCGTCGGCGCAGGTCGCGTCGGACTCCAAGATGGTGTGGCAGGACATCGTGCGGTTCGCCTACTCGGAAACCTGGGAGCCCCAGCCGACGCGCCTCATTGAGTTGCTCAAGGTGTCGGACCGGATCGGCTTCGCCTCGTTCAGCGCGTTGCTGTCTGAAAAGGTGGCCGCAATGTTCGCGAACAACGTCGACGACGCCCTGTTGATCGGTGCACAGGCCTGGCGGCAGGGTGACAAGGCGATGGCACGGTCTAGCTTCCTGGCCGCGCTCAAGTCCCCGTCCAAGGCCCTGGATTCGCCGTCCATGCTGGCGTTGCCGGCGGACGCGTTCGCGGAGTACCTCGGCGACGACCGGGCAGACAGCGACGAGGTTCGCGTCTTCCGCGCGGCGGTCCGCTGGGCCGTTGCCAGGCTGGAAGCGCGTGAGGCCGAGGGCGAGGTGCTTGGGCGCGCGTCGTGGTGGACGGAGGAGCTTGAGGCGGCTGAGCTGGCGGCCAAGAGTGCGGTTGAGGCTGCAGAGGCAGCGGCAGCGGAAGCGGCCGCCGGAAGCGAGGGCGTGGAGGAGGCTAAGGAGGACGAGGATCACGGCGAAGAGGCGGAGTCAAAGGAGCCGGAGGCCGAGTCTGGAGCGGGGGGGCCGCCGCCCGCCGCAGGAAGCCTTGCTAGCTTGCTTGGAGCAATTGCAGCGCCGGACACGCCCGTCCGCCGGGAGAGAGTGGCCTCGGAGAGCGCTTCGGTGGCGAGCTCGAGCAGCGGCGAAAGCACCGACGGCCTAGCGCTGGGGGGCTTGGCGGCACTGTTCCGGACGACTTCCACCGGCTCCATCCAGGACTCAGCGGCGCTTAGCGCCTCGTTCGGTGTATCGGCGAAGAAGCCTGCGCCGTTGGTGCGAGAGTGGGTCCGCACGGCCGACGACCGCCGCCCGTGGGACGAGTGGACGGCGTCGTACGCTCAGCTGGACCCCATCTCCACGCGGCTCACCCCCAAGTTCTCCGGGGAGGCGCTTCGCGAGGCGCTCGGCCCCGTGCTCGCGTGCGTGCGGTGGCCCCTCATCCCAGCCTGGTTCCTCGCCAACGAGGTGGCCCCCATGGAGCTGCTGCCCAACGAGCAGCTCGCGGCCCTCATGCAGTACCGATTCCTGCCCCCTGGCTACGGCCCCACGGCCAGGCTGGAGTCCATGGGCATGGTCACCCGCCCCAGGACGCCGGTGGAGAAGCTCGTGCGTGTGATGCTGTGGGGCGGCGGCGGGGCCAGCGGCAAGTACGAGGACTCGGGAGCGGGCGGGGCGGGCGGCTACTTGTGCGTGGAGCTCGCCGTCCGGCCGGGGGAGACGCTCAAGTTCTACATCGGCGAGGGCGGCTACGCGGACAAGAGCTCGTCGGAGCTAACGACGCGGGCGTGGCCCAACGGTGGCAGGGGCGGCTACAACTGGAAGACTGGCGGCGGCGGCGGCGCGACGTACTTCGAGATGGCGCGCTTCGGCTCCAAGGTCGTCGCTGGCGCTGGCGGCGGAGGAG
>Ga0136560_1001475_pt1 | contig 12140 bp, 16 predicted proteins | sample AntRauMeHopE1497_FD_104925 | JGI IMG/M metagenome (GOLD analysis project Ga0136560, IMG submission 104925) | Saline lake microbial communities from Rauer Islands, Antarctica - Metagenome Hop E1 #497 | ecosystem: Environmental > Aquatic > Non-marine Saline and Alkaline > Saline | place...
GATCGATTAGAGGAAGGAGGCGAGGTAGGAGCTGCAATCGGGTCCTTGGATGTCGAACCTAATGCCGGGGCCGTCGGTCGGGATAGGCCGCCCCTGGCTCCCCGACTGGCGTCTTCTGCTGCTGTGGCCGTTACAACTCCAAGCAGGCAGCCCAGAACTCTTAAATCCGAATCAGGCATTGTTACGGCAAGCTCATTGCACCGCACAGTCTCTAGATTGGCAAGTATGCAGTCAAATGAAGCGCCAACAGCCCCGGAGAGTCCAAGCCTCTCCGTAGCGAGCCACTCTGCTAGGCCGCCAAGCGAGCGACTTGACCCGACTCCAAGGCATGACCCAATGCCAGGCGCAGACGCAGCTGAGGTCCCGCTTGAGCTACATCTATCTGCGGCTGCGGACGCCAGTGAGGGCGGCAATCGAGGTGCTGTTGGACTCGATCAGGCAAGCGTGGATGTTGACGACGCCAGTGTGGCCGCTACAGCGGATCCAACCGGGGGGAGTGAAGCTGCAAGCGCATCCGGCTCGTTGGTTTAGCCGGACGTAGAGGCTACACTTTCAGCGATTCTATCGGAGGTGCAAGGTCAGCATGACCGAATGTTCTAGCCGGGTCAGATCTACCTGTTGCGGACCCCACCACCGTGTTCCACTGAAGCTGCCGAGGCTGCATTTGGCGCTCACTGGCCCGGAGCGGCTTCCAGACGAATTCCCATTCGTGTGGTTGTGTCGGCGAATCAGAAATAGGGAGAATCAAACGAATAGCCGTCGCGCAGTGGTGTTCCTGCTGCTATTCCCGGGCCAGCTGCCGTGCCAGACAATCTACACAACGACAGCACAGGCATCGCTGGCGCCAGTGAAGAATCGCACCGCAAGGATAGACTCACTGCAGCGGCAGAAGGGACCAGACCGTGGTTCCTCACGAGAACAGTAGCATCCACGGCCAATGCGGTAAGAGGTATAGCATCAGGTGTGGCAACGACCGTCTCTGCGCCGTACCGGTGGATACGGGGACCGGGTGATAGCATGCAGCCGATCCCGGTCGGCCCTGCCGTCGTATCTGTCGTAAGTCACGCGAAAGCAGCTCACGCGCAGGATCACGAGTTCCTAGATTTTGGCGGGGACGGCAACACCGACAATTCCATGTCAGATGTGGGTGACGATGACCACCATGGGAATAGAGGCGACACATCGAACGAGGCCGGAGCAGCAGAAGGTTTCACGGTTCGGCAATCGAGCTTGCGTATGGCACGGCTGTTGGACGAGATCGATGCCATCGAAGATGGGGCGGATGTTGCAAGCGAGGGTGGTAGCGATGATCTTTAGCAAGGCATGGGAACCCCCGAAGCAGCGGGGTCACCTAGAGATGGATCGACGGGCTCCAGCCCTGGCTCCACTTCCATCAGGTCCGACGAAATCTAGCCGGGTCAGATTGAGGCGGCCTTCAATGGAGCAGTAGACAACAAGGGTGTAGCCCAACTTGGTACACCAAATGAATACAATGCCGACGGCGGAGCAGACCGGCGTGGTCGTAGTCCCCGCTCCCGCCGATCGTAGAAAGAACCCATCGAGAAGCGAGTCGGAAAGCTGAGGAGGACCCAATCGATGGACTCTGTGCAGTCGTTCGACAAGGGTTCTCCAGCCAGTGCACGGAGACGGAGGAGGAGAGAGGCAGGGGGGATGCTGGCCCCACGGTCTCGACTGCGCGCTTCACCAGGTGTGGTAGCTGCCCCGCGTAGGATCGCGTGGGCGATCGAGCCAAGTGCTAGCAGCAATAAAGCAGTATTTGTCGGCCCAAGTGCGCCTGGATACGGTACTGTGGACCCGCCGCAGCTGCCGGCTGCGCCAGCGCTCGATCGAAGCAGCTCCGAGGTAAGGCTCTAGCCTCAACGGATAGGCCTCATAAGTGCCCATTCCACGTCCGCGTTAGCATCGTTGGCGGCAACCGCAAGTCATCCACAGCACAGTCTGATCGCACAGCCTTTATTGGCCTAGAGTGGATCTACTGGCTATCCAGGCATGACAATACCTCACGCAACGGGGTTGAGGCAGAGCAGCGATGACCAAGAGGCAGCCTACGAAGAGCGCGAGGTAGATCTTGGCCTCTAGTTTGAAAGCGCGGTCCCGGGAATACAGCAAGGCGACGGCAGAGATCGTGCACTTACGCAGCCCTCCTTCGGTTCTCGAATTATGGCCATGGTGAGTTTCTCTGGGAATGGAGACTTGAAACAGCAGCCGCAGAACACGCCAGATATCATAGCGAACCAGGTGCCGAGATCAAGTTCGGTCGCATCCAGATGGCAGTGGGGTTTTCCGAGCCTCGGTATTGGGGCGGGGCCGCGAGCTCAAGACCCTAGATCTAGTGCGGCATCGTCCTAGTCCTCCACGACACTAGATTCGGTTGGGCAATCTGAATCGCATGCCGTGCCACGCAGCACCGCAGGTCTGCCACTCGTAGTGTCCCATGGGAGTGGTGTGGCAAGAGTAGCGGAATCAAGCACAGTGCTGCAGCAACCACGAGGCACTGCATCAACCATGCTGGGGATGCTCTGGAACTTCGGTTCGAGGTCTGGCTAGCACGCGGCAACAGGGCAAGATGGCAGGCAGGCAGACGAAGCCGACAGCCTTACCGGTGAGTTCACAGGAACAGAGGGTGTGGCACCCGGGGCCGGCGTGCTCGTACCGAGATACACTGCTTCTGTGACTACTGCAGCTGACAGTGAGCCGAATCTCACTCCGCGACCTGCCGATGATCCGGAGCGCGATCGAGCGGCCCAGTTGCTAGCATCATATCGATCTGTGTCATCGTTTGGATCAGATCATGCCGATAACGGACCGCAGAGAAGCAGTAGTGCCAGAGATGCCGGTGGCAGTCTTGCTGCTATGAGCCCGTCGGCTGTTCCTCCGGCAGACGCAGATGCCCGGTGGTCCGTTGGGCTAAACCCCATTGCTTAGAGCCCCAGGAGTCCTTGTGACATGCCTGCAGATGCAGGTGGGTCATCGCATGATCATGAGCATGACCATGATCATGCTCATGGGTCTGTGGGTCAGGAGGCCGACCCGCCAGCTGGCCTTTCCGGCTCCAGCACCACCGTGACTGTGCAACCGGGCATGGGGTCAGCAGATCCTGGGTTCGGCAAGGCCGAAGCCCCGCCCAATGCAGTGAATGGAAGCAAGCCCAGGCCTAGGGATACCGGGATGGAGAATGAACGACTAGGCATCCAAGAGGCTGAGGAGGGGCGCCCTTCCAAGCTTTCTCCTTCTGCCCGACTGGTCCCGAGGTACAATTCCTCGGAAGAAGTGAACACTCCGGTCAGACGGTCTGCCAGTGGAGGCAGGGTAGGCGCATATACGGCTCCGAGTGATCTGTTCGAGCCGGGGAGCGCGATTCGGCGCGCTGGGGACCCGATGACACCGGAAGGTGGGATTGCGTCTGCTGCTGCCGCTACTGCTGCTGCTGACCAGAGAAGTAGAGAGCTTGCCTTGAGCATCGACGGTAGCGAATCTGAGAGCGAGGGCGGCATCAAGAACAGAGACAGCGACGACAGGATAGGCACCACTGGTGCTGGAAGAGAGAGAGGAAGAGGAAGAGGAAGTGGGAGAGTTGCGGTCCGGCTTGATTGGGACGTTGAGGGCTGCAACCCTCAGATTGGTGCAGAGAGTAGTGGATCCTAGTCCCGTCCTTACCCTGGCCAAACTCCCAGTTCCAGTCCCAGCTCCAATCCCAATCCCGGCCCTCGTCCTCGAGGGGGTGGCCCATGGCCCCACTTCGCACCTTGTATTGGTGCGCAGGTGACCAACTCACATAGAGCTGGGTGCCTACGGGACGTGATTCCAACTTCTCGTTCCATTCCTGACCACATGCCTGACCGATACCTCCTCCTTTGCCGGCGACTGCACGAGTGGTATGTGGAGGTGCCTCCAGCTGTGGAGATGGCGGTGGCCCGTCGTCGTCAGAGGAGTGCTACGGCAGGTATGCCCGATGAAGTGGAAGGTCAGGTTGGGGGCGGTCCACAGACATAGCTAGAGGTCGCCACAGGTGCAGGAGCAGTGCTGCAGGCTGGAGATGCGGCAGGGCGGAACGAGACGTTGGTGTTGCAGGAAGGTTCCGGGAGTGTTTCTTCAAGCTCTCAAATTTGAGCCATTTGCCCTATTTATGCGTAGGTCTAGTTCAGATACATGGTTATATTTCCTGCGCAGTCGCGCCGTTTCTTTTGGCTTGGAGGTGAGTCCTTAGGTAGATCTGAATGGCGGCTCCCAGACGCCGCCATCGGATCATGTCTCGGGCGCGGCGCCGCAGGCTCGTCGATGCCTAATAATGAAGAGGGAAGAACGGCAATTCTCAGGTGGAGAGGAACATCATTGTCGGCGTTGCCGCACTTGTGTTACGGAGAGTTGGGTACTATGGTATGATGGGGGTGGCCAAGGTAGCTGGTTAAGAGCAAAAATGGAAGCGATCTGGAGTAGGACAGCATGGAAGATGTCAACGGAGGTGGTACAAGGGAGGGAATTAGAGCGATAGCAATGGATAAGGCGACGGGACTTGTCGTCCTTGGATGTGATGGCCGACGCTCTACATTAGGCCATGGCCCCAAGTCCCTGGGTGATGGGTTGGTGAAATAGGAGGTGGTGAGGTTTCGGGAGTGGGGTGGTTATTTTCTCATTAACGAGGCTCGGCTTCTCGCTGAGGCGGAACAGCATACCTGTTCAACTTTTCCTAGTGAGCGGTTTGGGGAAGGGAATCTCTTGTTATTCTCAAGCATCAAAAGTGCACCTTGGCATTTACGATTCTGCCTCGTCATAGCTTTTCACTCTAGTCTGCTCCTAGTTTGTCTTGATCTCCAGCTGGAGTTTGCACAGTACAACAAGTAATTAGTCCATAACATTAGAATCTGACCGACTGCACCGCAAATGTCGCCGCTCAGCATAGCAACCATTGCAGTTGCCCTTGCAGTTGCAGAAGGTCTTTCCGTCAACCGAACCACCTTATGGTGCGTAGTTGCTGATGCGTCTCCACCTGCGGTATCTTCGTCACTTAAGGATTTTTCCCGGGACTGGTACATGGCTATGGGGGCCCCCCCGGATATGAGCTATTCAGCGGTTCCGGAGATGTGGAATGGGCAAACGATCCTGGTGTTCGACATCGACTCGAGGTTGCCATCTGAAACTTTCGAGGTAACGGCAAATGCAACCGTGTCTGACAAAAACTTCACACAGATTTCCATCATTGGAGCCGATCCGCTGGGGCTTGCCTACGGAATCTACTACGTATCGGAGAATTGGCTCTAGGTGGACCCGTGGTGGTGGTTCATCGACGCACCTAGTCGCTTCATCGGTAGTGTACAGGTCCCCGACACTTTCCAATTTAAGAAGCAGCCTCGAGTGTTTGCTCACGCCGGGTGGTTCTTGAACGATGAGGAGATGGCAGCTTAGGCGCGGGCAGACATTAGCGGAGGGTCCGTGTTCGATCCTACCTACGTTGACCGCGTGTGCGAGACGATCCTGAGGCTCGGAGGCAATCTAATCATCGTGGAGTCATTTGGATTGGTCGACGAGAGCTCGTTCCTGTCCGTAGAGAAACGTGGGATCACGTTGGCACAGCATCACGTCACCCCCGTCGGACTGAACGTGTACGCTTGGCCAGCTGGAGTCCCATACAGCTACCGTCTCAATCCCCGGCTGTTCCACTTCACGTGGCGCGCTCTCATCGAGTATTAGGTGCAGCTACAGCCGAAGCGAGAAGTCATATTCTCCGTGGGAATGCGCGGTCTGTGGGACAGTTCCTTCTGGGAGTACGATCCGTACGTGACGACAGACAAGCAGAAAGGCGCCCTTATATCATGGGCAGCAGGCAACCAATCCGATTTTATCAATGCCACGGCTCAGGCTGCCGGCAGGCCGGTGCCCAAGCAGATGAGCTACACATGGATGGAACTGCTCCAGCTCAAGGACGAGGGTTACCTAAAGCTTCCCGATGGAGTGAAGGCCGTGTGGGCCGACGGAGGTTACGGTTTCATCCGGGGGTGGCAGAATGCCTCCGAGGGCGACGGACTGTATACACGTGAGTTCAACATGGCTTAAGCCAGAGGTGCATGCTGCCCGCATCTCATTTAATCTCATGCCAGTGGCGCGTTGACAGTCGATATGAGCAGATTGTCATATGTTGTGCGTGCGGATTGCTGTCTGTAGAATGCTCGATTGGCGGCGGATCCGTGACTCCTGAAATGCTATCCACCTTGCTCCTATTGTCACTGCTTTGCTCCGCAGATGCAATGATGCTGAACGAAAACGCAAACCAGATCTCTGAGATGGTCCCCCCACGTCGGGCGTTCCAGCAGCTATCCCAGATGAAGAGTAGGAATGCAACGTCATATGCCATCATCAACACAAGTGATAACTTGCCAGCCATGCTGGGGATTGAAGCGTACATGAGATACCTCTGGGATGCAGGTGCTTCATGGGCTGGTGCCACGAAAGGGTCATCGGTTCGCGAGGACCGCGCCGGTGCTAGCGTTTGGCAAACGATGCAAGACGAGTACATTCAGAAATGGGTGGGCCGGTATTTTCCAGCAGACAATTCGATCGCAAGCGATATCACGACGCTGTACTCGCAATATTATAACATTTCTTGGATGCGCTAGGAGGACCCAGATGCATACCATCTCGGAGATGACGGTCTAGCAGTTCGAATCGGCACGATCGGCGGAGCCCTCGAGGCTTGGGTAGCTAGCCAGTCTGGAGGTATTGATCCTTCAGCAGCAAAGGAAGCGCTCTCCAGGGTGATGCCAAGCATCGCACTCGTCACTGACATGCAGCTCGTGCAGGTACCAAGCATTGAGAAGAGGCTGTACGATTGGACCTTCGGGAAGCCCACAGGGGCAGATCCTGATACGACGGCGTGGAGAATGTGGAGGGCGCACGCGAGCTTGCAGCCAGCTGTGCAGTATGGACTTGCAAATGCACTGGTGCACGCTTCCAATGCTACGCTCGTCGCAAATGCTAGCGGGAGTAATGCTGCTATTCTTGCACACATGGAGGCGGGCATCCAGTCCCTAGACGACCTTCTTGAGACAATGAGGCAAGCCGGTGGACTCAGTGGTCCGCTCCGCGGGTACTTCTAGTACGACCAGTTCACATTTGTTGCATCTCAGAGACAACTGCTCTACAGCGTGTTGATGCACCTGAAGGGAACGCATGCTGCCCCTGTCGCAAAGGATCATCTGGGGAATCCTGATGTGAACATTTACGGATTTGAATGCGCACGCCACTCTGCATATGGTTGCAAGTCTTTTCCGTTTCACTTCTACAACGAGACGGTTGCGTGGGATCAAATAGTCCGCGCGTTCTGCCAGGATGATGCCCCGCTTGGACCCAACAGTGCGATTCTGAGCGCGACGGCTGGCAGCCTGGGCGAAGCAAAGACGAGCGCGATGGGGATGTCTTTTGAAACCAGCGAGCACCTGCTCGAAGACCGAGAGTGCAAATCGTCTTGGACCGGTGGCACGTACAAGGGGGCGAGCACGACCGTTGTGCTCTTCGTCGCCAGGCCCGGTGTCACCATTTTTTACACGTCGAACGGTAGCGATCCGGTGCCTGGACAGCCTGGGACGAGCCAGTATATCGGGTCACCGGTGACTCCGATTAAGGTCACCGGGCAGACGACTCTCACCTACCAGGCGTTTATCAAGAACGAGCTTGGCTCGTGGACCGGGCTCGCCGTCCCGGTTGTGACGTACTGGGACAACGGGCAGCCGTGAGTTAGCCGCTGAAACAAACATCAGGATGGGTCTTGATCTGTGCTGAATTAGGAAGAGTGAACATCTGCTTGGACCTGCACCCGAAATTAGGCCTAGATCCAAGTCGCACTTGTCACCACCCGAAGTACCGACTGATCGTTCCGGATCAGATCCAGATCCACTGATCTGAATTCTGTTCCGACCTTGTACTCACTAAAATCTGAAAGAAAACAGTTCCACAGAGCGTTGCAATGAGAGTGTCAAGAATTTTGAGAGCAGCAAAACAAGGTCTTGGGAAAGCAGCGGACCCGAACCCCCAGAAGGTATGGCTGACACAACCGAAAGCGGTGAGAATGAGCCACGTCGGTCATCAGTTGAGCCGATCGATCGACTTCGTCAGTTTGTCAGCGATGTGACCGTACATTTAAGAGCACATACCGACAGTTTATAGTACGCAATTAAACAGTAGTGTTGCTTCGGTATTCCTGCTCCGTGCGGATGCATGCCGTCGTGCTCATCAGTTGCACTTGGGGCGGTCTCGCGCCGCACCGTCTGCTACAGACCGACCTCCGTGGATATGCGCTAGCACTCTCCCAGCGAGGAGCATTGGGACGCATCATTTTAAAAAAATTGTTGACTAGGCGTTCTGCAACGACTTTATCATCATTGTCTTCACGTCCTGTTGCGACCATTTCATTGCAAGAATCCTCGCAGAAATGGGGACTCATCGGAACACTGGCCGCTGTGGTCAGTTGGGGTGCCTACAGCGCGCTGCACTCTGTTCAGAAGCAGCCTGACGCCCAATGGAACAAGGACGAGAGGCAAAACCCAGTGAGATCAGAATCCTCGAAGTAGGATGAGTGGGTAAAGCAGCAGCTTCAGTTCAGCAGCGGTGCGAAGAGTAGACAAGAAACAGGAAACGCCGACCCAAGCACAACGTTTTCTCCTTTTACCGAGGCATTTCAAGGACGAGATACGGCAGAGAGTAAAGCATCTGATACGTTTCGTAATATATCTGCCGTAGATGAGGACGAGGGTGAGAGTGACGGGGATGGTAATACCGGCGGGGCGCAGGCAGACGACGGAGACAAAGAAGAGGAAGATCTGGCTCAATCACGGGGCTGAAGGCGGGCATAATGCTACCGTAGCCTGAGCTTTGACGCAAAGAGGGCAGCTAGTCTGTAGATGTGGATGCAGCGGCCGCAGCGGAGTAGGGTTTCCATTGCGAAGTCTTCAAGAAGTTCTGAAGTGACGGAAAACACTGCCAAGGAGTAGGCCAAATCGTTGTGGCTCTTTGACCCCGTTGATAGCCCGTTGAGCCTGAAGAATCGCCCAATTTGACTCTCGTTAGTAAATTAATTGATCGCTTCTGTCAAGGTGTGCGGGATAACAAGGTGGTAGCAGTAATCAAGTGCGTATTCGGTGTCTTGAAGCTTCCATACAAGCATGTCTATCACAATATAACGACGCAGGAAATATCAAGTGAAGCAAACTGATGAACGACTGCAAATGGTCCCAATTTAGCCGATGTTTCTTCTTGACGCGTTCAGCATGTAGCCCAGCACATGCACCTGGATGCACAACATGAGGAGCGGGTCACAGGCATTCGAAGCACTGCAATGCAATGGCAGCAGCATCGGTCACCTCGCGATTGCCCGCGCATCGGTTCCCTGAGAACACGGTATTGCCACCCCGCGCAATGACCAGCACTGGTGCAGATCGAAATCCCAGCCGAGCAAGCAACTGCCGTCCCGCGTCGCTACTGACTCGACAGCGAACGAATTCGAACGGCGATTCACCGACACTGCTATTATCAGTTCCACCCCCACTGGCATTGAGCACTTTCAACTTCAGCCCCCCTTCCACCGCATCCTTCAGCTCGCTGCGACCGGGCCTCTGCAAATCTTCCAGGTTTTGCAATCCAAGTGATCGCTTGCCCATGGTCTAGCTACCGGTGCTGGCAGTAAATGATTCACGGGGAATTTGCTGTGCCCAGCTCTAACTGCGGCTGTTACCAGGAAGCCTTGGGCCTCGATCGTCCTTTTTGGATTCAGATTTGGCGTTACGCGAGCCGTGTAATTTAGTGGTGATACCATGGATCAACGACACAGGTCTCGGTGAGGGAACAGGGGAATCGTTGACACCTCTGAGAGCTACGCTACCAGTCGCAGACGCAGACGCAGTCGCACGAGTCATCGTCCGGGGTGTACCAACGGCAGCAAAGTGTGCCTTCCGACCGGCTCTTGGCCCTTTTTCTCTAGCAGATCGCGACCTGGCCTTCCTATACAGGCATTCCTCTACTGCCTGCTCCACCTGTGCTGCTGCTTTCAAGGCCTGTGGACATCCAGGGGCCACTGCATCCAGCACGGCAACGAGAAGACGCCCAGAGGCAAGTGATTTAGACGCATCTAGCAGATCGGACGGCTCTACAAGTCTTAACGGGCGTGGGGCTCGTTTGCTCTTAACATGCGCACCGCACGACAGACTGCAGTGCGCGGCAGCAGCGACGATTCTGCACCGGTCCGTATGCGTCCTATGCCTCTGCAACTTCATGTCGGATAGTGCCGCAGCTCCTGTGCTACCGGCGGCGGCGGTGGTTCGTTTTGTGATTCCGGACTGTAGCGCCGACGAGCTGAGGCGGTCCATGACGCCCTCCATATCGGTGATTACCCCAGCGATGACCGATCTCCGAGTGGCATCACTGTCTCCACCCGTCCATTTTGCACGCCTATTTGATTCACGGAAACTCTGTGGACGCATGGCACTCTATGAGGTGCCTAAGTTGCCCCTAGACCCGCCACTGCCAGAGGAGACTCTCTCCCCAATGTGAGCCAATGCCAAGGCACCTAGAATGGCCTTGTCATGTACGGGCCCTGTTCCCTAGCGTGTTCCCTAGCGTCCTTGAGTAGCTTGAACCTGAAGGCTTTGTCCACGGTCAGCTGCAGGTGCATTGGAGAGCCGCAAGTTGCTGCTCCCTGGAGCTGTGCTCTAGGGTGTAGCTAAAGCAATGAGCCCGGCAGCCACATCACCCAGCTCTCGACCCGAGGCAGAAGGCCGATCCAGTGCCCACCCTTGTTCGTGTGTGCGCTGCAGCCGCTTTGTGGTGGAATCAAGGGCGCCGTGGGAGGTGAGGACGTCTCGGCGTTCTAGTCGCAGCTGCCGTGCTCGACGCCTTTCCTTGGTCGTGTATCTCGGCAGTGGTGGAGCAAACATAGGCCTGAAGCCAGGATCGTCAGCGCTTCGATCCACTATAATATGAGGTGCAAGCTCCATCCTCGTTGAGCCGCGCATGGAGAGTGCGTCCGAACTGAGGCCCGCCGAGCGCTGCATAGCTCGGGCCTCTAACTCGCGACCGGCGGCGCGGTCACCAGATCGGTGATTTTGCACCTGCGGTTGCGCGAGAAACACCGGTTCTTGCATGCCTGCTATTTTTGCAAGAATGTTGCGCTTGCCAGCAATTGTGATCTGGAGGCCCGCCGATATCTTTAGTTGTAGTGCTGAGAACGCGATAGGCTTGCCGTGACTCTCAAACGCCTACACACGTTGGATATTCCCATTTCCCTTGTAAATACGAACCTCTGACGTGGTTATTATAAGCCTAGGGTTCCCAGTACTAGAATTAAAGTTCAGATAGCCGGTTCCGTCGGACGACTTAATTATTCCGAGAAGGCCGTTTCGGTCACCCGCGTGCTGGTCGAAGTAAACGAGAGTCTTATCCGAGAATCTCTGCATGCACGGATTACCTGATGCATAAAATATTTGATCATAACGCAGTGGCGCTCTAATAGCGTCGAGAGCCATGGAAATTCGATACACAGATGTGCGGCTTTTGTCCGTTCTCTGTTCATGTCATTCTCACTCCGGATGTTTTTGCGCTTCTATGGTAAGGTGTACCTTGACCTCATATTATGATTCTGATTCTGCAGCCGGGCAGCCACACTCGGTATGTGCACAGTGTCGCTGCACGGTGGCGAGCCATTCAGCTATGCTCCATGAGGGCTCAATTGTGCCACCAGAACCCTCCCTCTTGTGCGGGTTGAAGCCATTCTAGTCGCGTCTCGAGAATCTCCACCTACCTAGCTAGCCGGATCTGATGACACAAGGCAGCGGTCACGGTACACACATTTATCAGTCGAACGGCCTTTCGATCGTTACCCCTGACCACCCAGCACCGAGTCGCTAGTCTGCGTTCCCACTCCGTGATGATCCTATACCACCCCCCCTTGCCTCGCCCTCACCTTCTAGAGAGACACCTGCGTCCACTCCCACCTCGGGATCTACAATGGATTCCGCATGCTCGGTGCTTCTCTACTAGACCTAGATCTACACAGAATTACTGCTGGTAGTGGCCCTGTCATGCCTAGGCATGTTCCTGTTCCGGTTATTCTCCTCATCTAGACTACCAGCATGAGC
>Ga0136560_1001476_pt1 | contig 12139 bp, 14 predicted proteins | sample AntRauMeHopE1497_FD_104925 | JGI IMG/M metagenome (GOLD analysis project Ga0136560, IMG submission 104925) | Saline lake microbial communities from Rauer Islands, Antarctica - Metagenome Hop E1 #497 | ecosystem: Environmental > Aquatic > Non-marine Saline and Alkaline > Saline | place...
AATAGCCTGGTATGTGGGCTTATTCATAGTAGCCATACGAGGGCAGTAATGCCGCCCAGGGAATCCCTCCACATAGACAGTGCAAGGCACAGGGCGCACAGAGGGGGAGAAATTGAAGAGGCCAGCTCGGGTGACTCCGAGCCAGTCAGCAAGGTCACCTGCATTGGCCAGTGCGGTAGATAGCCCAACGAGCCTCACAGGGGAGCTGGTCTTGCTGGCGATGTATCGCATTCGGCTGACAATCACTTCCAGCACGGGTCCACGGTCCTCGCCGAGCAGATGGATCTCGTCGATGATCACCAGCCCGACCCTTCTGACATACTCTCGCTTGCGCCATGACCGAGAAATGCCGTCCCATTTCTCAGGCGTTGTAACGAGCACATCTGCTTCCCGCAGCGCTCTAGCATCGGGAGTGTGATCACCTGTGAGCTCCACGACCTTTTTCCCCAGGCCGGTCTCACCGCCTTCCCCTTGCAACCGCTTCCTCCAGTCCTTCATCCGCTCGCTCACCAGTGCCTTCAGCGGGGCCACGTACACGGCTTTGGCACCTGGCCGCTCTGCAAACAGCCGGAGCAGAGCCAGCTCGGCACACACTGTCTTTCCGCTGCCCGTTGGTGCACCAAGAAGCACATTGTGGTCGGTGCATCGAAGCACATGATAGCACTGCGTCTGGATCGCATTGAAGTGCTCGAAGCGAGGATACAGCTTCTGATGGGACTCGATCCCAAGGGCTGACCTGGGGAGTGGCAGCAGGGGAAGGAGAGGTGTCTGCACGGGACGGGAGGTCGGCACTGAGAGGCCGTCTAGGTCCACCTGGGCTAGCGATGCGCCCCCGAGCCATCGGTCGCTGAGACACCTGGCCCAGAGCTGCGATGGGACGGGTTCTGGCAACGCCACGGTACATCCGACCACGATGGGTTCGCCGGGTTCCGGGGCTTCATCGCCTTTCCCCTCTCTTCGACGGCCTCCGCGCCTTCCCTTACCCATGCTGGCGAGTGCTTGTTCCCTGGTGATGGTGAGTACTTCATGGTGATACATCCTCTCTCTCTGACCGCCATCCTCCACCCATACATGGAAAGACTGCGCTTGTCCGTGGACTTTGACGTCCCAGTCGAACTCCGGCCAGAGCTTGACGGACACTCTGTGGATCAGGTGCGTCACTGGTTTCACGTCTAGCTCGAGAGATACCCAAGGCAGCTTCCTCGCGCATTGCACTGCGAGCCGGCCATTCTCTTTCCCGGATAGCAGCCTCCCTGCGTCGGAGGGAGACAACTCCGACACCAGTCGATCCATGCTGACTCGCTTTTCATCAGCGGCCCTGGCTGCGCTTGCAGGGAGTGGCTTTGGAACGAACTGCCAGAGCGGAGATGACTCCCACCAGATGCGCCTGTCAATGGTTTGGCAGATCCGCAGCATCATTGCCGCGCGCACTGGCCACATCCGCCGAAGAGCGATCTCGAGCATCCCTCGCGCCAGGCGACCCGCTGATTGTGCCACAAAGGCCGTGTCTGACACCAGGGTGAAAGACATGACCCTGGCTCTAGAGATGTACGACTGCAACAGGATGTTGGTCTTGCCCTCTTTTGACAACATATCAGCCTTCACGTCAACAGCGCATGATCCAAGCAGTTTCACGAGCTCCTTATGTTCTTCCTCTCGCACCTTGAGCTGCGCAAACTCGGCAGCACAGCTCAGGAGATGGAAGAGCTCTTCCTCGGTCGACGCCCCACCCTTGCCTTTAGCATCGCCTTCCATTCCGGACCGGAACAGCTCCATCGTCTGGTGATGGATGTAGAAATGGCTAGCTACCCTACCAAGATCCGTTGACTTGAGCACGAAATCCCCACGAGCGGCAGCCATCGCTCCAGCCGCCGTGGCACCCACCGACGATTGCCTTGCGCCTCCACCTATCGCGGAGAGTGAACCGGCACCATCACCCATTGCTGCAGCAGCTGCAAGCACGCCAGCCCCTTCATTGTAGTTCACCATCCTGCATTCCGTCAGTCGGCGGGCAGCCGCCTGAATCGCCAGCCTCCGCTTGTCCACGAGCAATGGGTCGTCTTGCATTTCGTTCGGTCGGATGCCGTAGCTCCTAGGGGACCGCAGCATGCGCACGTACCAGTACGTGTACGACAGCCACTCCACGGCCTCTCGCACTGACGTGACTGTGCCGGCCACAACCTCGGCATTGAGGTGGTCTGGGAGCGCCTTCTGGAAGGTACTTTCGATCGGCAGTTGCTCCGTCAGCATCCGCAGGTACTGCGGCAGTTCAGTCTCCGACGTTATGATGCAGGCGTTCCCCTCTGTATCGAACTGCGGTCTACCTGCTCGGCCGAAGATCTGCAGCACGTCCAGCATGGAGAGGGATATGAAAGAGCCTTTATCGGCACTGTACACCTAGGTGCCCTTGATGACCACTGTGTTAGCAGGGAGATTTACCCCCCACGCCAAGGTAGCAGTACATACGAGAACCTTGATGAGGCCGGCCGAGAACAGCTTCTCTGTAAGCGAGCGATCGCTTCGTAGCATGCCTGCGTGATGAACTCCCAGCCCGCTCTCGAGTAGTGACTTGAGAGCATGGTGGCGGCTCTTCTACACCATCCGGCGGAGGTTGCCGCCGCTCGCACCGATCCCACTAGAAGCCGCAGTCGCCGACAGCATCATACTAGCAACGTCTGCGTACTCACCAGGGGGTGGCCACACCTCCTCCTGCTCCAGATCTTCCGCCCCTGCCGCTCCATCTCGGCCTCCGCCGCCCCCTCGGCCTCCACCTCCTCGTCCCCCGCCACGCTTTGACCGACCTCGAGAGGCCCGCTCGACCCCGGGCCCACCTCCTCGCCCACCTCCACCTCCACCTCCAGCAGGGACCTGCACGAACACTCCACCTCCAGCTGCCCCACCGTGACCTCCGTCACCCATGGCGCCCTGGGCTACATCGGCCTACACACCTCCAGCCACCTGGCCCAGCCACTGGCGGAACTCCTCCGCGGTATCAGTGGTATCTTTCCGTGAGTGCACGAAAACCATGCACTACTTGCCCCTGCGAATCGCATCCATTGCTTTCTCGAAGGCTACCTTGTTCATGGCTTCTTTTCGGTCCCGGTGCCTCTTCGCTGCCACCCCGACGAATGTCTGTTGCAGAGGGACGGGCCTGTGGGCAGCGCCGAAATGGTGGAGCCCAGTGTCAGGATTCACTCTGAGGAATAGAGCCACGTCCATGTAGTTTGGCAGAGTGGCACTGAGACCCACTAGGCGGATCGCAGTCTGTGTGAGCTCCACCAGCCGAAGAGTCCTCGCGACGATACTCTCGATGACAGCCCCGCGCCCATCGGCCAGCAGGTGCACCTCGTCGATAATGAGTAGACCCACCTGCTGAGCCAGCGAACCTTCGCTGCCCTTTCTTGTGATCACATCCCATTTCTCTGGGGTTGTGACGATGACCTGCGTCTCTGATATCTCCCGTCTGGTCATCTGCATGTCTCCGGTCAGCTCCCTCACTCGAAGTCCCATCGGGGCCAAGCGACTGGAGAACTTGCTTGTCACTTCCGCAGCAAGCGCTTTCATTGGAGCCACATAAATAATCTTTATCTCGTCCTTCTGTAGTACTCCTCCCAGGAAATGCATCGACAGCTCCCTGCACACTGCCAACATCGCCACGTTTGTCTTACCAGCTCCGGTAGGTGCACAGACCAGCATGTTCTCGCTGCTTCCGAAGGCACATGGATACACTGCACTCTGCAACGCATTGAGAAAATCAATCCCACGGAAAGCAGGACGACAGAACTCCGGGAGAGACGATACCTTGAAAAGCGGCGGGTCCTGCTCCTTGTTCCTCCGCTAAGCCGGAACTACGAGCTCCCTCCTGTCCTTCATCTTCCGCTCGACGGTTCCCGGAGGCAACTCGATTCCCTTGTCCCGCACACCGAGTGCGAAACCTTGGCCTCCGCTGCCGCTGCTTCCTGCGGCCACTCCATACGCATCTAGCCTCAGAGGACCCTCGCCTTCCCACCCTGCGGAGTCCTCACCGGCAAGTGCCCTGGCTGCTGCCTCTGACAGGCCCAGGCCCCTCTCCAGTGCCGCTTCCTCCTGTGAAAGCATTCCTGCTCCCATATTAGGATTAAGAATGATATCCTCACCATCTTCACCTCTCGCAGCGGCTCTCATCGCGCTCTTCTGATGCCTTGCCTCCCGACGCTGGATTCGACGGACCGCCTTCTGTCTCTCTTGTTCCTCACGGGACACGACAGAGACGCCGACGCCTCCACGGGCAGCGTAGCTGCGAGAGTCGTTCTTTGGTTCCGCATGAGCGGCGCCACGCACTGCCGCGGCTCTTCCTAGTCGCAGCGCCTCCGCCGCGGTACCTCTCTCCGCCTCCCTCTTGGCCACCTCACGTATGCGAGGGTCCTGCAGGGAGGCGATCTCCTCCTGGTGCTCGATAGACTGCCCGATGATTTCGAGGCCGTGTCCATCCGCGCCAACCACCTCGAATAGCCGCGTTTGCAATGCCACTGCTGTCGAGTCGGTAGGCTGTCCCTTGGTCGATTTACGGGCTAACTTCACCGCCGCCACTACGGAGACCGCCACCTCAACCGGCGACAGCATCTATTGCTCCCTGGGAAGCGCAGCAACATGTTCAGCACATAGTGCAAGCAGCCAGTGCGCGCTGCCGGGGGGATACACGCTGCCACGGGCGTTCCCTTCTTCATCTTCACCCCGCGCTGCTCTAGGGCCGCCGAAGCCTGTTGAGCTGTCAGGCAGAGAGGGTGGCGCGATCGAAATGGTCCCGCGGTCACAAAGCGGGGAAATTATAGTGGGGCTTGTGCGAAATCTGGCCCCGAACGATGCTTCGCCAGAACTCGACGTGCTAGCAGCAGAACCGTCGAAACCGCCCTTCACGGCAGCGGCAGCTAGGCGCTCCGGCGCAGCTGCCTCGAGCCATCGTACGAGTGCATCTCCTTTCGCCAACGTCTTTGATGCATCTGCTTCTGCAGATTCGCCGCGTATCCGCATACCGAGTTTGCGGAGAGCGCTCGCTGGGCTCGAGAAGTCTTTGGTGCTGCCACTCTGGTGATGAGCAGCTGCAACGCAGAACAAGTCGTATGATAGCTCCATGGCTTCCTGATCAACTACAGGGCCTCCTTTTGCTGCCAAGTTTGAGCGAGCAGCAGCAAGCACGCTTCTGTAAGAGGCCTCAGCTGCGTGAAATGCAGAATCCGAAGCTGTGCGAGATCCAGATACACCACTGCCGTCATCAAGCTTGAGCCAGTGTCTGGAAAGCTATTCATCATGGGGTAGTGGGGTTGATAAATGCCTGGCTTGTGCCTCCTATTTGTCGATCCACTTGGATCGTCGCAGCTACTTGAGCAAGTCCTGCCTGAGCAGTCTGCGCTGTCGAACCGGTTGTAGGGTGCCTACGCCTGCAGCGTCTGCCGATTGACGAATGAAAGACGAGGCTCGAGGCAAATCGTGCATGCGAACTGTCCTATGCTCATCCATATCTTGCGTACAGAACGTGCGAAAATGACATTCCGGCTTGGTCGGAACGTCAGGATGGATCGCACTGCGGAACCGACGGCGGCGCCGCTTTTCACAAGGGCACACGGTGCGTGATGAAGCAAGCGGTTGCTGGCCTGTGTGTGAGCTCATATTTAGACATCGTATGCGGATGATTTGGGAATGAGCTACTTTGCTGGAAGGATTAATCATTAACATACATAATCGATCGCATCTCGATTCACAACATTTACGCGACTTTGCCCGATCTAAAGGCGCACCCAACATCCAACGCCGGCATATACAACCTGCGAGCACAAATAGATCGAAACAAGAAGATAACCATGATCGAAGTTTGAGCAAGTGTAAACCGCTTGTAGAAACGACCTCGGGTATCCCGCGACCATTGAGAGCCGCAGGGTCGTGCCCAAGGCGGTAGGGTGGGCGATTCCACATCCAGTCGATGCCGAAGCACCGGCCGGCAGCACTGATCTTCGCGGCACAGCGGCGTCCGGGCCGTAGTAGGCAGCCCATCGTCCGAGTCTAGGCCGCGGCAAACACACATTAACCAAAGCAGATGAAAGCAAGGCATGGCAAGGCATAGCATAGCACAACAACCTCGAGTATCGTATCTCACCTCTCGATTGCGACAGTCGCACGCAAGTCTCACGGTTCGTCAATCGTCGACCATGGCTAGTCCTCGACTGGTGCATGTAGGCACTAGGAGAAGGAGGCCATCACTGGGTACTAGGAGAGGGAGGCCATCACTGGCGTCCACTCTTCTCCCCCTACCATGATTGCTGCATGCTGGAGACTCCACTGGACCCAGAGGGACTGGTGGGGGAGGAGGGGGGTGCTACCTCGGCTTTCGCATCATCTGCATCGGGTGCCTTGCTGACTTGAGACGCAGCTTCTGACTGGGGTCTCCCATACCTACCCCTACCGGTACCCTTACCCCTCCGACCACCCTTGATCCTTCCCACTGCGACATCCTGCAGAGGCAGCCGGCCTCCCCAAAGAAGTCCCTCGAACCAGGCCAGAGGAGCAAGGGAGCCCTAGACTGAAGATGCAGACAGCCCCAATGCCCTTTGGCAGTACCATAGCATATCCATAGGAGCAGGAGCTGCCACCTGTGCCCGCACAATTCCAGTGTGTGCACTGCGTATAGCCGCAGCTGCTACACCAAGCGGGTCACGATGCCCCCCTCCAGATCCGGACTGCCCCTCGGCAGGCCTATCGCTCTCCAGATCAACTTCCATATCGCTCGCAGATCCAGAATCGGAAGTAGAGCCATCAACCCGATCTGCTCCTGATGAGTGCCCGGACTCGAGCCCGGCTCTCTACCGGGCCCTCAACTCGACACCGACGGCTTTGCTCACCCATTGGGCTGCCCTCGATGGAGCCGCCACTCGCACCAGCCCTGCGTGCATCATGCATCGAGAGGCACCCAAACCTACCCTCAGAGCAGCGTCCGACCCGTCTAGGGGCTCGCCCGTGTCGGCATCACGGGAAGCCAATGACACTGTGTCTGCCTTCTCAGCAGCTGCTTCCACAGACTCCAGTCCAGGGAACACGAACGGACTGGGGCCCGCCGGTGGAACCCCAGCAGCAGCTGCATGTACCCCTGCCAGCACAGGTGCGATCGCCCTCTGCACGATCGAAGAGTGCACGGCTGCGAGGGCCACCTCATCCATTGGGCTGCCTCGACGCCGATCCCCGCCTGAACCTGCACCTGCACCCCGAACATCTGCACATTCGTCGCCGGAGGCTATGGGGTCAAATTGCCGGGGCAGCAGCGGCAGGATCAGAGAACAGCCAGGGGGCAGTACAGGTAACTTCGGGCACGTCGGCATTCCACTGAATCCCTTGTTCCCTGGGAATATTTTGGAGCCGTCAGCCCACTCTTCGTTCGTCACTCGGGCCTGCATCTCAGCAGGGGAAAATCCAGCATGAGCACACAGCCGGATAGCGTGATGGAGATGTCGACGAGAGCTATCCAAAGTCGTTTCTGATTCCGGGCCGGCTATGGGCGGCGGGAGCGACGGTCCTCTGAGCTACTCCAGCGCGAGACCGAGGTCGATATCGCATTCATTCGCCATGGCTTGCAGCTGCAGTGGCCAGGGACCACCGCTTGTATTCACGACGTCCGCTGCTTCTTGCTGCAGCGTGGCAGCGAGATAGGCCCCTAGAGATGCCTCCCCTGCCTAGAGTGCATCCGAATTAGGAGCGAGGACACGGCCCTCCTCCGGTGTCCCTTTAGGACCAATCCGACCATGCTGCCCAGACGTACCCGGAGATAGCCCTGAAGACCCAAGCCAGGTGCGGGTACGTTGCAAGGTATGACTATGCACCGCTCTGTCTCCTTGGCAAGCCTCGATTGCCGCTTCGATCCAGGCACTTGTTCCCTCGGCGGTCGACACGCTCGTATGCGTGGTTGCCTCGAAGACCGCCTACCGTAGGGGTGACTTGAGGCCACCGAGCAGCTCGTCCGCAAGTTGTCGTAGACGGGCCTTGTTTCCGCGCTTGAGCTTGTGCACGTGAAATGGAATGTCAGTCGGATGCCGCGCAACTGGCCTGTGCAGCTCCTCGCCGGCAGCTTCCAACATTCGCTGCATCTGCGCTGCTATCTGGAAATGAGCTCGTTCTATAGCATCGTCTATTCGAGCTATGTGGTACAACGAAGTGCTGGAAATCATAGCAGATACGGCAGCACCTTCATATTCGCGGACCCCCGAGGATCTGCTGCTTGCTTTACTAAACCAATCGAAGGAACTAGCATCAGCAGAAGGCGCATTGGTCTGGGAAGCCACTAGCCACCAGTGCTCCTCCAAGATGGATGGTCGATAATTCTGCCCCGTCTTCTTCCGTAAAAATTGTACGAAGTTCTGCAAATGCGGGCGATTAACGACATTGGCAGCTCCAGAGACGCCCAGCGGAATATTGCGAGCAAACCCCGTCGTTTTGTCTGTAATCAGCCCTGCAGCTATGAGATCGCCAGTTAAAGTCTGGTGCTATGCCATTGGAGTTGATTCATCTGCTGCTGCTAAGGCCCCAGCTGGCTTATTCAGCGTAATAAACGCATCGCGAGCTAGAAGAACACATTGCGCAGCTGTTCTTTTCGGCTGTACAGGGCGTAGTGGCATTATGTGCCACCAGATCCGTTAGAAAGCAAATAACACAAAATAGTTTAGGCCAAGCTGCTGCAATGTTAACCGCTCTACGTGTCATCTCATGATGAGAAAGTGCGAGACTGGTCCACCAAGATCTCTGCGGTTGGTCTTCAATACATATTTTGTTCGTTACATATAATAGATTCGGAGTCGGAAACGTACCACGACCGGATGCCCGGACCCGGATTCAGTTGCCCCGAGGCATGGTGGCTCTGCACTGTCAACACGATAGTCTGCACGATTCAGTTGATATTGTCTCTCGGCACTGCATCTCAAACAAAGTTAGGCCTTCTCTTACATGTTAAGCTGGACTCCAGCTGCCGAAGCTTACAAATGCGAGGCAAACTGTGGGCAACCAGTGGATTGGTCCGAGCTGGTAGGTAGGATATCTAGTTTGAGATTAAAAACGGTGCTTGAGGATTGGCTTGGAGGACCTTGAAGCCATCCAAAAGCCAGCGGTAGCGACCTCAGTTCCGCTGCTTCTGGATTCCGGATCGCACCATTCACTGCTTCCCCCAGTCGTGGAACTCGTCCCAGTTGAAAGCGTCATTGTGCGAATGCGAGAAACCCATGCTCCTTTCCTTCTTGACCGTCTCCTCTGTCCTATACGCAATCACATACGTCCTCCTGTGACCCGCACTCATGTTCCCACTCGACCCATGCACAACCCACTCGTCATGCACAGTGACCGCACCACGGGGCACCTCGCAATACACGACCTCCTAACCCTCGGGGTGCTCCTCGGACCGCTCCTCCACCTTCACCCCAATGCCATGCGCCTCCTCCCGACTAGATCCAAGAGGCACATGCGGCCACAGCTCCCCGGCCTTCCCGCTCCCTGGGACAAATCTGAGACACCCGTTCTATTTCGTAGTCGCATCGAGGGCCAGGGAGAAGGTCGCAGTCCGGGTGTCGGGGCCGGTGATCTTGGCCGGAGGCCCTACGAGAGAGGAACGAAAGTACATATATGAACGACCAGATCAGACCATCTTATGAATGGCCAAGACATTGTTTGAACAGCAGCTTGAATCAAAATGTTACAAATTCGGGCTCACAGTATGCCATATCCTGATGCCACGCGAACTGCGCCCGTGTCATATTTGGCTTCTTGTTTAGGAGCTGGTCGTAGTCGAGCTCCATCGAAGTATCTGCCATAAGCTGACGAGCCACCGAAGCCGATCGGCGCTCATACGTATTTCCTTGCAGTGCGGGATGGTATTTACGTGGAAGCATTGCATTGATCAGCTCAAAATCTTCAGGCTTGCGGTCGAGTGGGCCTGACATGTCGCATAGATCCTTTCCTTCGGGGCGAATCTCGAATCGCATGAATTTGTCGTACACATCCTCAATCGGAAGTAGCTCCTCCTCAGTGAGAAAATCCTGCAAGATCACGTACCCCTTCTCGGCGAACTACTGCCTGTGCTCATCGGTTATTACGTACTCATCTCCTGATCGCCCAGTGACTGCAGATGACAACCCACGAGCGCAGCGAGGCAGCTGACCTACGCACGTCCATTGAAGTCCGGCACGGAGACGAAATAATGATCGGGAAACAGTCGAACGAAACATCAGACCTGGTCACCTATTGAACGTGGGATTATGATGACGCATTTTCACTTTGACGCGGCAGTTGCACTTCTGGTTCGTTCCGCAAGTTCACAAGAAGGACTGCGGTGCCGCGCCGCACGGCGTCCTCTGAGCAGGTGCTTCCAAATAGAAGTTCCAATACTCAAAATCCTTCGGATGATGTGTTTACTTGTCTGAAATAGTTACGATTGAATCATGGATGGCATTATTGATATGCTCATACAGAAGGATCGATCCAGTACGGAATAGAGGTCGAAGCAAACACCGCCGGGTAGACATCGCAAGCGCACACGAGCTGTCAATTCGAGGAAGAAACCCCTTGCAGCCTCGAACTCAGGATCTGGAGATGAAATCATTGAAATACGACATAGGCACAAGCATCGCAAGCGAGACCCACGCCCCCACGTTCCTGTAAGCGCCGGGAAAATAACCACGCCTAGCGACAGATCTAGCCAAAATAGGATCCATCACTCGCCTGTATCGCCCCAATAGAGATATGGGGCTACCGAAGATCAAGCCAGCCTCCAATTACTGACGTTGTTGCCTCCTGCTAGGGGTTTGTTGTCCCACCGTGATGAACTATTGGATTCATATGCGGAGGAATCTCGTAGACAGCAGCAGGTCGGTGGCAGAAGCTCGCGCAGACAAGCACGTGACTCATCAGGAGTGTCTGGTCATAGTAGCCAAACGGCAAAAGGAAGACGGAAACAACGTGACCTAGCAAAGTCACATCGCCAGGCATCAGCAGCTCTGTCGGGGCCATTACGTTGGTCAATGAGCCCATTCGAAAAGATGCGGCCAACTCCAGAAATGAGCAGGGTATCTGCCTCAACGGCTGCTTCATCAGAGCACCGCGCCGCGTCTTCCACTCACGGTAGCTCGCACGAAAGAACCGCTCCCGTGGCTGATCTAGACTCTTCCCTTATCAGCATCAGAGCTATCGCTGGGTGGGTCACATGCGCTCCGGCGCAAGCCCTAGCCCATGCACCTAGATCTATCCCTGGCGAGACATTCAGATCTAGCCGTATGTCCAATGCAGAGTCCGTTCCGCGGTCCAGAACGAGCGAAGCTGTCCGTTAGCTCGCTGTGGAGCACAAAATCGAACGTTCGTCTAAGTTCGGCCACTGGGACGACCCTAGGGTAATCGAGCAGATCGTTACTGCAGCTATGCGGGCGGTTCCGCAGGCGCAGCGCCCGCAGTTCGAAGTCGAGGAAGACAAAGCAGCAAGACGAGTTGCACCGCCGGATGAATAGGGCTAGGTTTCCTTGGCCGAATCCGATTCCGAATCCGATTCGGGTCTGCCAAGGTCAGGGTTGGGACTGGCCTCGGGGACTGGTCCGATAGGTCGGATAGATCGGGGCAGTGGTGACCGCAGAGACAGCCAAGGTCAGTCCAGCTCTGGCGCTACAGAAGAACCTGCCATGCATAGAAGGTCCAGCAGTTCCTCGAGTGACGTAGCATACGCAAGGGACTGCACGAGGGCAGTGGACGGGGCGAGGGGCAGCCAGCGTGGTGGGCAAGTGAGCATCAAGGAAAAGCGTGCGTTGGGCTGCATGGCTGTGGTCGCTGGACGGCAAGGAGGAGCAGCAGCAGCCCCGGCCACAGTTGTCATCAATATCACCTCCGGGGAACAGACCCATGATAGTATATGTGAGGATGGTCTTGTTCTTCAATAGGGACCAGTGAATCGAGTCCTGAGCGACATAGAAAGGGCAGCAGGCGCAATGGCGAGCAATGGAGCAGGACGGCGGCCAAGGAACACAAGACAAGATGAGGAGGGTTTCGATCGAGATGTACGCGTTCCAGTACCAGAATGGGCAGTGACTCCTCTGGCGACAGACGATAGTGATATGGACGGGGGGGGGTCAATAGGAAGCGAACCGATCTC
>Ga0136560_1001477_pt1 | contig 12132 bp, 3 predicted proteins | sample AntRauMeHopE1497_FD_104925 | JGI IMG/M metagenome (GOLD analysis project Ga0136560, IMG submission 104925) | Saline lake microbial communities from Rauer Islands, Antarctica - Metagenome Hop E1 #497 | ecosystem: Environmental > Aquatic > Non-marine Saline and Alkaline > Saline | place...
CGAGGCGTCAGCTCGTCGCAAGGCGGAGCAGGAGGCGGTCGAGGCGGCGGCTCGTCGCAAGGCGGAGCAGGAGGCGGTCGAGGCGGCGGCTCGTCGCAAGGCGGAGCAGGAGGCGTCCGAGGCGGCCGAGGCGGCCGAGGCGGCGGCCCGTCGCAAGGCGGAGCAGGAGGCGCAGGAGGCGGCGGCTCGTCGCAAGGCGGAGCAGGAGGCGGCCGAGGCGGCCGAGGCGGCGGCCCGTCGCAAGGCGGAGCAGGAGGCGGCCGAGGCGGCGGCTCGTCGCAAGGCGGAGCAGGAGGAGGCTGCGGCCGCCACCGCGCGCGACGAAGCGCGTCGTCGCGCCGTTGAGTTTGCCGAGCAACGTCGTAGCGAGAGCTCCCGGGCGCTGCTCGCGCAGAAGGCGGAAGCAGAGACCCGCGCAGCGCGGCAGTGGGCGACGGAAGAGGCCGCCGCGAACGAGCGAGCCGCCACAAGACGGCGCAGCGCTCGGAACCTCCAGCAGGCGGACACTGCCCCTGCGCTGCCGGAAGGGCCGCTTCCCGAGGGCCGGGCCGGGGAGGAGGCTGCGTGGCAGCTGGCGGCGGACAGGGCTGCTCGCGAGCGAGCCCATGCCGCTGCCCGACGGAGGTCTGCGGCAGAAAAGCCGTTCCGCCAAGAGGCCAAGGAGGCGGCAGCAAGGCGCCGTGCGAGGCAGGAGGCCCTCCTTGCCGGACGTGAGGTGTCCGACAGCAGCGAAGGCGAGCCTGGGGCCGCTCGCGGCACCGGTGACGAGGCCGCCGAAGGCGTGGCCGGCGGCTCGCTGCCAGCCGGCAGGACGACAGCTGGCGCTGAGCCAGCGCCGCTTGCCGCCGATGCCGACTGTGCAGTGCGGATCCAAGCCGCATGGCGCGGCCTGCGCGGAAGGCAGGAGAGTCACAAGCTCAGAACAGAGCTGGCCGGCAGGCAGAGCGCCTCAGCAGAGGCAGCGGTGAGCTCTACCCAGGCAGCAGCCATGGCCGGCGCATCAGCCGCCGAGAGGCAGGCCGCCGCGCCGCGACCGAAGCAGCGGGCTTCGCGCCGAATCCGGCGCAAGCGGCTGGCGAGGCCGTTGTGGCAGGTGGCCGCTGTTGCCGACCAGGACCGGCGCCGCATGGCTCTGCGGATCAGAACGTTTGCCCTGGATAGGACGACGCCGCCCACGTCAGAGACAGAGCTGACGGCGCTGGCGGAGCGCGTCCGCGAGTTTTCGATCCGCGCCGAGGCGGCGCTGCTCGAGGCAGCGCGCCGTTCGGGGCCGGTGGCCCAGTGGGGCGACGAGGACACCTTCGTGACCCGCGTGCGCGCCTTCCTGGTGGCGGTCGGGCGCTCGCGGGCGATCCAGGAAGCGGCGAGCGGCTCCGGCTCGCTGCTGGACGACGGCGACGAGAGCGACGGGGATCAGCTCGAGCGACTCGAGGAAGAAGACGAAGGCGACGAGGAGGAAGCTCGCGCGGCGGCGGGCGAAGCCGCTGCTGCCGGCACGTCGCCGCCTCAGGATGTCACCGTCACCCCGACACCTTCGTCCGGCTCCGAGGGTGCCGGGAACCCGGCGCCAGCTCTGTCAGCTGCTCGTGCGGCATCCCTGCCGCCTTCCGAGCCGGCCAGGTCCCGCGGTGCCTCGAGCGCTGCGTCGGTGTCCAGCCGTCGGTCCGAGACCTCGCCGCTTGCTTCTCTCGCGGATTTCGTCAGCGAGTCTGTGGGGCCGGACGGCCGCACCGCGTTCGAGCGCGAGGTTCGGGCTGTGATCAAGGCCACGCGCCTGGCCGCCGAAGAGGCCCGCGAGCGGGAGGAGGAGGCCCGCGTAGAGAGGCTGCGCAAGGCTGCTGGGGCTGCAAGGCCCGCGAACGACGGGCGCGCTCGCTACGGTCGGGACCACCCAACGGCGGACCGCTACCGCGTCCGTGTGTTCCCGTCGCAGGACGGGGATGGGGACCTCCGGATGCCGATAATCCTCGACCAGCGCCCGGAGACGCCGCCCGAGCTGTCTGAGCTCAACCGGTGGCAGCGGCGGTCATGTGCCGCGTGCTCCAAGGCCATCACCACGGGTTCGTGGCGAGTGCTGACGGGGGCTGAGCGGCGGGCAAGGTACTGCTCCTACACCGAGCTGCTCTTCTGCGAGGAGTGCTTCGTCGGCTGGATCCCGGAAGCGGTGGCTCGGCCTGATGCGTCGGCGCCCAAGTGCGAGCACCCACTCCCGTGGCGCGTCGTCCACGCGCTGGATACGTCCAAGCAGCCAGTCTGCGCCGCGGCCGAGGCCTTCCTGCGCAGCCTTTGGCGCCAGCCCATCGTCGATGTCACTGCCGTGGGCATCGGCGCGTCGACGAGGAGCCGGACCGGAAAGGGGGCACGGAACATCAGGCTGATGGTAGCGCTGCGGCGGCGGGCTGCACAGCTGGCCGCCCAGCTGGACTCAGTGCTGGCCGACAAAGCTGAGCAGCTCCGAGCGGCGGCCCGGGAGGCGGGCGCACCCGAAGAGCCCGATCCGGCCATGGAGGCGGGGCTGGTGAGGGAAGACGGCATGCCGGTGGGCACATCGATGCTCCGATCGGCCCTTGTGGAGGGGCTGCCTGAGCGATTCGCGTACTTTGCGGTGGTGGGGCCGGAGCTTGTCGCCCCTGCCCACTTCGTCGGCGTCGCACGGGGGGGGCTCCTGGACAAGCTCGAAGCTGTCGTGGACATCATGACGCGTGCCCTCGAGGCGGCCCGGCGCGCGGGGATTGCGTAAGCGGCAGCGCTCAATGCCCGAGCTGCCCGAGCGTGCGTGTGACAGCCGATCGCACCTGTTCGGCCCAGCAAAGAACGGTACCGACACCCTCGTCTTCGCGCTTGCCACCAGCGTCACTCGGCGGCAGCCACGGCAATCGTGGCCTCGGCCAGGCCAGCGGTCCACATGGAGGTAAGGGCATTCATTGCGCCCCCCTCATCGTGGTGCGGCACTGACCCGTGCGCTCCGATCAGCTCCTTACATGCTCCCCATCGGCTCGTCATGCTTGCAAGGCAGCGGACCACAGCGTCGGCGTCACCGGTCGCCACGACCCTGTGCGTGCGGTACACAGGCAGCTCTGGGTTACGGAACGATCCCGTCGGCTTGGTCAGCTTAAACCACAGGCGGGCAAACCAGGACGGCTGCTGCTCCAGGCCGGCGTCCGCGGCGTAGCCAGTGTAGGCGCTGTCCGAAGCGACGACCGTTTCGCTAGGCTTGTGCAGGAACACCACCTCGTTCATTGCGGTCGGGGCCCCGTCAAGAAGCTTGCCCTCCAGCTCCTCACAGACGTCATTTGCAAAGCCTGGCGACAAGACGGTCGCCGCCAGATTGAGCTTCTCGGCCACGTCTTCACCCTGCGCAGCCGGTGCCACGAACAACTTGGCGGCCTTGAAGGCGTCCTTCCACTGGCTAGCAAACAACCAGTGCTGCAAATTCGGGCAAACAATCGCGCCAACTGCGTCACGGTCGTCACAGCACGCCTGCGCAAGTCGCCGAACCTTGGCCACGATGTCGAAAGACACAGGAACCGGCGAGATCAGCACTAAGCAGGGCCTCCCGTTCCCGCCTGTGAGGCCCTTGGCCGCAACGACAATGGTCATCGTGGTGTCGAGCGGGAACGGCACGTCTGCGCCACTGCGCAGTGAGCTGACGCAGGTGGCCTCCTGCTCCAGCTCGGCGCCAGTGCTCTCCTGGCGCCCATCAGCTCCATCAAGAACCCACGGCTTAGCATCAAGGGATGATAGTAGCCTTTCCTTGAGGCCCGTGTAGGTGAGCCCGGTTGTCTGGCCTGCGCCGAGGAAAAACAGTTTTTTGAGCGCCCAGATGCCCTCGCCTAGCTCCACGAGAGAGTTCCCGCCGTCCGGATCTCCAGCCAAGGGAGCGCCTGCGGCAGGTGAAATAGAGGCGGCTGCCATATCGTGCCAATGTGGACAAGGAGCGGCCCTTGGTGTCCTGAGCGCAGAGCACTCCTTGCGTGGGGCCTTCCGGCGAGCTTGTGCCCCGACTATGCAGCTGACCTGTTGTCGACGGCATGCGCCTTTCACAGGTGAGGCAACCGTTCGCATGTTTGGGCGTGCCCAAGGGCGTTCGTAGGACAAGCGCCCTCGCCCCCGCCCCCGCTCTTGGCTGTGGGCATCGCAAGAACGGAGCAGACTGCCCATGCTGCCGATGGGGTGGCTCACAGGCCAGTCGGCAGAGGCATGCCGCAGCCTGTTCGCGGGAAGGCTTGGGCACATCGGCTCCGACTCGCCCGCCGCGCGCTCTCAAAGCCATGACCTCACGGGTGATTGTGGCCGCCCTTGTTGGGCTGTCAGCTTCTGCCTCAGCTGGCCCGCTCCGGAACTTTGGAACCGGCATCAGCGCGGGCACCATCAATGGCACGGAGACGGAGTTGCTGCACTACAACCTCAGCAGCACGGGCGAGGTGAGGCAGCCCACGGTGCTCTAGCCGACCAGATATTGTACCTCTGGTTACCACGTGCTAGCTGCGCGCGGGTTGAGTTTGCATAGCTGCTTCGCTGTGGATCCGGCCACAACGCCTCGGCTGGCCGACTCCTGGCCGCGCCTCCCGACGCAGTGGGGAGTCACCACGCACTTCTGGATTGCCGGAGCGAACCCACAGGCGGACAGGGCCACGGTCCGGTACTATATTGACGGCGAGGCCGTGGCTAGCATCGAGTTTCAGCCGCAGCACGCCTGCGGCGTGGCCTTCGACGATACTGACAACGTCTGGGGCAACAAGTGGGCTGGGAAGGGAAGCAATGCAGGCGCCTTCTTCCACGCGTTTCGGATCCCGTTCTACTCGAGCCTGCGGGTGACCTACATGCTGCGTCCGGGACACAAGCCGGGCCCCATTTACATGCAGGTGCGCGGCGTGGAGAACCTGCCTATCAGTCTTGAGGGTGCCAGTGTGCCCACGGGGACAGGTGGATCGCCTAAGGCACGCATGGTGCTTCAAAGGAACAACAAGACGCTGTCGCCGCTGGAGTACCTGAACCTGGTGGACCTTCCCGCAGGCACGCAGGGCCTGGTGTTCCAGACCATGCTCTCGTTCTCGGCAGCCAGCATCAATACGCTGGGGGGCTGCGTGCACTGGTATGGCACCTCTGCGGAGAAGTTTCCGGGGGTGCTGCTCGCGACCGGCACTGAGGACTTCTACTCGTCTAGCTATTACTTTGACTTGGCAAATGGCGCGACCCACTTCCACCTTCCCTCGGTTGGGCTGACCCACCTCTCCAAGAAGACAGACCCCGTGGAATTCTCCGCCTACCGCTACCAGGACATGGATCCGCTCTTCTTTTCCGATGGCGGCCGCATGCAGTGGCGAAATGGAGACACAGTCGATGCCACCGGCCTCAAGTGTTTCACCGAGACTGGCGGGCGCGCAGTGGGCAGTCCTGGCACGGCTGCCGTCCTGACCTACGCATGGGTGTACCAGTGGTGAGTGAAGACCTCCCAAAGCTGGCCAAAAAGTGGCGCGCGTGCGTGCTCTCACTCTCGTGGAGGGAACAACATGTGCACTCGTGCGTTGCAGGTCCGCACAGCGTGCGCCATGACGAGGGCCCGCGCCCATAGCCGGCGGTTCCCCTGAGCAGAGAAACGCGAGCCTGCCGCGCTCCAGGTCTCATCACTCAGGCACAGCCCTCGCACAGAATGCGTGCCGCCGCGGCCCTTGTGGTCATCGCGGCCGCACCATTCATTGTGAGAGCTGGGGTCCCTCTCTGGGATTTTGCGTCCCAGGGAAGCCTGCCCGCGGCTGAGGTCGGGGAGTCTTGGACAGGGCCGCCGCTCCTCCGCGCCTCTCGCCAGCCGGAGCTTGTGCGCCGGCTGACCCCACTGAATGTGACTGCTGTGCTTGGTACCGACGATCTGAGGGTGATCGCTGCCGTGCCGGGCGCCGTGTCGAGCCTTCGAGGAGCGGCAGCTGCCTCAACGACCAGCGGGGCGGTCTGGCTGACCCTGGAATTCCGGGGCACGCAGCCACCCAATTCGTCCATCCTCGCGCGGATGGGGATGGCGCGAGGCACATCGCTGGTTCCTGCCACGGCCGTCGGTCCCGCTGCCCTGGTTGAGGTTGCGAAGGCCTCGGCCAACGCAGCATCGCTCAGCCCCGGCGAGGTGAGCTTGCCCCCCGCGACGTCATCATGGCTCCCACGTGCAGATGGGTGGTGCGGGCCGTGGCTCAACTCCAGCGGGGCAGTGATCGTGACAGGGAACGGCACGAGAACCGGCGCCGGCGCAACGCACGCCGGCCGTCCCTCCCTGGGGGTATCTGCAACCTCAGTCTCGGTGTCATCACCCTGCCCGTTTGACGGGCGGAACGGCTCAGCATCTGCCTTTGCGCTTCCGGCTGGTGCGTCCGCCCAAGTCGCGCTTCTCGTCGTGCTGCCTCCCGCACCGGCTGGCGGGGCGGTGATGAACGGTTCCTACCGCTTCGAGCCCCGAATCGCCGGCGCTTGGGTGTGGGCGCCGGTCGGTCGGGCTCCGTCACAGACCTTTGAGGAGTCCAGGCGCAACGCCTCTCGAACTTGGGACGCTGCTTCGGATGGCCGCGTCTCTTGGCCCCTGTCGGGCTGGGTCCCGTGGCGTATGCACGCCCGGGCGCTGGATCCGGCCTCGGTGATGCGAAGCATCACGTCCTCGTCTGGTCCGGGCGCGCCCGACGTCGCCACGTCCCGCCTTGCCGCCGTTTCGCTCCCGCTGGGCCGGCGCGCGTGGCCCCGCCTCCTCCGTGCGCTCGTCTGGCCTGACGCTGCTAGCGTCCCGCCAGCTGTCACGGTGCGTGCCTATGTCGAGGACCACGTGTCAAGCCCCACGTCGCAGGCCTCACGCTGCGACGCAAGCCCTGGTGCGCCGCCCACGTCTGTCTCGCTCAGACCTGTGGCATCAATGGGGCGGCTGGTGTGGGGTGCTTGCGGCGGAGTGTCGGTCCCCGACGTGAAGCCGTGGCTGACGTCCACGGCGGCCTTCTTAGCCCACGCGGCCAGCCCAGCGATCGGCAAGGCCCCCCTCATGGCCGCAGGGGCTGAGTTTCACTCGGCCGCGCTGATGGAGGACGGCACGGTCCGGACCTGGGGCGACCCAAGGGTGGACAACTCCGCCCTCGGTCTCCCCCTGCCCGACAACGACGGCACGGGGGGCACAGCCGCCAGGATCCCAGCCCTTGTGGGCGGCCCTGTGGATGCCGGTGGTGGTGTCGTCGCCGTGGCTGCGTCCATGGAGAACACATACTTCCTCAGGGAGGACGGCGTGCTGGTGTCCGCGGGACAAGGCTTTGATGGTGCTCTTGGGGTTGGAGGAGACCAGAATGTGGGGCGGGGCAGACCTCCGTCGGTGCACGGGATAGTGACGCTTCCCACTGGAGTCCGGGCCGTACAGGTGGCTACTGGGACTCGCTTCGCCCTGGTACTCGGCGATAATTACCGCGTGTGGTCGTTTGGACTCAACGATGACGGCCAGCAGGGCATCGGCGACACGTTTTTCACTGGGGTGGACCCACCACGCTTGCCGCCGTTCCAGCCTCCGGTGCCAGCTGGTGGAGACGTCGTGTCCATCAGCGCCGGCCACAGGCACTCGGCCTTTGTCCTTGGGTCGGGAGCCGTGGTCATGTGCGGAGCCAACGCGGACGGGCAGCTGGGGGCTGCCACCACTGCTGCAACCCTGTGCGGCACGATGGAAACGACAGGCGCTGCTGCACGGGGCGCAGTGTGCGCACAGGACGCTGTGGTTGCCGTCGCGGGGGGAGCCGATCACACGCTGTTCCTTCTTCGCACTGGGGCGGTGCTGGCTGCGGGAAGCGGAGCCTTCGGGCAGACCGGCCTGGGTACCACGACGGCCGTTGGCAAGACTGCGGCCACTTCGCCATGCCGTGCCGGGCATGTCCCTCTCGGAGCAAGGGCAGTCACGATTGCGGCGGGATCCGGATTCAGCGTTGCTGTCATGGAGGGTGGCGAAGCCATGACGTGGGGCCGGGGCTCAAGCGGGCGTTTATCCCGGCCGCAGGTGACCAACGTCGGCGACACCGTGGCCTCGCTTCCCTTCGTCATGGGACCCGCGACCGTCGGTGCGCCGGTGACAATGGCTGCCGCAGGGTTTGACTTCCTGCTCCTCGTGACTGAGGATGGCGAGCTGCGAGCCTCGGGCGGGAATTCCTTCGGGCAGCTCGGCCTCGGTGACACAGTGCAGCGCTTTAACGCCGGGACAAACAACGCAGTCGTCCAGCTCGTCCCTGGCGTTCTTCCTGCCACCTCGGTTCTCCGCCTCGCGTGCGGTGTTCCTGCCACCTGGCGGGCAGACGGAGGATCCATCAGCCGCTCGGGCCTCCCTGGCCCCGTGGTCCACGTGTCAGCAAGTGAGGACCTCACTCTTGCAGTGATGGACTCCGGGTCCGTCTTCATCACCGGGCCCGAGGAGGAAGTCGGGCCTGCCCTCGCCGGCGTCGCGGAGATGGTTGGAGGCGGCAGCGCAGGCAGGTCACAAAGTGCAAACTCGTCGCTGGCAGTTGTCGACGTCCAGGTCAGCGGCCAGAGCGTGAACAGGCGCATGGCTTGGCTCCTTGCCGACGGGACGGTCCGGGTAACCGGCTCTCCTTCCCCGCCGCTGGATACCACGGCTGCCATGTCCCTGGGTGGGGCGACAGCAGTCTCCGTGTCTGTTGGAGCGTCTGCGGTCGCGGTGGTCACGTCCTCCGGGCGGATGCTTTCGCTCGGCTCTGAGGCGCTCGGGTGTAGAACCTCTGGCCTGACCTCAGTTTTCACAGCTTCGGAGCTGCCGGCCTCGACTGCTGGTCGGGTGCGGTCTGTGAAGTGCGGCGACGTGTACTGTGCTGTGCTTGACAGAGACGGCAACGTGGACGTGTGCAGCTCCAGCGGCGAGGACATCACGACGAAGGCCGGAGGGAGCAGAATTGTCCGCGTGGACCTTCCCGGGGGTGCCAGGGCAGTGGCGGTGTCTGGTGGAGAGTCGTTCATTGTCGTCCTCACATCCGAGGGCGAAGTGTTCGGCTGGGGGCGAAACCACAACCGCCAGCTCGGCTCGTCCGAGTCCAGCTCCGGGACTTCGAGTGACCTGGCAAACACCAAGGGCGTGATCATCAGGGCAAACCTTCCTCGTCCTGCTGTGGCGGTGGACTCTGGGGCGGCCCACACAGCGGTTCTGCTCGACGACGGCACGGTGTTGGTATTCGGTGCCGGAGCTAGCGGCCAGCTCGGGCGCGGGAGCACTGCCGACCTGGCCATGCCGCTGGACATGGAGGCCAGGGCGCTGGTGGGCGTGCTCCCGCTCGGAGAGAGGGCCGTGGGTATCGCAGCAGGGTCGCGCCACACCCTCGTCGTTCTGGAGAGCGGCCAGCTCGCCGGCTTCGGGGCGAACGGGCTCGGCCAGGTGAGCCCTTGGCTCCCGCGAGGCAACGTGCTCGCAGCGGTGAGCTCTGCTCCTTCCACGCACATGACAGCGCATCGACCAGCGGCATGCGCGTCCGTTGCCGCGTCGGTCAACCTCACGGCCGGCCGCCCCTTGCTTCATCCTGGAACGCTGGCGGTCGCGCCCGGAGCTGGCGCAGCACCCTGGCGCATCGACCTCACAGGCGTGGCAGACACCCCAGTGTGGCCAAAGGGCGAGCTGCGCCAGGGAGTCGACGTGTACGGCCCCGCCCTGGGGGATTCCACCCTCAGCGGGCCGGCGGCCGTGGCCACCAGAGTGACGGGTGTCCCGTCCGCTCTCAAGAGCGCCGACATCTGCCCGACTGGACTCACCGGCGTAGCGCCGGTGCTGGACCTCGACGCCTGCCTGACCCCGCCTGGCTTCGACTGGGGCGTGCTCCTGCCTCTCGGTCCAAGCGCGCTTGGAGGGCTGCGCGTCGCGGGCAACGCCCCCCTCCTCCTTCCTGCAGGGTCTGAGCGCGACCGCGAGCTTGTCATCGAGGGTGGTCTTGGCTGGGCGGCCCTGCTGGAGTCGGTGCGCGACGATGCTGCGGACCGGGGGGGGCGCTCCATCGTGGGAGCCTCAGCAGTGGCGACTGCGGTGGATGCCTCCGCCACTGTCTGGCTCGAGGGCGGAGGAGAGCCGGGCGTGCCGGCATGGCGGCGGCGTGCCAAGGACTGCCGCTTCTCCGCAGTGACGTCGCTCCTGTGTCGTTCGCTGCCGGCGGGATCTGGCGCGCCCGGCAGCGTGCGCGTGTCCCTGGAGCTTGGGTCAAGCGCGCTGGCCGGGACGTTCCCCGTGTCCAGCCCATCGCTGGGATTCGCGAGGCCGCGGCTTGTGGCTGTGAGCCCGAGCACGGAGCTCCCCACCCGCGGTAACCGGACGCTCATCGTGCAGGGGTCGGAGTTCGGCGAGGGGGATGCCGCTGTCCCAGTCGTGACAGTGGCACCCTTTGGGCTCTGTGCCGGTGTCAGGCGAGTATCGGACAAGGAGCTCACGTGTCGGTCACCGCCAGGTGCCGGTGATGCGTCGGTCTCCGTGTCAGTGGCGGGGCAGTCGGCGCTGGCGTCGCTGCCAGTCTCCTTTTCCTCGCCGGTCGTTGCCCTGGTGTCACCAACGTCGCTCTTGGCCGGGGCTTCTGGAGTCGACGTCGTGGTCAACGGCACCAACCTTGCCGTGGTCGACGCCCACATCGACAGCATCACCGTTGGCGGCCTCCCGTGTCCGTCAGCCCGTGTCATCGTGCCCGGACGGTCGCTGCTGTGCTCCGGCATCGTCGCTCCCGCCACCGGATTTCCGCGGCCTGACGCCGTCAGCGTTTCGGTCAGGGGCCGCAGCTCCGGCCTCGTCGCGGGCCTCTTCGTGGGCATCCCGGGGCCAAGGGTCGACGTCGTGTCTGTGGCTCAGATTGCGTCAGGCTCTGGGTCCACCAGGTGGGCGACGCGGCTCTCGGGTGCTGCGCTTGGCCGCAGCAACGACGAGGTACTGTCCGTCACGGCTGACGGAGTGCCCGTGGCAGCCTTCGCCGTGGACAGCCGCGGGACCGGTGCCTCCGTGGATGTCCAGATGGAGGCGTCAACCGTCAAGGCCGGCTCGCGCTTCGTGGTGACCAACAAGTGGGGCGTGGCCTCGGCCCCGTCCCTTGATGGCCTGACCCTCAACCGTCCGACCATCACGTCGGTGTCTCCCTCGCGCATGCTTGTCGGCGCCGTCAACCAGGTGGTGAACATCTCGGGCGCCGCACTCGCCGTGGAGCAGGCCCACCTTGGCCCGGCATTTGTGGGTGGTGTGCGGTGCGGGGCACTCCGAGTCGTGAACCCCGGCCGCCTCCTCGCTTGCGAGGGGTTCGACGCGCCGACCTCGGGGTCGTGGCCGGCTGCCAGGCAGCTGAACGTGACAATCCTCGGGCAAGCAGCCTCAGCGGGCGGCCTCTTCGAGGGCGTGGGCGCGCCCGTGGTCCAGGGCGTCTCTGTGGCCCAGCTGAGCCCGCTGATGCCGCGCCGCTGGGTCGCGGAAATGTCAGGGGTGAGCCTTGGCATAAGCAACGGTGACATCTCCGTTACGGCGGGAGGGCAAGCCGCGGTGGTCACGTATCCTGCAGGCGCGGGAGGCAGCGCCGTTTCGCTTCTCCTCCCGCTCGGCGTGTCGGCTGGGGACGAGCTGCTCGTGCGGAACGGCAACGGGATCCTGTCGACCTCCCCTGCCCGGCCTGTCGCTCTGCAGCAGCCGTCCATCGAGTCCGTTCATCCTGACTACGCCCTCGCTGGGCAGAGGAACCTCACGATCACGGTTACGGGTTCTGGCTTGGCCCTTCGTGAGGCCGACGTGGACACCCTGAATGTCGGGGGGATGGCGTGCAGGTCAGTGACGGTGGTGTCCCCCGGCACAGTGCTGGAGTGCCGCGACTTTTCCAGCCCGGCGGCCTGGAGTAGCCCTAGGGTGGTGTGGGTCGCTGTGGCCGGGAGGCGAAGCATCGACACGACGGGCGTCTTTGAAGGTGTGCCGCGGCCGTCGATCACAGCGACTGCAGCCGCATCCCTGCCGACGTCAGGGGACGTCTCGATGCGCATTGTGGGCACAGGATTCGGCAGGGGAGCCGCGGACGTGGCCGGAGTGTGCTTTCGGGACGCTGACGCCGTGCCGGCCCCAACATCTCCCGCATGCCTGGGCCTCTTCCCCGGGGGCCCTGCCCCAGCGGTGCAGCAGCCCAG
>Ga0136560_1001478_pt1 | contig 12132 bp, 3 predicted proteins | sample AntRauMeHopE1497_FD_104925 | JGI IMG/M metagenome (GOLD analysis project Ga0136560, IMG submission 104925) | Saline lake microbial communities from Rauer Islands, Antarctica - Metagenome Hop E1 #497 | ecosystem: Environmental > Aquatic > Non-marine Saline and Alkaline > Saline | place...
GCACCGCCGTCGTCGCGACGGGCACCGCCATCGCGCCGAGCGCCGCCGTCGTCGCGACGGGCACCGCCGCCGTCACGCCTTGCGTCACCACCATCACGACGAGCGCCGCCGTCACGACGGGCCCCACCACCGCCGTCGCGACGGGCCCCACCGCCGTCGCGCCTTGCGTCGCCGTCGCGACGGGCCCCGCCGCCGTCGCGCCTCGCGTCGCCGTCACGACGGGCACCATCACCGCCGTCGCGACGGGCCCCGCCGCCGTCGCGCGTGGCGTCGCCGTGCCTGGCGTCGCTGCCGCGCCTTGCGCCGCCGCCACCGCGCCCGGGGCGGCCGGTCTGGATGTCGCCGAACTGCCGGTCGATGCGCTGCAGCTCGCGCTGCGCCCGGGCGTGCTCGTTGCGACGGCGCGTGGCCTCCTCGGCGAAGCGCAGCTCCTCCTCGAGCGTGGCGAGGCAGCTGTCGACCTTGAGCTTGAGGCCGGTGACGCGGATGGCGGGCCCGCGCGCCGAGCCGGGGAGGCCGGCGGGGGCGCCGCCGCCGATGGGCCGGAGGATGTTGGACAGGAGCTCGAGGCGGACGACGCCGGTGTCGCGGCGCATGTTCTCCAGGGCGGAGCGGTCGGCGCGGAAGCGCTCGGCCTCCTTGGCGGAGAGGTGCTTGTCCTCGACGACGAACTCGAGGCGGGAGCGGGCGAGGAGGACGCGGTCGCGGGACGGGCCGCGGATGCGGACGGTGCCGTCGTCCTCCGTCACCACGCGGTCGACGCCCGTCTCGGCGCGGACGCTGTCGATGTTGGCGCCGCGCTTGCCGATGACGAGGCCGAGGGTCTCGGCGGGGACCTTAAACGTGGTGCGCAGGCCCTCCTCCTCCTCGCGGCGGGCCGCCTCCACGTCCGCCTTGGCGCGGGCCGTGGCCACCTCGGCCGCGCGGGCGTCCCTGAGTCGCGAGAGCATGGCCCGGGCGCGCGGCGCGAAGGCCTCCAGGTACACCGCGAAGTGGCCCGGGGCCGACGCCACCACGGCCGCGGCGCCCTGCCGGCGGACGTCAAGGTCGATTGACGCCCCCTCCACGGGGAGGCAGGCGCTCAGCTCCGCCGAGACCCGGCCCCACCCCTCCTCCGTCTGGAGCCAGTCCACCAGGTCGCGGTGCACCTCCACGTGCGCGGACACCCGCTCGGGGATGCGCACGGCCGGGGCGGCGGGGCGCGACGCCCAGGACCGGTCGTACCCCTGCACCGAGGCGCCGCCGCCGTTCAGGTACGGGTGCGCCAGGGCCGGCGCGGGCCGCCCGTGGGCGTCGTACCCCTCCCCGCCGTACCGAGGAGGCGCGTCGTAGCTGTAGCCGCCGGGGCGGCCGCCGCCGTAGCCGCCGGCGGGGGGGTGCCCGGCGTACCCCTGGCCGCCCCGGTGCCCGCCGCCGTAGCCGTGCGCCGGGTCCGCGCCGCCGTGCGCCGGGTGCGCGTGATAGTACACCACTCCGGCAGGCGCGCCGCCGTGGGCCGGGTACGCGCCTGACACGGGGGTCGGGGCCGCCAGCTCGTGGGCCGGCGGGGGCCGGGCCACAGTTGCCGCCGGGCCGCCGCCGCCGGACCGGGGTGGGCCGTCATATCCCATTCCGGGGGGCACGGACGGGTGGCGCCTTCCGCCGCCGCCGTGGGAACCGCTCGCTCCGTGGCCTGCGAGAGGAGGCTCGCCAGGCGGGCAAGGACGGGTATCGGTGGGACCAGAAGGGCGGACAGGCCCCGTGCAGCGGCAATCATGGCATCCGGTGGGGCGAGGGCGGGTTCAGCGGCGAGAGGAACCACAGGGGCGCCTCGGAGCGTCGGTGGAAAACGCGAGCCGGATCGGCGCCTCTTTTGCGTGTATTGCGCGCGCTGGTGGACAGGCGCCTCCTGGGCCGAGCGCTCACCGTCCATCCTCAGTCGGAGCCTGTAGCGTGCTCTGCAGCACCGCTCGGGGCTACGGAGTGGCTGGTCGAGGCCCTGAAGGCGGGAGCGCAAGCTGAACGCATCAAATTTCCCGACCTTGAGGTGCTCTGCCAGCGATCCAGGCCGCCGACGACGCGTGGGACGCCCACCCGTCCCCACCTGTGACGCATGGCTGCCTCAGCATCGGCTGCGTTCCCCGCCGCGGCGGCGCTGGCCGCGAGGCACCCGGCCGAAGCTGGCACCGTGTACGCCTACGGCACAGCGGGCTTTCGCATGAAGGCTGGCGCGCTGGACGCTGCAGTCGTTCGTATGGGGATGCTTGCCGCTGTCCGCTCCAAGCAGAAGGGACAGGTGAGACCCAGGACCCGCGCGCGAGCCAGCCTCGCCGCGTCCATGCGTCGCCCGCTCTTTGTGCGAACACCCCTGCCTGCAAGGTGCTGAGGCCGCCAACCCTTCCTGAATCACGCTCATGCATCGCTTGCGCAGGCCGTCGGGGTGATGGTGACGGCGTCGCACAACCCTGTCCAGGACAACGGGCTCAAGATGGTGGATCCGTCGGGCGGCATGCTCGAGCAGGCATGGGAGGCACACGCGGCCGATGTAGCCAACGCTGCTGTCGACGACGTGTCTGACGCGCTGGCGGCCGTCGCTGGGCCGGACCTCTGCGGCGACGCGGCCTGCGCGGGAGCCGTGGTGGTCGTGGGCCGCGACACCCGACCGTCGAGCGGGCACCTGCGGGACCTCGTGGCCGCCGGCGTGGAGGCCATGGGTGGCACGGTGACGGACGTGGGCGTGGTGACGACGCCGCAGCTCCACTACGCTGTGGCCGCGACCAACTCGACCCCCCGCGCCTGCGAGACGGCCCGCCTCGGCGGCATGGACGCTTCTATGGACGGATACTTCGCGCGGCTGGCCGCCTCGTACGCCGCCGTCCTGGCGGCCGCGGGGGTGGACTCTGCCGCCGCGGCGGCGGCCCAGGGCACGACGGTCATCGATGCTGCCGACGGCGTCGGCGGCCCCCAGGCCGTCCGGGTGGCCGACTCGATGAAGCCGGGCGTGGCCTGGGAGGTGCGCAATGCGGGGGGCGGGGACCCGGCGGGCCTGAACGAGGGCTGCGGCGCGGAGTTTGTGCAGAAGGGCCGGTGCCCGCCCCGGGGCGTCGACGCGGCGGTCGACGTCTGTCCCGGGGCCAGGCTCTGCTCACTGGACGGCGACGCCGACCGCGTGGTGTTTCACGGCTTCCTTCCGGCGGGGGAGGGCGCCGGGCCGCGGTGGGAGCTGGTGGACGGCGACAAGATCGCGGCTCTGCTTGCCGTGACGGCTGGAGCTCTGCTGAAGCGCGTGGGCGGCGACGTGGCGTCGCTTTCGGTCGGCGTGGTGCAGACGGCGTATGCCAACGGCGCCGCAACGCGCTGGGTGAGGGCTCGCGGCCTGGAGGTGGCCTGCGCCAAGACGGGGGTCAAGTACGTGCACCACGCCGCCGAGGCGTACGACTGCGGCGTGTACTTTGAGGCAAACGGGCACGGCACGGTGGTCTTCAGCCCCGCCGCGCTGGCGGCCATCGACGCCGCGGCGGACGCGGCCATCGTCGCCGATGCTGGCGTGGCGACCGGGTCTGGGGCGGCAGAGTCCGGCGCGGCGGCGGCAGCCGCCCTGGCGGCGGGCGGCGATGCCGGAGTCGCCGTGGAGGCCGCGGTCGGCGCCATGACGCCCGGCGCGGCGGCGGCCTGCCTCCAGGCCTTCTCGGTCCTGATCAACCAGTACGTCGGGGACGCGGTGGCGGACGCCCTCGCGTGCGAGGCCGCGCTGCGCATCGGCGGGGCGCCGTTCGACCGCTGGGTTGCCATGTACTCGGACCTGCCGTCTCGCCAGGCCAAGGTGCGGGTGGCCGACCGTCTCGCGCTCACCACCACGGCCGACGAGTCCCGGCTGGTCGAGCCGGAGGCCCTCCAGGCGGCCATCGACGCGGCCGTGGCCGAGGTGGACGCCGCGAGCGGCCGGGCCTTCGTGAGGCCGTCGGGCACGGAGGACGTGGTTCGGGTGTACGCCGAGGCGGCCTCGGTGGAGCAGGCCGACCGCCTCGCCGCCAGTGTCGCCCGGGCGGTGTTTGACCTCGCCGGCGGCGTGGGGGACGCCCCGGCCGTGTAGCGTGGCGGCGCCGTCTCGCCGAGCAGCCGGGCAGCAGGATGCGTGGTCGAGCATGCGACGCGCCGCTTCGCGAGGCACGCAGCCGCGCTCTCAGGCTTGCCATCACGAGACCAGTTCACACGCAGGCTGTCCGGCAGAGCATCACACAACGGCGGGAAGTGGAGCCGTTGCCCCGCCCGGCGCCTCACTGCAGACCGTAGCCCGACCCGGCGCCTCACTGCAGGGGTCCGCGAAACACCGTGCGCTCCGCCTCGTCGGTCCACGCCACCGAGGCAGCGCCCGTCTGCCCGACTTCGTGGGCCGCCGCGGGTTCGTGCGCCGCCCCGTCGGCGTCAGTGTGCCACGAGAAGACGCCCGACATCACCGACGACCGCCACTGCCGCACCTGCTGCGCCACGCCGGGGCGCAGGCGGACCGCGCCGGCCCGGCTCTTGGTGACGAGGGGCGACGTGGCCGAGGTGAGGAACCACGGGTCGAGGAACTCCGCGCCGAGCCTGGGGCGGTGGACGAGCGCGCCGATCTTCGCGGCGAGGCGCTGGAGCAGGCGCCTCGCGAGGCTGGTGGAGCCCATGGGCTCGAAGAGGACGGAGCGCAGCGCGGTCTCCGTGTCCACCGCCGTATCCCCGACGGACAGCCCGACGGGGTGCCGCGGCCCCTGCTGCGGCGGCCGGTTCAGCACCGAGCCGTAGTCCACCAGCAGCGTCTGGCACACCCGGAACTGCGTCATGAAGGAAGAGTGGTAGGCGGAGGCGTCGCGCTGCGTCTCCACGCAAAAGACGAAGCAGTTTGGAAACAGCAGCGCCTGCCACTCGGAGTGGACGTCGTCGATCGTCGGCTGGAGGCGCAGGATGACCGCGAGCTCCCGCGCCTCGTCTGCCACGGCCTCCTCCGTCACGTCCAGCAGGTGAGCCACCACCCGCAGCCGCGTCTCGCAGTCGAAGCGCTCCACCTCCGCGTCCAGCAGCCCGCTCTCCTGAGCCACGGTGCGCAGCAGGCCGGTGTTGGACTCCCCCGCGATGACGGCGTCGGCGTCCTCGTCGTCTGCCGGCCCGTCGTCCTCCTCGGCCCACGCCGCGCGGCTGAGAGACTCGTCCAGCACGCTCTTGCGGCGCGTCGCCGCGCCCGCGCCTGGGGCCGACGACGATGACCCGGACGCGGCGCCATGAAGGGACGGCGGCCGGGCGGAGGCGACCTGCCGCGTGCTCGCCCGGACTCGCTGCTTCAGCGCCACGACGGCGCGGGCCTTCATCGAGGGCGTCCTCCGCAGCTGCGGCGGGCCCAGCGGCGTGCTACGGGCGCGTGCGAGGGGTGGCGCCGTCGTGACCGAGGCGGGGCCCGCGGCGCTGACCGCGGAAACGTCGGTCATCGAGGCAACCGCCTGCCGGGCGGCGCCGGCGTCGCTGTATGTCCGAGGGACGCGCTCCGGCACCGGCGGCGGGATTCCCGACGCGGAGGCTGCCGACCTCGGGGGCGGTGCCGGCGGCCTTCGGACCGGCTGCGGGTCTGCCACCGAGGGGGGGTCCGTGACCGCGGGGCTGCCGTCGATGGGGGCCTGCCACTGCTGGACCCCCTGCCTGCCGCCGCGCATCCTGACGAGCTCTGCCACCGCGCCGCTCTTGGCCCCCATCGCCGGGGCGACGAGCGTCTCGGGGCAGACGCGCCAGAGCCGCAGGGCGATGTCGTACGTGGCCTCCCGGCAGCGGAAGCCCACCTCCTCCTCCACAAAACCGCGGAACGCCGGGCCCACCTGGCCCCTGCACTCGACGCTGCCCCGCTCCGGCTGCGCGCGCTCGTCACCGCCCTCGGACTCGCCGTCCTCGCTGCCCCCGGTGCCCGCATCGGCGTCGTGGCCCCTGATGACGAAGACGCAGAGGTTCGGGTCCATCTCGGCGGCCATGAGGAGGGGGGGCATCGCCTGGGAGTGGCCGATGGCGAAGTTGGGGACGGCGTCGGCGACGAGGCGGAGGGCCTGGGCGACGAGGACGGCGGCGAGGGCGATGACGATCCAGGGCATGCGGCGGGCGGCCTGCTCGGGGGAGTTCATGCCCTGCCGCTCGTAGTGGAAGGGGAGGAGCGGGGAGGAGACGAAGAAGGTGAGCGCCAGCACGGACAGCACCGCCACCACGGGGGGCAGGCAGTGCACGCGGCAGGCAACGGTGCGGCGGCGGGTGTCGCCGGACAGCGTCGCCGGGCCCACGTTCACCGAGTCCGCCCAGTCCGCGCAGCAGCTGTGCCCGCGCCGCGTCACGCAGCAGCCGCCGCCAGCGTCCCCCGCGGGCCCGGACGGCGAGGTGTGCCGGCAGCACGCAGCCGTGACGGCGAGCACGGGGTTGCAGCCGTCGTCGCAGCGCACGGTGCAGGGCACGGAGGGAAGGCGCCGGGCCTCGGGCCCCCGGGGGTCGTGGCAGGCGCAGTGCATGCACAGGGTGTGCATCGAGCAGCCGCAGAGCAGCGTGCCCACGTTCAGGCACGGGCTGCACAGCGCCCCCGCCACCGTCCCCAGCTGGCTGGGGCGGAAGTCCTTCTGCTCGTCGCGTCCCAGGACGTCGAAGGCGATGAGGCGGCGGAGCAGCGTGGCCGGGAAGACGGCCACGCGGTCGTTGGGGAGCCGCACCTTCTGCTCCGGGGCGCGCCGCCAGTAGTGCACCAGGGCGCTCTGCAGGCTTGGGATGCCGGCGGGGGAGGCCGATCCGCCCAGGGCGCTCGCACGGCGCGAGGGGGCGTCGGCGGCGCCTGGCCTGCCGGGCGCGGCGGAGAGGACGGACCCGGTGTAGGACGGGCGAGCGCCGCGGAGGCTTGGCCGCCTGGCGGCGTTGGGGTCAGCGATGCTGGGCACGAGGTGCTCGACGCGGAGGCACTCCTTGGAGAGGAGTGTGATGAGGGCAGAGCGGGAGGTGACCACGAAGGCGCCGGAGCGGTGCAGCACCTCGGCCAGGTCGAGGGCAAGCGCCCAGCCGCCCGTGGCGCCGGACGGGGACGCGGAGGCCGACGCCCACGGGGTGTGCGACACGTCGACGGCTGCCCAGTCGAGAGGGGCCGAGGCGTCGACGAGGACGAAGACGGTGGAGGGGGCGGGGCGCTCGCAGGCGGAGAGGAGCTCCACGAGGCAGTTGGGGCTGGTGACGTACTTGGGGGTGATGTGCAGCACGCAGTAGCAGGCGTCGCGGGCGCAGGCCACCGTCGTGGTGGCGATGTCGTCGGCGTTGTCGAGCGAGCGGCGGTCGATCCAGGCCGAGTCCTTGGGCAGAGCGTGGTAGAGGGTCAGGCTGAACTCCTCCGCAGCCAGGGGCGGCGGGGCTCGCGGGCCAGGCGCGGCAGCCGGCGCCGCCGCCGCCCCCGCGGCCCGTGGCTTGCGGGCGGGAAGCCGCGCCCCAGCGACCGAGGCCGACGCGGCCGGCGGCAGGAGCGGCTCGCCCAGGCCCGCTCGCGCGCCGGGCAGGCCCCTGCCGCGCGCCGGGAGCTCCGTGGCCCCCGAAAAGTCGGGAACCGGCGGGCTGTCGGGGCTCAGCGTTGATCGTCGCCGGGCCGAGCCGGCCCGTCCGCCGCGCTGGGCGGTGTCGTGCTGGGGGTCCCACAGCGCCCTGGCGCACAGCCACGCGGCCCACTGCGCGAAGCGGTCGCAGCACACGCCCCTCGAGTCCCTCCCGCAGCAGCACCGCGGCGCCGGTGGCGGCCGCGCGGCGTCGCCCCGGTCGTGCACCGACGTCCACGCGTAGGAGAGGAAGAAGAAAAAGCCGGTGATTTTCTGCAGCCGGCCGAGCTTGGCGAAGGGCGAGTGGAACGCCAGGCGCTCGCTGAGGCCGGTGCACGCGAGGAGGAGGCGGCCCAGCACGATGGGCAGGAGCGTGCATACGGCGACCACCACTCCGTCGAGGCTGGCGTAGGGGAGGTAGCCGTACGCGGTGTCGCGCACGGCGAGGGAGCCGCAGGCGTACCACTTGACCTGCACGGGGAAGGTGAAGTCGTACTCCGGCTGGTGGTGGTGCGGCAGCCCGTCGTCGTCGTAGTCGGCGTAGTCGTCGCTAAGCAGGCCCAGCCGCGTGGCGTTGGTGTACCCGACGAGGCCGTTGTCGGAGCAGAAGAGCTCCGACATGATGCCGCCCACCACGGAGACGACGACGACGGCGGCGAGGAGCCCGGCGAGGAGCCGCGACCGCTGCGCCGACCCGCTCACCGGAACGACGAGGTATCCCTCCTCCGACGCCAGGGAGCCCCGCACGCGGCGCCTCACGCGGCCCGCGGCCGCCGATTCTCTCAGCGCGGCCTCCGCCGCGTCCCGGCAGCGGGCCTCGGCGAGCCCGCCGTGCGGCTGCCCGCCGCAGCACTCGCACAGCAGCGAGCCCGCGGCGCCGGCCAGCTGCCCGCCGCACGCGCAGCACAGCACCGAGCCGCAGGGGGAGCATGGGCAGAGCATGCTCCGGCAGACCTGCGCGCAGCGGTCGCAGCCCACCCAGCAGCAGCGCCGGCGGGCGCAGGTCTGCGTCGCGAGCGGCGCCCCGCGCCCCGCGGAAGCCCCTCCCTTGACCCGCGCGGCGGCGAACCTGGTCGCCCTGACCCGGAGCGGGGCGAGCCCCGGGGAGCGGCAGCCGCAGGGGCAGGCGAGCGAGTGCTGGTCCAGCAGCGCGGCCACAGAGTCCTCCCCGATGTCGTGGACAAAGTGAGAGCCGCGCCGCTCGTCCGCGCAAAGGCACGGGAACACGCCCGAGTCCGAGGAGCGGCAGCACACGGGCACGGCGCAGCACAGCGTCGAGCCGGCGATGGGGAGCGGAGCGGCGCAGCCCATCACGAACGGGATGATCTCGACCCACGCCCAGAGGCACCAGGCCTCGGACGCAGGGATGCGCCCCTGCCTGCCGGGCCCTGGAACGACCCCGCGCAGGCACGCCGCACCGGTCAGGCCGGCAGCGTTTCCGCAGCAACCACGGCAAAGCTCCTTGCGCACGGACGGGAAAGGCACCGATTCGCCGAAGCGCATACCAAACATCCCGTCCGACGCCACGGTGGGAGCGGCGGGGCTGCCGCCCGTCCTGACTGCCGGGGCCGGCCGGAGCGTCCCGGCGACGCCCCCTTCGGGCAAGCCTCCTTTAGCTCCGGCAGGTCGAGCCGCAGCAGCAGCAGCCTTGGCGGAGAAGATGCCAACGACCTCCTGTTCGGGCGCCACATCTCTCCACGCCGAGTCAGGAAAGCTCCGGAGCATGAGCTTTCGGGCCTCAGCGAATTTTGGCAGGTTGGATACCAGCGCAAGCAGCGGCCAGCTCCCGGTCGCTGGCTTTTCCACCGCATGCGATGGTTTCACCATGGCCAACGGCGGCCAGGTTCCGGCTCCGGCGGCAGGGGAGGCGCGGGTCGTGTGGCTCGGGTTCCCGCTGCAGAGTGGCGACTGTTGCTCGTTCGGGAATGGCACACCGCCACCGCAATGGCGCGGCCTGGCGCGCGACCCGCTCTTGCACACATCACTCGTGGATCACACGATCCGGAAGACATCGAGGAGCTGCCCCCGGACATCGATCACGTCGAGGACTGCCGCCACGGCGCCGCCCGTGCCCACGACCCGCAGAAGCCCGACGGCGTGCGAGCCCACCACGGTGGTTCCGGCCCCCGGGCAGTCGTTCACCGGCGGGTCGCGCTCCAGCGCGCCCCCCGCCGTGCCGATCGTGATGACCGGCACGGAGCCGCCGCGGCCCGGCCTCCACCTCCACCACCGTCGCTGATAGATGTGCGAGTGGCCGGCGAGGATGGCGTGCGCGGGCGCCGCGAGGCCGCGGAGCGCGGCGAGGAGCACCCGCCTGGCGGCGTCGGGCTCCCGGCTCTCGCCCGCGTCCCACGCCGCCCTGTCCCAGTGCGTGACGCAGGGCGGGACGTGTGCCGCCAAGAGGCGCACGGGGGCGCCCGTCCAGCGCGGGGAGCGGCCGAGCGCCGAGACGAGGTCGGCGGTCGCGGCGGCGCCGCCCTTGCCGTCGGCCGCCGCGCGTCCCATGGAGGGAACGACGAGGACGGCGACAGGGCCCAGCCGCACCAGCTGGGCGGGGGGCGGGAGGAGCGCGGGCCACGGCCCGGCCTCGTCGTGGTTGCCCCTGACCCAGAGCAGCGGGACGGCGGGGAGGCCCACGGCGTCGCCGGGGGCCAGGGACGCGGCCAGCGGGGCCGACAGGTACGACCGCCACTCCCGGGGGTCGGTTCCCGGGCTCTGCACGGCGTCTCCGAGGTGGAGGAGGCCGAGGAGGGGGGTCCCCGCCGAGGCGAGGCGCGGCCGGCGGGACGCGACGGCGGCCAGGAGCGTCCGGAAGGCTGCAGCGCCGCTCTGCGAGTCGCCAGCCACGGCGATCGTCGCTCCGACGGGGGCGCTCCCTGCGCCGCCGAGGCGCCATCGCCGAACGCAGGAGCCCAGCGGCACCCCCGCGGCGCTGGCGGCGAGAACTGTGACCCAGGAGTCCGCGCCCTCGGCACACGCGGCCGGGTCGCACGGCCCGGCGAGCAGGGGCGCCAGGCTTGCGCGAACAGCCCAGCCGAGACCGCGCGCCGCCACGGTGCTGCCTCCCGCCCCGTCCCAAGGGCCGGGCGCGACGACCGTTGCAGCCACCGACCCCGGGGCGGCGTGAAGCCGGCCTGAGGGGCCGCAGCGGCACGAGGCGGTCACGGTGACCTCCGGCAGCTGGCCCTGGCTCAGCAGCAAGGCCGCAACGAGGCCCAAACTGCCGCCATCCACGCCCTCTTTGACAAGGACTGGCGGGATCGTCCAGCTCGCTGGCCCCTCGCAGCCCTCCGGCTGGAAGGGGACCCAGCCGAACGACTGGAGCCATTCCCAGGCCGTGGCGGCTCTCGCCCACGTGGGAAGCGCCTGGTTCGACTCAAAAGCGGCACCGGCGATGACACCCGCCGCGACCACCGCGATCGCGGCGGCCAGGATCCTGAAGTACGGGCCGGCGCCTGTGCCGGGCACTCTTGCTCGCGACGCGGGCCTTCTCCTGACCCGTCCCTTCATGCGGGCGCCATAAGGGACGGCACGGTGTGCCACGCTGTATGGGGCGGACTTTTGGGCGAGCCTGCCGCGAGTGGTTGCGGCAAACCCGGCCAGCTTCAAGGTGCACAGAGCCGCAAAAGAAACCGCGCTAACCTCGCGGCACACCGGCCATAACTGCGCCAGGGCCGTCCACCGAGTTGCAGGGATTCGCTGCTCTCGGTGGAATGGCCTCGCCCCGGCGACGCCGGCGCAAGGGCAGAGAGAGGAGCCTCGGGTTCGCGGAGGTGCCCGCCGAGCCCGCCCGCCGCGCGTCTCACGCGGTGCAGGTCAGGCAGTGGGCGGACCAGGTCGGCGTGGCGGACGCCCTCACGGGGCGGGAGCGCAGCGGGACGTCGAGGACCGCGCCCTCGCAGCAGGGTCGGCCGAGGTCTGCGTCGCGTCGCGATTCCGGCCCGGTGCGTGCATCGTCGCGGCGTCGTCGCTCGTGGTCGTCGAGCGTGGCCGTGCCTCTCGGGGCCGGGCCGCCCATCGAGGACGGGGACGCCGTTTTCCAGGCGCTGCTGTCCGAGGCCCGAGTGGAGGAGGCTGCCGGCTTCCTGGCTCGCGCAGGCGGGCCCCTGGTCGGTCAGACGTCCGAGGGGCTGCAGCGCGGCGTGGCCCTCGCGCTGCACTGCCTTGCGCAGGCCTACGACGCCGCCGGGTCGGGAAGCCACCACCCGCTGGTGCTGGGGCTCCTCCGGCAGCTGTGGGTGTCCGCGCCTCCGCGCGTGCGCCTGGCCCGCGCGGACACCGCGTGGCTGCTCTTCTCTGTGGCGTGCAAGTTCGGGCGCGTGGACCTGGGCGCGGCGACGCTGCGGGACTCGCTGCGGTCGCTCGAGGCGCGGCACGGCGAGAGCCCGGCGGCGCGGGCAGAGCTCTCGCGGCTCTGCGCGGACGCGCACCACCCGTGGAACCGGCTGCGTCACTCGCCGCTGTTCTACGTGTCGCGCGCGGGGAGCCTGGAGCTTTGGTCGGCGATGCACGCGTGCTGCCGCCCCAGCCCCGTGGTGCTGGAGGCGGCGCTCGTGCTTGGGGCCATGGAGGTGGAGGCCGCGGGGGC
>Ga0136560_1001479_pt1 | contig 12130 bp, 14 predicted proteins | sample AntRauMeHopE1497_FD_104925 | JGI IMG/M metagenome (GOLD analysis project Ga0136560, IMG submission 104925) | Saline lake microbial communities from Rauer Islands, Antarctica - Metagenome Hop E1 #497 | ecosystem: Environmental > Aquatic > Non-marine Saline and Alkaline > Saline | place...
AACTTACATCATCCCCTTTGGAAGGATCATAGTTCAATCGCTTGTCCAGCTTATCCTTGTCGTATACATCTCCTTTTTTGATACCCAGCTTCGCTTGAAGTACTATATCGGGATGAATAAAGTTGCCATTGAAGGTAATATTTCGGTAGTAATATTTTCTTCCTTCTTCCAATACTATTTCAATATTGATCTTGTTCTTATCGAAATCATAGATGGAATCTGAAACAACCTTAGCGTCTCTATACCCTTTGCTTTGGTAGAAGTCGACGATATTGTCTTTATCATTTCGATATTCCTTGGGAATGTACTTGGAGCCACTGAAGAAATTAAGTTTAAAATTCTGATTGATGTAATTCTTGGCGTCTTCAAAAGATGTACTTTCTGTATAGATGAGGTTATTCTTAAATTCGGTCGGAGTGGAGTTTTCCAACCTTGTAAAAACGTCTTTGAAAATACTTACCCGAGCGTGTTCTTTCGTCTTTTTTAATTTTCCTTTTAGTTTTCCATCGGTGAGTTCGTAGTTGCCAAGGAAATCAATTTCGTGAATTTTGACCTTTGAGTTTTGAGCCACATCGAATCGTAACTTTACAGAGTTGGGAAGTGTGGTGTCTCGGTCTTGTATGATTTTGACATCCGCATTGAGGAAACCTTTGTCCACGTAGTATTTTTCGATATTTCGCTTAGCATTGTTCAATACGTCATCTCGGACTACTCGTCCACGAATATTGACTTTGTCGCGAAGCTCGCTTTCTTGGGTTTTGCTCATACCTGAGAATTCCACTCTGGAAAATCTAGGTCGCTCGGTAAGATCGAGCAAGAGGTAGATATCTTCGCCTTCGATTTTGGTAACTAGGATCTTCACGTCTCCGATGATTCCTTGGCCCCAGAGTTTTTTCAGAGCGTTGGATATGGCATCCCCCGGCACGTCGATGCGGTCATCTACTTTCAGTCCTGATAGAGAGAGAATAGCGATTTCATCGAGCGTAGAAAGACCGACTGCCTTTATTTCGGCAATTCTATAGGACTGAGGCTTTGCGTAGTTCAGCTCCAAAATATCTATTGGCTTACTTGAGGCATAGCGGCTTTGACCCAAACGAATTTGTGCCATAGCTGAACTTGCCCAAATCAGACAAAACAAAATAAGTAGAATTTTTTTCATCAAATGCTTAAGATTTAACTTGCTCACCAGTCATTCCGAATCTTCTTTCTCTGGATTGGTAATCAGAGATTGCGGCATTCAGGTGCTCTTTTCTAAAATCAGGCCATAACACTGGGCTAAAATATAGCTCGGTGTAGGCTAGCTGCCAAAGTAGAAAATTGCTGATCCTGTACTCTCCGCTGGTTCTGATCATCAACTCAGGATCAGGTATACCTGCGGTGTCCAGGTGCTCGGCCATCACTTGTTGGGTGATTTCCGAAGCTTTCAATTTTCCTTCAGAGACTTTTTGAGCAATGCGTTTGGCTGCTTGTGTGAGCTCCCACTGGCCACTGTAGCTGAGTGCAAGTATGACTTGGAGTCCGGTGTTGGCAGAAGTGGTTTCTTTTGCTTCTTTCAACTTGGAGTAGGCCGAAGGTGGAAGACTATCTACATCACCGATGGATTGGAGCCGGATGTTGTTTTTCATCATCATGGGCACTTCATCGGTGATTGTTTTTACCAATAGTTCCATCAGTCCGTTGATCTCATCCTGAGGCCGTGACCAGTTTTCCGTTGAGAACGAAAATAGAGTAAGGTATTCCACTCCATGGTCTTCGGCTCCTTCGATTGCGTCTTTTACTGCTTGGATCGCATGTCTGTGACCGAAGATTCTCATGGCGCCTTTTTTCTTGGCCCAGCGGCCATTGCCATCCATGATAATTGCGATATGTCGGGGGATTGTGTGTCGGTTTAGTGTTTCCTTCATTCCAGTCGTTTCCGAATGCCTACTTTTTTAGAGGTACAAAAATGCTATTTCTTTTTCAATAATCTACCCTAGGGATCAATTAATTAATAAGCGTAGCACTTTGTAGTGGAGAAGGTATAACTGACTGTAAGACCAAGGAAGTAGTACCAATCCTTATCATTTGGATTACCAAAGTTGATTCCATAAGGTTGGTTTGGGTTTGCCGGATCTTGGAATCTCGGTATCGCAGGTTCTGTACTGTCTATCTTGTCAAAATAGTCAGTCAGTGTAGGCCTAAAGCCTAATTCTGCTGCCAATATCCAGCGGTCGTTCAGTCGATATTTCACACCACCTCCAAAGGGTATAACTATTGTGCTCACATTATACCTTTCGGATTCATTGAAACCGTGGATATTCCCTTTACTAAAGAAGACACTATAGCCCAGACCAAAGAAAGCATAGGGGGAAAACCGAAATTCCGAGTCATTTCTCAGGAAATCAAGGAAGTTGAACTCCATGACTGCCGATCCTTCGATCACTCCGCCTCTAAATCGGGCATCTCTTACCCTTGCCAATTCATCAATGGGTCTGACACTATCAGCAGCTTGGATTATTCCGGAACTAATTCCCACTCGAAGCGTCCATACATTGTCAAAATTTCTCTTGCCAAACAACGTGACTTGGGGTCCTAACTGGCCCGGATCAATTTTTCGGATGATATCTCCGGAGTAGGTTGCGACACCTATTCCTCCTCCCAGTTCATACTTTTGGCCTTTTGCCTCCTGAGAAAAACTCAAAAGCACCAAGCTAAAGATAAATAAGTAATTGAAAATCTGAAAATTGACCTTTTTCAAGACGATGCAAGTTATGAAGTACCCAACGTATAAAAAACGACGAATCGTATTTAACGGGTTAATAATTGTTAAGCTAAAATTGAAGTATTTTTCTTGAAAAGAAAATCAATTTCGCATATCGAAGCCCCAGTTTAGCTTTTGGCGGAGGGTATCGAAGAAGTGATAATTGGGAAGTTTGACCAGTTTGGCTTCGAAGATCTCCTTTTTTACCGAGAGCTTGACCTCCGACGAGACCGAAGTAGACCTGGAATCCAACGAGATCAGAAATTTCTCGGTTCGCCCTTCTATTGTAAAACTGATTTCACTTTCGTCAGAGACGATGATTGGTCTGACGTTTAGATTGTGGGGACTTACAGGCGTAATGACTAGGTTCTTAGCCTCAGGAGAGATCAATGGGCCACCACAGCTGAGTGAGTAGCCGGTCGAGCCTGTCGGAGTGGCGACAATCAATCCATCTGCCCAATAGCTATTCAGATATTTCCCATCGATATAGGTATGCACTGTAATCATCGAGGAGGTATCGCGCTTGTGAATCGTAAATTCATTAAGCGCAAAATTGAATCCGTTGAATAGCTTTCTATTTTGTTGAAGGGAAATCAAGGCTCTCGATTCGATTTGATAATTGTGCTCTGCCAAATGCGCCACTGCTTGATCTATCGAATCAGTCGCTACAGTGGCCAAGAATCCCAGCCTTCCGGTATTGAGTCCCATTATCGGGATCTCCAGATCTCCGACTTGACATACTGCATCCAGTAAGGTACCGTCGCCTCCGATAGAGATCATGAAATCCATCTCCGCCATTTCTTCTCTACTCTCCAAGACCCAGTATGGAGTCACTAAATCGGAATGTGATCTGATCTGTTTGTCAAATTGCTTGGTGACAAATATTTCAAATTGGTAGTTGGCTAGAGCAAGAAAGAGTGATTTAACTTTTAAAAAGAACTCCGCTTTCAAAGCCAAGCCATGAAGGGCGACTTTCATAAGTTAAACATATGTATATCCACAATTGCACCGGTAACAGGCAAAAAGTTACTCAATATATGGGGAAAACTAGAATTTCCTGTACTTCTCCCTATGGCTATCGGGACGTCATCGGCCTGCCTCGCTGTGGCGGGTCTTCCAGCCAAATAAGCAAAGAAAAAGAGGCTACTGGCATCATTGCGGATCATCATATTAAATATCTAAAAATCTAAGTAAGTTTCCGATCCGATCTTCTTCACTGCTTACTTCTTCCACTTCCTGATATTGATCCAGAACTCTATACCCGAATCTTTCTAAAGTCGCTTTGATATGGCGGAGTTCAGATTTATCAATTTTGAGGGTGAGCTTGATTTTGCTGCTGTCCAGTGGGTCGGTGGAGATAAAGGAGCTGAGGATCTTCCCATTTTCACTTTCAACAATTCGTGAGATTTCTGTCAGGCTGTATTCATTCATATTCATGGACAGGATCAGGACTCCGCCGTGAGATTGGATGGAGAGGCTCTCTGCAAAAGCAGAAATAGAGTCTTCCATAGTCACTACCCCAAGATAGTTGGAGTTTCTATCCAGTACCGCCACCAGGTTAGAGTGATGTTCCGAACTTACCCGAAGCACATCATAGATATGCTGATCTGCAAAAACCCAACATCCTGAATTTTCCAAGATCATCTCCGAGATTGGCGTCTCAGGGTTGTTCAAATCAAAAATCAAATCTCCGTTTACCAATCCAACAAAAACTCCATGGTCAACCACAGGTAGATTGTTGATTCGGATTTCCTCCATCATAGACAACGCTTTGCCGGTATTGTCGCTGAGCTTCAAAGATGGGATGAGATTGTTTATGAATTCGTGAGCTTGCATTTGAGAGAAAGATAGGGAATGATTTCAAAAATTAAAACGCCATTTACTGCTTTCTTGTTCCATTCGGTGCTTTCAAGGAATTAGTTAAGAGGATTTAAAAGAAAAAATTGTATACAATTCCCAAAACTATTCCACCGGCTATGATAGCAGGTGAGGGTATTTTGGTGAATTGCAGTAAAAGATAGGTGCCCAGAATGAAAAATATATTCGTTCCATTTGCCTCCAGTGGCTCAAAAAGTAAATAAGCCGCTGAGATCAGCATTCCGCAGGATACTGCATTGATCCCTTCCAATGCAGCCCGAATTGGGCGATATTTTTTTAACTGATCCCAAAATCGAATCACGAAGAATATCAGGAAAATGCCCGGAAGGAATATCCCCGCAGCGGCAATAAATCCACCTACAAAGAATCCTGCAGTACCAAATTCCCGCATCGACAGCGCACCTACGAAAGATGAAATACTAAAAGTAGGTCCTGGGATGCCTTGCGAAATCGCATATCCTGTCAAAAATTCCTCAGAACTTAAGAAATGCTTGAAGTCCACAAACTCTGTGTATAGATAGGGAACCAACACCTGTCCACCTCCGAAAATCAAACTCCCGTTTCGATAGAAGTTTTCAAAAAGTAGGATTGACTGATCTTTGGTCACAGCACCAAGAATAGCTGCCAATGCCAAGGTGCCAGCCCAAAGGTAGAAATTGGCCCATTCGATTTTGAGAGGGGCATCCTTTTCTAGCTTAGGTTGTTTTTTGTATTTGATCGAGGTGCTCAATCCGCCCGCGAGCAGCAGTACCGGAAAGATATAGGGCGAGCTATAAAAAAATGAGATAAATGTAGAAATCAAGACCAAAACCATTGCCTCGGTGGTTTGGATCATCTTTCCTATGGTTTTTTGTGCTGCGAAAATAATAAAGCCAATAGCCATAGGCTGTATAAACCGGGCAAAATTCAGAGCTCCCGGGGTATTCTCCTGTAGGAAGGAGATCAAAATAGCTGCAAAAATCATCAGCAAAGTCGCAGGTAATATCCATACAATCAGTGCCAAATAGGCTAAATTTGGACCTCCCACCCGGAAGCCAATGGCCGAAATTAACTGCGTGGAAGAAGGCCCCGGGAGCATATTGCAAAGTGCATTTAGCTCCCAGAGTTCCTCCTCTGAGATGTAGGCTCGCTGTTTCACCATTCGTTCGAGGAGCATTGCCAAGAATGCTTGAGGCCCGCCAAATGCTGTCAGAGAGAGTGTCAAGGTGTCTTTCAGAAAAAGGTAATATCTAACCCGCTTGACAGACATCTTCTATTTTTTTAGACCTAATTCTCTGAGGCGCTCCTCCAGAAATTCTCCTGCAGTACTGTCCTCAAATTGCTTCGGTGTCGCGGCTGTCACGCAACTTTCCAAGCAGGTCAAGTCCATCTCCGATCTCGGATGCATAAAGAATGGTATAGAATATCGGCTAGTATTCATTTTTTCACGTGCAGGATTGACTACTCTGTGGATGGTAGACTTCAATTTTTTGTTGGTCAGTCGCTCCAGCATGTCACCTACATTGACCACAAGTTGATCTGGTAGCGCGGTGATTGGAAGCCATTTGCCATCTTTGCGGAGGACTTGAAGCCCATCTGCACTGGCTCCCATCAAAAGTGTGATCAGATTGATGTCGCCATGCTCTGCTGCTCGTACTGCATCGGCCGGGACAGCATCAGGATTTTTGATCGGGAAGTAATGGATCTGTCTTAGAATCGAATTTCCATAAACGACCTTGTCTTCAAAATAATCCTCCTCCAAGTCCAGCGAAAGCGCAATGGCTCTCAACATGGCTTTTCCTGCATCTTCTAAGGTGCGAAAAGCTTCATTTGCGTCATTTTTGAATTGCTGGAGTTCCGAAGGCCAGATGTTTTCAGGGTATTCAGCTTTGATCGGGTCCGAATCGGGAATGCTGGCAAGCTCTTGACCGACATGGTAAAATTCTTTGAGATCTCCGGTGTTCCTTCCTTTCGCATGTTCTTTACCTTTTCCGGTGTAGCCTCTCTGAAACCCAATCTCTGGTTTTTCGTACTTTGACTTCACTTCGTCTGGCAACGAAAAAAAATCTTTGATAGAGCCATAAAGGCGATTCTGAAGGTCCTGAGATAGTCCATGGTTTTTGATGGCCACGAAGCCAATGTTTTGATAGGCCTCTGCGAGTTTGGCGACAAAAGTCGCTTTTTGACTTGGTGATCCGGCTGTAAAGTCAGCTAAATCGAGGCTTGGAATTTCCTCAAATAAGATGTCCATGAGTTTGCTTTTAAATTGTAGAGTCAAATATCTCTTTAAATTAAATATCTTTATTCCAAATCGCCTCCCCAATGAAGAAATTCCTTTCTATACTGATCATTTTAGGCTTAATCTCAGCTTGTAGTTCTGAAAAGAAAAAGATTAATGAAGAAGTGGTGGAAATGCCAACCGATGAAATAGCAACTTCGCTTGAAGTTCCAAAGATTAGCTTTTTCCAATATGAGGATTCGTCCGCATATCCCGATGCAATTTTGGAATTATATACTCCTTTGGGAAATCAGATTTTCAGACCCGGGAAGGTTCCATTTGAATTTAATATCAAAAACTTCCCTTACGAATTGATTACCAACCAAGAATTTAAGCTTTTCAACATTCTCAATGGCGGAGATCCCGTAGGTTTTTACTCTCCGATTTTTCAGCGAGAACTGGCGGAAGGAAGCTATAGAGTAGTCGCCTACCTGGTCGATCGGGAAGGGCTGGTCTTGAAAAACTTTGGCAACTATGTGGATCGAGACTTTCAAGTAGGGGATTCTCGTCCTTTTCCATATTCAGCAGAGCCTTATCTTGCGCTGAATTTCCCAAGATCAAACCAAATCTATGAGAAAGGAAGCGAAATCATTGTGGATTTTTTGGTAGTTGGAGGTGATATGAAACTGGATGGGCTCAAAGTAAAAATTCAAGTCAATGATCTTGCCTATGAAATAGATCATATGGCTCCCGTGCGAATCGTGAATCTGCCTTTGGGGACTTATCAAGTCAAAATTCAATTGCTGAGAACCGATGGAAAAGAGCTTGAGGGCCCGTTTTCTAGTGTGAGCAAATCGATCATTGTTCGATAACATGATTATCTTTGAGGCTTTCAATACCTAGATTTTATCATGCTGTTAGTTAATCAAATCAGAGAAAATTTTGCCGCCGTGCTGGTGGGACTTCATAAGCGAAACTTTCCAAATGCCGAAGCGATTTTGCATCAAGCGATTTCGATAGATGAGTTGAGGAAATCAACTCAAAGTCAGCGCGATCAGATTCAAGCAGAGTCAAATTCAATTTCTAAAGAAATAGGTCTTTTGCTGCGTGAAGGAAAGACAGCAGAAGCTGGAATAATCCGTGAGAAAACTGCCGAATTAAAGCTGCAAATCAAGAGTCTGGAGGAGCAATACGCTAGTGCTGAGGAGGAATTGAAAGCCTTGCTTTATACGATCCCAAATGTCCCGCATAGCTCGGTACCGGTGGGGAAGTCCGCCGAGGACAACGAAATCGTCCTTGAGCATGGAGTCATTCCGACACTCTTAGAAGGAAAACTCCCGCACTGGGAGCTAATCAAAAAATATGATATTATTGATTTTGACCTCGGAGTGAAGATTACAGGAGCAGGATTTCCGGTTTACAAAGGCAAAGGTGCCAGACTACAGCGGGCACTGATTAATTTTTTCCTTGATGAAGCAATAGCAGCAGGTTATATAGAGATACAGCCACCGATTTTAGTCAATGAAGAGTCCGGATATGGCACAGGGCAACTTCCGGATAAGGAGGGTCAAATGTATTTTTCGAGTGCTGACAATCTTTATTTGATCCCTACTGGAGAGGTTCCGATCACTAATTTGTATCGCGATGTAATTCTTTCTGAGCCAGATCTGCCGATTAAAAATGTAGGATATACACCATGTTTCCGAAGAGAAGCTGGAAGCTGGGGTGCACATGTTCGAGGGCTGAATCGTCTGCATCAGTTTGACAAAGTGGAGATTGTTCAAATCACACACCCATCAGATTCCTATCAGACGTTGGAGTCGATGAGTCTTTATGTTCAAGGGCTTTTGCAAAAATTGCAACTTCCATATCGTGTTCTTCGACTTTGTGGAGGGGATATGGGCTTTACCTCAGCACTTACTTATGATATGGAAGTATACTCAGCGGCACAAGAACGTTGGCTGGAGGTGAGTTCGGTTTCTAATTTTGAAACGTATCAATCCAATCGACTGAAACTGCGCTTCAAAGGGGAGGACAAGAAAACGCAATTGGCACACTCGCTGAACGGAAGTGCTTTGGCACTCCCGCGAATTGTGGCTTCAATCTTGGAAAATAATCAAACTGAAGACGGAATCTTGATGCCAAAAGTGCTTCATTCGTATCTAGGTTTTGATAGGATTTAACTGTGGGAAGATAAAATATGAGTAAAAAGGCGTGGGGATTAAATTCTCCACGCCTTTTTACAATACATTTTCTTCAAACAGCTGGTCTAATTTTTCTGCTAACGCAACATGAAATCCCATGTGGGGTCTTGAGGTCTGAATGATCGAACTTCGCACTGCGGTAAGCCATCGGAATCGTGATGCTAGATCCATCTCTGCGATTTTTCCCCCGCTGGTTTTGCCCAAACAGATTTTTTCAAAAGAAAGGAGATTCAATCCGATCATCTCCAAATCAGCAAGTGGATCTAAAGCCAACAGTTTTGTCTCATTCAAATGGATTTTGCATCCCAAGAATCCAGATTTGGAATCACCTAAAATCACGCCCACGTTGATGAACTCTTCGCGCTCCACCCGAGGTACTACCCGGATTATGGCATACTCATATAAGTGTAGTCCTTGCATCTTGGGCTTCTTTGGTGAATTGATCGGAATAAGAAAGGCGAAGTGTCAAAAACTTGGAGTAGACTTGACGCAATTCCTGAATGTCATCGGAATCTCTGCCTGCTAAAAGCCATTCTTCCGGCACTTCGGCTACGAGCTTGACGAATAACTCCTCAGTCAATAAGGATTTGAAATCTTCATTTACTTCATCTAATAGGCTTGCCTGGGGCAGCAGCACATGATTTGCGATAATCGGAAAGGGGCCGATAGCATTTCTTTGCCAGTTGGTCCAAGCATGCTGAAATACAAAAGCTGCTCCGTGGTCAATCAGCCACAGTTCTCGATTCCAGATCAGCATATTGGTATTCCTAAAAGTCCGGTCCACATTGGTAATTAGCAGATCAAGCCACACGATTTTAGAAGCAAGCAGTGGATCTATCGGCATGGCTACCGGATCGTAAGTAATCGCACCTGAAAGGAAATGCAGGCCAAGATTGAGTCCCTGACTTCCTTTAAGCAGGTCTTGAATCTCTTCATCACCTTCGGATCTGCCAAAAGCTGGATCCAAATTGGCAAAGACGAGTTCCGGCATGCGAAGACCCAGATATCTCGCAATCTCTCCGCCTAGAAATTCTGAGATCAACGCTTTCTCCCGCTGTCCCGCTCCGCGGAATTTCAGTACATATTTAAAACCGTCGTCGGCATCTGCCAATGCAGGGAGTGAACCACCCTCGCGCAGCGGCATGATGTAGCGGGTCACATTGACGGTACGAAGTTTGAAGCGTTGATCCATGATTTTCAACCTGAAAATTATCTATTTCTCCTTAAAGTATTCCAAAAGAATCGACAAACTTCGGGAATGAAATGGAGTAATTTGTTTTCAGTATCCGTACCACCGCTTAATTCTAATTTAAAAGTCAGATTTATGAAATCTCCTCACATGAAGCATTTCCTTGCTTTATTCCTTTCTTTAAGCTTTTTCTACTCTAAAAGTATAGCTCAATCATCCTCAGACCGTGAAGAAATCACGCAGGTGGTGCAGCTCTATTTTGATGGGATGATGGAGCGTGATCGTAAGAAACTTGATCAGGCATTTCTCTCCGAGGCTAGATTAATCGGATTCAGAGGCGATGAGCTTACGATTACTTCTTACGAAACTTGGGCTGCGGGCACAGCGAAAGGAGAACCCCGAAAACCAGCTCAATTTAAAAATGAGTTGGTATCGATTCGGGTGCAAGGCAATACCGCTGTAGCGGAGACCGAATTGTATTGGCCGGGAATTTATTACTACGATTTCCTGACCTTACTCAAAATCGATGGACAGTGGAAAATTGTAAATAAAAGCTGGTCGGAGAAGAAACTCTGATTTACAGAGCTCAATTATCTTTTTCAAAAATTCATTTGGCCGAGGTATTCGATTCAGACCTTCCAAGTTTTTAAAACCTGGAAGGTCTGTTCCGTTAGCGTTACTTATAAATTCCTTATTGGTTGGATACAGAGAAAATCCGGTGTCAATCCGAAAGGAAATTTATGGAAATTGGCTAGAGTAATTTTTCAAGCTTATGTGTCGAGGTTAATTGCTTCGAAGATTACATCCCGATCACTATTGGGACAGATCTAGCTTCGAGATTACATCCACGATATTTATCGGGACTCGAAGAGCTGAGTTCTAATATTAATTGAGGATTTACAATCTTCGAAGATGGTAAAAACCCGAAGCGTATATGCATATCAATTATGATATTTTAAATTCTAGCGGATATAAGTTCAAAACATGCCAAAAATACCCAATGTTGGGTATTTTTTTTATGGATTTCACTTCCTAGATTTAGTATTTAAAATTTAAGTGAATTCATATACTATGGTTTTATACAGAACAGTCCTTTTCATCTTTATTAGTTTCTTGTCATTTGATGCTTTTTCCCAAAAGAATTCTTTTGGATTGGAATTTGGGAGGACTTTTCAGAATGATTTTGGGGCTCACCAGCTCGATAGCGTTGTTGTGATCCCAAGTAGTAATGAACCATTTGATAGTAGAGTAATTGGAGGTTTTTTTGAACTTTCATTATCAAATAGATTCTCTTTGCATAGTAAATTAAATTTTACCAAGTCTGCTGTATTTTACTTAATGTATAATTCAGTCAAAGAATGTTTGTTTTGTCCTATAAGAAAAGTGCCATCTTTGGGTATTAATCGATTGTCGTTTGAGATACTTCCGCAGTTTTCCTTAATAAGATTAAATAAGTTTCAATTGAACGTTTTTGGCGGGGTAAATACGACTGTCAACTTTGTAGTGGATCGTCCAGAAACCGAGCTAAGGGATGCGCAAGCGGTAGCAGTAGTTGTCAACTCATTGAATTCTGCTCCTCTTCCAGTTACGATGAGCTACGTGTATGGCACTTCGCTCGAGTATTCTGAGCGAATAGTACTCTGGGCAAGGTGGACAGCAAATACTTTATATTCAAAGGATATAGCTATCCAAGGTGAGAATTATAATTTTGAGAATAGATGGAAATTCTTCACCGTCTCCCTTGGCTATAAGTTCTACAGCTTCAAAGTGAAGAAGGGTAAACAGCTTGATAAACAATGAGATAGTGTAAATTATGAAGTGCGTCAGACAATCCTTAATTATGTAAAGGAGCTCTGTAGATTATCGCAAAAAGTTTTTCACTTAATCTAGAGTCCTGCTTGGCTTGATATCCCAAGCAGGAT
>Ga0136560_1001480_pt1 | contig 12124 bp, 4 predicted proteins | sample AntRauMeHopE1497_FD_104925 | JGI IMG/M metagenome (GOLD analysis project Ga0136560, IMG submission 104925) | Saline lake microbial communities from Rauer Islands, Antarctica - Metagenome Hop E1 #497 | ecosystem: Environmental > Aquatic > Non-marine Saline and Alkaline > Saline | place...
CGACGACGACGACGACGACGAGGGCTGCGCCCACGCCAGGCGCTGGAGCGACGACGTCGACCACCCGAGCCTCGACTCCGCGGCCCGCCACGCCGCGTCGGCGGCCCCCGCGCCCGGGGCGTCGTCCCCGCTGGCCCAGCGCACCAGCGCCGCGAGGTCCGGCGACGGGCCCTCCAGGCGCTCCGCCCTGGCCGACCTGGACGACCGGGCGAGCGGTGCGGCCCGCCCCTCCTCCTCGCCCGGGATGCCTCCCGCGGCGAAGAGGAGCTGCCACCCGGACCCGCCGGCGAGGGCGGCCGCGCAGGCGTCCGCCGTGTCGAGCGACGCCGCGTCCCACGCGGCACGCGACGCGAGGTCCGCGTCCCCGACCAGCGCCGCCCGTAGCTCTGCCAGCAGAGCCGCCTTCGCCCCGTGGCAGTGCGCCAGGGCGTCGGCAAAGGCCGTCAGGTCCTCGTACAGCTCGAAGCGGCCCTCCGCCTCGGCGATGGTGGCAGCCAGCGTGGCGCTCAGGGAGCCGGCGCGCCTCGACGCGTCCTTGGCCTCCTCCAGCGCCTCCCTCGCGCCCGCCGCCCTCCCCTCCGCCTCCCCCGCCGCGTCGTCCAGGGCGCCCAGGGCCGCCGAGGCGCCCTCGACGTCGTTCGCGTCCGCCTCCCAGCCGGGCTCCTCGTCGCCGGTCCCGCCCTCGTTCCTCGCGTGGGCCGCCGTCCGCCTCCGCTTGGCCCCCGCGCCCTCGCCCCGCCGCATCAGCCGTTCCTCCCACAGGGGCACACGCCCTGCCTCGCCGCCCTCGGCGCCCGCCCCGTCCCCTGCCCGCGATCGGGAGGCCTCCTCGTCGCTCGATCCGTCCGAGGCCGCGCCCGAGGCCCTTCGCAGGGCCTCGTCTGCCGCAGCGGACGCCTCGGCGCTGGCAGGGGCAGCGAAGGTGACCCCGCCAAGCTCGGTCACGCGCCGGCGCCTGGCCCTCAGCTCCCGGGCCCGCTCCGCCTCGGCCTTGAGCGCGGCAGCCTCGTCCTCCTCCTGCTTTCGCTCCCGAAGCGCGCGCTGGGCCGCGGCCTCGGCCTCCGCGCGCAGGGCGGCCTGCGTGGCTGCCCGGGCGGCTGCAACGCTCGCGCGCGCGCGCTCCTCCCTGTCGCCCGAGGCCGTCGAAAACGCGAGGCTTGGCCGCTCGCCCTTCTGGCGCGGGCGCTTCCGAGCTATGGTCGCGGCCGTTGACTGAGGCAGCTTTTTGAGCTGGAACGCGGCCTCCTCCCCATCATCATCGTCATCATCGAACGCCGCCCGCGCTGCGGCCGACACAAGGCCCCCGGCATACGGAACCGCCGCTGCTTGCTTGCTCGCGGAGCCAGCTGACGCGGCCACGGGAGCCGCTGATGAGCTGTCCGGCTCCTCGTCGTCCCTCCGGGTGACACGGCGCGCAGCGTGCTTGCGCGCGCCACGGCGTTTCGCAAACATGCTAGTTGTTTGGGCCGCCGTCCCGTCTCTGGGCCCGGCCGCGGCGACACCCCAGCGCACGGCACGTGGCCGGCATTTGCTCGCGCGAGTTCTGGGCGGCTCTGCGAGTCCCAAAACCTGCCGCCGCAGACCCCACACGCCAACACACGGAGCCGAAAGACCGCCTGCGTCCTGTTCTTGCGCGAATGTCGTGGTTCGGGACCGCGGCGCCGCCCGCCGCGCCGCTCAAGCCCGAGGGAGCAACTGCCGCCCGTCTTGCAGCCGCTGACGCCGGCCTTGCGGAGCGCGGGCAGGCGGCACCCGCCCCCGTGGGATCCACCTCATGGTTTGGCGGTGGGACGCCGACGGCGGCGACTCCGGCAGCCACGACCGAATCGGTGGCCGCGGAGACTGGTGGCGAGGGCGACGGCCTCCTGGGCTCAGTGTCGCGCTACCTGAGCGGACGGCAGGCGCCTGCGGGCCCGCCTGAGCCCCCCGAGTGGACGTGCGGCTTGACCTCGATGCAGCGGTTCCAGGTCTCCATCGGGCTCGGGCTTGCGTCGTTCGTGCTGTTTCTCATGGCGTTCTTCGTGTTCTTGCCCATGGTGATCTTCGTGCCCGGCAAGTTTGCCCTGTCCTTCACAATCGGGTCGCTCCTGCTGATTGCGTGCCTGGCGATAATGCGTGGGCCGCGGAAGACCCTGACCGGGCTGGTGAGCAGGGAGAAGGTCATCTTCTCAGGGTCCTACATCCTCTCCCTCGGTGAGACAGGGCAGCCACGACCCACAGGCGCGCTCCCGGCCCGCGCCGCGTGCGGGCGCGCCCCCCCCCTGTGAGTGCTTCCGCCCTCCGCCACCCCGTTCGCGCCCCCGACCCCCCTCCGGCACAGTCCTGACCCTGTACGCCACCCTCATCGCGCCCAGCTACCTGCTCGTGCTCTTCAGCTCCGGTCTCCAGGTCCTTGCGCTGGCCTGGTTCGTGGCGTCGCACCTCCCCGGCGGGGTCCGGGGCCTCAACGCTCTGTCCGGCATGGTGATGCGGGCCGCGGCGGGGATGGTCATGGGGGGCGGTGGGAACGCCGCATGACGCCTGGCGCTTGCACGCGCACGTCGAGAAGGGGGTAGGACTCCGGGCCTTTGGGCGGCCGGGGCAAAGCGAGCGTGTGGTAGGCGGCAGCTCGTGTGCGGATGCCTTGAAGCGAGCCAAGAACACCGCCAGCGGAGCGTGCCCCGGACCACACACGTACCTATTGCTCCCGGTCCCTTTCTGTCTCGAGGAATTCCCGGGACTCGGCCTGTAGGGCGTCTGAAATTGCCTCAAGAGCCTCGCCGCCGTTGGCAGAGCCTCAGCCACCTCGAGAGGCTCGCTCCGCCCGCCGTGGCACTTGCTGGGGGGCCCGGATGGAAGAGGAAGGCGCCGCAAGCTTTGCGGCCCAAAGGCTGGAGGGCCTGGAGGAGTTCACCAAGGACGTTCCGTCCAAGGAAAAGCCCAACGAGGAGCTCTTTCACACGCTGCGCGCCTATGAGCCCACCAAGGCGTACGAGAGCGACCCTGGCGTGCGGCAGTTCGCCCCTACCGAGCAAAGCGCTGTGCGGCCGCTGCCGGAGATCGTACGGTCGGACATGGAGCGGGCGGTGCACACGGTCGAGTTTGGCGTGTGGCCCGAGATCCGCCGCGCATGGGCCGTGATGGACACCCGCCTGGTCATCTGGGACTACATGACCGAGAGCGACGAAGTCGTGCTGCCAGCGGACGCCAGTCCCAAGGCGGGCGCGACGACGGACTTTACGCTCGACCGCACGATCTGCTGCGTGGGCCTCGTCCCGCCACGGCCTGCCGCCTTTGATGACGGCCTCGTCAAGGTGAGGCTTTTTCGGAGCGCGGGCGCCACGAATCTGCCCCGAGCGTGCGCCACCGGTACCTGCGCGGGCTCGGCCCGGCCTTGCTTGGCGCTGCTGCCGTCGGCTTGCCCCTTGAGGCGGCCCTGCGCTCGGTGCGGGCATGCAAAGCTTGCGTGGCTCATCGGCTCGTTGCCCGGCCGTCCGCTGTCGGGGGTGCAGCCCCGGCGTGCGCTGCTCGCGGCTCCGCGTTTCCGAATCGTCACCTTTGCTTAGCCCCGCCCGCGCGCACCCGCGCAGTACGTGCTCGTCATCGCGACCGAGGGAGTAATCTACCTCCTTCCCGTGACGTTTGGCGTCACCGGTGGCACCTCCGAGGCCATGACGGTGCATTTCGACCCGGACCTGGTCATCACCGGCACCGCGGCGCAGCCCACCAAGGTGGCGGGCACCTCGGACGGCCGAATCTTCCTGGGCGCCGCGGACGGGACCCTGACGGAGCTGGAGTACAGCACGGCGCGGGAGCACTCGGCCAGCTTCGCAGCGGCCCTCGGCCTCGCCAAGCGCGCCCGCCCCGCCGCCGGGCACGCCCTCCGCCTCGACGACCTCACGTCGTGGGGCGCCTCCCTCTTGGGCGTGGCGCCCCCCGCCATCCTCGACATGGCGGTCGACCACGCCAGGCGCCTGCTCTACACGCTGGACAGGGCAGGCACCGTCGCCGCCCACACCCTCTCCCCCGGGTCGCCCCCGGCGCGCTTCGCGACGATCGAGGGCACGGCCCTCCGCGCCGGCATGCCCCACGAGCTCCGCGACGCCTCCGCCCCCTCGGCCCCGCTGAGCCTGCACGTGGTCGACCCCTCGGACAGCGCCGCCGTGCACCTCATCGTCCTCCTCCGCTCCGGCGACCGCGTCTTCCTCACCACCGGATCCTCCCGGGCGGCGCCCCCCTCCATCGGCGCGGCAAGCGCCGCACGCCCCAACGGCCTCGCCGGCTCCGGCACCTCAATGCGCTGCGCCCATTCCCTCGCCGTCGTGCGCTACCTCGTCGCACCGCCGCCGGCCGCCGTCACGGAGGACGCCGACGGCGCCGCCTCGAGCCGCGCCGCGGCCGGCCCCCGCCTCGTCGCCGTCGCAGCGGCGTGCAGCGGCGGCGACCTCGTCCTCGTCCGGCGGCAGGACCGATCCGCGGCCGGTGCCAGCCCGGCCCCGGCCGCCCTGATGGCCGCGGGCCTCGGCGCCGCGCCCGCCGCTGCGGACTGGGACTCGATCGAGGTCACCGCCGCCTCGCACTCCCCCTGGCGCCGCTCCGCTCGCCTCGACCGGGCGGCGGCCGGCGGCAAGCCCAAGCCCGCCGCCGGCGTCGCGCAGCTCGCGGAGCTCCTCGCCGTCCCGGGCGCAGACAGCGTCGCCCGCTCCGTCGCAGTCGCCGAGGAGCCCCAGGCAACGTTCCTCGTCACCGACGCCTCCTACGCCCCCTCGGGCGCCCTCCTCCTCCCCGGCGACCTCGACGCCCGTCCCGAGACCGCCCCCGTCCCCGTCCGCGGCGCCTCGGACCATGCCCGCCACGCCTCGGTCCTCGGCGCCCTCGGCGCCTACGAGAAGTCCAACGGCACCACGGGCCTCCGCGTCCTCGACCACGTCCTCGACAACTTCCCCGTCACCCCCGCCGCCTCCTCCGCGCGCCTCGTGCACCGCGCGCGCCGCATGGAGCTCGACGAGCTCGCGGCCGCGAGGGGCAAGCCGGCCCTCCTCGGCCTCCCCCTCGGCCTCCGCCCCACCGTCGGCCTCTCCGACTCGGCCGCCCAGGCCGTCATCGGCAGGGACGCCAAGACCTTCGTCCTGGTCAGCTCTGCCGGCGTCCACCGCTTCGTCCGCCGGCGCCCCGCCGACATCGTCTCCCTCGCCATCCGCGAGCGCCCCACCGGGCACGCTGTGACCTCCCGCGGCTTCCGGTCCGGCGCCGCCCCGGCCTTCACGCACCTCGCCGACGCGCCCGTCCGCGCCATCGCCGTGCGCCTGGGGCAGCTCATCCGCGGCATGGGCCGCGTCGAGACCGTCGCGGCCATGTGCCTTCTCTTCGCCGAGGCGGACGAGCGCTCGGGCGAGCAGGCCGTCGCCACCGAGGGCGGCATCGCCGCCGGCGCCTCCAGCTCCCTCATGCGGAGCGTCACTGACTGCGCCTACAGCTTCTGCGCCGACGTCGCCGGCAGGGCCGCCGGCCCCGACGGCGGGGAGCTCGAGGCCGCCATCGCCTCCTACGACGTCACCACCAGCCCCGCCAGCTCTACCATGCGCGGCGTGGCGCTGCACTTCTCCCGCGTGGTCCGCCACGTGTGGGGGGAGCCCCTGCTCGCCGTGGCGGCGCAGCCGGACCCGGACATGCTCGGCGACACGGGCGCCCCGCGGCCCAGCGTGTGGGCCGCGGCGTCGGGCGCGGCGGGCGGCTACCTCGTCGCTCGCTTCTCGACCGAGGAGCTCGACGCCGTCGCCAGCCGCCTCGAGTCCCTCGCCCGCTTCGTCGGGGAGGCCTACCGCCTGGACAGGGGGGCCAGGGTGGAGCCGTACACCGCCGCGGCGCCCCCCGGGGCCGACGCCCGCGACGAGACCTCGCGCGACCCCCGCGCCCGCGAGGCCCGCGAGGCCTCCTCCGTCTGCTCCCTCTGCGCGCGGGCCGCCCAGGCGCTCCGTGCCGTCTCCCTCCTCGTCAGCCCGGGCCTAGGCGGCATGCCCTGCCCCATCGCGCTCCACCGCCTGGTGCCACAGAAGGACGCCCCAGCCCTCGCCGCGTCGATGACCCTCCGAGCCCTCGCCGCCGGCCCCGCCCCCGACGAGGCCCCCCCCTCCTCCTCCTCCTCCTCCTCCCCGGCGGCCCCCCGCCTCTCGTCGCTCCTCTCCGCCAAGATCCAGCGCCTCAGGCGAGAGGAGGTCCGGTCGCACGGCCTCCGGGAGCGCGTCGCTCGGCTCGTGAGCGACCTCGCCACGCGCTGCCCCGTCTTCTTCTCCACCTCGGACGACAGCCTCAACCGCGCCAAGCACCTCGTCCGGCCCGACACGGTCGGGGCCGAGGCCGGCCAGCGCGACTCCCGCGCCGCCGACGCCGTCCGCATGGTCGAGTCCGCCCTCGCCACCGCATGGGCCAGCGCCCCCGGCTCTACCCTCGACGAGCTCGGCGACGTCGCCATGGGCATCGCCGGCCTCGGGAGCGTCGACAGGGCCCTGGACGTCCTCGTCAAGGCCGAGCGCGCGGCCTCGGACGCCTCCGCCGGGCCCGCGGCGTGGTCCTCCTCCTCCTCCTCCTCCTCGTCTTCCTCTGCCCTGGTGGCCGCGGCGCCGGAGGACCCCACCGCCTTGCTCGCCCGCATGGACCTCGTGGCGGCGGCCGAGGAAGGCGTCGACTGGCTCGGGCTCCGCCGCGGCGCCGTCCGCCGCCTCCCCGGCCCGGGCCACTTCGCCGACCGCCGCGACCTCGCCTCCGTCTGGCGCCGCGTCGAATGCTCCCGCGTCCTCGTCCGCTGGCTCCTCACCGTCGGCGAGGACGTCCTCTGCCCCTGGGCGGCCCGCGTCCGCGCCGACCGCTTCGGCGCCGCCTCGGCCCACGCCGTCGCTCTCCCTGACGCCATCGCCACCGCCGTCCAGCGCGTCCTCGAGCTCCGCCCCACCACCGTCCTCGTCCTAACCCTCTGCCGCCTCGCCGACGAGCGCCGCCTCACCGGCGCCTCCTCCGCCGTCCGCGCCCGCTGCCACGCCATCGACCGCGCCCTCCACGCCTCCCACAGCCCCGCCGTCACGGCCTTCCTCCGCGCCCGCACCGCGTCGGGCGACAACGGCGTCGCCGGCGCCCGCTTCGACTCCCTCGTGCACCACCTCGAGCTGCAGGGGGCCTTCGAGGAGGCGGCCAACGAGACCGCCGCCCGCGCCCTCGCCGCGGCCGGGCCCGGCTCCGATGTCCGCCTCCCCGAGCGCCGCTCCAGGCTCCGCAGCGCCCTCGCCCTCGCCGCCCGATCCCCCCGCCCTCTCCCCGAGCCCAGCATCGCCCAGTGGCGGTCCGCCCTCGACCTCCTCGCCGTGCAGGACGACCTCGCGAAGGTCGCCGCCGCGCGCGCGGAGCTCGCCGCCGGCACCGCCGAGGGCCACGCGCTCGCGGAGATCCACGCCAAGCTGGACACCGAGGCCCCCGCGGCCCGCACCCTCGTGGGCGCGGCCCGCAGGCTCGGCGCCGTCCACTCCTTCCTCCGCGTGCACGTCGTGGTCAGGGCCGCGGGGGCCGACGCCTCGGTCGAGCGCGCCTTCGGGGACCTCCTCCGCTCCCGCGCCGAGCAGGCCGAGCGCCGGGTCGGGGCCGAGGCCGCCCGCCTCGGCACCAGCCCCGTCGCGCACTGGACCAGGGTGGCGCCCCTCCTAGCCGGCAGCAGCGCCTCGGCCCCCGACCTCCCCGACAGCCTCGACGTCGCCTCGAGCCTCGCCCTCCTCCTCACCCACGGCGTCGGGTCGGGCCCCGACCTGCTCTACCGCGCCGTGGTGACCCTGGAGAGCGTGGCCTCGACCGTCCTCGCCGGGGCCTCCCCCGCCGAGATCATGGCCAGCGTCGACGCCTGGGGCCTTGTCAGCGTCGCCGTGCTCGACGCCGTCCAGCACCGCGTCGGCGGCGGCCGCGCCGAGGCCGCCGCGAGCTCCGCCGCCTCCTTCGCCGGCCGCCTCGCCACCTACTCGGCCCTCCTCCGGGAGAACTCCCGCTCCGTGCAGTCCCTCCAGCAGCACCTCATCCGCAGCCTCTACGCGCTCGTCGCCGCCTGGCTCGCGCGCGCGGGCACGGGCCGGGACGCCGCCTCCCAGCACACTGACAGCATGACCGAGGCCCTACGCCTCGCCCTCGGCCTCCTCGACAGCGCGCCCGCGGTCAGGCACGACGACGGCACAGCGGCCGCGACGCTCGCGCTCAAGGTCCGCCTCACGGAGCTCGCCGCCGACGTCGAGGACCTCCACTCCCGCCACGACGATTTCCTGTGACGTGGCGGGCCCGGCCGCGCCTGTGAGTGAGAGAGTGCGTGTTTGCGCTTCGCGGGACGCGCAAGGCGGCTGCGTCGACGCGCGAACTTGCCACACGAATCCGCAGCATACGAGGGGCGCACGTTCAGCGGCGCAGGCCGGTCACCGGGGCCAGGTCGCGCTCGGCGGCGGTCTCCTGCCCGCCGGCGGTCGCCGAAGTCCTTCTCCTCGGCGCCGCGCCGGCCGTCGCCCTGGCCCCGAGGCGGCGCAGGGACGACATGATCGTCGCGCCGACGCCTGCCCCGGGCCTGGCGGCCCCCTGCGCCGCGGACGGCGCCGGCTGGTCGGGATCGTCGATCCTCGGCGGAGGCGGCACGAGGTGCTTGAAGGCCCGGTCGAGGAGGCTGTATGCCAGGGAGCGCATGAGGGGCGCGCAGTTCATCATGGCGTGGAGGCGGACCATGCCGTGGGTGACGGGGCGGCGGCCGAGGAGGCGGAAGAGGGACTGCGGGACGGCGTCGACGAGGGCGAGCAGCGCGGCGTCCCTCGTGTCCATCTCGTCGTCGGGGTGCCGCTCCGGCCACACGGTGGGGAAGACGCCGCCCGGCCACACGGCCTCCCGGCACATGGCGACGTACCGTGCGATCTCGGGCACCGAGGTGAGGTCCCGGAAGGAGCGCTTGATGCTCTTGGACATGGTGCCGCGGTACACCGATCGTCCCATCCGGCGCAGCATCGCCAGCAGGTTCCGCCGCACGAAGCCCTGCTGGCCGGAGCCCATGAGGCCCGCGAGCATCGCAAAGGCGGAGCGCTCGGCCCGCACGAACTGCTCGGGGCTGAGCAGGACGGGGCGCCGCCGGATCTCGCCGTGGCGCACGATGGTGCGCCAGGCAGGGCCCGCGGGGCCCGCCGACGCCGCCGACGCCGCGCGGCCCCGCTTCGACGGCGACCGCGGCCTCGCGCCCTCCGCCGCCCCGGCACCGCCCGCCCCCGCCCCCTCGCTGGCCGCCTCGTCGTTCTCCTCCTCGTCCTCCTCCTCCTCCTCCCCGTCCTCGTCCCCGGCGCCCGGTCTCGCCGCGCCCGGCGCCGACGCCCAGGCGTGGAACGGCCACACCGCCACGGCGTCCCAGTCCCTCATCGCCACAAAGACGCTGCAGCTCGACGACCCCGACACCTCCCTGGCCGTCCCCACGGTCTCCGCCTTGGCCCGACGCTGCGCCTCCATCGACAGGTCCGCCTCGGGGAGCGGAGGGCCCGTCCGCCCCGCCAGCTTGGCGTCCAGGGCCTCGGCGGGCACGCCCGCGCCCGGCCGGAACGCGCCGAGGGGCGTCGTCGGGCTGGAGCCGGGGCCGGAGAGCGAGCGCTCCGCCGGGGCCCGGGGCGCGGCCCAGCCGTCCTCGCCGTCCCCGTCCTCCTCGTCATCGGAAAAGGACGCCCCCATGCCGGCGCCCTGCCTCCCCACGCGCTCCACCGCCGTGTCCTTCCGCGGGCCGAGCAGGGCCCGGAGCTCCGCGGAGATGCCCGCGATCGGGTGGGTCAGGCAGCGGAGCAGCCAGGAGCCGAGGCGCGCCCGCCGGTCCCTGACAAAGGAGTCGTCGAAGCCGCCGCCGAACATGCTCCGCGCCGCGTTCTTGGGCGGGAAGGGCACGTCAAAGCCCGCGATGGAGTCGCGCAGGGCGAGGTGAACCGCGAAAAAGTCGCTGAAACGGAGGCGGACGCGCCACCTGAGCTGCCCTAGCTCCTCCACCACGACGACGTACTTGACCACGGAGCGCGAGGCGGCGGCCGCGGCGGCGTGGGCGGGGTGGGACGCGCCGGGGGCGGCGGCGGCGGACTGCGTGCGCTTCAGGGCGCTGCTCCCGGGGGTGGGGGGAGCGGCGGCCAGCGCCCTGGAGCTTCCAGGGCCGTCCTCGAGGGAGCCGATGCCCTGGATGGCGGCGCCCGGGCCCGCGGCGGCCGTGCGGTCCACGAAGGCGGACTCGATGGTCGCAACGAGGGCGGGGCGCGGGTGGACGAGGATGTGGCGCTCGAGGAGGGACTGGGGGACCGGTCTCGACCGCAGGCGGCGCATCAGCCGCCGGCTGCGGGACTGGAACCGGCTCTGCCGGCGCGCGACGGAGCCGAGGGCGGCCTCGGTGTCGATCTGGGGCGTGTGGCGCATCGCCGCGGCGCGCTTGGCGGCCATGGCCCTGCGACTGAAGACCGACGCGAAGGCTCGGGAGACGTCATCGATGAGGACCAGGGTGGGCTTGTCCGCCGCGCCGGGGTCCGGCTCGCCGTCGGACTCGGACGAGCTGGACAGCGCCGCGACGCTCTCCATGCCGCGGGAGCCCCACGCGCCCGAGGCGGCAGGGGGCTGCCTGCGCGCGCCGCCCGCAGTGGCGCCGGCACCGCCCGGCGTGGTCGCGACGGCGGACTGCGACGCGCGGACGGGCTTGAGGGTCAGCCGGCGCGACGACCCGGCGCCGCCGACCCGGCCGCCGAGCGCCACGGGCGCCGCCGACTCGGCGTCGGAGCCCGCGGATTCCGACACGTCGCCGCCTTCGGGCACGGAGAACGTGACCGAGAGCGGCTCCGCGGCCCCGGGGCGGCGCCCCATCGCGCGCAGGTCGCCCTCGAGGTGCCGCCGCACCGACGACGCGGCCCGCTGCCCGAGGATCGCCGACGGCCGCGGCGCCGCGGCGCGGCCGGCCGCCGACTCGGCGTCGGGCGCCGGGGCGTCGGAGGCGGGGGCGTCCGGTGCGGGGGCCTCGGCCACAGATGGCCGCAGCGCGCCCCTGGAGGCGTGCCCGGGGGCGACGGCGGGGAGGATTGAGGCGCCGGCCATCAGCGCCGACAGGTCGTCATCGTCCTCGTCCTCGTCGCCGTCGATTCTGGTGCCGACACCGTCGGTGCCGGGCTGGGCGGCGGGCGGTGACGCCCCTTGGCCGGATCGCACCTGCCCCGCCGTGCCGGCTGACCGGACCGGTCCCGGTGCCGCCGGGCGGGCGGCGACGGGGCTCTCCACCCTGACCGCTGCGGCCGCCTCCGCCGCCCTGACCAGCTCCGCCATCGGCATGGCAGTGGCGAGAGACACGCTGGAGCCCGACCCCGCGGCGGGGACCAGCAGCCTCACGGCTCTGCCGTGGAGGAGGCGCACGAGGACGTCGGCGAGGGTTGGCCCCGCCACGACCGTGGGCAGGGCCGTCCCGGAGAGCGTGACCATCTCCGCCACGTCGGCCTCCCACACCGAGGGCGCCGAGCCGCCCCCGGCGAGCCTGGCGTTGGCGGTCTGCACGCCCTGCGGCCGCACGCCGCCGAGCGGGAGGATCGCGACGGACACGGCGCCGCCGCCGTCGAGACCGCCGGTCGAGAAGGCCACTGCGGTGCCCGGGCCGCGGGCCTCCAGCGCGCTCACCGCCTCGAACGGGCTCGCGCCCTGCACGACCAGGCGCCGCGCCCCGGCCATGGGGTCGTGCCGCAGCGGGGCGGTGCGTTGATCCGCCGCGGCCGTGCCGGCCGATGTTGCCGCAGCGGCTTGGGCCGCCGGCCCCGCCGGCTTGGTCCTGCGCTGGGCGGGCACGGGCGGCGCCGTCGCCCGCCTGGCCTCGGCCGCCCGCCCGTCGTGGGCCGGGGGAGGGGCAGGGGCGAGCGATGCGGCGCTCTTGGCCGCCGCCTGCAGCGCCGCGGTGTCGCTCGCCCGACGGACCGGCGCGCCGGCCGCCGCCACAGAGGGCCCCGTCGGCTTCGCGGGGACGGTGCCGCCAGAACCCGGCGTTGGAACACCTCCGTGCCCCCCCCCCCCCCTGGCGGGGGCCCGGGGCCGCCTTCGCCCCCGGCGCCCCGCGGGGGCCCGCCCCCCCGGGCCGGGCCCCCCGCCCCCCCCCCCC
>Ga0136560_1001483_pt1 | contig 12111 bp, 13 predicted proteins | sample AntRauMeHopE1497_FD_104925 | JGI IMG/M metagenome (GOLD analysis project Ga0136560, IMG submission 104925) | Saline lake microbial communities from Rauer Islands, Antarctica - Metagenome Hop E1 #497 | ecosystem: Environmental > Aquatic > Non-marine Saline and Alkaline > Saline | place...
CGCGCGCCGCCGGAGCCCCCCCCCCCTCCCCCCCGCTCACGCCCCGGGGCGGAACGCGTTCTCCGGGTTGCACACGCACGCGTCCCACAGAGCCAGGCCCGGCATGCCCCGCTCGAGGAAGGACAGCGCCTCCGTCTCGTTGTACGTGTGCCCGCAGCACGGCACCACGTCCCACGACAGCGCCTCGTACTGCGACACGCCCCTCGTCACCGTGGTGCGGTGCTCCTCCGCGGCCGCCTCGAGGCCCACGAGCACCGACCGGTACGGCTCCACCGTGGTGTTCAGCGGGTTGGCCTCGCCGTAGTCCCAGCGCAGGTCGAAGAGCAGGGGCGGGTCGTGTGCCAGGGGCTTCTGCAGCCCGAAGCCTGGGCGCGTGATAAAGTGGGCCTTGAAGTCGCCCTGCCGGATCGCGTAGAGCTTGTCCGATCGCCAGTAGTAGATGGCGTCGTGGACCTGGGGGATCCCCCCGTACGCGGGGGCGGCGGCCGCGGCGTGGGGCGTGGAGGAGACGAGGCCGAGGCGGGTGCGGGCCTGCGCGGCGACGGCGGAGATGGCGAGGGGCGACTCCATGTACGTGCCGTCGACGTGCTTCCAGAAGCTGCGGCCGTCGAGGACGACGTCGCGGGGGAGCTCGAGGCCCGCGGCCTCGGCGAAGGTGGGCATGAGGTCCATGATCGTGGTGGGGGTGGACACGACCTGCCCGGGGGGGATGCGGCCGGGCGCCGCCACGATGGCGGGGTTCACCATGCCGCCCTGCCACGTGGAGCCCTTGCCGCCCTGCGGTGGTGGACTCGGGACGGGATGGCGGGGTCGGGGACTGGCGCGGCGGCGGGTGGCGGGCGTGCCGCGGCGGGCAGGGGGGCAGCCCATCGGGGGCGCTGACTCACGCGCATCGGGCCGTTGGACCCGCCGTTCTCGGCGGTGCCCTCCGCCCCCGGGAAGCCGCTTGAGGGGTCGATCCAGGCGCCGTTGTCCGAGGTGACGACGATCATGGTGCTGTTCATGAGACCGTAGCGCTCCAGCGCGTCCACGATGACGGCCATGCTGCCGTCGAGCTGCCCCGTCATGTCCCCGTACGCCCCGCGCGAGCTGGTGTTCTGGTACCCGGGGGCGGCGAAGAGGGGCACGTGCGACTCCTCGTAGTGCATGAAGAGGGCGAAGGGCTGCCCCTGCACGGGGGCGGGGGCGAGGCGGCCCACGCCCTTGGGGTCGGGGGTGGTGGAGTTCCCTGTGGCGGCGTGCTCGATGATCTGGAGGGCACGCTGGGTGTAGCGGGGGGTGAGAGTGAGGAGGTCGGTGGGCTGCTCCACGATGCCCAGGTTCTCGTGCAGGGACATGGGGGGGAACACCACGGACTCGGGGAAGGGCCCGGGGAAGCCTGCGAGGCGCGGCGGTGGTCGGCGCGGGCGGCGGGTCGGGGCTGGGCCGGTGGCTCCGCCGGGCTTGACCGTCACGCGCCGGCGGGGGCGGCCATGCGGACACCGCGCGCCGGGCTCGTCGTGCCGGCCTCGGCAAGACCCGCGTGCGCGGGAGCGGGCGGCGTGGGGGCCGTCTAGGCGGCGGCACGGCGTCTCTCACCCTCCTCGTGGCTGCTCAGGAGGCCGAAATAGTAGTCAAAGCCGCCCGCCTGCGTGGGCAGGCAGCCGGCCTTGAGGTTGGACCCGCAGTGGTACTTGCCCACGAGCGCCGAGTAGGCGTGGGAGGTGTTGCGCAGCCACTTGGGGATGGTCGTCTCCGAGGCCGGGAGGCAGCCCTCCGAGATGGGCATGAACACGCGCAGGATGTCATCCAGGGGGTACGACTCGTTCGTGTACACTCCGGAGCCTGCGAGCATCGGCCAGCCTCGGGGTCGGGTCGTGGTGCGGGGCTACAGGCGGCGAGACGAAGCGGCGCGCCGCCTGTGCAGCTCACGGATGGGGAGCCTTCCCGTGAGCATGCTGGCCCGAGACGGCGAGCACAATGGCTGGGTATGGAACTGTGTGAGCTTGGCACCTGCGAGGATGCGCGGGCTTGGAAGGCGTTCGGAGCACGGAGGCGCTCGAAGGAGCCGGAAATAACTAGCCGGCCACGGCGCGGAACTCACCCATCTCTGCCAGCCGGTTGATGCACGGGGTCTGTGTGTTGATGGAGCCGAACGCGCCCCAGTCCCCCGTCCCGATGTCGTCTGCGGTGCGGAAAGGATGGGACCGTGGTTCAACGAGTCGTGGCCGCACCGTTCCCTTGGCAGCTGGCGCCTCGGTCGATGAGCGCGAGCCACGACGCGGCGCACTGCATTGGCTTCGTCGGCTCGCGCCCCGGCTGCGCATCATCGCCGCTGGTCTCACCAGCCACGAACACAACCAGGTTGCGCAGGTCCTCGGCGGCGGCGCCGGCCGCCACGAGCGCGGCGATGGCCGCTACGACTCGCATCATGCCTGCCGGGTCGGGCTTTTTCCAGGCGTGTGGGGCGACGAGCCAGTGTGGCGGCGCAGAGCGTGCCAGCGGTTGTCAGGGGCCTTCATTCACGCTTCTGCTTGTTCCCGTCGCGCTGCTCCTTGCGCCACTTCCCGGTGCTGGTCCAGTACATGAGGAACTGGACGAAGAGGGTGATGTTGAGCACGGCAGAGAGGGCGAAGCAGCCGGTCACGAGCAGGTCTCCCGTCTCCACCCACGAGGTGAGGACGCGCGCCGCGGTCCCGGCGGCCTGGAGGAAGAGGGTCACGATGGACTGCGTCCCCATGTGCCCGTTGCTGAAGTTGGTGAGGATCTGGGGGAGGCGCGCCATGGCGAAGAGGGCGGTGTTGCCGAGGAACAGGGCCTGCAGGATCTGGGCGGCCACGCCCTCGGGCTTCACCACGCCCACGCGGCCCCATACGAAGCGGAAGACGGATTCCACGTCCGCGAGGCAGGAGTAGTCGCCGGGGCTGGTGGCGTCGACGTAGGCGGCGAGGCTGGCCACCCAGGGGACGAGCTGCCCGAGCGCGAACACCACCACGTAGACGATGAGCGCGAGAACGCCGGGGCGGACACCCGCCGAGCCGGACGCGATCTTGGCCGAGCCGGCGCCGAGGATGAGGATGAGGGCGAGGATCACGAGGTTCTGCACCGCGATGAGCGGCGCCTCGCCGTACGACGACAGCGGGTTGCCCATCTGCGCGTTGTAGGCCGACACCCACGTGTTGCCGAGGAACTCGGTGAAGGTGGCCTGGAAGCTGATGCCCTGCGCGCTGCCGACGATGAGCATGTTCAGGATCTGGGGCACCTTGACGATAGCCGCCCCTGCGGAGCGCGCAGACGAGACACACCGGAGATCAGCCGGGCGCAGCGAGCGGTGCAACAGGCAGGCGGGCGGGCAGCGAGCCAACACGTGGATTCTCGCGGGTCGCTGGGTGTGCGGCGCCGGAGCTCACCGACGCTGATGGCATAGCCGAGAGACTTGACCACTGCCTTCTTGCCGCAGTCAAGGTCCAGCTGCCGCTTCACGATCAGGGTGTCGAAGCACTCTTCAGTGAAGACGAAAAACAACATCTTGTCGTCCTTGTCCGACCCAGCGGCCGCGGCCCCAGCGGACACCGCAGCCAGCCCGGCGAGCAAAAGCAGCGCTGCAAGAGTTGTGGACCGCATCGACTCTTCCCGGGGTGCGAGGCCGGGGCGCAGGGTCGGGGCCGCTTGGTGGTTTCTAGTGCCGGCAGAGGCCCCGCCCCCTTGGGCATGCGCCCGACGCGCAGGGTCGTACACACGCCATACCGCCCAAGCAATAGCACACAGCCGGTGCCACGGGGCCTGGCCGAGTTTTGGCGCGGGGCCGTGCGTCTTGCGGGGGCTGGCTCCGCCACGCCGGGCCGGCAGGCGCTCCGGTGTCCTTGCGCGGTGTTTTTGATGATGTGCGACGTCTCCGACAGGTCCGGCGGCGCGGCTCGTCGTAGCCAGCGTGTTTGGGTCGCGGTTCCTGCGGGGGCGATGCTGCGGCAGAGCCGTGTAGAGCTTTGGGACCGACACCAGCCACAGGCCCCGTTTGCCGTGATGCGGCTGCTCCTTGCCGTGATGGTGGCTGCTGTGGGGGTGGCAGCGGCGCCGCGGTGCTCCCACGAGGGACGGGTGTCGCTCATGACGATGCTTGAGCCCGTAGTCGAAGCCTGTGCGGCCGACAAGTGCTCTCCGGCGTGCAGGGAGAGCCTCGGGCGCAGCGTGCCGCTCTCCAGCGCAGTAAAGGCGTGCATCGGTGAGCGGGGCGGGCGGGCGGACGGAGCGCGAGGTTGCAGCCACAGCGCTTGCTGCGAGGGATGAACGCTGGCATATGTGTGACCGTCCCTCCGTCGCAGTGGCCGCGCGCACAGGCAGCGGTAGGCTTTCAGGCGTGCCGGAGGCGGTGATCTCTCTGGTCCGTCGTGGCCCGGCGATCGTCTCGGGTGAGGATGCCGGTCATACGGGACTTGGCGTTTGCGCAGCCTGAGGCATGCACTTGCGAGCGGGGGCTTGCCTCTAACTTTGATTCTGGTATCGCAGAGTGTGCGGAGCTTGATGCTGCGGTCCACAAGGCGGAAGCATCGCCCAGCCCGTCCCCGGGCCCGTCGCCCTCGGCCATGCCCCCTCCGGCGACCCAGGAGTCGGTTGCTGAGCTTGAGGCCGCGCACACCGCGACCAAGCACAGCGTCTCCAAGCTGACGGGGCGGGTCGGGGTGCTTGAGGGGTCGCAGCGGAAGCTCAGGGACAAGTCAAGCTCGCTGCAGCATCAGCTCGACCGGCTGGGGAGCGCCGAGGACGTGGCGGCGGAGGAGGCGGAAGAGGCGGTGGAGGACGGGGTCAAGGACATCAAGGCCCTGGCTGAGGTGAGGTAGGCCGCCGGGGGTAGCCGCCGGCGCGCTCCGAGCCGTCCGCTGCCGGCCGAGGCGACGACGGCGCACCGCTCTCGACTCGACCGGCGCCGTTCCAGGCAGCCAGGGCACGGCGTGGAGGTGCCCCGCCTTCCTCCCGTCGCGCCATCGACCCTGCCGGTCAAGTGTCGTCACTTGCTGCATTCCCCCTCGGCCCTCGTCTCCCCACCCTCCGCAGAAGATGGAGTCCGCCCAGGCCGCCGCGGCACAGCAGCAGGTGGGTGTCAAGTCGGCGACCCAGGCGGCGGTGGAGAAGGCCGCAGAGGCGAACTACGCGACGGGCGGAATGCACAAGACTCAGGAGGAGTTTGCCAAGGCAACCCTGAGGAGGGCCGCGGAGCAGACGGCCGAGGTGCAGAAACAGGTCGCGGAGGCCACGAGGCGGGTTGAGAACGAGGTGGAAGACGAGACGTGAAAGCGGAGTGCGTGATGAGCCCGAGACAGAGCAGCTCGCCCTCCCCGCGCCGGCCGTGCCACTCTGGCACTCGTGCTTTTCACACCGCCATGCGAGTCTTTGCAGGCGCGCTCGCCGTCGTGGTGGCTGCGGCCACCGCCTCGGCGATGGAGCCGCTGGCACGCATGCCGCTCGGCCCGTCGGGTGCCATGGCCAAGCACCTGGATGACGTCCCGTTCATGTACTGCTACCGCGGCGCCGGCGGAAGCCTGCAGGTTGGGGACAAGCTGCCGGGGGGCGCCAGCTGGCTGGCACGGATGCGGTACACTGACGAGATCGTCAAGAACGGCTGGTCGTTCATGACGCTTGAGGGCCGCGAGTCGTCAAACGACACCGAGGTGGCGTTTGCATCAGGTGAGGCTTCACATGGGCGCCCCCGTGTGTCATCTGCCCCTAGGCCGGTCGCGCGCTGGGTTCCACGGACCCGCGCGAGCTCGAGTTGAAGGTCGCAGGCTTCCTCGAGGGCGCCGTCACGTGGGAGCGCATCAACCAGTTTGCGGGCAACTCGTACGTCAACAGGACGCTGAGCAAGCCGGTGAGCGAGCGGCACTGGCGTAGAGGCCGCCGGGGGCGTGGCTGCGCTGCGTGCTCCACCTGCCCGTATGTCACTTGCTCTCCCCCTGCTCGCAGCTCGAGGCGTGGCTGGCGAAGAACGATGACTTCGTGGACGCGCAGGTCGCGGCGCACGCGGACTCGGACGCGTTCTGGAACCAGGTCGGGCTGCTTCGCACGCAGGTGAACGGCATCGAGGCCGGCTACAACAGCGCGGCTCCGGCCTCCCGGCCGCTCGTGCACGAGACGTTCCGCAACATGCAGATCGGCGGCGACCTTGAGGACCTGGCGTCGGCCGTGGCGGCGCAGACCGGCCACAGCGTCGAGGAGCTCCTGCCGTCCCGCGGCCTCCGGGAGTGGGCGGGCGTGCGCTCCGGCGCGTCCGTCGACAGCACCGGGCAGCACTGCTCCGCCCTGGTCAAGCTGACCGCCGATGACGTGTTCATCAGCCAGGCGACGTGGGGCTCTCTCAACAGCATGACGCGCACGTACAAGCGCTACGACATGCCCTTCCGCGCGGCCGCGGGCGCCGACGAGCGCGTGGCCCGGTCCTCCGTGTGGATGTCGTCCTACCCCGGCACCGTCTTCTCGGGCGACGACTGGTACGTGACCGGCAGCGCCGACGAGGCGTCAGACCCGGGCATGGTCGTCCTCGAGACGACGATCGGGAACTCCAACCCCGCGCTCTGGAAGGACGTCGTCCCGCAGTCCGTCCTGGAGTGGACCCGGAACATGGTGGCGAACCGCCTGGGGGACAGCGGCGACTCCTGGTGCGCCGCCTTCGCCCGCTTCAACTCGGGCACCTACAACAACGAGTTCATCGTCATGGACAACTCCCGCATCACCCTCGCGGGGGGGCAGCCCCCCAGGCTCGCGGACGGCGCCATCACCATGCTCGACCAGCTCCCCGGCTTCATCGAACACCACGACGTCACCGAGCGCCTCCGCCGCGACACCTACATCCCCTCCTACAACGTCCCCGCCTTCCCCAGCGTCTTCGAGCGCTCCGGGCTCATCCCCATCGAGCGGAAGTACGGCCCCTGGTTCAGCTACAACGCCACCGCCCGTGCGCTCATCTTCCGCCGGAACCACACGGACGTCAAGGACATGGACGGCGTCCGCGCCCTGATGCGCTACAACAACTACCGCCACGACCCCATCTCCACGCAGGGGCAGGAAGGCCTCGTGCCACCGTACTCGGCAGAGAATGCCATCGCCTGCCGCGACGACCTCAACCCTGCCGACGGCAACTACACCATCTCCTCCCTCGGGCACCGCAATCACGTGGAGACGGACTGCAAGCTCTCCTCCGCCCGCATGCTCCGGGGCGAGGCCCTGGGGACCACGGCGGCCGACGGCACCAGGGCGCTCGTCGGCGGCGCTCGCTTCGCAAGCGTGGTCATCAGCGGGCCGACGCACTCCGGCACCATGCCCCCGTTCCGCTTCTCGACGTCGTCGTTCGATCCCCCGCCCCCGCACGTCGGTCTCCCCGACCTGTTCGCGTTCGATTGGGTGCCCGTCGCGCTCTGAGCGACAAGGCCCGCGCCCTCCGCCCAACAACATCACTCTTTCACCGCCGCAGCGCGCAGGTCAGCCGCATGCTCTGCTCACACGCGCCCTTGCACCAGGCGCATCGCCCGGCCCGATTGCGCGGCCGCCGTCAGGCCGGCGGCGTGCCTCAGGCCTCCCCGCCGTCATGGGGCGACGCTTCCCCGCTCCCGCGCGAGCTGAACACGTCCATCACACCGCGCCGGCTGGGTGGTGCCGCGGCTCCCGACGTCTTGACCTCGGCAGGCGTCAGCCCTCGGCCCGTGGCCGCGGCGGTGGCGATGGCCCTGGCCGCGCGGGCGTGCTCCTCCAGCTCGCCGCCGGCGAGGGTGGCGGCGGGCTTGTACGCCGGGGACGGCCTGGGGACGCCCACGGGCGCCTCGTCGACGGCGTCGTCGCCCTCTGCCTCGCTTCCGCCCTCGGACGACGGCCGCTGGTCAAGCATGGCTGCGTGGCCGCGCGTTCCTCCGTAGACCATGCCGACACGGTCGCGCCTCGGCGCCCCCATACCGCGCAAGCCTTGCGGCATGTGCTGCCGGTCGGACGGGGCTATCGCCAGCTGCGACCGTGCGCGGATCAGCGACGGCGGGCCGTAGCCGCCCAAGCCGCCGCTCCCGCCTCGCCTGTGCCCCCCCGCCGTCATTGGCACGGGCAGGACAGCGGTCGGGAGCTGCAGACCGAGAATTGAGAGTGTCGGGATCGAGTCCCACGGCGTGTCCCCTCGCATGGCATCCATGGCGGCCTGTTCAGGCGCCGGCGGCGAGGCCCTGGCGTCGTCGCCCGTGCCCGAAGACGCGGAGCTCCCGACCTGCTGCTCCTCGGCTGCCGGCGGGCTCGGGCTCGCGCCGCCCTGGCTCGGCTCGTTGCCCTGGGCGGCGCGGCCCCGGCTCTCGCTCGAGCTGCCAAACACGCCGTCGGAGTGGCGGCTCTCAGCGCCATCATCTGCCATGTCAGCGTCGGGGTGGCCGTCATCGGTCACGTCGCGGTCGTCGTCCTCAGAGCCGTGGTCGTCGTCGTCGACCCACTGGGCGCCGAGCTCGTCCGCCGACAGGGCGGCCGACGTCGCAGACGACTCCAGCCTCGACTGGCTCGTGGCCGACCCGGCGTCGGTCATCGTCCGCTGGCCAGGCGCGAGCGTCGGCACGGCGTGGGGGAGCCCCTGCAGCCGCGGCTTCTCGCCCCGCTCCGAGGCCGCCGCCGCGGCCTGGAGCATGGCGGAGTCGACAGAGCCGCGGCGCTTCCTGCTGCGCCGGGCAAAGTCGTCCCTGGCCTTGGGGAACCGGCCGAGCCACTGCTTGCACTTGGCGCGGATGTCGTGCCGGCGGGCCCGGATGACCGTGTCGAGAGCCACGACCATGCGCTGTCTCATGCGGGGGAAGTCCAGGAGGGTGTCGTGCAGCGTCTGGAAGGGGAGGACGCGGACGTCGCAGTGCGTGCGGGTCCGGGCCGACACGAGGCGCACGCACGACCCGGGGGGCTCTGTGGGCACGGGTGAGGGGGCAGCGAGGGCGCGTGGGGGTTGGAGGCAGGCCGGGCTCGGATCGTGCGCGCTGGCGACGCCGCTTCAGTTGCGCGTCCAGCGGCCGCCTCGGGGCGAGCGAGGCGGGGAGTGCACGGCGCAAGCTCTGCCCGGGACTCACCGAGGAGGGCGAGCTCTCCGAAGAATGCGTCCCTGGACCTCCCGCTGATGCTCTGCACGCGGAACCGCCCCCACTTGAGGAGGTCGACGGTCCCCTTGGTGAGGATGAACAGGCGGTCGGCGGGGTCCTCCTCCACGGCCACGTACTCGTCCGGCGGGAAGTGCTGGTGGGCCATGCTGAGGATGAGGCGGGTCACGAACTCGGGGGTGGTGCGCCACAGGAACCGCGTTCGCTTCAGCACTGCGCGGTTCACCACGATGGCCACCTTGGCCTGGAGCTGCGGGGACAGCTCCGAGAGCAGCTCCCGCTCCTTCTCGTCCCAGCTGCGGCCCTTGGACGACCGCTCCGCGAGGTAGGTTCGGATCTTGGCCTGGAGGGAGCCTGGGACCTCCCGGTAGGCCATGTACGAGTTGAGGGCGTCCATCTTCTCCTGGAAGGCTGTCTTGTCGCGCTGCATGCCCACGGCCACCGTGATGATGTTGGTGAGGCCGTAGGTGTAGAGCGTCGAGCCGACTATGATGGAGAGCACCGACACGATGCGCTCCGACGGCGACACGGCCGCGATGTCACCGTACCCGACTGCGGGGCTTTGGGGGGGAAGCGGGGGGGGAAGGCTCTCAGGGCCTGCTGGGCGGCTGCTTCGCGTGACGAGTTCGGCAAGGGAAGGCGGCCGCGAGCAGTGAGAGGGGCGAGCCGCGCGCGGCAGCCGTGGCAGGCGCAGCGCACGGGGGACAAGAAGGCCGCAGGGCGAGCCCGAGCGGCGGCCTCACCGGTGGTGACGGTGGTGAGGGCCCAGTAAAAGGCCGCGATGTACTGCTCGAACAGGGTGGCGCCGGCCAGGCCCTGGTCGTCGATCCAGTTGAGACTGTTGCCCGAGGCGCGCTCGAGGCTGCCGACGAAGAAGAAGATGCAGGCGGCCCAGTGGGCGCTGAAAAGGATGGCGACAAAGAAGCGCGTCAGGGTCGCAAAGGCGTGCTTGACCACAAAGGCCCGCTCCCAGCGCGTGAAGACCTGGTTGAGGCGGAGAAGGCGGAGCATCTTGACCGCCTTGAAGATGCGGATGACCTGCCCGACGCGCAGCAGGGAGGGGGCGCGCAGCTCGGGCGAGATGTCCGAGCTGTAGGCCGCAGGCGCCGCGATGATGAAGAAAATCTCGTAGGGGATGGCGGACACCAGGTCCACGACGAACCAGCCCTTGAGGTAGGCCCACACGATCTTCGCGGGGTCCAGGACCACGGCCCCCGCGTCGTTGACGGTGCCGGTGCGGAAGTTGAAGATGAGGTCTACGATGAAGAGCACGTCCACGACGCGATCCACCCAGAATAGGCCGTCAAGGCTCTCGGACACGTCAAAGGCGATACGGAGGCTGATGCCGAAGGCGTTGTAGGTGATGATGAGCACCAGCATGAGATCCCACCGCGTCCTGAACGCGCTGTACGGGTGGATCAGCCACTGGGAGCTGGCCGCGCGCAGCGCACGCTGCCGCCGCGCCTCGTCCTCCTCGTCGGCGCGGAAGGCTGACGACTCGAGCAGCGAGAATGCCTCCTTCATTCGCATCGTCTCCCGCCGCTCGATGCGCACCTCGCCATCCCCCTGCTCGCCTGGCAGGCCGGAGACCGTGTCGCTGCGCTCCCTCGGCCCGGCTGCTGCGGAGGGGGCGCCCCCACCGGCCTCGCGCGGCGACTGTGCGACGGTGTCCCCGTCGGGCGCGTCCCTGCAGCGCGCGTCGCTGCGGAGCGCCTCCGAGTCGTTCCCCGGCCGTAGCGCCGACCACACGCAGAAAATCCTCGCCGCGACAGGCACGCAAAAGCGCCGGAGCCGGCCGTCGCAGGGGTCCTTGCCCAAGCAGCAAAGGCACTGGCTGTCGTCTCTGGCCTCCCCTGAGGCCATGTCCTCTTCATCGCTGTCTGTGCCACCATCGTCCCGCTTCGAGACGGCATGTGCCCCCCAGACCGTCGAGCTCGACCCCAGAGTGCTTGATCTGGCTTGCGAGCTGGACTCGCGCGCCTCGCTGCCTGCAAGCGCTCCAGCGGCCCCAGCCCGCGCTCGGTCCTTGTGATCAGCATCAATGGTCCCAGCACCAAACCATACCGCTCTTGGGGGCGGTGGTTGCCGTGAGCGCACGGGGCTGGCCGCAGCAGCTGACGGGACCTCGGCTTGTGCCATGGCCGCCCGGGCCCCCATCTCAGCAGCAACGGCCGCCATAGTGTCCTGGGAACGTGGAACCAACGAAAACCCACGGAATCACCGGCTCTGAGTCGTGGGCTGCGCCGCAGGGTTCTGGTGAAGCGGAGCGTCGGCTGGCCGTTTCAGTTTCGTCGCCCGCAGACAAGGCTTCCTTTGGTCCCGGAGCTGGACTCGGGTGGTCTTGCAGCTCAAACCAGAGCTCCGGCCGTCACTCGGCCGGGGCTTCGTGCTTGTGCCGCGGCTTTCGGGAGTGCGCTGTTCAGCTCAGCGTTGTTTTTCCGCACCCGGCGAGCAGGGGGCTCGTGTGCCGGAAGCCCAGTGATAGCTGTCCGGCCCAGTCCGGCGGACAAGCATAGGAATGCTTGGTTTGCGCGAATCACCGGTCCCGAAGAAGCTGCATCCGCTCTTGAAAACTGGACTCGGTTGCTTCGGCAAGCCTTGCAAAATCGCGGAACGTCCTCCAGGGCCAGCCATGCAGCGCGTGCCCCTAGGCGAACCAGCGTTGCAGCATGCGCGCCTGAGTCCGCTCCCTCGATCGGGCTTGCCGCAAGGTCTCACTCCAACGCTTGTAGAGCCCCAGTTGTTGCGGTCCGCAAGAGTGCATACAGTGGTGTAATGCGTCGTTGCGATATCGCGCAGCGGTAGCGGCGGGGGGTTGCGCCGGGTGCCGGGCCGCCTGGCCCGTGCACCCGAGCGCCGTCCGCGGGCGCCGGAGCTGTCCTCTCAGGACCTGTGCTCCGAGCCGCCCGCGGCGCCCCCGCCGCCCGCCGCGCACAAAACACACACAAAGAAAAACCGCAGGCACTCTCGCTGTCTGAAGCCCGGCTCGCGGTCTCCAGCGCGTGTGCGGTCCTCCTCGTCTTCCGTCTCTACGGTC
>Ga0136560_1001484_pt1 | contig 12109 bp, 13 predicted proteins | sample AntRauMeHopE1497_FD_104925 | JGI IMG/M metagenome (GOLD analysis project Ga0136560, IMG submission 104925) | Saline lake microbial communities from Rauer Islands, Antarctica - Metagenome Hop E1 #497 | ecosystem: Environmental > Aquatic > Non-marine Saline and Alkaline > Saline | place...
TGACTCGAAGAGGGCCGACGAAGGCTGCAAGTGCAGTCGAAGGCAAGCCTGTCTGCGCCAGCTCGAACCATTTTAGTGCCAGTTCCCCAGTTACGGAGGGTGGCACGCCGCAAATAACGTGCCAGAAGTCGTGGCATTCTCGATATCGTTGCAGCACCCATCGAAGCTCATCGTCGGCGCTCAGTGCTTCCGTTGAGACTTCTGATCTGCCATCTGCACCCCACCCATGGACTTCCATGAATTCATAATATTCTCTACCTAGGCTTCCACGTGGCATCTAATCTAAATTCCACCCAGCAACATCGGAGTTTCGTATTCTGGGGCGAGTAGCTAGAAGCTTTCGTCCGTCAGGATCGTCACGCATTTGATCGCGCATTTTTCTGATAGCTACATCAGCTGTAAGATCCCCCAATAAAGCTACAAGATCGCCTCGCTCGGGATTTACAAACGCTTTCGAGGCTGTCCGTACTACGTCAGCGACCCGGGATAGAGGATTCGTGAACTGAGAAGCGCTTGTTCCCCCTAATACCCGCAGAAAGGGCCTTGAGGGCGACCAGAAGCTAGATTGGCCACACCTACAGATAAATTTGGACGATAATCGAAGCATCTTTTATAGTGTGGACCCTCAGCAAGGTCTTGAAGAGCCTACGAATATCGGGATATTCCGAGTCCGCTGGCAATTCGCTAAGATCCACTCGCCAGCAGCTCAGTTGTCGGTTGGCATGCAACACTAGCACGTGCAGAGGGTGAGGAGGGGGCGGGAGTGGTACCGTACTTTGTACTCTTTTTTCATGGAGGGCCGATCGCAACTGCTCAGATTCATGCCGACGGGGTCGAGCACGGCGATTCCCAAGGGCAAGCGGGCGGTAGACCGTGGTTGAAGGTGTCAAGGAGAGTGTTTCTTACCTGGCTGGTGGGGCGGCCGAAAACTATAGTCTGGCCTATATGATGGCAACCGCTAAAGCAAAAACCGAATGCGTATGGTCAGAAGGGGGGTGAAGCTGGAGGTGAGGCAGCAGACCATGCTGTAGTGGTGGTACTACCAGCTGGCCCGGCTGCACGGGGGCATGTTGCGACCACGGTGCGGTGCTTCGGCGGTTCAGGCCGCTGCAGCCCAAGCAAAATTAGGTTGGGCTTGCTCAGTCAGTCTCTCCAGAGTTGAATCGTGATAATGTGTACTTCGGATCATACTTACAAACATGAGTGTCCCTCCCTAGCTCGCAACCATCAACGCATGTGCCGGGTGAAGTCTCTACGAAAGCACTCGTCACGCCAATTGGCGAGGTCAGGCCGTCTACTCCATCCGGATATCTGCTCCCTCCGCATTTCTACCGCAATACATAGGATGTCTTATGCGCATTTTCTACTGGTCGGGTCCATAGTAATCGTGCCGCTTATGATGCTGCTGCGAACATCTCAAAAGCTCCGGGTTGACTCAAATTCCTTCGAGATAGCAATGCTCGCGTTGCCGTCCGTTTTAGTACGACTTATCGTCGAATTGCTTCGCTTCTTCTTGGACGCGATTACTTCTGATGCATATAGAATAATCTATATGTCAAGTTTGTTCTAGCTAGTAATAATTTCCCTCCGAGCGATCTCCATCGCTGCAATAGAAGCAGGCGGGGTTCGCATTGCGTGGTCTGCGTATTCCCTGGAAAAGAACGAAGATAGGCAGCCTAAGATACTAGCAGCAACTGTAGGTGAGAAACAAGCAGATGCTTACAGCATTTCACCGCCCTCTTGGGGCGTGCTACTTTCATTTACCATATGGGCATCAATCGATAACCACTTGCAGGGTGGGTCGTCGGGCAGGCGCTTGCTAAAAATGCAGTACCGTTCGTGCAAGGCGCATTGTTTGGTCCAGCAAGCTTGTCATATATAGATCTAGCAGTACAGTCTAATCTGCTCCTGTTGGCAGGACTGGCCGCCTTCTAGGCTGCATCGCAAGAACGTGCCCTCGTAGAATGGGACAGCGCCACCCGCAGCGAACTCATTGACGCCGCTGAGAGAGAACGGGCCCAGCATGGCAGAGCAGGCTGCTGCTGGGACATATGCAGGGCTCCTGAGAGAGCACCGGGGGGATGGATTGAACATATCACGCGTGCCGTGGGCTTGGCATCCGGAAGCAGGAGTGTGACCGATTCCGATTCCAACTCCGACGCTGCACCGGCACTCGATGGCGCCAGCAAAGACGGTATGGAGGATGATGCTGTTGCCTCGTGCCTGCGTGGGGACCTTTAGCTGCAGAGGAGGGTGCGAGGACTGAGTGGCCCAAGGGGGGCGGCTGCATGGGCGGTTGCATCCTCGACTGGGATACGTGATGTCGTCGGGTGGATGGTGTAGTGGGGGATGCTTGACATGATAAGTGGTGTACTGGGTCATTCGGGGGTCGAATTAGGGCGCTTTGGAGATTCCATTTTGGCATTGAGCAGCAGTGGTCGGAGGGGTGAGATGATGCTAGTAGCGGGGGGATGCATGCAGCACTTGCTCAGCATGGGGGTAGCTGTGCGAGCATTGGCACTGTCCCAGGCGCAACGCTCGAGTGGTACCAGGGGTGATGAGCTGGAGATTATAGCTGATCGCCTTGCCCTGATTGATTCCAAAAGCAGCTGATGGCATTACGAGTCAATGAGTCGGATGGCTTCAAGTTGGTCGATGCCGTGGTTCGAGTATGGCTCGCACATTCTTGAGAAGACCCCCCCCCCCGATTTTCAGCTACAGCACTACAACAATGGGCTTCACGTGTGTTTCATATCCACAGCATCCTGATATCGCGGGCTGTGTTTAACCAGAAGTAGCTTGGAGTCGATTCGAGAATCCCGAATCCAGGATTCCGGAGATCCGCCTCTGCAATGGACTTCACTAGTTCCGAGTCCGAGTCGGGATGCGAGCGTCCAGCACGTTTCTCGCTTACAAGCGAGCTCTCCCCTATTCACGGTACCAGCACGAGTGTCTGGCACCAACAAAACATATACAGGATTAATTGAGCAAATGTCTAGCCATTCTGGCTTGATCTAGCTGGCTTGGCTGTGATGGAGATCATACTTGGGCTCTCACACGAAGATGTGCAGAATCTTCGATTGGGCTTTTTAAGGTCCAAGCGAGGTGGTCTCACCGAACCAGAATTCATAGAAATGGTTATACGGCTTGAATCGGCCCAAATTGGCCTGGAAGCTGGTGCGAAGGCGGCATTGCGAGATGGACCGGAACCAGGGGGAGGATTTAGTCCGTTGGTGCTGGAATTCGAGAGCATTGCACTTCGATGCAAAGAGCTCGTCCACCTATTCGACATTGCAGACGCAAGTGGAGATGGAATCGTCACATGGGATGAGATGTTCAACACCATCGTTCTTCGTGGGTCTGCACTGGGCCAAGATGGGTTTGCATCAAGCTCGACCCAGTAGGACCATGTCGGGTTTCGTCTGCGTAGGGTTGGAGATATGCGAGCATCGATGAAAGCTTCGTCTCGTGTTCAGAAACTTCGATACTTGCACGAGCTTTAGGTTACTGCAGTCATGGAGGACGGGGCTAGCCGGGCACGATTGTTCGGAGCACGTGTGTCGAACCAGGCTCGAGGCTTTCCACCGGTCGCGGACATCATCCCAGCAGGCAATGCAGACGTAGAAGACGCAGATTATATCGCCAGGCACACGCTGATTTGTTGTGCCGTTGCCGACTACTCCTTGCAGTTCTTTGATGCGTCATCGATCGCACCGGATAGGCTTGGGTTCCAGAAACTGCAGGCCCTTGCCCTGACAGGAGTAATCGGCTTATCCCGCACTGCCGATGAGGCGACAGGTGCAAGTTAGATGCAGAATGCAACTACATAGGGCCTAGTGTCTTCTGCGCAACGGTCTTTCCTCGAATCCATCGCCGAGGAAGCTCGCCCGGAGGAATCGAGGCTCTATGCCAGAGCCCAGTCCTCGAGAGTCTCAGCTGCATTAGGTAGCCCAAGGGTCCCCGAGCTGAAGCATGTGGCGACGATTCACATGCCGAGATCACAGACGAAGATACGATGGATGCCAGGCCCGGCTAGAATCTTAACAGCAGGTATGGACCGGCGTATTTGCGTGTGGACGTGCGACGTATTTACCACGCTACAAGGAGAGACGAAGGTCCGGTGCCTGTCGGAGTAGGTCCTCGACCCCGGGACGTCGGCCGGCATGCTGACCGATATTGTTGACGCAACTCCAAGGCGAAGGGCATCCAGCGCAAGTGGAGCCAGTGCCCACAATTCACTTGGCAGAAAGGCTCGTGCTGCCACCTCTGCCGCTGCGTCTATCGCGGCCGCAAGCGCAAATCCCGAGGTGATTGGCCAATTTATCTCCTTCGGGGCATCCAAAGAACTCCACCTGTGGAAGCATCGCGGCAGTTCCATCCGCCACCTGGGCATGCGATGCGAGCACCAGAGCGATATCATGTGCGCCACCAGCCTCCCGTCCAAGGCGATGCTTCTCACGGGAGGCATCGACAGCTTCGTGCAGGCATGGGACACGAGTGTAGGGGATGTACTGCCCCTGTTTAGACTGCCAGGTCATCATGATGCACCAGTTGTGTCCGTGTGTTCATTCGTCGGGGATCTCCTCGCTGCCGTGGTGGATGCCCGTGGCAGTGTCAGGCTATGGAACGTGTCGCGACAAGACACATCAGGCGATGATAGCACCCGGCTCTTGCAAGCAGTGCCTGCCCCCTGGGCTGCCGCGAAGACGTCATCCATCGCGCCCAAACGCGCAGCCGCCGTTGCCAAGGCAATCCTCGGCAATGATGCGAAGAGCAGGGGCCTCCACATCCGGAGTGCCGTGATCGTGCCTCCTGTGCACGAGTTGGCGAGGCAGTAGCTAGGGAGTGGGTGGAACGGCATGCCTCTACTGCTAGCAGCCAGTGCCAAACGGGCAGCGGGGCAGAGCTCCGGGGCCCAGCTTGCGGACTCGCTAGCACTGGTGAGACGAATGTCACAGGCATGGGCAAGTTCTTCGGTGGGAGATTCATCGTCACATCAGCAGGACGACAAGGGCAAGGGCAAGGACAATGATGAGTGGCAGACCATGCAGCAGGCAGCCCAGGCGGTACAAGCAGTACTTGAGCAAGGTATGCTTCTCATGGGGGGCAGCGTATTTGAGGGGTTGCAGCTGCTGCCATCCCACGACTCGCAGCTAGAGATGGTAGGTGCGTGTCCAGCTGGGTCCGATTCTGGTGGTTCGCTCCTGCTGCTGACCGCTGGTACAAGCAGCGTGCTTCATGGGTCGAATCCATCTATGAGCGAATCGGTCTATCCGCTGGATATAGTCCCAATGCTGGATCTCCGGGGAACAGACTACGCAGAGTACGTGGCAGACGAAAGCGACAAAGGGGGGACCGGCGATGGGCCCACAGTTGCCGGGACAGCAGTTGAGGACAGTATCACGGCGGTGCTGCCAATGACATGCGGGAAGCGGGTCCTGCTGGGCTCTCACAAAGGCAGGGTACTGGTGCTGCAAGCGGACACGGGTAGGCCTCAGACGGAATACCGGCCGCATAATGCGGAGGTGTCATCAATTGCAGAGTGCCCGGAGGATGGTGTGTTCGTCACCGGGTCTTGGGACGGTAGCTGGCGTGTGTACTGCGATCCTGCGTTGCTCGGAGCGGCAATAGAAGGCGGGGCCACTACCCTGGATGGTGGGACAGGCACTGATATCCCTCTCCCGATCGCAGACGCAGTGCTGGCGCGTGAGGTGCGAGGGGCTCACGGGGGGAAGGCCGTCACTGCAGTTGCTGTCTCTCACCGTGCATCCATCGTGCTCACGGCAGGGGCAGATGGGTACGTGAGGGCATGGGATTTCTAGTCGTGTGAGCCTATGGGCACCGTAAGCGTTCACGCTGATAATGGCATGCCGAATGCTGCTACTCCTGCGACTGTTCCACGGATACCGCAGGCACGGGTGCATCGTAACGCGGTTGCAACCGCTACCCACCTCATGTTCTTGCCTGGATTGCTCACTGCTGTCGCGGGCACGAGCCATGGCGAATTGCTCCTCCTAGGAACAAGGTTCGCCAACCATGGGGGTGGGCTGCACTGCATTGCACGGCTGTCCACGCGAGGGGCCGGACTGCCCCTGTTCGTCAACCATGGAGCGGCGATGGCTCCTGCTGCTCGCGAGGTGACGCAGTAGCCGACCAACGACTCGTCAAAGGACAAAGAAGGCGAGCTGGATCAGCAACGCAGCGTGTGTTCCCTAGCCGTTGTGCACGCCGGGACGAGAGGCCGTCTGTCGAGCAAGCTCTCTCGCCTGACGATGGGATCGTTTAGGTTGGCAGGTGGTTCGTTCAGGTTGCCGAGCGTCGTATCTAGATCCGATCCAGCGGCCCCTTCCAGAGGGCCAGAGGAGGGGGTGGCTGGCAAAGTCCCAAGGGGGGCTGCAACAGATCCCAACCAGAAAGAACCAGTGGAGAAGAGTGACTGTGATGTAAGCAAGGGCGGAGTATCCTTCCTAGACCGACAACATACTCGAAAGGTGGCGCCATCATTGAGGAAACTAGATCCAACACAATCCGAAAAGAACCCAACTCCGTCCTCCGAGACAGATGCCCCCCCTGCAAGCCCACACGCGACTCTCCCTCCAATGTCGCCTTCGATTTCCATGCCACCAAATCTGGCGGAGAGTTTGGTTGTATTCAAGGGGAGCAGTGACCGGAGTGGAGTGAGTCGGCTGAGACATCACGCCCTAGCTGTAGGCACCTCTGATGGACACCTCGCCGTGTTCTGGCTGGTGGATGTGCTGTCGCAGGCGTAGGCCTCCATCGTTGCAATGGACGAGGGTGAAGGCGCAGTTGAAGAAGGAGATGGAGAGCTGGCGGGAGCTGCCGAGTACCGCAGACCCGGGTCCCAGCCGCGGATGTATCACGGTAGCCGGGGTATGGGCAACTATCCTGGTCCTGCGCAACTGCCGTCATACGATCCATACCGTCGTTTGCGGGTCGATGTCATCAAGGCTTCAAGCAGGCCAAAGGCAAGCATTGGAACCGACCCTAGCGAAGACACAGATGCTAATAGTGGTATCCCCGATGGCAGTGGAACAGAACCAGCAGGAGCTAGTAGTGAAATCCGTCGGCAGCGGCTGAAACGGCGGAGACACAGTGTGGCTCCTGCCTCCATCAAGTGCCCAACTGTCAGCATTCTTGGATGTCTCCTGTGGGCGGGGCGTCTGCAGCACGCAGCCGTCAACTTCATTCACCAAGGGTCAGCTTTCGCGCGAAAATAGTTGTTGATAGCGACTGGCTCCGATGGTACTGTCTCTGTACTTCGCATGGGTCATCGGAGGGTGCAGACAAACACCCCCTCCCAAAGTATGGGCGTGTCGAGCTCTATGTCTGGATCGCAGTCAGAGGCTGAGACTGGGGCCGAGCTGCGGTCACAGTGCCGAGTGCGAGCTTCTGCTGGACGAACGACGGCGGCGGTGCTAACCCCCGCGTGGCGCTTAGTGGAGGACGCTGGGGCCAGCCTGGACTTATTGGCACTCCGCGCGAGGGCAGCACTCGAGACATGTGTGTAGGCCAGCGAGCGATATTAGGCTAAGCATGCCTTGCGGCGGGTCTCAACTAGTGCCATGATGGCTGACTCACTGGCTGCAGCTAGCACTCATGAGAAACGGATGAGATCCCTGCGGCGAAGGCAACAAAAGAACGAGTAGAAAGAATTGCGCGATGCTCTTGGTGTAGACGAAGGTATGCCAGGCAGCGAGTGTGATCCACTGAGGCTGCTTGCTGTCCACTACGAGGACGACGAAAGGCCAATATCGAATGATCCGGGAGCAGAATCAAGATCAGGGGTTGCGACAGGCAGCGAAGCAAACGCAGCAGACACGAATGCAGGCACGAGCGCGAGCGCAAGTACAAGTACAGGCGTACCGAGAGATGATGAAAATGATGACGATTACGGTGAAGGTGATGGTGACGATATCGAGGATGAAGAATCCCGCAATGAACATACCGGTTCTCTGCTCCTGCAGCAGGCGCAAGGCGGTCAACGAGCCGGGACTGGGCCTGGAAGCTAGCACAGGTATGCCCAATCTGCCGGTGTGAGTCTCGTTCTGGCCACTGCACGTGCGCAGTATCGCCAGCTGCGAGGAGGGTCTGCATCGAGGAATCCTTTGGGGTCTCCTTTATCGATACCACATGGAGTTAAACCTCGGAACATGCCTAGTGCGAGTTTTAGCGTGAGCTCAATCTAGAGCCACAGTCATAGCCATGGCCATGGCCATGGCCAAAGGCCTAGGCCTAGGGCAAGTAGCAAGACTGGATCAACAGGCCGCTCGTGGACGCAAGCCAGCTTATCTACTGCAGGAAAGCTAGAGGTGCGCGGCGATCAGCTCAAGGAGGAAGCCAGGGAACACATGGAGGGTGCACTGTCTGGTGCTCGCACTGCATTGTCCTGCAAGAATAGATAGGAAATGAGGCGACTCCGGATGGCCCGTGGTCTAAGCGGGTATGACCCGGCGTCTATCCTTGAGCAGGGGTCAATCTAGCTTGGACTTGGCCCTGCCTCCGTCTCTGGCTCTGTCTCTCCAAGCGCCTTCTTTGGTATTCATGATGTCTCCGTGAGTGGGTTGTAGCACCCACACAAGGGCAAGGGCCCAGACGCACACGAGTTCCTGCCTGCCACGAGCCCCAAGCGAGAAGATCCCAATGTGAACACAATTCGCACACTGGAGAGTCTATGGGCATCAGGGATAATCGAAAAGCCGGGCGATACAGCGGCCCCGTCGACGTTGAACGAGGGAGGAGTGAAAGTGCAAGTGGATGCGGATGTGGATTTCGGCCGCCGTGCAGGGACTCCTGCATCGGCTACCAGAGACTCTAGGTTCCAGCGGTAGTCTCGCCACATGGAGCGAAAGCTCTATCCACAGCTTCACTAGGAAAAAAAGTCTTCAACCCAGTCGTCAAACACCACTCAGTATAAGGACACAGATGGCATCTCCGACAGGCTGCTGGAGCGTCGACTGGAGTCAATCCAAACCATGTCGGGCAGGTCAACCAGATCACTCAAGCGACGCCCTGGAGTCAGAGGGAGGAAATTGGGGATAAGACGCAAAGCACTGCGCAAAAGCAGGGGCCTTAGAGAGGCCGACGGCAAAGATAAAGGCGGAAGCGGGGGCGAGGGCGATGGAGAGGGCGATGGGGTAAGTCAGAGTGGGCGTGACAGTCGCGACAGCACTACAGCTGCAGATGCGATGGACCAGAGTGAATTATGTACCTATACCAGGCTGGTATCCAGATCTCGGAGCAGGAGCAGGAGCAGGAGCAGAGTCGGTCGAAGTGGAGGCCGGGCGTCTCCCCCCCTCGCAGTTCGATTCCTCGGCGATACAAACGGGATCGTCGAAGGCATGCCGGGGGCACTTGGTCCCATGCCTAGTCTCGTGTCATTGCACTCAGGGCTGGATACGTTCGAATCCGTCACCGGAGGATACTCGTCTGATGATGGATTCGAGTCTGCCGGTCGGTTCGAGAGTCTGAGCGTGATCGACCCGACAAATGCAATTAGCTCGAGCGGTCATATCGATGCAGACGGAGATGCAGATGGAGATGGAGATGCAGACGGAGATGGAGATTTAGATGGTGATAGTGATGGAGGCCGACCAAGGACAAGGCCGCAAGTGCATTCTAGCACAATGATACGCACCATGTCGAGGAATATGCCTGTGGGCCGCGCATCGAACAGCAGGAGCCTCACTCCTGTCGATCCAGTGCCCGTGCTTCGCCCCACTATCCACGTGGATACGAAAGGCCTGTCACCTCCAGATCGTTCCCTCATTCGAGTGGACGCGGCGCTGGGCCTATAGTCCATTGCGACGGTCGGTGAAATGACTACCTATGTAGGCCCCGCCGGTGGCTATCCTGATGCTCCAGACGGAGGCCAGGGTGCGTGCAAAGACGCAGATGAAGCAAGTGAGCAGGTAGCCACTGGACTTCGGGTTCTGAGTGCCGTCACCACGGGGTAGTCGGTGCGACTCCGAGCCAGACTGCGAGCCGCAGGGGCAGAGTCTGGCATTGTGACTCGTGGTTCGGCAGCCGAACTGTCCATGCCCGGGCGGGGCATTCGGCGAGGCGGTGGCAGACGGGAGGGTAGTGCAGGGCTCTTCATGCGGTACACGAGCCTGTCCCATGACCAGCTGAAGGCAGCAGGAGAGAGAGCACTGCTAGTGGCAGAGGCCAACTAGGACGAGATGCGGACAGACAGGGAACATGGGGACAGGGAACAACAGAATCCTGAGAGCAGCGCAGACAGACGTTAGTCGTTGTCGATTCGATCGACAATAGAACCAAGTCCACTCCGAACCACGTCCAGAGCGCTCTCTCCCTCACCTCACAGGCGTGTGCTCCCTCGATAGTCAGTACTCATGGATGCTGAGGCTGTGCAGCGAGAGAGGAAATTGGCACTGCCTGAGTCACGGGTGATACGATATGCACGGGCCCGTGACCTAAGCAAAGGATCGATCCACACCCAGGCACAGACCTCAGTGCTTGACCTCGCTCTCGGATTGCAAAGGGGAGGAGCAGGGGCAGATGGAGTACCAAGCCAAGAACTAGACCAGAGAGGTGAGGGCGGCAGGGAGAGTGAGGGAGGGTTTCTGCCGGAGGATGTATTGCCTGGCAGGCAGGGTGGTCTCAGCGAATCGTCGGCTGGTGGTGTCCCGATGGGGAATTCCGAACAACTCACAGGGACGTCTGGTCGGACTACGGAGCAAGGTTCGAAGAGCCCAAGCAAGTCGCCGTCAAGAGGATCAAGCCAGCGTTACGGGCCTTTCCCTACTTCGGAGGCTAAGCATGTGCATCGGAGTGAGCATGAGAAGAACCAGAAAGGTCACAAGGATCACAAGGACCGGTTCGTGGATGCATCCCTTCGCCAAGTGGGCCAGTTGCTGCGACTGGCAAAGCGATCCTAGTTCGGGCCGTACAGTCGATCCGAGGTGGATGCCTTCCGAACGACGTGGATCAGGATGGACGCGAATGGAGATGGGTTGCTGCAGAGAGAGGAATTTGAAGCAGATGACATTGTCAGGCGGGAACAGCACCTCGCCAGGCACCTCCAAGGCATGTTCGATGCAGCAGATGTCGACGGCTCAGGGACCGTATCCATCTCAGAATTGGCACGGGTGGCCTTTCCACGTGCCACGGCGAGAGAAATGAAAGATATTCTAATGCTCGTCCGTTGGCGACCCGAGGCACAGGCCAAGGTCGCCCGTCTCCTTCATCGGGAGTACAGCCCAGAAGTAAGGCGCGACCTCATGGCCTTGTTTCGAGCGTATGATAAGGATGGAAGCGGAGTGATCACACGGCGAGAGCTTGTAATCGGTATGAAGTCCATGCTGGAGGTATTCTCGGTCGGGGAACAGCTCGTGATGCGGGACGAGGATGAGCGAGAGTTGGAGCACGGCGGGCGGTCGAGAGGTGGGAATGGCCGCAAGGACAGAGACAGGGGTAGCAGCGGGTGGGCAGGTCCTGTTGTCGTGGCTGGGAGTGTCGTGCTTGGTGGCCGATCCTCTGCTCCTCATGCCGGAAGCAGGGGGGCACCGCAAGGGATAGGGATAGGGGCAGGGGCAGGCCCTGTGCATGCAAGTGGGAGGCACACTCGGAAAGTCGGTCTGTTTTCGCTGGTTGAGGCCGACCTGGAACTCATGCTGCGAGCTGCTCGGGAGGGCGACGGCGAGGAGGGGGGGGAGAGCGAGGGTGTGCCATCGCTATAGAGGCAGGAAGAGGGCATCGATCTGGAGGCCTTCGTGCGCATGATGGGACCTGCGCTGCAGCCTGATGCACCCCTAGCGACAGACCAGAAGGATGCATTGGCAAAGCTGCGACTGCTCGAGCAGCGAGCGAAGCGCGTAGCTATGGCGAGTTCAAGGTAGACCTAGGTCAGCGAGGAGCAGCGGAGCCAAAGCGGATCGCACAGACAGAGTGACCGATAGTGATGCATTGGCTGCAAAGACAGCCTGGCATGATAATATCACGATAAAGTAGACAAGTGTAAGCGTTAAAATAGGGTATACTTATCCGGCTCGGACCGGTGGGCTTAGCAACACAACTACATCCCCTCGCACGAACACCATCTCCATTGCCCGCTTTTCTGACTGCAAAA
>Ga0136560_1001485_pt1 | contig 12101 bp, 19 predicted proteins | sample AntRauMeHopE1497_FD_104925 | JGI IMG/M metagenome (GOLD analysis project Ga0136560, IMG submission 104925) | Saline lake microbial communities from Rauer Islands, Antarctica - Metagenome Hop E1 #497 | ecosystem: Environmental > Aquatic > Non-marine Saline and Alkaline > Saline | place...
CCAGTGACGCCGAATGGATCCTTAGAGTCACTTCCCGTCCTAGCATTGCTGCCGACGATCGTAACCGATCTGGGTCGAGCTCCGGCTTTCCAGGAGCGGAGCGAACTGACTGCAAGCATAGAAAAAGCGCTCGCACTCTCACACTACTGAGCTGTGATGACGCCCGCTCTCAGCCCGCCGAACAAGAAGTGCAGGCATGCCATGGCGCATCGTTTTTGCGGCCGATCATGAGGAGCCGCCTGCATCTCCAGCTCGTCCACGATACACCGCACGACTCCAAGGAGCAAGCCCTCCGATGAGAGGAGGCCGCTGCTGCTTATTACGCTGGACAGTCCTGCGGCGGCCGACCCGCCTCCGCTGAAACCGGAGCCTAACTCGTCTTCTCGCCCAGGGATGGCAAGGCTTGCTCCTACCTGCACATCTAGATCCGCCTGCGCACACCCAGCAAGGGCGAGCAGGAGACCAGCACACGACTCGCGACAGCTCGCATCTTCATCCATGATGCATTGCACTGCAGTCGAAAGAATCCCAGAGTCAACGAGCGCATCCGCTGATGCTTTGATGTACGGAATCGACGCCGGTTCGCATTTCGCGGATAGAGCGTTGACTTTGCTCTCAATCACGGACAGAGCCGATGCACGTGTCGCCGCACGGTCGGAGCGCAGATCGCCCGCCAGTCTCATGTATTCTCGAGCCGCTATCACGTATGCTGGCGGGAGGGAAGTTCGGCACATTTCCATGATCGAATCTGCGCCTACTCTAGCGATACGCCCAGACCCTGTGGAGACATTAGCCCCCTTAGACTCACTGTTCGAACCAGCAGCTGCAGCAGGCACCGACTGTGGTGTTCCCGAAGCTGATGCCTGCACTGCAGCGACCCGGTATGACAGCGAACGTGCAGCTGTAGCACAGAGTGAGGCGCCTGCCACGCCGCTGTCGATATCTGAGCCACCGGCTAGGGTAAACTCAAGACTTCCAGGCGCGATCTATACGAGCTGCGGCCGGCTAACGACACCAGACTATCCCGGGCCTTCCATGGCTGCACGAAGAGCGCTACTCATGAGTTGACCGTCGCTGCTGTACAAGGCCTCTATCATGGTGGTTGCTGCCAACCTGCACCCACTGGATTCACGCTGCGGCTCAGATCCAGATCCGGACTGCCCAAGATAGCTGGTCCTGCCGCATGACAGCAGAGCGCTGACGACACCATACGATCCAACAACTGCGCGCACGACATCCTTCAACCCGTCGCCAATTGCATTTTGACTCTATGAATTCAGCTCCCCTGCCAGCTTCATTGCAGCGGAGGCAGCATCGATCAGCACCGTCCCGACCTGCTGTGCCGGCCCCTGCCTGCCCGGGCCACAGCTCGCGCTCATAATCTTAGCGTCAATCTTTTTGTGGTCACCAAGCTCCGTTCCAAACTTGATCAGATTAGACCGAATCGTCATGGTTGCATGTTCCAGCAGAATAGCCCCGTCTGCCGCGACAAGGGCGAGCGACGGGAATGCTCGCCTGATCCGATCCCGCAGGGACGCATCGCCCGTGTCTAGATCCGCTTGCAAGGCTTGAATCCAGGAGCGCAGGACGTCGCAGCATCCTCGCAAGACATCGCTGCCTCTGCTGAGGAGGCGAAGCAAATCCTAGTCATATACGTCAGCACCCACCATGCCGCTAAGCTTTGATGTTATGGCCCCGAGCACCAATCGCAGGGGAGCTACCTATCTGGATTCCTCAGCCCCTCGTCCGTCTTGGCCAGCGAGCTGTCCGGATTGCCGACTGGCCGACTGAAATGCAGAATTCCATCCGCTATGGGATGGCTCGATTGTGCCACTTAAGCCGGTAGCAGTGCCTGCCGACTGCACAACATGCGTGAGCAGTCCACGAGGTGCATCGTCCGAGCTCACAATTAGGTTGAGGCCGCGAGCTACATCCGTGCACACCTTTGCATAGAGGGCGCTGGCCTTGCTAACTTGGCCCGCGAGATTCCCCCCCGTGCCTCCCTGGTCGAACTCGTTTACCGCCGGAGGAACAATCAGAGCAAGCGGGTTCGGGATGCCGCCGCCTTCGATCGCTTCGCTCAGGCTGAACTTCTGGGTGGAAAGGCTCGCTGCCCTCACGGCCTGCATAAACACAGCCGCATCGACTTCCATGTGCTGAACGCTGCGGTGCGAATCGATGGCTGATACGAAGCTCCGCGATGCAGTGTGACCCTAGCTGGACAGCACCGTGGCGCCGCTCAGATGCTGCCCGATATTGCCCAATCTGCGGACAGCGTCGCTCAGGAGCTGAGGGCTTAGGAGAAGCCCCCCACCTGCAATGGCAAGAAGTGCAGGGGCAACAGCACCTACATGTACATTGATGTCTCCGCCTGCACTACCTTGGCTGGGAGGTACAGATACGGCGTGTCGGCTGGACGCTGCAGCTTGCATCTGCAGTACCTAGCGTAGCAGGTCGAAAGGAACAGGAAGCCGCGCAATCGAAGCTACTGCTGAAGCTAATGACTTATCAAGCCCATGCGCGGAAGCCAGCGAAGTCACCAACGGATCGACCAGTGCTGCAGCGAGCGGAATGAAACCAGACGCTTCATCCTCGGATTCTAGGGCACTTTCAGATATCGCAACCGCAGCTGCACTGGATCCGGTTGGTCTGTAGCCCCCCAACATCCCAGCAGCAACACTTCTGACTCGGGGCGACTTCAGCACGAGCATCCACAAGGCTCGAATGAGCTACATCACGGTTCGTTCTCCCTGGGCTTGGCCATCCGGGACACCGTGACTTCGGACGTACTGTGACACGTGCCAGACAGAGGCAATCGTGCAGTCTATTAGAGGAGTGCCCAGGCTCGTTGATTGTGTGTGCAACGATGATGCGATCTAAGCTTGGATCTTGTGAGCAGACTAGGAATGATCTACTCTTAGATGGTCGATTGACTTCTTCCTCTCCGGCATCTGTGCTGCCGTGCACGCCTAAGAGATAGAGTCCCAGTCGGCTATTGCAGCTGACGCTATCTAATACGTGGCTTGAGCAGCGACTCTACGCGCCTGCGCGACCATGGAGATGTTAATATGGAGTCCAGACGATACTGCAGCAGCGAATTGCCGCTTCATCTCCAGCATTGCTGCCGAAGGCATATCTGTATCCGCAAAGCAGCGCCGGACCTTCGCCGTGATCCGACCGACAGCATAGCCAAGGGAGGGGCTTGCCCGGACCATGTCAGCGATAGCAAGTGCATCTGATTCGTTGGATACCGACTGATCAAGACGGAATCGATCGATGGCAGGCACTTGCTGCACCTAGTCATATGGAACAAGAACGACGACTTGGTCACCACGCCGCAGGTTGGACGGGGCCGCCCCTTCTGCTTCGCATCGAAATGACACAGAACTGAAAGCTGCCACTACGATCGTTTCTGTTGAAGAATATCTCTGAACGTACCCACTGACTTTGACGCTGGCTCCGTTGAACGAATCGGTCCCTACGTCTTCTGAGCGGCTTTGCACTGGGGAAACAAGGGCCGTACTTCTTAGATGAGGCAATTCGTTCGGCACTGTTGGCTACAGTCTCTGCTCGGGTCCATCGCCTTCGCGGAAGAATGTCGCCATTCGAATATCTTGCTAGGAGGAAGCCTCCGCTGCATCTCCCTCGCTGGACACTGCGACGGCGCCCCAACCGATACCCCCGTCAGATCGGGCTAGATTCAACCTGTGAGCTCGAAGTTGCTGCATGATTTGAGCTACTGGTTCCAGCTCCAGCCTACGTGTCATCCCAGGCTCCTTTCCTGCAGATTTCACGTCCACATTGAATCCGCCAGATGCTCCACGCCACACTGCCTCGGCGCAAGAGCGAGGTCCCAGTATCCCTACAAACAACACTCTGCATACCTAGGACCTCCGAGAGAGAACTCGCCTAATCTGACTCGCGAGCCCGGATCCCTGTCCGTCTTGAGCTTGGGCAAGGCACGACAACAGGTCGCTTTGCCTCGACGCTGCCAAAGAGACGAGCGCAGTGCTGAACCGACCGACTGGAATGGCAACGGATTCCCCTGAATCAAAGCAGTATATGCACGCCATCCGGACAGCTGCTTCGCCATCAGGAGCATCTGTCGTATGAGCAGACTGACCGATTCGGCTGATCTCAGCGGCTGCTCTGCACCCAGTTGCCTCTGCTCGCAACGATGTGGCACAAGCAGACACTGGCACGGTGCCAGAGCGGCAGAGCTGCGAGGGCTACGTAGTCGTGCCCTGCGCTCCGCATGCAAACGAGCATTGCAAGCTGAGAGATGCTCGACCTCTAACACTAGCGTCATCTGTTAAAAGTGACTTGCGACAAGCAGCGGCAGAAGTGGACAGCACCAGGACACCCTCCCCTCCATGCTAGGAAACGAGGAGTCCATCGCTGCAAGGTAGGTGCAGAACTGAGCCGGCGACGAATCCGCTAACTACGGACGGAGGAAGGTTCAATCCGGGACGAGGTGCTAAGAGATCTTCCCATCTCACGCTGGCGACCTCTTGCAAGGCGGGAACGGGTCCTGCTGCCTGTACAGCCGACTGGAGGGCAAATTCTTGCGCCTCCTACAAGCTGTATACGCCAATACGACGAGGATGCAGAACAGCAACGTGGCCGGCGAGGAGCGGATGCCCTTCTCCGGAGCCTGCATCCATGGTCCATCTCGGGGGCATCCACGCAACAAGGCTGGATGTCCGCTATCCCGTGTAGCATGCACGCACAGGGTCTGCAATCGTTGCCGCCGCGCATGCGAATTCTGTCGACATAACGGCGATCTGTCTATCTTCGGCTCCGGCGCCAGAGCCTGCGCCTGCTTCGTCAAGCGCTTCAGGATCAACAAGCTCGCATATTGCCAGATCAGCACGCCTGACGTAGAGGACGGGGGCCAGGTGCTTGAGTTCGGCAGCCTCATCACCCGCTTCATCTGCCCACGATGGAGGGTCGATGGTCCGCACGAGCCCACCCCCGGTGATGGGCTGGAGGCTGCGTACGTGCATCGCCCTGCCGAATGATGCCTCCACAACGCACTCCCTGGACGCAAGCTCCTCGCCGGATTCATCAGAATCAGTCGATGGACCTACAGGCTCCAATCGCACGACACCTGTGCGGATAGAAGAACACAGAACTTCGGTGCATCCGGACAGGGCGCCAAGTCCCATACCAAGGGCATGCTAAGGCTTGTACAGCTCGCACGGAAAGCACACAAAGGCAAATCGTCCGTTCAGGACTCCGCCCGAGAGGTCCAATTTCAGGTGGGCACCTGCTGCCCGAGCGACGGCTTCCGCCGGGTCAGACGACTCTATGGCCCTCCAAGAGGCAGTCGGCTGCCCGGTGAGACAAGACCAAACCACCGCAGTTCCATCGGTATGAAGGGTGCAGCATGTAGATCCGTCGTCGCTGACGCTGCTAAGGGCAATGGGGGCAGTTGGCACGGTGCTCCCGAGCTCGATACCACCCATGGCTTCCATGGGGGCACAGTCGGGCACGCAGGGCCTGCAGGCGTCTGCGATCTGGATCCTCGTGAACCGGGGACCAAGCAGATCCAATGCCGCCCTCACCGTCGCACCGTCGCCCGCGATCTGACATTCAAGAATGCCGTGGTTCTCAGGACGCAGCGAGCGCTCCAAATCTTGAACAGATACTAACCCAGAATGCGAAGCACTTGCGGCGATGGATTCGCTCGCAGCTTTGACAATAATATCTTGGATCCACTGAATCCTAGGCATCCCTAGCGACATCCCCGCTCGCAGGAGCGCGTCGGTGCCAGATGATCGCTCCATTGAGACCTCATCAAGCTCGTCGGCCCCGGCGCCACTCGCTTCGCGTCTGTGGCTTTCGTCTCGCCAGATCCTAAACTGCACCATTTGGTCTAGTGTAAACGCGCCATCAAGCCCGAACTGTTCCTAGAAGAGGTCTACCTCGCTCTCCGAGGGAACGTGTCCATCTAAATCACGCATTAACGCAAGCAGACGGTAGGGGAATAACAAAGAATCCTGCCCAGCGGACTCGCTTTCGTCCTACTGGAGGCAGATGTGGTCGCCAAATGCTGCCACGACTGAACGAAATTGCTCGCCGTCCCACTCTGCTGCGAGTTCGCGAGCTGCATGCCAGCTGCCCGCAGCAGATCCACCGGAATCGCCGATTTTGCTTTCTTCGACCCCCGGTCCTGCGATGTATTCCCTGGCTTGGTTCGACAAGCCGACAAGACGCGGAATGTGAGGCAAGTTTTCTTTTGCGTCAACGGGACAGCGTGCTCTGAACAGCGAAGCAAATTCAGCAGCGGAAACCTTCGCCTCGAGCAGCCTCACGTCCGTCTGATCAAGAGAACCTTCGCTGGTACTATTTGATTCCGAAGCAGCACCAGGTGTCTCGACGAGGTGACACAGGTGCCGCCAGGTGCTGTGAATAGTCGGCGCGGCAAGAGCCCCGTGCGTCTCTGCGTCTATGTGGGCAAAGCCAGGCAGCACCTGGTCTGAATACAGGACTGGATGGGCTCTCTACAATAGCCTGGATATCGCCTCCCTTAGGGGCAACGAAAGCTCGCCCCCCGGATCAACTTGGTCGAAAGCGCGGCGCAGCTGACCAAATGCGCTCACGTACTGCGAACTGACAGATACATTGCCCTCTCGACCGGCAGCATGTGCAATCAGGAGCGTGCCTCCGCACGCAGGCATCGAGTGTTCGGCTGAGCTGCTTGCAGCCCGACGCACAATAGGTCCCGTGGTGCCCAGATACTCTCTACCTAAAGGCACTACTGTGTGCAGATGCTTATCTACGAGGCTATCCCTCTCGAATGCGTCAACTTGCTGCTGCTGCGCCTATGACTCGGCAGCCGCAGATGCCGCCATTTCCACTGCCAGGCCTACGATTTCATTCTTCACGAATGCGACCAAATCCCGGCGAAGGAGACCGAGCGTGGCATCGGTTGATCCTCGCACCAGGAATATAGACGAGCCGTTAGCGCTGTGACTTCGAGTCAACGGGCTGGCTAGCACCACGCGCACATCGCTGACGTCGCTGGCAACCTCCACTGCAGCCACCAGGCATAGCTCTGAATCGGCGTCGGAGCTTCCTAGCGCTATCGTGCAACCAGGCGAGATCTCAAGCAGTGACTCATCGCCGACTGCGTGCGCGGGAATTGGACCCAGGCCGAGCTGTTCGAGCCCCTCGAGCAGCTCAGGATCGGCATGCGTACTGGAGGCGCCTGCGCGCTTGCCTTTGGAGGAGCTGCTGCGTATCTTGCTGCGAGACCGAGAACGAGATGCGCGCGATGAAGACGCTGAACCACCCTTCCTGTGCTTGCCTTTGCTCCGGGTCCCGCTCTTTTCTTCTTCCGTGGAAGTAGCTACAGCAACTAGCAGGCCGTGTACTTGAATCACGCGACCGCCGGCTGCGGCATCCGAGACGATGAAGGCGGAGTCCGACAGGCAATTACGTGGCTTCCAGTCAGGCTATAAGCCTTGAGAACCAACACTTGCATGCAATGATCCTGCAGCCGTAGGTTTGCTGCCATGGCGAGAACGTTTACTCGCAGACTGGCTTCTTGGAGGCCTAGAGCTCGTCCTTGCAGCATGGCCATCCTCGCTGCCATGCCCTGCCGCGGAGGCATTCCTAAGGGCATCCACAATAGCGGATGCCCTGAGGTCTGGGGCGACCTGGGCTTCTAGCCGCAGTGTGCGCAGCTCTTGCTCTGCAGCCTGAGCCCTGTGCTCAGCCAAGTGTTGTGCCGCCTTCGCAGCTTGGACAGCCGCTGTGGTTTGGGCTGCGCTAGGCCGGATCCCAGCCTGCAGCGATGGATCGCTTCTCCTCAGATGCAGAGGAGACGGCGAGCGCTGGGCCGAATTCATCTATGTCCTGGTCGGTGATGAGTCTCTCACGTTCGGACTCGTATCGGTCTTCGGCAAGTCGTTCTTGTTCCTCGATTTTGATCTTTCTCGAGCGTCTGCCGCAGCTCCGGGCCGGCTCCCCACCTCTAGCTCTGCAGTGAACAGAGACGCGAGTTCATCACAGCACTGCAATTGAACAAGCTGCTGCTGCACCAATTCAAGCGGTGCTCCAGCAGGAAGCACGAGCTTCCCGTCGCTGGAGGCCTGCCACCCACACGCTTGCAACAGCCGCGCTCCAGACACCCTATCTCCGGGGAATCCGGGGAGTCGCGCCATGGTGTCAACAAATGCCTTCGAGTCGGCATTTACGCGCCTCCACTTTGGCTCGTCTGGATCATCGACAACTCGTTTCAGTATTTTGGCTGCCATTCGCACGGAACGTGCCCAGCGGAACCAAGCCGTAGAGTCAGGGGACTCGGGACTCAGGCCACTTGTCACGCTCGTCCTTAGGTTGGCTCTGGAAGCCCGAGCGGCCGCTTGAACTGCGGCTAGAACACCGCAGCTTACGGCGGCGCAATCAGGCACCCCTGCCACGAGGTCCATCGCGGACTCGTGTTTAAGCGCCTATTCGAGTTTTTCTGCCACGCTACGGATAGAAGGGGGGAGGCTGGACCACCCTTCAGATTCACCAGGCAAGAACCGCAGCCTGACAGCGCCTGGAGGCACGGAATGCCTGTCAGTGGAATCGAGGTCATCTGCAGATTTGCTCTCGCCGGCACCGGCGCCAGGCATCGCCTCTGTGGAAGGCGAAGGCACGAGACCTCCTGCGCGCAGGACCGCCGTGGATGAGCTGCACGTGAGGATTCTGCCTCGCAACAGCAGAACAGGACTTCTATCCCAGTCTATAACCCGTGCTGGTCCCGAACCCAGCCGCATCGCCTCAGGAGCCGACGCATCGAACTGCGCCTGGTCACGGATGGCCATGATGGACCACCTCGATGGATCGTGTTCGTCTGCGAGAATCCAACGAAGGACTGCTTGAAGCTCCTCCGCGACCACTTTTGCCGATGCCTCGCCAGAACAGAGTCTCACTAGGCCTAGAGCAGCCGTGATCGAACAGCCTGCACCAAAGGTCGCCCCTCCGGCCTCCTCGAGCACCGTCGCTGCCCGGCGTGCGGGGGTAAAGTCAGCTCCATCGGCAAAGCCAGAGCTAGATGCTGGGGGCACAAATCGATTCCGGATGCAGAGAGCGTAATCTTGCAAACTGATCTCCCCGTCACGGTCGAGGTCCAAGGCAGCGACGAACTGCTCGCCTCTGGCAGTGCTTTCGTCCTAGTCCATGCGATGCCGACGGGCTAGCACCCACTGAGCGTCTTCGACTGACACTGTCCCCCGATGCCTGCGATCCCAAGAGGCAAACGATGCTGCCACGCAGCTGGCCTGTGCGCTCAGAACCGCCATCGACGGAAATGACGATGCTTCGCTGCGGGCTCCACCCTGGGAGGGAGTGTTCGACCGTGAAGACGACACTTGCCTTGTCCCCCTTGTGGAGCTGCGTCCTGAAGTACCTCTAGCCCCGCTGTTGTTCCTGCTCCTGCTCACCTTGCCACCAAGCCCATGCGCACGGTCACCTTGGACTGCAGCGACCACCATTGCCACCCTCGCTGCTTCGGAACCCCCCGCACCAGCAGATCGCGACGCCAGATCGTCTCCGCCTCCCTCACGCTGCTTTCCACGATTCGACATACCGCTACGGCCGCCGGCTGCAGCTGCACGCGCCTGGCCCGCCGACCGCCCTTGCCTGCGATCCGACCGCCCGTGCTCGTGCTCAGCCGCAGCGTGGCCCGCAATTTCTTCTCCGGGGACATTGGCATCTGCAGCGTCTCCGTACCGATCGATTCCCTGCTCCAATTCAAGGACAGCTACCTCGAGGTCTGATCGACGCAGTAACAGCAGCTACACCGTCGCATCCGAGAGCTCTGGGAACGAGAACACGGCTGATTCTCGGCCACTGATACCGCTACCTTGGCTTCCACTACCATTGCGCTGCCCGTCTTCCTAATCGAAGTGCTTAGATCCTCCTCTGATCGTAAAATGCTTGGGCAAAGGCTCCCAAGGCAAGCTTAAGCTAGCGCCTGATGCCGGTCCACCAGAGTTGCGACGGCTACTGGAACGACTGTTTCTTTCGCGGGAGCCCGCCGCAGGTCGGCCCCCACCGGAGGTTCGGCCTCGTGCACGTGCACCAGCCTGTTTGCTTTCCGTTGGTCGCTGAGGCTGCAAGGCTGACTCCAGCTCACCACCCCCGGGTACAAAACAGCAAGCCTGCATGAGGCGACGAGATGGGAGTCCACCAAGTGCGGCTATTTTGTCGAGGAACACAGGATTACGACAAGGCACTCGCCATGCCCTAGCATCCCTCGGGTTCGAAACCACGTTTGTCACGTATCGAAGGGCCAGCCGGCAGGCCTACACAGCGCCCACCCTGCCTTTGCTCTGAACAGCGAGTCGCACTGCCGCCCCGAGCCGTGGACACCCTTCCGCGACCTCCAGCTGCTGCTCCAACGTAACCCGTGCAGCCACCGCTGCGCGAATAGCAGGCTCAGGCAGCTAGCCAACCGGGGTCCCTGCCGTGTCGTGAGCCTGCTCGAGGACATAAATAGACGTTGCCTCACCATTGGGCTGCTCCACATTGATAGGTACGAACCCGATGGATTGTAGCAGGTCGGCACCCCCCTAGAGTCGCAAGACTGTATGGCCAAGGATACCGTCCAATCCGACGTAGCGCCAGGCTAGGGCGTCGTCCCGGGAGCTCGCAATGACCCGATCCAGCATTTCGCATGCCATCCGCAGCGCCGCCCTAGCATCTGCAGCCGAGTTGTCCATCCGGACGGCAGAGGCTGCTTGCTCCGGAGAAAGCCTCACCCCTGACTCCTCGACCACGTGATGAAAGCATGACAAGAATTCAAGGAACGCAACGGCGCCAGTATCAGAATCAGCACTTCCCCTGGCATACTGCTGCAAGCGACCCGCCGCGTCTTCGTCCCGGCGCACAGGGGAGCGCCCGGCTGCCTGCAGCACCTCTCTCCACTTGGAAGACGGCAAGACGCCGAATTCATCAGGTATCGCCCGCGCTGCGGCACGCAGATCCCCAGAGGCCGCGTTCGAACTAGCTTGCAGCAAGTCGGCGACCGACAGCTCAGACGCAGCAGACCGCTACGCTGCAGCTGCAAATGCGCAGGCAAGAGCAGCAATCTGCCCTTGCTCTGACTGGGACCGGCCGGAAGAAAGTCTCCTTAGCGTGTGAGCACACGAAGTGGCTTGCAGACCCGAACCACTACAGCTGGGGCATTGGTCCAGCTCCTCACCGGATGTTGTCACACCTGGCATGTCCAGGGATTTGCCTCCTTTTCGGACGCCGACCCCCCCGCACGAAGCACAGGACTCCTTCAACAGAAGCTCTCCACATAAAACTCTAAGGCCTGGAATCGTCAGACGCTCCTTGTTGCCTCCTGTTACAGCTGGAGCCTCTGATGTTCCTAACAGCGCAGAGAGACCTGGTAAGGCGGATCCGTGCTGCTGCCTGCGTGCTGCGACTGTGCCCTTACCACCGTGTTGACTGATGCTGCGGCGGCTCTGGGACAGCGGGCCGCCACTATCGCGCTGATCGTCACTGCCATCACCATCGACCAAGGTATCTCCAGAGCGACGCTAAGACATGCCTAGAATTCCTCTCACTCGCTCATGGCTAGATCTACCTGCGTCGGAGTGCGATAAATGTGCAGCCACTGATCTCTGCAGGTCCACCACTGCTCGGGCAAATTCACCAAGCGCAAGAACGTCCTCCTCGTGCAGACCGCAGGATCGCTTCCAGTGGGCTAGGCCTGAGGTAGACGTCCGAGTTTGCAGCTCGGCAAGTGCACTGTCGAGACGGGCGAGGGGAAGCACACGGATTCGAACCACCGGCTGCTCCGACGACGGTCTGTTCGATATCTCGCCCGATCGCATGTGCATTGCACTAGAATGTTTCAAGAACGCATCTTCGATGCGCTCAAGGAACCGCCGGCCGAGGCTGCTTGCCCAACCTTCGTCCCTCCACGCCCCTGAGTACCTGGTCGCACCTGCTCCGACAACTCTCAGACGACGGACCAGTCGTCTCGCGCCACCAACGGCGTCTCCTTCCAGATCATCCAAAGCAACTCCACCCAGTTCCATCTCGTCGACTCCAGATCTAGATTCATGCCAGCCCTCAGAACTGCCGCGACGGGA
>Ga0136560_1001486_pt1 | contig 12098 bp, 20 predicted proteins | sample AntRauMeHopE1497_FD_104925 | JGI IMG/M metagenome (GOLD analysis project Ga0136560, IMG submission 104925) | Saline lake microbial communities from Rauer Islands, Antarctica - Metagenome Hop E1 #497 | ecosystem: Environmental > Aquatic > Non-marine Saline and Alkaline > Saline | place...
GAAGCTGCCGTGTTCGAAACGCCGCCTTCTCCAAGCAGCAGGTATGACTCTGCCACCTGGATGCCTGGGATGTCGTTTTCAGTTATCCGCGCGACCACGTCTGGCAACGAAGTGCTTCCTGGCAACAAGGCACGATACGAGGCATCAGCAGGTGCAGATGACACGGAAATATTAGCACGAAGGGATCTCAACTGATTGACAGAAGTCCCTCTGAAGACCACTGCATCATCTTGAGGCGACAGTTTTACTGACTGCGGGACCTGCCAGTTCGAAGGAGAAAACACCATGGTCGAAGGAGCCACTGCAATCGTGCCCGAGAACGCCTGGTCGCCCGCCACAGATACGCCTACTGCAGTTACCGCTAGGGAAATCTCGCCCGATGGCGACGCGCCAAGCCGGACGAAGAATGTTCCACTGTCTCCCTCTTCGATGCGGAAATCCTCATTCCTGACCACACGTACTGCAGCCGTATCATCATCATGCACCGTAATAGTGATGGGTAAGGAAATATTGTCGTACTACCCATTGGCTTGTCGGGTCACTACGGTGAGCGTTTGAGTATATGTATCGCCCCAATCAATGAAATCGGCAGGGGCTATGATGTCCAGGGTCAGAGGAAGATCCCACGTAGTCTCAGTGAACCCAGCTAGCCCTCGCGCCAGCGTCCCATCCGAAGCATCGAAATTAATAGGACCCAAGCGCGGTGTGCTCACCGACACAAGCCCAGTCGAAGCAGTAAGCAGCTCGAGCTAAGCCTCCACTGGGTCAAACGGGATAGATGCCAAGTACACTTGTACCTGCCTGATGTCACCCTCTCGCATGACCACCTACAGACCATTGATGTCCGGTACCGTGTAACCGGTGATTCTGCGGGCAGCCGGTCCGACTGCGACAGGAAGGTCGGTGCCGAGCAGAGGTAGCCCCGTGGTTAAAGCTGCGTCTAGCCTAGCAAGCACGATGCCAGCTGCATCATCATCAAGTACCTGGCCTTGCAATTTAGCAACTTCTCCTTCCGATAGCTCACTGTACCGTGCGTCTTGGCTCGAGACAGCTGTATGAGACACGCTGACGTTCATATCGCCTTCAGCAAACCTGTTTGCTGGCGCTGACAAAACAATCGGCTTCATCTCGTTCCAGTCTGCCCTCGTGAACGTCAAGGATCCTGGAGTGGCAAGAAGATTAGCCCCCCCCGTGGATGATGACCCTGCAAGCAGCTCAAACGATGGAGTGACAATTACCGTGGCACCTCGCAGAGGGGGTGACGCGATTCCAACTGTATAAGATACTTCTGCGGGGACATTGAGACGTCGGGCGCCGTTGTTGGCCTAGTCAGCTCCCTCGAGCACCTGGAAAGAAGCTGGACCACCAAACACCAGCCCTGCTGGGTCATACACTACGACTGGAACAGTCCCGGGTGAAAGCTGGCTATACACAATATCAGTAGAGTTCGCTGCTGTGTGACTCAGGTTGAAACTCTCCAAGCCCTCAACCAGACCATCGCCCATTGATGCCACCACGTATACCCTCTGCTCGATATTCCAGTTCTCGTTGTCGAATGACAGCAGCACCGAGTTGTGGAAGGACAGCACTTCTGCAGAAAAGGCTTCGAGCTCCGTTGTGATGCCGTAGTCCGAGCCAAGTCCACCTTCGCTGCCTTCGTCGGCTGCATCCGAATCGATTACAATCTGAACGGAACCAATAGGCTGGGTCGCAAGGCGAACACCATACGAGGCACCTACAGAATCGCCTTCGGTCACTTCAACCTACGCATGGCTGAAAATGAGCTGGATGGCCGCGGTGTCATCATCGGTGATACCCACAATCACGACGGCAGCAGCCCTACCGTCATACCTTGCATCCGTCGACGACGTCACGACGTTAGACACCACCGTGCTGATCGTAGTACCTTCGTCTACGTTGTCATCAAGCACAGTAACCACGACTTCCTGCCAGTCGTTAAAATTGGCCGTTGTGAATACCAGAGGAGCCGACGGGGAAATCGAGAGGAGGGCAGTACTGCCGCCTGAGCTAAGACGAACTTGATCTACCTGTTCCCTGGGTTCAACGCTGACCGTACCTGTCGTTGGTTGAATCGTTAGTCTGACTCTGTACGTAAACGAAGAGCTTCCTGGCGGACTTTCAGCGCTAGTTGGCGCCCCCTCGGTGAGATTCGTTACAATAGCGCTACGGTCTGCAAGAGACATGGAGCCGCTCGAAACAGCCTCTATCTCCACTCCAACCTCATCACTTACAGTGAGAGCGACAGACCGCTCCTCCATCGTCGAATAGCCGGGATCTGAGCTATTGGCAACCAGCAGGATACTGGATTCCATCGTAGCCAGGTCTGGCTCGCCTGCACCATCCTGCACCGCTTGCACAAACGCAGTCTGCGGCTGGTCCCAATTCGTCGGCCCAAATGTCAATGCAGCATTTGTCAAAGTCACCTAGGTTGGCGAAAAAGGACTGGAGACCTGGATCGTGACAGGGGCGACCGGTCGTGATATCAGCGCGACGGAAAATCCGACTGGGGGGGTACCCTCAGCCGCTAAGATGGATTCCGATGATAGTACGAGCCCAGCTGGGTTCTTGTATGATGCAGTAATCACGTGCTCAAACGGCAATTCATACTCGCTCATAGCCCCACCGTAGCTGTCTGTCGTTCGAACCATCAGCGCAAAGTCGATCGATGCTCCGTAGAACGAATCATCGGCGACTACATCCACAGCAATCTCTACAAAAGCTGTAAATGGCTCTGCTGGTGCTTCAGCGAACGAGCTGCCACTGATCGTGAGACTCGTGGTCCGCACATCAATTTCAGGAATAGGAGCTAAGCCTCCAAACAAGGTCTAGTTCCGCCTCTCCAAATCGAACACAACTGTGATGTTGCCATGCGGTGGGGGTACTGCCAGCAGGCGCACGAAGTACCCTGATGCTTCGCTGCTTTCAATAATGGTGTTGGGTATATCTCCCTCCTGCATGACCACCTGTCCGGTCTGGCTATCGAGCACAAGCTGCAATGATGCAGGTGTCGTATCAACAAGGAGCATATCCAGCGAGTCCAGCTCTGACACCCCCAGTCTCTCGTAGTCAAAACCGAGCATTGCACTGGATGACGTTATGGTGACTGCGTACGACTCATTGCCTTGCAGCACCAACGACAAGCCATGGAATCGAATCTCGACTTCGATGGCAGAATTAGCGTACGTGGACTAAAACTGCATGTCATTGAGAAAAGACCATTCAGTGCCTCCGACTTCACGCACCTGGATTTCCTGAATTGCGTACATGGGGTGGGCTCCCGTCGCAACGGCTTCAAATGAGGCACTTGCAGAGCCAAGCAGGGGCAGCTTGGAGGGCTGAATGCGCAGCTGCCTGACAGCTCCTCCCTCTTCAACTTGGACGTAGTTCACTTCCCATTCAAATACTGCCGTGTCGGCATCAATGACCTCCACTTCAGCGCTTGCACTCTCCACATCGGCATAGCTCTCTGCTGAATCGTTGGCTCGGACAGAGAATGACACGTCGACCCTGAGACTATCGGGCTCAACGAAGTCGTCATCGATCGCCGATACAATCACGTCTTGCGTTAGGTTCCAATTGGATCCAGTGAACGTCAGAGTCTGCGGTGATATAGTGACTTGGCTCACCAACAGCTCGGCCTCGTCGGAGAACGTCAGACCGTCCGTGCTCAGGGCAGACGATACATCCACGACAACCTGCTCAGGCCCTAGCCCGGCGGGCATGCCCGGATGAGCCGCCAGACGAACTTGAATTGTTGCCGACCCCTCGAACTCCGATGCCTAGTATACCTGGGGATTCATGATGACCACATCGGGCGCTTCATACACTGAGACAAACACTGTGGCCGAGCCACCAGAAGACCCCACGACCGCCGCAATTTCTGCCTGTGCAGACTGAAGCACGGTAAAGCGTATTGCAAAGATCGCTTTGTGCTCAAAATCCTCTTCATCTATGGGGGCGATCGCATGGAAGAGTAGAGCACCCTCCGCACTAAATTCTGCGGAAGTGATATTGCCTTCGCCTCCAATGATACCCATTACTAACCCAAACGAATCAACTACCTCAACAAATAGGTCTGCAGAACTGGCCCGCTCGCCTGATAGCACCTCCATCTCGGCTCGCACGACGTACTAAGCCGCTGAGACAACATCCTCGTCCAAATCTGCGAACGTAATTTCGCCAATAGCACTCTCTGCTTCTCCTTCGATGACAGCGAGCTGCCCCGGAGCCGCCACCAACCGCACGTTAGTGTCTGCATCGACATACAGGTAATCGATCGATTCGATGGTATTGTCCCACCCAGATATCCCATCCTATGTCAGAATCTGACGGAAAACGGAGATAGTTCCATTCGTAGTTCGATTCGGATACCGCTAGGAGCTGATCAAAGTATCAAGAGACATGTCATCCATTGGGGGGCTCAGTACTGCGAACGCATAGTCATTGCCCACGGGTTCTGTTCCCATGAGCGCAGTCCAAGCGGCCTCTGCCCATCCAGGAAGCTCGCCAGGCCGTGTTTGCGTCCACTCACTTGGTATTAGCGAGAGGCCAGGGATTGCCCCGCCTTGGTCGAACGTGCCGTTTACATTCAGAACGACAAGCACATCTTGCAGCGACGATCCATTGACAGTCATAATCACGGAGGCACTAGAGTTGCTTCCATCCAGCACTATGGGAGATGATTGTGAAAGGTCGACCTGGGCCGAGTCATCGTCGGCAATCGTGACCTCGCACACGAATGTTGATTGCAGCCGCTCAATAGGGCCGGTCCCAACGACTCCCGAAATCTCATCATATGCTTCCACTCTAACACGAAGCACATACATGCGCTCTGACAGGTCCACGAAGTCGTCATCGGTACCAATCAGCGCCTCGAACGATGCTTCGAGCGGCTCAACGCCACTCATCGCGAAAGAAGCAACGCTGCCAACCAACGAAGCAACGTAATTTTCGAACTCGTACTCTAAGACTTCTGTGCTCACAATCACCCCGGAGCCCTAGATTTCGTTTAGCATGGAGGCTCTAACCTGCGCGAGTCCCTGTCCAAATTCGCTCTCAGATATGGTTAGCCCTGCTCCGGTCACGTAGCTCTCCAGCTCAAAGTCAGAGGTTCCTGCTGGCACATTCACTAGGGACACGTTACGATCGCCGCCAATCTCCAGCATGACAGAGACAAACGGGATATCGTCGTCGAGTGTGCCAACGAAAACGCTGTCCCATGCTTCGGGAGATCCGTAGGGGTCTGACTCGAACTCAGCGGGAGGGGTAATGGACAGAGAAATCTTCGTAAACAGGGCGACTTCCTTAGTTGCCACTGCATCTTCCAGGCTGAGAATTGGGATCTAGATGACTGTCTAAGTTTCAGAAAGCTCGAAGGACGAGGTTGCCAAGCTTATCCGGCTTGACGCACCAACAAGGCCTGCCGTTGTGAGCACGACTGACAGAGGGTACACAGGAATACCGCCGGTTAGTGTTGCTACAAGGAAGGCACCCTCATTCTCGGCCAGTGCAACGCAAGTGCCTGTGACATTTGCGGCCTCAGCAGCTGACGAGGGAGGCTCAATGCCCTCTTCACCGCACAGCTAGGTGCTCTTGAAGTTGTTCGCTAGATTTTCTCCAGTGCTATCAATTGCATCAGTGACTGTGGGGAACGCAACGTCCCACACCGCTTCTCCGTGCTAGTCTATACCGACGACACTCAGAGCAATATCGGCGGGGTCATCATCTAGCACGATGACGTCAAAGCCATGCTCGCCGACCGCCTCGATCAAAGAGATGTTCTGCTCAGCTGCCTCGGCAAAAATGGCAGCTCGAAAGGCCGCGGGGGTAATTGCAGCTTCTCGCCCGTGAGTTATGTCTGGTGTATCCACGAAGAATGCTAGTAATGTGGATAGAGTGCCCGGCTCTGCGAAATTGTCCTGCTCTGCGGTGACCACGATGCTTTGCTCAGTGTCCCAGTTCGTCTCGGTGAACTCAAGCTCAGCTACCCATCCGTTCGGGTTCGTACCCAGCTGCAGAGGGTAGGCACTAGGTAGCTCTGGTTGCATCGTGCGGTTGATCATCGCTGAGTTCCCTCCTACGTCAGCTTCATCGAGCCCTAGCGCATTTAGTTCGAAAGAAGCTACTTCAGTCACGTACACACGAACCACGCCATCGAGGAAAATTGGAGCATCTGGAACGCTGCCTAGTCTCATCGACCCAACGAGGATAGAGGCACCTTCGTCCAGTATGGGAGAAGAGGCTCTGGTTGCAATCACAGACGTTTCTCCGATCGTGCTCCTCTCAATGATATGAATCGTCACGGTCTGTCTGAGACCATCGTAGCTGGGGTCTGCAGACGTTGTCGTTACTTCGACAACGGCCGTCCGGTTCGAGTAGTCGTGATGTGTGGCAGACCGAGTTACCATGACCACGAAGAAGTTGTCGGAATAAGGATTGATCTACGCCTCCACGCCCCCTGGCACAATGTGTGTAAAGTTCGAGAGGGGCGAATCGAGGGTATCATCGGCAGAGGAGAATACTTGCACGATCACGCCGTCGTTGTCTTGGGTAATCATGCTCGCGTTTACATGAAAAGTAACATTGGCGAACGGCGACGTCGTCGTACCGAATCGCAAGGAGGCACTGTCTCCTTCGGCGAGTTGCAACCGGGATACGGGAACAGCCAGGGTTAATTGCGTGTTGTTAGTATTTCCTGCTACGGCCACAACGGAGCTGTTCGCCAGGGTGGAAAGAACAATACCAGCGATGTCGTCGTCGATCACAGACGCCGTGATCGCAGCCTCGTCCCCGAGCTCGTACGTCTGCGTCTGGGCGCTTGTCGCGTTGAGATTCAGGCGGATGGTGCCCTGCCGCGTGCCGTCAGCGACTGCATTCTGAGTCGCTCGCACCTACACTACTCGTGTCTGCGAACTCCCAGGCGTAAAAATCAAGGTGCTTGGAGACACGACGAATGCCAGCGGGATGCCATCTTCAACGTATGGCATGACAGCGTCTGCTGCTGGCACCGCATCGAATGCTGGGTTCGAGCTGGCCGATAAGAAAGTCACTGTGACCGTATCGGTAACGTTTCCCGTCGTGTACACCTCGATCAGTTGTGTGCTCGACGACCCTTCCACTAGGACGATGTGAGAGCTGTTGGCGCTTGCGAAACTACTCTCTCCGTAGGCTCGGACGGATATCTGGACAGTCTCAACCGAGACCGAGATTGCGAGTATCGTTTCGAGTCCATCGAAGCCGCTGCCCGATGATGCCGATGAAATAGTCACATCCACATCGAACTGATCGCTTCCTTCCAACTGCGCTTGCTGCTCAAAGTCGAATAGAGGGTTGACCTGTAGCGCGAACGTCGCCCCGGTGGTCGAGAGGGTCTGTCCACCGGTGACCGAGGGGTTTCCCACAATCACGAATGGCTTCTGTGCCTGGTTAGATCCGGATGAAGCATCAGCACTGGCGGTAATCGTGACATCTGCAGCGGGAGCGAAACTGAGGAACGCTGACACCTCGAATGCGCCTTCGTACGTCGACTGTAGCGCGGTGGTGGAGGAGCTCGAAGTCAGCACGGCGGCATCATCATCTTCAAGATAAAATCTGAAAGCCGTGGATACGCCATCATAAGCACCATTTATTGAGCCATTTCCCGAGACGACTACTTCGACCAAGTGCCGACTTCCACTTGGAAATGCGTCGTCCGGCATCTGCACCGCAAACTCCACGGAAGTGGCATTCTGCCCCATTCCTGCCCCAGACCAGCTTCCATTTGCAACTGCGTTGTCGGCCTCAGCTTGTGTATTGAAAGCGGAGATGTATCGTACGTCTGGGACGATAGTAAATGCGCCCAGCGTTGAGCCATTCGCTGCTTCGATCACCGTGATGTTGAGGGTAGCCTCGATGTCGTCCTCGACAGCCGGAGTCATGCTCCAAACACTGAAGGTGAGAGTGTCGCCTTCAGTTGCAATCGACGGCGTACTCGAATTAGGAGCTCCGAACTCGGGAATGGCTTCCGTTGAAGTCGCAAATCCGAATCCTGCTGGATCACCAGAAACGCTCAGCTACCGCACACCGTGTGCTCTCCACTTGGCATTAACTCCCAGTAACAAGGCCGAAAGCGCTCCTACACAAATGTACTATAAGAACGGAATGACGGGCATATTTCTTCCAAGTTTCTCCCAAGCGTGCCGTAAACTCCAAATTCAACTTTAGCAACGGTTCTCGCGATACGGCGCAGCAAGAATAGCCACTATTGAAGCGCCAATCAGATGTAGGCTCCGCAGGTAGCAGAAAGTGCACCAAATTGTCGCGCCTGAATCGATTTATTTCGGTAAAGTGCTCGTTGAATCTACCAATTGAGTGGATATTGAAAAAAAACGCACGGGCATCTTGCGACAACAACACGATATTTTGGTCGCAACCTGAACTAGAAACTTGTTAATCGCACAACATTATTTCAACCGCATTCGTTTGGAGGTCAATGCGCTTAAACGTTCCAGATTTCAGATAAATCGACATTCTGTGCGCTCAAGTCATCGTAAAGTGTGCCTGCAGCTGCTTCTGCAGTTCCAGCGAGTCCGTGTGCTCAGGGTAGGCCTCAAGAGCCATGCTCACCATCTCGAACGCCTCCTAAAACTACCCTACCTTGTATGCCAGAAGGGCTCCATTGAACTGCGCCTCGTATAGATGAGGTGATAGCCTTGCTGCAGATCGGAATGATGCACGAGCTGCTTCGACGTTTCCTCGCCGCATCTCGAGCACCCCGAGGTTGACCATGGACTCTGCGTGCTGGGGATCTGCAGCCAAAGCAACCTTGAAAGCTTGGAAAGCCACACCCATGTCACCAATTCCAATGCCAATGTGCCCCACATTGTACCATACATCTGCTGCGACGTCGTCTTCAGCTAAAGCCAGCGCCCGCTCGAGGCACGTGAGCGCCATGTCAAACTGCGAGGCGTAGAAGCAGCACAGCCCGAGATTCGTCCACAGCTCCGCAGAATGTACGCCCATCTGCAGGAGTCGCCTGTAGTACCTCAGGGCAATCTCCGGCCGATCCGAGTAGAAAAAATTGCTGGCAAGAGAAGCGATCGCCTCGATGTGTCCGGCATCCCGAGACAGCACGCGCCTGTATAAAGCAGCGCTCGCCTGCACCTCCCCTAGCATCTCGTGGACGCGTGCCATACCCTGCAACATGAAGGCCTCGTCAGGGAACCGCTGTAGCCCTTTCGAGTACCACTGCAATGCAGTGGCGGGCTGGTCCAGTTTCATGTAGCACTTGCAAAGCTCTAGGTAGCTATCCACCGTAGGCTGCGTCTAAATCGAACTCTTGAACTGCCGCTCGGCATCTCGCAGCAGCCCCAGCTGGTAGTATGCTTTGCCAAGCCGGGATTTCCACCACCAGTCCGCGAATCCAACCTTCACAGTGGCAGTTGCCGCAAGTTCCACCGCTTTTCTCGGGTTGTGATCATGGTACAAGATGTATTCGCACAATGTCTTTGCCACGGCAGCCCTGCCTGCGTAGCGTCTCATGTCTAGGCGTTCAACGTCGATGAAGGGGCCGCCCTCCTGGCTTCGCATTGAGGCGGTGCCAAGGCGAACGGCCCGTCCTAGGCTAGTCATAGGACGGCTAGTGCCCGCGCGAGCACCCTTGAATGCGCTCATTGACCCCGTCTATCTCCCTGAAATTGGTCTGGATGAGGTGCCTGGCCGAAGGAATCCCGAAACAGGCCTTCCGGTGGCAGTAACAGGCCGCATGGATGGATTGTTCGCAGATGACGCGGCTCCCGTAATTGGACGATGAAGAGAGGTTCCAGGCCTGGGATGAAATAAAAAAGTGACAACTGCTGCACCTCGTAGCCGTTTGTGCATGGCCATTAGGTGGGTTGAAGTGGGACGCACTAGCAGGGCACAGCCAGGGTATTTCGCCCGAAAATTCTCACCTAGGTAACTATGCAAGTGCATTATCATCCATAAGTAGCTCTGCAACACCCTCCTCTTCCATTTCTGTGTCATCTATCCACATTTTCTCAGTGAGGGCCCTAGTTTTCAGCATCCATACTGCCCTATCAAGAGAGTTTTCCTTTAGCAGATCGCTGCATATTTCAATACACGCGTCATACTACTGGCTGTCGAACTTGCTTTGTGCGTAGAAAAATGGATCGACTCCGTCGGGTATACGGGGCTTCGATTCGTCTATCCCAAACGAATCCTGGGCTCCAGCCCCGGAAACTGAAGAACCAACCGGCGGAAGCGCCACCGACATGCAATAGACTACTGCAAATTGACAGCAGCCGATAATATCTTGTATCAGCCGGGGAGAAGGGTGTTCAAGTCGGGCAACTGGTGTCTTTCTCGCGACGATTCAACATATTCGCCGCGCAACTAGCGGAACATTTAGTACTCGGAATATGTAAACTCAACTCTACTGGATTCAGGGTTTTACGCATACATAGCTATGGAATAGTCATTTGGCAAAACTGTTTCTGGTGCTTTGAAGCTTAAAGGCTTAGATCTCTCAAAATCCAAGGCAAAGAAGCAGAAAAAGAAGAAATCAAAAAAGATATCGCAGGCCGCCAATGACGAATTATCGAAAGACCTTAACGCAGGCTCCAAGAGAGCCCGAGAGGAGCCGTCCGATGAATCCAGTCATACAGGCGGGGAAATTATAGGCCCTAAAGTATTTGAAGGAAGCGGTTTGATCACAGTGACTGGAACAATCGTGACAGGCACAGATACTAAGTTCACAAGCGAATTGCACCTAGGTGACGCGATTCGTCTCACAATTGCTCCTGTTGCGCCTGCAAAAACTCCAATTGCATTACACGCTGGATCAGCGTCCGTGGGTGCGTCATCACATGCAGCCCCAGATTTATCTGAGTAGGCATCGGCAAATGAGATAAGAGTAGTAAAGCACATATTCTCAGATGCCTAGCTCAAGATTGGATCGCCTTTTCCCGGCACGCATACGGAACCAGAAGCCTACACATGTATGACCTTGCCTAGAAAAGCGGTGACTGAAGCCGACAGACGAGCGAGAGAGAAGCGACGCAGACTTGCCGAAGAGCGAGCCTCTGCAGGCACGTACGGAGGCGGTGGTGGGCGAGTGCTCACTTACAGAGAGAAGAAAGCAGGCACGTCGCATGGGTCTTATCGCATCGTCACGAAAGTACTGGATGCTGAAACCACCAGGGAATCGCTTCTTGATTTGCGGTCTAAGCAGAAGAGCGACCGATACTGCATGTAATGAAAGCGAAGTTCTGAATAGTATGGTATGGAATTTCCTCACGCCTGGCCTTCCTGGAACTCGTGAAGATTGCGTGCAAGCTAAAACAAATACATTATTACGCTTTGGATGCATCAATATCACGTTCGTGCCACTATCAGCGGGCATTCTACAATGCTTGCTCATACACGTGCATGTATCCACATATTTTAGACATCCCATGCATGCGCAGAGCAAGCACGCGGGCACGCAGTCAGTTCCCGTCGAGTGGGCCGCTCTCGCTGTGAAGCTCCGATCGATGCCTCACATCTGCCGCCGAATGTGCGAGGTCTGCCCTCAAAAATCCAGTGGTATCGTCCTGCAGTATCCCCTGTGATTTCGTCGCACCAGCGGCTGTAGCCACCTTTGCTGCTGCTGCCAGCGAGGCACCATGTGTCGCCGTAGCTGCTGCATTCACCACTGCTGCCTCCCGCTGGCGAATGGCCTCTCCAGTAGCTGCTGCTTCGTTGATAATACCCCAGCCTCCGAGCAGCAAAGTCGCGATTCCAAGCAGGATCCAGCCGAAGCTGCCCATGAATGCGAGTTGCCCACCCCCGATCTTGTACAGCCACCCTCCCAAGAGTGCCCCTATGGCTCCCCCTAGGCCCCAGTGCGTCCCTGTTAGAAGCCCCTGGGCCGTTGCCTGCAGTTCCCTAGGTGCAGCTGCGTTTGCAAACGCAGTGCACGCCGCCCATCCGGCTCCGTAAGTCAACCCGTGGAGGAGCTCTGCGGGCAGCACCATCCACGCATTGTTTGAGGCAGGCACAGCGAAGGAGTACCAAAGTATTCGGAGCCCATATGCCACGAGGGCTGCCATCAGCATGGC
>Ga0136560_1001487_pt1 | contig 12088 bp, 4 predicted proteins | sample AntRauMeHopE1497_FD_104925 | JGI IMG/M metagenome (GOLD analysis project Ga0136560, IMG submission 104925) | Saline lake microbial communities from Rauer Islands, Antarctica - Metagenome Hop E1 #497 | ecosystem: Environmental > Aquatic > Non-marine Saline and Alkaline > Saline | place...
CAGCACCTCCATGCGCCGCCTCACGCGAGCACGTCCTGCAGCACCTCCATGCGCCGCCTCACGCGAGCACGTCCTGCAGCACCTCCATGCGCCGCCTCACGCGAGCACGTCCTGCAGCAGCTCCATGCGCCGCCTCACGCGGGCGTCGTCGCCGTCCGTCTGCAGCGCCGCCATCAGCCACGCGAGCATGGTCCGTCTCGGCGTGCCGGCGAAGAAGGAGCGAAACGACGCCCGGGAGCGCAGCTCCGGCACCTCCTTGGGCCGCCGCCGCAGCAGAGCCAGCACCGCGTCGTCACCGAGCAGCACCGCCTGGCTGATGCCAGCACCGCGCGCCGGGGCGGCCGGTGCCGGTGGTCCCGCCGCCTGCGGCACGGCCTCGGCAGCAGGTTTGCCACCGGCGGCCCCTCCGGCGCGCCCAGTCCCGAGCGGCGCGGACGGGACCACCGACGGCTCGGTCGGCCTCGCCCTCGCCCGCGCGGCCCGGGCCCTGAGAGACGCAAGCGCCGCCGTGTCGTCCTCGCCGTCCGGGGGCGGGGCCGCCTGCCCGCGCGCGCGTCGTCTCCTGCGGCGAAGCGCGGCCGCCGCACCCCCGGCCATCTCAGAGCCGCCAGCCGACTCGGCCCGCGACTGAGCTCCGCCCGACGATACCGACGACGCCGATGCCCCTGCCGCGGAGGCAGGTCTCCGCCAGAACGCCAGGGAGTCGTCGACGCTGGGAGGCGGCGAGGCCAGGCGAGGCGGCGAGGGGGGCGCCGCAGACCTCGGCAGCCAAGCCGAGGCCAGGGCCCCGAGCAGGGAGGGCGGTGCCGACACCGCCGACTCTTCCGCGAGGGTCGGGCGAGACCGCACGGCGGCAGAGCCCGGACGGGCCGAGCGGGGGGCGCGCCCTGCCCCCGCATAGCCGGGCCGGCCTGGCGACGAGGAGAACGCGGACTGCGGCCGGGCCGACGAGGGCCGGGCCCGCCTCGCCGGAGACGCCGCCGACGAGCCTGGCGGGGCGCTGCGCAGCGGGCTCTCGCCCACTCCGATGCCGGACACGGGCTCGTCGCGCCACTCGGCACCCAGGCGGCGCAAGCGGGCCGCGAACTCCTCGACGCCGCTGCCGCCGCCGCCGCTGACGTCGCAAGAGCCCACGCCCGTGCCCTGCGCCCGCGCCGAGCCCTGCGTTCCCGCCGAACGTGCCGTTGCCGGGCGGCCCAGGTGCCAGACGAGCGGGGCTTCGCGCGCGGCGGCCGCGAGGCCCGCTGCCGACTGCCCAGTCGCGGCCTCAAACCCCGCCGACGCCGCCCCGGCGCGCAGCGTCTCCGAGACAAGGGTGGCCTCCTCCAGCAGGGCTGCGTCCCGCGGCGTGGTCCTGCGGCGGCCGCCACGCGGCGGGGTCGCCCCGGGCGTGTCGGGCGACCCCCCTCGGAGCAGCTCGTCCAGGGACGCGTCGCCCCCGTCCGGCTCGTCGTTGTCGTCGCTCATGGCCGCCGCCAGCCGCGCCGCCTCCGGGTCCCCGCTCCTCATTTTGCTCTCGGCACCCGCATCCGCGGCGATGACGCGCGCGGCGGCCTCGATGCTGTCCTCGACAGCGGCGTCCAGGGCGGCGGCGTCGTCGGCCGTCACGCGCTCGTCATCGAGCAGCTCCAGGCGCCCGACCCTGGAGACCACCGCGCGGCGGTACATCGGGACGCTCGCAATCGGGTTCCCCGCGAGGGTAAGCTCGCTCAGCGATGGGCAGGACGCGAGAGCGGACACGCTCGCGAGCGAAGCGATCGCGTTCCCCTCGAGATCCAGGACCGCAAGGCTGTCGAGATCCAGCAGCGGTAGGGTGTCCCCGATATCATTGAACGAAGCGTACAGCTCTTCCAGCGCGGGCAGCGCCGCGATGCCGTCCAGGTCGCCGAGCCCGCAGCGCGCGACCCAAAGGACCCGGAGCCTGCTGAGGCCCACCCCAAGGTCCCGGATGCCTGCAACCTTGGAGTCTGACAGGCGAAGCTCGGCGAGGCACGGCAAGAGGGCTCCAAGCGCGTCAACGGGCTCGTCTCGGGTGTCGACCAGCAGCTCGGCGTCCGCTACTGTCTCGAGCTCGTCCGCACCGGATAGCCCGAGCATGAGTGCCTGCGCGGCGCGCGGCGGTGGCATCGGCGGCAGTCGCACTGGTGCCGGGCTCAGGCGGCCGCGCCGGGTCCCGGCCGGGTGGCGATACGCTGCCCGCACTGGTCGCGCCGTCTCACCAAGCTCTCTGGCGTCAGGCTATTGGGCTCATCGGAGCCAGGCGCGGTCGCCTGAGCGTCGCCGAGGCGCGCAACCTCGCTTCGGTCCCACTCCCGGGTGGCAAAGGCCCCGCCGCGCGCTGCCGCCATTGCGGACAGGCCAGGCCCCCAGTGACAGCGTGCCTGGCTGGGTGGGTTGCGTGGCGGCCGCAGCGGCGGGTGCGGCCGGTGCGCGCCTGAGTGCTTCGTGGGCTGCGCGCTGCAGCGAGCCGTGCTTCTTCCCGCCACGCCCGTTCCTGCATTTCCATCACGCGCCGGGGCGTGCCGCTCAGAGCTCGCCGCGCTCCTCCTTGATGTCCAGCCAGTGGCTTCCCGTGCGGTACTGGTGCAGCCAGTTGAATCCGGGCTTCTCGAGCGACGTCGCCTCGATGCGGAGGTCGTGCAGGCGCCTGGTGGCGGAGGCGTCGTCGAGGACGTTATCGGTCTGCCAGCGGCGCAGCTTGTCCTTGTCGATGATGGGGCCGAAGGGCATGACGCGGAGGGCGGTGCCGAGGATGTCGGCCATGGCGGGCGTGATGTTGAGCACCCCGGGCTCCACGGCGCGGATCACCTCGAAGACGTACTCCACCAGCTCCCGGTGCGAGTACGTGTCGGGGCCGGCGAGGTCGTACGTCTGCCCGAGCACCTCGTCCGGGTTGCTCGACGTGGCCACGCGGTAGATGGCCTGCGCCACGTCGCGCGCGAAGACGGGCTGCAGGCGCGACACGCCGCCGTCGACCAGGGGGACGCGGCCGAGCGCCTTGTGGAGGCGGGCGTACGTGTTGAGCAGCCGGTCGCGGGGGCCGAACATGTCCGCGGGCCGCATGATGGTCGCGCCCGGGGCCACGGCGCGCACGGCCTCCTCTCCCTCGGCCTTGGTCCGGGCCCAATCGCTCAGGGCGTGCTTGTCGGCGGCCAGGGCGGACACGTGGATGAGGGACGAGGCCCCCTGCTGCACCGCCACCTTGGCCACACGCTCGGCCAGCTCCACGTTGGTGAAGCGGTGCGAGCAGTTGGTCAGCATGGGGACGTAGTGCATGGTCTCCCAGTCCTTCCCCATGAGGTTGATCACCACGTCCGACTGCTCCGTCGCGCGGAGCATCGAGTCCTCGTCAAACGGCGAGAACGGCACCGGCGTCACCATGCCGTAGTCGCCCGTCACCCGGAGGTGGCGCCACTCGAGGTCGTCGCCGCGGAACGGGATGATGCACTGCGTGCCCTCGCTCGCGAGCATGCCCACCACGTCCTTGCCCAGGAAGCCGTAGGCGCCAAACACCGTCGCGCGGATGCCGGTCTTGGCCGAGCGCAAGGACGGCAGCGTCAGGTCCATGCGCGACCTCTGCGAGACGGAACCGGGGGAGCGGGCACGGCGGGGGTGTGGCGACGGCGGCTGCGCGACGTGAGCAGCCCGGATCGACGCCGGGACTGCCAAACCGGCGCACCGCACGGCTTTCGCAGGCTCTTGCGACGCCAGCAGCAGCGGAAACATCAACGGAAGCCGCCAGGCCCGACCCCACGGCGCATGCGTCGACGCGGCGGGCGGTGGAGGCGAGAAGCCGATGGGGCGGCTGGCTGGGCGGAGCCTCGCACAGCCGCACGCGGCCACTGTGCGGCACCGCCGGCGGCTAGCAGAACCGCGGCGCACGGGCTTCCGCGGCCAGGCCGCGCGGACCGGCGCCGGGGCGGAGCTCGGGGGAGCACGGGCCGCAAAAGGGGGGCGAGCTCACGGAGGGCGCCGCTGCGAGCGCCGCCGGCCTCGACCGCCAGGCGGACCTGGCCGCCGTGGCCACGGAAGACGCCCCTCGCGCAACAGCCATTGCCCTGCCCGTTGACTGTCCCGGGGTGGGAAGGGTCGGGGTGTGACGGCCCAGCAGCTGTCCGCCCTGCGCCTCGGGCATCGATCGTCCAAGCGTCGTCGTCGTCGGCACCCACACAAACCCACGGCCCGCTCTGCACCGAGGCACAGATCCCGCGCCCCGCGCCCCTCGACCGGGCCGCCGGACCGCCATGGCGCAGTCCCTTTCGATGCGCGGTCTCACGAATTACATCTCCGAGCTGCGAGCGAGTGAGGACGCCGCGGCAAACGGCGCGGCGGGCCGCCCCGGAAGCATCGCACCGCCCCGGCTGCCTGGTCCCGCCGCCCGGCAGCCCGGGTTCGGCCAGAGAAGGGGCACGCGTTGCCACGCGCTCTTGCGCGGTCGATGGCGGGCACGCCCGGCCCTGTCCGGGCGTAGCCCCGTGCCAGCGACGGCTGCGGGGAGCGTTCCCGCGAACGCACCCCCGCAAAAGATTCGCCGCGCCGCTGCCCGCGCCGCCTCGCCTGAAGCCTACCACGCGCGCCTCCGTGACGCTCGGCCCGCGTCTCCCGCCACCCGCAGCCAAGAACAGGGAGGAGGAGGAGGCCCGGGTGGAGATGGAGCTCGCCAACATCCGCAGCAAGTTCACGGGCGCCCGGCTGGGCGAGTATGACAGGCGCAAGTACGTGTGGAAGATGATGTACACCAGCATGCTGGGCTACGAGGTGGACTTTGGGCTCAACGAGGTCCTGAACCTGATCCAGTTCCCCGGCTTCAAGGACAAGTGCGTCGGGTACACCGCCGCCACCGTGCTCATGACGGCGGCGTCGGAGCCGATGCGGGCCATGCTCCGGGCCATGCGCTCGGACATCGCATCGTCGGACCCGATGCTTCAGTGCCTCGCGCTGACCTCGGCTGCCAACTTTGGCGGCGGCATGATCGCCGAGGACCTGGGCGAGACGGTCCGCGCGGCGTTCTTCGGCCCGGCTGTCCACGGCTCGGTCCGCAAGAAGGCCGCCCTGGTGCTGCTCCGCCTCTTCCGCGTCAAGCCCGACGTCCTCCCCGTCCCCGAGTACGCCACGCGCCTCGCGGACATGCTCGAGGTGCCGGGCTTCGGGGAGCGCCAGGCCGTGCTCACCCTTATCCTCGGCGTCCTTGCGAAGCACGGGTACAAGCCCTTCGCGGCGGTGCAGGCCAAGGCCGCCGGCCTGGTCTCCTCGTCCCGCCACGTCTGCCCGTCGGGCTACGCGTACCACCGCGTGGCCGCGCCCTGGTACCAGGTCCGCCTGCTCCGCGTGCTGAAGCACTTCCCCTACCCCACCGACGAGGTCCTCGCCCACGAGGTCAAGTCGGCGCTCACCTCGGTGATGGACGCCACCACCGTGACCAAGAGCGTCAACCACAACAACGCGGAGCACGCCATCCTCTTCGAGGCCATCAACATCATCATCCGCCACGGCCGCAGCGCCCCCGCGGACCTGCGGGAACGGGCCGTGCAGCAGCTCGCCAAGTACGTCAACATCCGCGAGCCCAACGTGCGGTACCTCGGCCTCGAGGCCATGACCCGCATGGCCGCCCTCCCCGGCACGCGCGAGCACGTGCTCAAGAACCAGAAGGCCGTCCTCATCTCCCTCAAGGAGCGCGACATCTCCCTCCGCCGCCGCGCCCTCGACCTGCTCTTCGCCACCTGCGGCAAGGACAACGCGGAGGAGATCGTGGGGGAGCTGGTGACGCACCTCATGACCGCCGACGAGTCCATCAAGGGCGAGATGGTCCTCAAGATCGCCATCCTCGCGGAGCGCTTCGCCCCCAACCTCCGCTGGTACGTCGACACCGTCCTCAAGCTCATCGCCCACGCCGGGGACCACGTGTCCGACGACATCTGGCATCGGGCGGTGCAGATCGTGACCAACAACGCCCCGCTCCAGAGGTACGCCGCCGCCAAGATGTTCCGCTCCGTCGAGGCCCCCACGGCGCACGAGACGGCCGTCCGCGTCGCGGCGTACATCCTCGGCGAGTTCGGCTTCCTCCTGCAGGAGGTCGCCTCCGGGGAGGCCGCCACGGGTGACGAGGACGACGCCCTGACGGCCGCCGGCGGCAAGCAGTTCGTCGCGCTGCACCAGCACTTCGACCGCGTGTCCCCCGCCACCCGCGTCCTGCTGCTGAGCGCGTACGCCAAGCTGCAGCACCTGTACGAGGAGGAGCTGGACCACGTGCTCACGCCCATCTTCGAGAAGCACACCACGGTGCTGGACGAGGAGATCCAGCAGCGCGCCGTCGAGTACCTCAGCCTCAAGGGGCAGTCCGAGGAGCTCAAGGCCGCGGTGCTCGAGGCTATGCCCGCCTTTGCGGAGCGCGACTCGGTCCTGGAGGCCCGCCTCAAGGGCTCCGGCAAGCCGGCCAAGGACGTCGACGAGTGGGGCAAGGGCGCGGAAGGCGCCGCGGCGGCGACTGGGGGCGCCACGCCGGTGCCGGCGGCCGGCGACGCCGGGTCCATTAGCGGGGGCGAGGAGGAGGACGACGGCGCGGCGGACGCGTTCGGGGCGGACGAGGACGAGGACATCCTCGGCCTCGACAACCGCAGCTCGGAGGAGGGCGCCTCGTCGGGCCCCACCATCACGGGGAACCGCGGAGTGCCGGACTCGTCCAAGCGGGCCGTGCGCGGGGCCCTCTTTGCGTTCCTGGACCGGGCCAAGACCAAGGGCCGCCTCTTCGCCGACGACACGGCGCAGGTCGCCGCCATCGCCGAGATCCGCGGCGGCCTCGGGCGGGTGCGGGTGCACGTCGGGAACAAGTCGGCCGGCCCCCTCACCAGGCTCGCCATCGACTGCCCGGGATCGGACGCTGTTGCCACCAAGGTCGGGGACTGCCCCGACTCGGTCGCCCCCGGCTCGCAGGAGGTCGTGGAGGTGCGCTTCAAGTGCCTCAGGCCCTTCGCCGACCTCCTCCCCCTCACCGTGTCCTTCCTCTCCGGCCCCGCCTCGGCCGCCACCGAGCACACGTACGACCTCAAGGCGCCCATCTTCGCCACGTCATTCCTCGAGGCCGTGGCGCTTGCCCCCGACGCGCTCCGCGCGCGCTGGGAGGCCCTCGCCGCGGAGCCCAAGGCAGGGTCGGTGCAGCTCCCCGTCGCGGCCAGCCCCAAGGCGCTCCTCGAGGCGGTCGGGGCCCAGGTCATCACCACAGCGGCCGACGGAGCGGCGGTCGGCGCCGCGACGTTCAGGACCGAGACAGCCGCGGCTGACGGCCGCAAGCAGTCGGTCGGCTGCATAATCCGTGTCGCGCCGCGCGAGGGCGGCACCCTGGTGCAGGTCCGGACCCAGCACCCGCTCGTGACGCGCGGCGTCATCAACTCCATCAAGGCGGCTCTGGGAAACGGCATCGGCACGGCCTGAGCGCCGACGCTCGGCGCGCGAGATGCGTGAATGCCCGGTCAGCCGGCCTGTCGTGCGCGCTCGCAAGCCATCATCAGTGTGTCCGCGAGCACCGCCCCGCCGTTTCTCGCGCCCGGCAAGCAAGCGCTTGCGCTTGTGTCGCACCCTTTGCGCGATGCGGCTGTTCCGGGGCCGGGGTCACACAGCACGTACCGGGCCGGCGGGTCAGTCATCCTTGGGCGGGGGCGCCTTGAACCGCGCCAGGCGCACGCGCTTCTGCTTCCCCGCGCCGGGCGCGGATGCTGCCGCAGACGCTGCGGCAGGCTGCGTGGCTGCGTCATCGGCCTCACCCGCGAGCGCGGCCGCGGCCTTGGCCGCCTTTGCGGCCCGCCGAGCACGGGCCTGCTCGGCCAGGCGCGCAGCCAGGGCCGCCTCGTTCCGCTCCTCGTCGTCCTCCGCGTCGTCCTCCGCGTCCTCGTCCCTCTCGTCCCCCTCTCCATCCTCCGCGTCGTCAGCGCCGGCGTCCTCGTCCTCGGCGCCGGTTGCGACGTCCTCCTCGTCCTCGTCCTCGTCGCGCCCGCTCTCGTCGCCCTCGTCCTCGGGGTCGTCCTGCTCCTCGCGCTGGCGTTTCTGGGTGCCAGCCGCAGCAGCGCCGAACGGTGACGAGGCCGGCTGGCCGAACGCTGCGCCGCCGAAGCCGGAGCCAAAGGCCGCGTCCGTCGTCGACTGGCCGAACCCAGCGGCACCGCCAAAGGACGCCGCGGCGGGCGTCCCGAAGCTGGAGCCTGTCCCGAATGGTGCCGCTGGCTGGGCCAACGAGGAGCCAAAGGCGGCCGCCGGCTGGGTGGCGGACAAACCGAACGCCGCGGACTGCGGCGTCGTGCCGAACGGCAGCGAGGACCCGAACCCGCCGGTCGACGCCCCGAAGGACGACCCGAAGGCGGAGGCCTCGGGCTCCTCGCCGGCGTCAGCGTCGTCGTTGCCCGCGATCACGCTCCGGGCGCCGACTGAGCCGGGCTCATCACCGGCCTCCGCGTCGTCCCCGTCCCCGGCGTGCCCATGCTCCTCTTCGTCGTCCTCGCCGCTCCCGTCCTGCCCGCCGTCGTCGTGGCCGCTGCCGTCGTCGTCCTCGCCGGCGCGCGTTGCGTCGCCCTCGTCGTCGCCCTCGTCGCCCTCGTCGTCGCCCTCGTCGTCCTCACCGCCCTCGCCCTCGTCGTCCTCCTCCGCGCCCTCCTCGTCGTGGTCCTCCTCGCCCTCCCCGTCGCCCTCCTTGTAGTCCTCGTCGTCGTCGTCGTCGTCACTCTCGTCGTCGCTCGCTCGGCGGCTCGCGGACCTAGACGCCTGCCGCTCCGCGAACGCGAAGAAGTCGCCGCCGTCGCTCTCCTCCGCCTCCGTCTGGCCCACAAACGCCGAGCCGAACGCCTCCGACGCCGCGGTGGCGTTCCGCGCCTCGGCGCCCTCCGCGAAGGAGCTCGGTCCGCTCGCCTCGCGAAGCCGAGCCAGGACCGACGCGTCGGGGCCAGAGGACGGCGCGGCCGCCTCGGGCGACGGACCCGGCACCGGGAAGGAAGAGGATCCGTCCCCAAAGGTCGGGGGCGCGCGGCCGGGCGACGCAAACGCCACCACGCCCTCAAACGGGTTGCTCACCGGGCCCTGGGCGCCAAGGAGGCTGTGCGCGGCACCCGCCGTCGCCGGCTCCGTCGCCGCGTCGTCCCCTTCCCCCTCGGCCTCGGTGTCGCGGCGGGCCCGCTTGGCACCGTCGTCATCCGCGTCGGCAGCCAGAGTGGCTGCCGCGTCCTCGTCGTCCGCGTCCGGCAGGCGGCGCTTGGCGCGCCTCCCGGCTGCGGCGGCGCTTGCGGCGGTGACGGGCGCTGGGGCGGCGGCAGCCTTGGCCTCCGCGGCCGCTGCTCTGGCCTCGGCCTGCGAGGCCCGGGTCTCCGCCGCCGCGAGCGACACGCGGAGCGCCTCGGCGGCGGTATCGGCTGCCTTGGCCCGGCGCATGGCGTCGCGGGCGCGCAGGCTCGACTCCAGGGACTTCTCCTTGAGCTCGGACATCTGCCGCTCGGCCTCCGCGTCCGCCACGGGGCCGCCGGCCGCGGGGGCGGCGGCGGCCTTGGCCTTTGCGCTCTCGAGCTCGGCGGTGAGGGTCTCGCACTTGTTCTTGAACTTGAGCGCGACGGTGCGCAGCTTCACCGCGCGCTCCTCCGCCTGCTTGTGCGACGCCTCGATGCCCGCGGCGCGCTCCTTCTCCGCCTTGAGCTGGGCGGCGGCGGCCTCGGCCGCGGCGGCGAGCTCCGCCTTCGCGGCGTCCCGCTCCTGGACCGCGGCGTCAAAGGCCGACTTGTCCACCGACTCTGCCCCGCGGCGGTCCACCAGGCGGTCGAGGCGCTGCTTGTAGGTCTCCACCTTTTGCTCGCTCGACGCCGTGCGCTCCCGCTCGCCGGCGAGCTCGGACAGCGCCGTCGCCAGCTGCTTCCGCAGCGGCTCCACCGAGTCCTGCGCGGCGGCCACCTCAGCCTCCAGCTCCCTCTCCCGCGCGGCCTTCTTGTCCAGGTCCGTCCGGAGGTGCTCGCGGCTCTCACGCAGCATCTCCAGCTCCTTGCACTTGCTCCGCAGCTCCGACACCAGGGACTCGCCCTCGGCGGCCGACGACGAGCCGGCCGCGGCGCCGCCCGAGCGAGCTGCCGCCGCCGCCGCCTCGGCGACCGCGGACCGGCGCTGCTGCTCGGCCTGCGTAGCGCGCCCCTTGGCGCTCGAGAGCTCGAGCTGCGACAGCTTGTGGGCCTCGCGGTACCGCTCCGCCTCGCTGCGCCAGTGCCGCTCCACGGCGCGGGACTCGGCCAGCGCGCGCTCGTACTTGACCAGGGCCCCGCCGTCCCCGCCCGCGGCCGCCGCCGCGTCGTCCGCCGCCGCGCTGGCGTCGTCGGCCGCGCCCGCGCGCTGCCTGAGCGCCGCCGCCGCCTCGACGGCCTCGGTCAGGCTCTCCACCTGCGACTCGAGCCGGGCGCAGTGCGCCCTCGTGGCCTCGAGGTCCCGCTCCCGCGCCTCCGCGTCGGCCCGGGCGGACCGCGCCGCCGCCTCCGCGGCCCGCAGCTTGTCCTTCACCGTGCGCTCCGCCGCCTCGCCGCGCCTCGACGCCGTGGCCGCCGCCTTCTTGGCCTCCTCCGCGGCCCGCACGGCCTCGTGGAGGCGGCTGACGTCCCCGGCGTGGAGCTGCACGAGGGAGTCGTACGAGGCCTGCACGCCCGCGCGCGCCGCCTCCCTGGCCTGGATGTCGTCCCGCAGCGCCTGCTCCCGCTCCTCCACCCCCTCCGCCACGGCGCGGGCCTCGGCCAGCTCCTGCCGCACGTCCCGCAGCTCCTGCCGGGCGGCCTTCTCCGCCTCCCGCGTGGCGGCCACCACCTCGTCGGCGTCCTCCCGCACCTGACGCATCTCGTCCCGGAGGCTGTCCATCTCCTTGGCCCGCGCGGCGCGCTCCTCCTCCGCGGCCTCCCCCGCCTCGGCGCGCTCCTCCTCCAGCGCCTCGAGCCGCTGCCGCAGGGCCTCCGCGGTGTCGTTGGCGGCGGCCTCGAGGGCCTTGTGCTCCTCCGCCGACCGCGCCTGCTCGTCCGCGATCTGCCGGGCGGCGTCCAGGTCCGCCTGCAGCGAGGCCACGCGGAGCGCGAGGGTCGCGTCCGCCGAGTCGTGGTCCGCCCCGGCGGCGTGCGAGCCCTGCGCTGCGGACGACGACGAGCCGCCGAGCGCCCCGGCGGCGTCGCCCGCCGACGCAGCACCGCCGAGGGCGGCGCCCTGCGCGGCCCGCTCCCGCGCCGACGCGCTCGATGCCGCGTCGGCGGCGGACAGCCGCGCGAGCAGGGACGCCGCCTCGGCGCGCGCCTGCGCCAGGTCGGAGGCCAGTGCCTCGGCCTTGCGGGTGGCCCCGCGCGCCTCGGCCTGGGCCGCCGACGCGGAGCGCTCCGCGCCGGCGCGCTCCGTCTCCCGGGCCTTGCGCTCCTCCAGCCACTCGCGGCGCAGCCTGTCGCGCTCCGAGGTGACGGTGGCGATGCGCGCCTCCTGCTCGCACTCCATCGTCGCCTCGAGGCGGCGGACCGTGTCCGCCACCTTCCCGAGCCTGTCGCGGTCCGCCTCGGCGCGGCGGAGCGCCTCGCGGAGGGCGGCCTCGGCCCGGGCCCAGGACTGCTGCTCCGCCTCGAGGGAGGCGATGCGGACGCGAGACTCCAGCGCCGCGGTGCGGGCCTGGGCGAGGGCGGTGTCCTTCTCCGCGGAGATGCGCTGCTGCTCGACCATGAGCTCCCGGGCTCGGGCCGCGCCGTCGCGCTCCACGTCGCACGACCGCCGGAGGCTGTCCTCCCGCTTGGTGGCGGCGTCCAGGCGCTGCTCTGCGTGCGCCCGCTCCGCCTCGGCGCGCGCCAGGCGCACCTTGAGGGCACGGAGCTCCTCCATGGCCCGCCCGGCCTGGTCCTCGGCGTCGCGCAGCCGTGCGGCTCCGGCGGTTCGCTCCTTCTCCAGCGCGGCGCGGGCGGCGTCGGCCTCCCGCATCGCCGAGTCGGCCGCGTCGGCCGCCGCGTCGTCGAGCTCCTGCGCCACGCGGTCCTGGGGCCCCTGGGAGGAGGAGGACGACGACGCGGAGGAGGAGGACGAGATGAGGCCGTGAGCGCCGCCCCTGGCCGCCGCGGCGCCG
>Ga0136560_1001488_pt1 | contig 12087 bp, 3 predicted proteins | sample AntRauMeHopE1497_FD_104925 | JGI IMG/M metagenome (GOLD analysis project Ga0136560, IMG submission 104925) | Saline lake microbial communities from Rauer Islands, Antarctica - Metagenome Hop E1 #497 | ecosystem: Environmental > Aquatic > Non-marine Saline and Alkaline > Saline | place...
CCGTGGGACGACGGTGTACCTCCCGGACCGACGGCTCGACATGCTGCCCCCCGCCCTGTGCGAGGTGGCGTGCTCCCTCCGCGCCCGCGCCCCCCGCTTTGCCATGTCCACGCTGTGGGCACTGGACGTCGCCGGGTGGAGCTGGGGCGACGCCGGAGCGGCGCCCCCAGGCCTGTCGTCACGTGCCCGCCGGGCCGTGGAGGCGTGCCTCGCCGGCCGCCTCCCGGCCTCGGCCGACGGCACGGCGCTCGCCCCTGCGGCTGCGGCGGGTGTCTGGGAGGCGATGCGATCCTGCCCCGGCGCCGGCCCTCGCTTCCGCCTCCCCCCCGGCCACGTCTGGATCGGTCCCAGCGTTGTCCGGTCCTCTCACGCGCTGACGTACTCGCAGGCGATGCGGCTCGCGGCGGGGCGGGGCGCCGGAGGGCCCGGGGGGCGCGACGACAGAGCCGCCCCGCGCCGCCCCGACGGCTCCTCCTGGCTCGCCTCGGCCCCGGCTGAAGGGGCGGCGGCGGCGTCGGCGACGGCGCCGCGCGGTGCGGCGGACGGCCAGGGCCTGTGCGGCGGCCTGGTCTACGCGGACCCTGGGCCCGGCGGGGAGTGCGGGTGGGCTGTGCACCCGAGCGAGGAGGCGTCGCTCCGAGGGCCACTGGTGCTCATGGTGGCGGTGGCGCGGTGGCTGCGGCGGGAGCGAGGGCAGGGCGGCGCCGTCGACTTTGAGAGCACCGAGCTGCGGTTTCGCATGGCTGGCAAGCTCAAGCGGTCCACGTCCCTTACCGAGGAGGACGAGGAGGACGAGGAGGACGGGGAGGGGGGGCCGGACGGCACCTCGGACGACGACGACGACGATGATGATGACGACGACGATGACGGGGCGAGGAGCGGGCAGGGCGGGAGCGTGTGGACTGACGGCCAGGCCACCGGCACCACCGGCACCGCCGACGTCGCCGCGTCAATCAGGACGGGACCCAACGGCTCCCGTGGCAGGCACACGTCGGTGGCGGGCCGTGAGCGGCGGGGCGGCGGCCGCCGCGCCGCCATCGACGGCCTTGGTCCCGTGGTGGAGGCTCTGGCTCGAATCTCGTCAGGCCGCACCGTGGGCGACGACGAGGCCAAGGAGGCTGCCGCGGCCGTGCCGGCACGCCCCCCCCGCCGTCCCGCCCCTCGGTCCTCCGGGTCGACGCCCCTGGCTCTGCCTGCAGAGCTGACCACGGGCGCGGGCCCGCTCGGCGGGTCGAGCAGCGGGGAGTCTGCCGACGACGCCGCCGCGGCCGGGCCGCTCCCTTCCCCCGGCGCTTCGGGCGCCCCTCCCTCGGAGGCCTCGCTGTCTCTGGAGGACGGGGACGACGGCGCGCACGAGATGCACGTCGCCATCGCGGAGCTCATGGTGCTGGCCAACTGCACCGCCGCGATGCGCACGGTCGCGGCCCACCCCGCCGGGGCCATGCTTCGGCGGCACCGCCCGGCGAGGGGCGACCGCTTCGCGGAGCTGCTGGAGGCGGCGGAGGGGGCCGGGGTGGACGTCGACGCGTCGAGCAACGCGGCGCTGGGGAGGTCGCTCGCGTCGCTCAAGGCGGGCGGGGGCAGCGGGGCGGGGCTCGACGACACGACGCGGCGCTGGCTCTCGTCGCTGGCCACGAGGGCGATGGAGGAGGCGGAGTACGTGTCGTCGGGGGACGCAGACGCCGAGGCGAGAGCCGAGGCGGAGGGGGAGGGCGGCGACGGCGGCGCGGCGGGCGGCATCCGCGCGGGCTCGGCGCTGTCGAGCGCGCGTGCCATCGCCGACGCCGCCTCCGCCATCTTCCGGCAGGGATCGGGGCCGGCAGGCGCGGCGCCCGCCGACCCCGAGGGGGCCGGCGGGCTCTACCGGCCCGACCTGTCGACTCCCTTCGCGCACTACGGTCTCGGGCTCCGCTTCTACACCCACTTCACCTCCCCCATCCGCCGCTACGCCGACGTCGTCGTGCACCGGCTCCTGCGCGACGCCGTCACGGCGCGCGCGGCGCCGGGGCACGTCGACGGCGGAACGGCGCCGGCCGCCGACGTTGACGCGTCGTCGTCCGACGACGACACGGCCGACCTCGACCGGGCTCTGCTCGGGCAGAGCCCGGCGCCGGGCCGCGGTCGCTCGGGCTCGTCCGGGTCGGATTCGAGCTCCAGCGGCGGGCTGGACGGTCTCTTCGGCACGGGAGGTCCCGCCGCCGCCGCCGCCGCCGCCGCTGCTGCCATGCCGAGCGCGGTCTCCGGGGCCGAGGGCGCCGCGCCCCTCCCCTCTGCGGTTCGCGCCGCCGCCGCGCGCGCCAATAACCGTACCCGGGCCGCCAAGAGGGTGTCCCGCGCCTGCGGTGAGCTGTTCCTCAGCCTCTGGCTCCGCGCCCGATGCGCCGTCGTCGACGCCGTCGTCACTGACGTCAGGGTCGTGCCGCCGCCCGGGACCACCCTGCCGGCGAGCGGCGTCGTGTCTCTTGACGCGGCGTCGCTCGGCGCCTGGACGGTGTCGGTAGGCCTGTGGTGCCCGCGGTTCGACATCTCCTCGCGGTTTCACCTCCTCGCCGGCCGTGACGGCCGAGTGGCGATGTTCCCGGGACCGAGGAGCGCCGAGGCGGAGGCGGCCGACCGCTCCGACACCGACCCCGTGGCGCCCAGGCGCTACAGGGTGCCGTCCGGCGCAGGTCCGGCCGAGGCTGAGGCCAGCGCCGCCGCCTCGGCCCGCCTCGCGCTCCTCCGCCGCACCGGGTCCATCCCCCGGCCCAGCCCTGGTTCGGGCCTCGAGATTGAGCTCGGCGAGGCGGCGCCTTCGGCCGTCCGGGGCCGGGGCCGCGACTCCGGCCGCGTGCGACGCGTCACCGTCCGGCCCGCGGCGGCCGATGACGTCATCGCCGACGGCGCCGGCTCCGGCGAGTGGACGCTCTGCCCCGCGCAGCGTGTCAGCGCCCTGGCCTGGTGCGACTTCAGCCGAGTCATGGCCAGGGCCCCAGCCGTGTCGATCACCCCGCTCCGGGGGCCCGCCGCGGAGTGGCTCCGGAGCCTTCCCGACACGGCCGACCCGCGGCGGGAGCGACCCCCGGCAGAGCTGATGGGGGCGACGAGGCCCGGGCCGGGGGAGGAGGAGGAGGAGGAGGCGGGGGCGCGCGGACGCGCGGCCGGCGTCGCCGCAGTGCCGGAAGCAGCGGCTGGGCCGCGGTCCGCGGCTGCCTGGCGGGACCGACAGGCCGCTGCAGGGGCGGGGGAGGCCTCCACGTCGCTAGTCCGGCCCGTGGCGCCGCTCCGTCTGTCGTGGGCAGCCGACGTCCCGTCGTCCGTGAGGGCACCGCCTCATCCCCCGCCGGCCGCGGCGGCGTCGGGCACAGCCTCCTCCGCCCGGCCAGGGCGGCCGCCGCCTCGCGTCAGCGCTGCCGTCGGTCGGTTCCTCCTCGGCGGCTTCGCGGCCACCCCTCACGAGCGGAGCGCCCGTCCCTGGGCGGTCGGCGTCCGACGGCCCGACGCCGGTGACGGTGTCCCCAGGGCGGCCGCCGACCCGAGGCTCGCCACCACGTCCAAGACGTCGGCCTCTGCGATGCTCGAGGACACCAAGGCCGCGGCCTCGGCCAAGCGCGCCGTGGAGGCCCGCATGCGAAGGCTGCAGGCATCCAAGCAAGACTCCCGGGTCAAGCGCAAGGCGAAGCAAAAGTGAGCGACGCCGGCCCCGCCGGCCCCGGTGCGCGTGGTCCACTCCGTGCCCATGCGTGCGGCGCTGCGGAGCCCCGCCTGGCGGCGCTCTCGTGGGGCAAGCGCTGCCCCGCGAGTCAGCAACCCCGCTGCCGGCGAGCGAGACTGCCCTTGCCCACACACAAACCACCCACACGGACGGACTCAGCATACCGCGGCGAGCCGGCCCCACGGGCCCGTGAGCCTCGCGGGCACACCGGCCGAGGGCACCAAGAACGAACGAAAAACCCGTGACGGGCTCTGCCCACGGCAGCCGGCCGCTCACCTCGAAGCAGCGGCGGCCTCGCGCTGCCGTCTGCTGAGAACCCATGCCTCGGAAGCCCAAAGGCAAAGCGCGACCGGGGGCGGGCCGGGCCAAGGCCGCGACCGGATTCTCGGCTGGACTCTCGGAAAGCAACCTGCGAGCCCTCGAAGGGTTCGCGGAGGACCTGTCGGCCGAGGCTGGCGTCGACGTGATGAGCAAGGTCATGGCCCTCCTGGCCGTAGACGGAGGGGCGGCGGCATCGGCCGCCGCCCTCGCCGACAAGGGCTCCGCGGGCCGCACGAGGGCTGCCAGCCAGACTGACGGCACGCTGCCGGCCCGCGCCGGGGTGCGAAGGCCAAGGGTGCCGTCGGCGAGCGACACGCAGCAGCCGGGCCGGCACTCGCCCCTCGGGGATCCCGCGAGCCCCGAGGCCCGCGCAGCCGCCTCTCTGGACAGCGTCCAGGACATGGCCCGCGCCGCGACGGCGCTCGTGCTCAGCAAGCAGATGGGTGCGTGGTGGAGGCCCGCGGAGGAGTCCTTCGCGACCCCGGGGGGCCGCTGGCTCGGCCCCGGGACGCTGAGCGGCCGAGCGGTGCTGGACGTGCCCGACGCCGGCCGTTTCGGCTTCGAGGAGGACGAGGGGTCGGACCCCGTGGGGCGCCTGGCGCACCGGCCGGTGGCGGCCGGGCTCGCGGGCGGGCGGAAGCGCACGCTAGACCAGGCGGAGGCGGGGGCGGGTGGTGCCTGCGCGGACGAGCTGGCGTGCCTGTGCGGCAGCTGGGCTCTGCTGGCGACGGCGGAGGAGGTGGCGCTGAAGCGGCGCAGGGCGCGGCGGCGGGGCCGAGCCGAGCAGGCCGGGCCCGCGGCGGGCGAGGTGGCGGCGGGCGGCGCGGGGGCCGAGCCGTCTGAACCGGGCGGGGAGGCGTCCGCGCCAGACCTGGCGCCATGGGACGGTGTCCGGTCGCGGTGGTGGCTGCGGCGGCGTCTGTTCCGCGCGACGGCGCTGGCTGTGGGGATGGATGGTCTGCCATCGCTGTCGCCCGACGGCGCCGAGGCGGCAGTGGGGAGCGCACTGGTCGGGGGCGAGGAGGAGGGGGACGACGTGGCGCTGGACCGCGTGGGGGCAGAGCTGCTCCGGCTGGCTGGGGTGCACGAGGAGGCGGAGGCGGCCGAGGCGGAGGCGGGGGCGGAGGCGGAGTCCGCGGCGGGCGACGACGACGATGAGAAGGAGGAGGAGGAGGGGGACGGGGCCGGCGGGGCGCGGCGGCGCGGCGACCCCATGGCAATAGCCGCGGCCGCGCAGCTGCGGCGCTGGTGCGAGGCGGCCGTGCTCGGCGAGGAGGGGGCGTGCGAAGAGGCCGGCGGGTCGCCTGACCGCCGTCTGCCTCCGTCCGTCGGGGCAGAGCTCCGCCTCATGGCTCTGCTGAGGGAGCGCCTCGCCCGTGACCCCGGCTCTGCCGACGGCGACGCGTCTTCGTTCTTCTTCACCGACACGGCGGCGTGGCTGCGGGGCCCGGTGGCGCTGCGAGTGCGACGGCACCTGCTCGGCCCGCTCGACGAGGCGGCGCGGCTTCTGCTCGACCAGGCGTGGCCGCTGCGCGGGGGGCCGGGGGATCGGCCGGACGGTGTTCGCGGCCTTTTCGCCTCCAACGAGGAGTGGGGGGCCGACGGCGCGCGCCCCCCGCTCGGGCCAGCGGCGGCCGACGTCACCGCGGCCGTCGTGCCCGGCGGGGCGTCCGGCGAGGACGGCGCGCGGCACGCTGCCTGCCAGGCCATCGCCGCCCTGACGCGGTTTCGCGTCCTGATGGCGTCGACGGTGCGAGCGAGGGAGGAGGGCGATGCCGCCGGCATGACCGCGGCCGCCGCGGCTGCCGGGGCTGCCGGGCCGAGCGACGACGACGCGGACCCCCGGCCGCACCGCGACGCCCACACCTCCCTGTCCCTCTCAGCGCTGTCGGTGGCGGCCGGGCGGGAGCTGGTAGGCGCTCCCATCACCGCCATCGCGCGGTGCGCCGTCCTCGGGCCCGGCGCCCCCGCCCCGACCTTTGGCGACCCGGCCGTCCCCGCCCTCCTCCTCCTCGAGCTCATGCTCTCGTCCCTGGGGTCCAGGCAGAAGGAGGGCGACGCCAGGGAGCGCCGCCTCGTCGCCGACCCCGCTGACGTGGCGATGGCAGTCGCCGCAGGCACCGCCGTCGCCGGCGTCACACCGCTCCCTGACAAGCGAGCCGACCGCGGCGCCGGGGCCGGCGACGATGCCTCCCTCGCGCAGGAGGCGGCCTCGGACCTCCTCCGACGCGTCCAGGTCAGCCCGCGGCCCGACGGCCCGCCCGCCCCCCTCATGCGACGCAGCCGCGGCGCGTACCGCCTCGTCGGCGCGGCGCCGCCCGCCGTCACCGGCTGGGTTCGGGACAGCGAGGCACGGACCACGGGCGAGACCGGCGCCGCCGCCCTGGCTCTGCAGGCGGAGTCGCTGCGTCTGCTGGTCAACCTTACCGGGGACGGACAGAAGCCGCGGCCGGGGCGCCGGGCCTCCAAGGGCCGCGCGGCCGCCGCACCCGCCGACTCCACCGCGGGCACCGCCGCGGCGCTGGGCACCGGGCTGGTCCCCGTCCTCCTCGCGCTGCTCGCCTCCCCCCGGCTCGAAGTGGTAGAGCGGGCCGCGTGGTGCCTGGGCAACCTCGCCGGGGCGGGCGTGGAGGCCCGCGACGCCGTGCTCTCGGCCCGCGTAGGAGGCGTCCTATGCTGCCTGGTCGAGATGGTATGCTCCTCGGTCGCCGCGTGGCTCGAGCGCTTCGACTCCCTGCACCGCCTGATCGCACAGGAGGCGGACGGGGAGGGCAGCGAGGACGAGGCGGACGAGGAGGGCGGCAGGGCCCGGCCGGGCGGGGAGGCGGCGGCGCCCCGCGACGGCGAGGCCTCTCGCCACGACGACCGCATACGGTCCGCCATCGCGGCGCTCGCGGCGGCATCCCCCGACGCCGACGCCGACGCCGACGCCGACGCTCCCGACGCCGCCCCGTCCCCGCCCCCGCCCTCCGACGTCTCCCCCGCCATCGTGGACCGCGCCCCGGGCCTCCTCCGCGTCCTGGCGTGGACCCTCGCCCGCCTCTGCGACGGCCACCCCCGCCCCAAGCTCTCCCCGTCCTCCACCATCCCCGCCGTCGCCCGCCTCCTCCGCCTCCACGACGCCGAGCGGGCCCCCTTCCGCCCCGCCGCCACCCACGCCACCTGGGCTCTGTCCTTCCTGTGCGACGGCAGCGTCCCCGACATCCGCCTCGTCCTCCGCACCGGCCTCCTCCCCGTCCTCGTCCGCATCCTCGACCCCGACCCGGGCGCCTGGCGCATCTGCAAGCCCGCCCTCCGCGCCCTCGGCAACGTCGTCTGCGCGGAGGACGATCGGGACTTCACCGACGAGGTGGTCACCAGCGGCGCCGTCCCCCGCCTCACCGCCCTCGTCGGGCACCCCAACCGCGAGATCGAGAAGGAGGCCTGCTGGACGCTGAGCAACGTCGCGGCCGGCACCGAGAGCCAGATCCAGGAGGTCCTCGACTCGGCCCGCCTCCCGGACATCGTGCGCGTGGCAATGGACCCGGGGACGGACCCGGGCGTGCGCACGGAGGCTAGCTGGGTCGTGCTCAACGCCACCTCGTGCGGCGCCGACGCCCAGGTCGCGCCGCTGGTCCACGCCGGCTGCGTCCGCGTGCTGTGCTGGCTCCTGGGCGACTCGTCCATGGGCTCCATGGCCTCGGACGGGCTGGACAAGGTGCTCCGGGTCTGTGAGCACCTGATGGAGGCGAGCGATCGGTTCCGCGAGGACGAGGCAGCGAAGCGAGGCGGCGAGGAGGGCGACCACGACGGCGGCGGAGCCCTCGCCGAGGCACCCTCCTCGTCCTCCGGCGTGGCCTGGACCGGCGCCGCCGCGGCCTCCCACCTCCGCGCCGCGCTCGCCGGCGTGGGCGTTGCACGGTCCGCACTCGACCCCCTGCGGCCCGACATGCTCCCCGGCGTCTCCTCCGTCATCGCCGCGGCCGTGCGCTCCCCGTCGGCCTTTGACGGCGGGGCGGCGGACAGCCACGGCGTGGGCGCAGCGCTCTTCCGGGCTGCCAGGGAGGCCGCGGCGGAGGCGCAGAGGGCAGGCGGCGCATCGGGCCGGGGCGCCCCCACCGGCCCCGGCGGGCCCGACGACATGCCCCCCGCCCAGCGACGATTCTTCACCATGGCATCCGCCGTCGCGGCGGCCGAGGCGCGCACCCTGGTGGAGCGGTGCCAGGCTGACTTCGCCTCCGCCCTGGGTCTCGACACGGCGACAATCGAGGACGACGGCGCCGCGGCTGGGGCCGCCGTGGCGGCGGGCGGCACCTCCGCCGCCCCCGGCCGCGTTAAGGGCCGTCGCACCGCGGGCCGGACCGCTCCGCCGCCCTCGACCGACGCCGCGGCGCTCCTGGGCGCAGACGGCGCCGCCGACTCGGGCGCGCGACCCGAGGTGGCCATGAAGAAGGCAGAGCGGCTGTGGTGCGACCACTTCGTGGGCTGCAGCATGTGCCGCCGATCCCACGCCCGGACCAGCCCTCGCGTGTTCTTCTGCGAGGAGTGCCGGTGCATGGTCTGCAAGGACTGCCGGTGCTGGCGGTTTCACCTCGCGGCGCAGCAGGACCTGATCCGGTCGCTGGAGGCGGCGGGGGAGCTCGACGGGGAGGGGGCGGCGGGGGGAGGGGGCGACTCGAAGCGCAGCAAGGCGGCGAAGCGGCGGGAGCGGGCGAGGCGGCGGCGGGAGGCGGAGGAGGACAAGAAGAGGGGTAGACAGCGGGAGGCGGAGGAGGAGAGACGGGCGAGAGACGCGGTGAGGAGGGGGGAGGAGGCCGCCGAGGCGGCGAGGGAGGCGGCCGAGGTGAAGGAGGAGGCAGCCAAGGCGGCAAGGGAAGCCAGGGAGGAGGCAGCCAAGGCGGCGAGGGAGGCGAAGGAGGAGGCCGCGGCAGAGCAGCGCAGAGCCAGCGCGGCGGCTGCCGAGGCCAAGCGGCGCGCCGAGGAGCAGAGGCGATCGCACCGCCCGCCAGCCCAGGCGCCCTCCCCGCGCCGCGCCGCCGCCGCCGCGCCGCCTGCCCGGGTCCCCGCCGTGCGCCTTCCCGGCCCGTCGTCCCGCGCGCAGCACGGCCGCTCCGTCTCCGACGCCGGCCGCACGCCCGCCTGGGGACGCGCCGCGGTCAGGCCGGCGGCGACGGCTCGCCCGCCCAGCCCGGCCGGCGCCCCAGCCCCCCTCCCCGACGTCGACATCGGCGCCGGCTCCTTCGACGTCGGAAGCCTCCTCGGCGACGGCGGCAGCACCCCACCCGTGTCGCTCCCCCTCACCGGTCTCGTCGCCGGCGCCGGCATCGTCCTCGGCGGCCTCGGCTCCGGATCAGGCGGCGCCTCGGCCGACGACGGATTCGGACTCACCGCCCCAGCCGTCGCCTCCCACCACGGAGCGCCAATGACCCTCGGCCTCGGCGGCGCCAGCCCATGGGACGTCACACCCGCCCCCGCCCCCGTGCCGTCGGGACCCGGCCGGGACTCCTTCGCCGCCGCCACGGCCGTCCCCGCCGCCGGCAGCGCCGGCAGAGCCTCCCTCTTCGGCGCGGCTGGCCGCTCCCTCTCCCTCCCGGCCTCCGCGCACTCCGCCGCCTCCGCCTACGGGGGTCACGGCGGCCGCCGCCTGTCCCCCGCGGGGCTTGGCCTGACGGCCCACGACGCGGCCGCCGCCCCAGCCGCCGTCTTCGTCCTCGGCAGCGCCGGCCCCCACGACGCCTCGGGGCTGGCCGACGACGACGATGACGACGCCGACGCCGCGCTCGGCCTCGTCCCCGGCCACGACGGCGGCCTGTCGATGTCACCCCTAGCCGCCCCGCGGGAGCGGGCAGTCCGGCCCGCCGCCGCCGCCGTCTCGTCGCCCATCGCCCTACCGGCCTTCGCGACGGCGGCAACCGACGCAGCCTACGGCAGAGGTGAGCGGCCCATGCGCACAGCGGAGCAGACCGCGTCCCAAGTTGCCCTGAGCCTCCTGGACTGACCGACGGGCGAGGCCGCGGCGGGCGCTGGCGTGTTTCGGCGCTTGCTCAGGGTCGCCCGAGGGACGGAATCTGAAGTGTTGACGCACAAGCCATGATGCACACACGCACCGCTTATGACGGGTAGCACGCATGATCCCGTGGGTGCAGCGGGGGGGGCGCTCTGGCCCGGGCTGCCTCTGCGGCGGACGCCGTCGGGCCGGGACCACTTCCAGGCGCGCGGCGTGTCGGGAGAACATGCGGGGCGTGGACCACTCGAAGATGCACCTGTGGTCCAGCCCGCAAAGCGGCGTGACGGTCGAGGCGTTTGAGGAGGCACAGATTGGAGACGAGACCGCGAGCCGGTGGCTCAAGCTGCGCCGGGTCAAGTACACGACGTGCGCCATCGCGGGAGAGCACGGGAAGTCGCTCGTGTGGGACTGCATCAAGTCCACGGACGGCGTCGGAGTCCTCGCCTACCACCGCGACAAGCGCGCTTTCGTTTGCGTCCGCCAGTTCCGGCCCCCCGTGTTCCGCTCGGCGCGCGAGCGCGCCCACCTTGGGGTTCAGGTCGATGGTCCGACGGACGGCGAGCCGGGGATGACGCTGGAGCTGGTGGCGGGGCTGCATCTCGACAAGGTTAGCAAGCCGGAGTGCGCTAGCGCCGAGCTGTACGAGGAAGCCGGCTTCAAGGTGGACCCGTCCCGCATGGAGCGGATCGCAACGCACGCCAGCGGCCTGGGCACGACGGGGACGTGCCTCGCGGTCTACTATTGCGAGCTCGGCGACGAGGACGCCGCCCCCGGCGCCGGGGGCGGCCTGGTGGCGGAGGGCGAGCGCACCGAGCCCGTCCTGGTGCCGCTGGAGGACGTTCCGCTGGTTTTGGCATCGTCGAGGTCGATGCACATCCCGGGCGGGCTGATGTGGGCGCTGCAGTTCGGCCTGGAACGCGTGACCAGGGAGGAGCGCAGGCGCGCCGAGGTGGTGTCGCGCATGCGGTGGGCCGCCGGCGGTGCGGTTGCGGGCGCGGCCGCGGTCTGGTGGGCGCTCCGCGGACCCGCGCTGTGGTGAGCGGCGAGGCGCGGCGGCCGGCCTCGATCGCCAGGAGCCACCGCCCTGACGGCGGACGGGCGCCAGGCGCGTCAGCTGGGGGGGCGCATCCGGCCCGCCTCGGTGTGGCTGCGGGAGGGACGGCACCCCAGCCAACGCCCCCGGCCCGCAGCCGATGATGTGTGTCCGCTCGGCCGCGCTGTTGGCACCAGGGACCCATGCCGAGAATGTTGCGGGCAGTGCGCACCTGGGAGCATTCACATTCGAGGCCTGTGCCTGGCAGTGCGGCGAAAATGTCGTCACCGTGGGCTGGAACAGCAACATCAAGATGCCGCGTCGCGTGCTTGCAACACGGCACTCCGAGACGCTCGCCAGCGCAGCCGCCCCCCGTTTCGGCCGCAACCGCCCCAGGTCGTCACGCTTACCACCTCGTCCGCCGTGCCCCGCACTGTCCGGACAGCGGCGCCGCAGTCGGCTTCCTGTCCTCCCATCAGCTGACTGCAGAATGGGCGCCAGGGCGTCGAGGCCTTCGGCAGACGTGCGCAAAGAGCAGATGAATGAGATGTATGAGCGCTATGCGGAAGAGTTCCGGGCTTCCAAAGGCGAGCGGTGGCCGGAAGTTCAGGTTGAAAAGGTGCTCCGCCCCGACGAGACGCTCCCCTTTCCGGAGCGCCTCATCGACCCCAGGACACTGTTCGTGGACTGCCGTACATCCTTTGAGGTGGGCGTGAGCCGGATCCCGGGGGCCGTCACCGAGCGCGAGTTCACCGAGCAGCTGAAGAAAGACGAGTACCGCGTCGACGAGCTGGAGGGCATCCCGGTCGTGCTTTACTGCACCATCGGCTACCGATCGGGCCGCCTCGCAGCAAACCTCGCCGGGGACTACCCTTCTCTCCAGGTCGCCAACCTTGCTGGCTCGCTCCTGAGCTGGTCACACCACGGAGGGTGAGCCCGGCACCAGGCGAACGCGGCTGCCCGTACGTGTTTGCACGCTGCACCCCTAAGCCATGCGCGCTCGGCCGCCCAAACGCGAGCCCGCCCAGCCCTGCGACCGCCCCCCCCCCCCCC
>Ga0136560_1001489_pt1 | contig 12077 bp, 5 predicted proteins | sample AntRauMeHopE1497_FD_104925 | JGI IMG/M metagenome (GOLD analysis project Ga0136560, IMG submission 104925) | Saline lake microbial communities from Rauer Islands, Antarctica - Metagenome Hop E1 #497 | ecosystem: Environmental > Aquatic > Non-marine Saline and Alkaline > Saline | place...
AGCACCAATGCCGGCCGCCCCCGGCACGCAGCGACACAGACGGCCTCACCCGCTCACCGGAGGCGACCACGGCCCGGGGACCGAGTCGTCGGGGGCCAGCCCTCGAACGCGGAACGCGTCGTCCGCGCTCCAGCCCCCGGGCATCGGGATTGGCGTGCCGTTGTCCGACGCGCAGCCGTCACAGACGGTGGTCCAGGCTGCGGAGCCGGGCCTCTGCGCCTGGACGGTATAGTTCCCCGCCCCCGCGGCCCCGCGCCACGCGATCCCGGCGGAGTCGGAGACCATCGTGACCGCGGGGCTCGTCGGCGCCGGGAAGGGGGGCGCCTTCTCGCCGGACATGCCGAAGGCGTGAGCCCGAAGGGAGGCGACGGCGGCCGGGTTGCCGTCGCCGTCCGGGAAGTGCAGCGTGAACGAGTCGCCGTGCTGCACGAAGCCGTGGTCGACTCGGTGCGGGAAGAGGCTCCAGTAGAGGTCGGCAGACACGTTGGCGTTGGACTGCGCCATCGCCAGGAATGGGGCGAGGGTCGCCGCCTTCCAGCCGAACTCGCCCACGAGGAAGGCCTTGCCAGCCGCCGCGGCCATGCCCGCCGCGATCTCGGCGTCCAGCACGCTGGGGCCGGGGTAGAAGTGCTGCGAGTAGACGTCGACGTCGACGATCGGCAGGGCGGCGGTGTTGACACCGTTGGTGCCGTCCATCACCAGGTGGTCCGGCGCCAGCGACTTGATCAGGCGGGCGATGTCCTCGGTCCAGGCCGTGGGCGGTGGGCCGCCGTTGTACATGAGCTCGTTGCCGGTCTCCCACACCATCACGGTCGGGTCGCTGCCGTACCGCACGCCGGTGATGCTGTTGGTGTGGTTCAGGAGCTCCGCGACGTACGTCTTGAACGCCACCACCGCCTTTGGGGCGGTGAAGAACTCGTTCTCGTTGCCAATGCCGAGCCAGTCGGTGAAATCGTGCTTGCCCCCATGGTAGTATCTCCAGTTGTCAATCAGCGGCACGATCAGCCGGATGCCGTGAGCTGCAGCCTGAGATACCGCAAAATCCACGGCCCTGAGCGCCGAGTGGTTGAACTCGCCCAGCGCCGGCTCGAACGAGAGCGGATTCCCTACCGAGATCCCGCACGTATGGCACCGCACGATGCGGGCTCCCATCAAGGCCGCCGTGTCAAAGGCATCCTTCACGCAGAACGGGTCAGGGTAGGCGACGCTCGCAGGCACCGACGAGTTCTCCGCGTTCTGGTCGAGCCCCGCCCAGTAGATGTTCGCCCCAGCGGCACGGAACGGCTTGCCTTCCAGGAAGAGCGCTCTGCGGTACAAGGGGCGGGTCGACGGCTGGCGGCGCTCCATTCTGCCTCGGCGCGCCTCGCCCGCCCCGCACGGTCAGCCTCACGCGCCGCTGCGCCTGACGAACGGGCCGGACCCTAGTGCGTGTGCGGCAAGGGCAAGAAGGGCCAAAACCGGCCTCATCCTGGGCGGCGCTCTCGAGTGCGCAGCGATCTAACAGCAGACGCACGGGGGATTGTAGGGAGGCGCGGAGACGCAGGGCCGCGGACAACAGTCACTTGCGCGAGCGCTCCGAGATCTTGCGGAGACCGCTGTCGAGGATCGCCTTGCGGCAGCGGATGTGGTTGGGGGTAACCTCAAGGAGCTCGTCGTCGGCGATCCACGTGAGCGCCTCCTCGAGCGTCAGCAGGCGCGGCGGCGAGAGCTTGATCATCTCGTCGGTGCCCGAGGCCCGCATGTTGGTGAGCTTCTTGGCGCGCACGGGGTTGACCTCGAGGTCGAGGTCGCGCACGTGTTCCCCGATGATCATCCCCGCGTACACCTCCATCTGGGGCTTGATGAACAGCGTGCCGCGCGGCTCAATAGAGCTGATGGCGTACGACGTGGCGGGCCCGCCGGCCGAGCTGATGAGGGCGCCCTTGCGCGTGCGGTTGGCCTCCTTGTTGTACGGGCCATACCCGGCGAAGCCGCGGTTCATGACACCGCGGCCCTTGGTCTCTGTCTTCACCTCGGATTGGAAGCCGAGGAGGGCGCGGGAGGGGGCCTTGAACACGAGCCGCGCGGTGCCGTCGGCGCCGGTGTTGTACTCGATCATCTCGCCCTTGCGCGTGGACACGCTCTGGATCAGCGTGCCGGCGCACTCCTCGGGGACTGCGCGAAAGGGGCAGGGCGGGGCTCAGCGGGGAGGTGGGCGGGGCGAGGGTCGTGCGCGCGCGCGAGGTGCCGGCTCGTGACAGCGCGGCTGCGTGGCGGGGGATCGCGCTCGGGCCCGTCTCACCGTCGAGACGGAGCTCCTCGTACGGCTCCTCGCGCTTGCCGTCCTCGCCGTCGCGGAACACGACGCGGGGCGGGCCGATGCTGAGCTCGAAGCCCTCGCGGCGGAGGTTCTCGATGAGAACGGCGAGCTGGAGCTCCCCGCGGCCAGAGACGCTCGTGGCCTCGGACATGCCCTCGATGGGAGGCGCCTGGCCGACGTCGATGGCCACGTTGACGATGGCCTCCTGCAAGAGGCGCTTCTGCAGCTGTGCCGAGGTGAGCTTGGAGCCCTCCTTGCCCGCGAGGGGGCTGTCGTTCACCGCGAAGGCCATGGAGAGGGTGGGCGGGTCGATGGGATCCGCGAAGAGGGGCCTGGTGCACTCGGGCACGGCGGCGCAGATGGTGTGAGTGGGGTCGGGGGTCGAGAGGCCCGCGAGCTCCACCACGTCGCCCGCCTCGGCGTGCTCCACGCCGATGGATCCCATGCCTCTCCTGGACATCATCTTCGTCACCGTCCCCTCCTCCATGATCTTGCCCTCCAGGGAGATGGCGCGGACGGCGTCCCCCGGCTTGACCGTCCCCGAGGCCACCCTGCCCAGCGCCAGCTTCCCCACGTACGGGTCCACGCCGATCTGGGAGACGAGCATCCGGAACGGCTCCGACGCGCCGGCCCCGAGGACCTTGGGGGGCGGGACGTGCACGCGCAGCGCGTCGAGAAGCGCCTCGATGCCAGTGCGCTCCCGGAGCTCGGCGTCGGGGCAGGCCCAGCCTTCCTTGGCGGAGGCATACCAGTGAGGGAAGTCGAGCTGCTCCTCGGTCGCGTCCAGGGCGATGAGGAGGTCAAGCACCTCGCTCTCCACCTCGCCGAGGCGGGCGTCCTCGCGGTCAGCCTTGTTGAACACGACGAGCGGCGACAGGCCCTTGGCGAGCGCCTTGGAGAGCACGAACCGCGTCTGAGGCATCGGGCCCTCGCGCGCGCACACCACCAGCATCACAGCGTCCACCATGTGCAGCACTCGCTCGACCTCCCCGCCAAAGTCAGCGTGGCCCGGGGTGTCGACGATGTTGAACAGCACCCGGTCGTCTCCCTCGCCCCAGTGGAACGAGGTGCACTTGGACAGGATAGTGATGCCTCGCTCTCGCTCAATCTGGTCCGAGTCCATCACGCGGTCCCCCAGGGCGGCGGTCCCAAGCTCGCCTGAGCTCGAAAGCAGGCAGTCCACCAGCGAAGTCTTGCCGTGGTCGACGTGCGCAATCACGGCCACGTTGCGCACCGGGCGCTGCGTCGCGGACCATTCGGACGCGTTCTTCCCCACCATCTCGACCGGGCCGGCCGAGAAGGGCCGCAGCGCCTCGAGAAACGGGTTGGCCGGCTGCGCCGGCAGCGGCCTCGGGGCGAACGCCCGGGCCCGAGACATCCGCACGCACCTTGCAGCGGCGCCCAGCATGCTCGCTGGCCGACACAAGCAGCCGTGGGCGGGGCCGGAACCCGCCTTCGTGCGAGCAAAGCGGTAGAGCCCGGAACCGACGGGGACGACCACCCCCCGGCGTTTCCCGCTCCGGCGCCGAGCCGCCGGTCCCCACTTGAGCGAGTGGGGTGTGGCGTGCCCCCACATGAATCAGTGAGAGGTTACTGATGAGCCCTGATGTGTCCCACGCTGTGCAGCCTTTGAGATGAGAGTGCTCGTGGCAAGCCACGGCCCGAGCCTCGTGTTCCCGACGGGACCCGCCCAGCCATGGATTCCGGCGCGCTGCTTTGCATAAATCACCTACTATGAAGCAATGATCTCGTTTGCCGTCTTGGTACGCCGCAGGAGTCCCGGTGACAATGTTTGAGCACTCAGTCGTGCATCCGCTTCTGGCATTCATGGGCCTCGTGCTTTTTGTCTTTGCGCCCGTGATGGTGACGGCCCGCGTGTATGCTAGCGTCCGCGGCCTTGTTCCCAAGGGCTACTTCGGGCTCCTTGGTGCGGACAAGTCGGATGGAGAAAAACCCGCCGTCCCAAGGCTCATCCTCCAGCTGACCCGAAACTACGCCAACCTCATGGAGATCCCGACTTTTTTCTTGGTCATGGCTGTGCTCATCGTGACGCTGGGCTTCGACGGCGAGTTCTACGCCGTTGTGGGGTGGGCATTCGTCGCGACTCGGGTCGCGCATACGATCCTGCACACGACCTGCAACCCGGTGCTGCCCAGACTGGCCGCATTCCTTGCGGGAATCGCGTGCCTCGGGGTCATGCTGGTGGCGCTGGCCGGCGATGTGCTCTCCAAGTACTCGCCATCTGGCTCAAGCGCCCCGACCGCGTGACTACGCCCCAAGCCTCCTAAAGTACATGATGTGTGTGCGCTGAGCTGCTTTGCAGCGCACGACGGCAAGTCTGGCTCCGTCAAATGCGCCGGCAGGTGCCACCCCGGGCGGCAGAACGATTGCAGCACGGCGAAAGCGCACATTTCGAGCACACGGCCGCTGTGACTTCCCCCGCTGGGGTCTGGCCTTCGTGTCCGGCTTGTTTAGAGGCGGAGGAGCGCCAGCTGGCTTGGCGAGCGCTCGATGGCACTGCTGTCAATCACCGACCTCGATGCCGCTGAGGCTGCCTTGGTGGGCGCGGCGCAGGTGCAATTTTCCCGCGAGCCGCTCAAGGACGGCGATTTCCTGGACATTGGGCGTGTTGAGGGGACCTGGCCAGGACCTGCCGTTCACAGGCACGCAATTGCTCCGTTCATGTCCAGGCGCTCGGCCACGCTGACAAGATCGGGCTCCGCCTTCCGGCTGACATGGCGCTCCAAGAACGCCCCGGCGTACTGGATTCCTGCGCCGGCCGCAGGGGCGGATGCTCGGCCGTCGCGGATCCCCAAGGCCGCCGGCGACAGCTGCGCTACGGTGGACTGGCCGTTGCCAGTGGAGCACTGGTCGCTTCGGGTGCTCCGCAAGCGTGTGGGCCCTCGCGGTCTAGAGGGACGGTACGCCTTGCTCTCGCTGGAGGCCACGAGGCCCGCGCCGCCGTCTTTGCCGCTCCCCCTGCCAGGCCAAGGCGCCCCATCGCCCGCACGGGCGGCCAAGCGTCCCCGCCCGGCCACCTTGCCTCCATCAGACTCGACGTCTCGGGCGATCGATGCCGAAGTGCGGTTCCTCGCGGACAGGGAAGCGGGAAGGCCGCACGCCACAGTCTCAGTGGCAGACATCGCACTGGCAGCGGACCCGCGGTACACCCGACTTCGAGATCGCCTGCAATCGGACAGGGCTGCTCGTGGGTCCACCCGGGGCAGCGCGTGCGCGTTGCGAAGGAAACAGCCCGCATGGCGGCGTGCCGAGCTGACTGCGACGCCGCCGGGCCCAGCCGGGCCGCTCGCCGGTGTCACCGTTGTGGTTTGCCCCCTTCCCGCGCTACCTCGACGGTCTGCTGAGATCTGGACAGCGGCTCTCCGCGAGGCCGGGGCGGAGCGCGTTGGGTCTGATCCGCAACTGCTGGACCGGTCGGGCCGCCAGGTGTCGGAGGGGCCCGCTCACCTGATCATTGTCGTTCCAGACGATGCAGAGCCCCGAGACGTGGTAGAGTGGCTGTCGGGGGCGCCGGGCCTGCACTCCAGCGTGGTTGCCAGGCAGGCTGAAGGGGACACGATCGGGCGGCTGATGACATCCGCACGCTGGGCGGTGGCGCTTGCCAGGTGGCTGCACGCGTCCAAGGCGCACGGCACAGCAGGCTCAGGTGCCCCGGGCATGATCCCCGACCCCTGGGCCCACTCCTGGGTCTTCGGGCATGCTTTGGACAAGCTCAGGCCAGTGGTTGCAGTCATGGTCGGAGACTCGGCCGGGAAGCCCGGCCAAGCCCCGTCCGAGCCCTCAGCTGAGAATCGGCTGCTTGCCGAGCCGGGGCTTGACGAGCTTGCTGGCATCACGCCGGCGATGCTGGCTGCGGCTGAGCCAAGGCTGGCCGTGCTGGCTCGGGTTCTGCCTGAGTGTGCCGACCTGGTGGTCGCACCAGACCCAGCAGAGACCCGCCGGCGCATTGCAGCCACCCTCCGCTCGCGCCGTGGCGTTCGTCTTGCCACATCTGCAGTCAAGGCCACCGTGGCCAAGGCCGCTGCAGTGGTGGAGCTGTTTTATCCTTGGATCATGCCATCATCTGGTCACCTTCGCGCTGAGCAGGACACAGAACAGCAAGCGGGGGTAGCTGCCAAGGCTGGACGGCTCTTGGATGCTGTGCCAGCCCGCCCGCCCAGCTTGCCGGACCCCCAGCGTCTGAGGTCCCTGGTGACTCAGCATTGCGCGAATCCGGAGCTTGCGCTCGAGGTATCAAAAGCAGCTCATTCATACAGCGGCTCAAAATCAGCTGGACCCCGGGCATCGGACGCCTTCAAGGAGGATGCCTTCCGAGCCTTTGCCTTTCGGCTCTCGGTGTGGCCGCTGCCGCTGCTTGCTGGGGGAGGCGAACCCGGGCCTCAAACAGTGCTAGGGTCAGCGCTACGCCCCCTCCACGGGACCTTGACACCGAGGCAGCGAGACCGCGTTGCTGAGTTTCGTGACACTGGCCGCATCGCGCGTGGGGACCGTGCGAGTGTCAGCCACCAGGACGCGGCACGCATCGCCTTTGAGAGCGTCCATGGCGTTGGTCCGGCCCGTGCCGAGGTGCTGTGGCGGGCTGGTGTGAGGTCTCCCGGCGCGCTCCTGGCCTTGCCTCCCGCTTCCCGCCGGGCTCTTGGTGTCTCGTCAGAGGCCGCGCGAGCTCTGCGGTACTTCCGGGAAACTTCCCGGCGGATTGAGCGCAGCGTGACTAGCCGCCTTACTGGCACCATCTTGGCCGAGGCCAAGCGGCTGCTGCCTGGGGTTGAGATGCACATCGGTGGCTCGTTTCGCCGAGGGGAGTCGACCTCCGGAGACGTGGACGTCCTGCTCTTCCATCCCGACGGCCCGTGCCCGATCGTTCCTGCGCTTGTCGCGCGCCTTTCCCGGCCTGAGGTGGGTGTGCTCGTGGAACACCTCCGAATGCCGTCGCCAACGATCTGCGTGGGCTCGGCCGGAGTCGACTCAGAGTTCCCAGGGCTCAGGCACGTCGGGCCTGACCTGCTGCCCGGCGATCGGCAGATCGCCTCCCCGCCTGCAGCTGCTACGGGGTCGAAAGCACGCTCCGCCGAAGCGCTTTCGGCAGGAGGTCTCGGAAACGGCATGAGGCTCCCTTCGGAGGACGATGTGCTGAGCGCGTTCGCCCGTCTCGAGTGCGTGCAGACGCGGGACCCGTCTCGTCTGGCGCTTGTCTTCGATGGCTCTACTGGAGCCCCGCCGCTGCAGCTGGGCGGAGCGGTGGCAGCCTTTCAGCACTCGCAGTCAAGCGTTGCCAGCAGCACCCTGCAGGAGTCAGGGACGCTGCACCCATCTGACGAGCCGTTGGCAAGATTCGCAGCCATGGGTCGCATTCCAGCCACAGGACAATATGGGGAGCCCAGTCCCCGAGGGCCGGCGCCGGCAGGGGCCGCATCTGAGCCGATCAAGCCGTTTCCGGCGCGTCTGGCCCAGCAGCGGTGGGGCTCTGCTCCCATGCAGAATGCGGCGAGCGCAGACGCGTCGGAGGGGCCAGAGAGGAAGAGCCCCGGCTTCCACGGCACCCAGCTGTACTGTGGGATCGCCCGGGTCCCTGAGCCTGGAAGCGACGAGTCTCCTCCCGGCCGCACACGCTTCGTCCGAATCGACATCAAAGCCTGGCACTGGAGCCAGCGAGGGCCTGCCCTCGTGGCGTACACAGGTAATGCTCGCTTCAATCGCGCTCTTCGAAGGTATGCTGATGCCGTTGGTATGCACCTCAGTGGCAAGTGCCTCTCTGTCCGCTCGGCACCGAACGGCCGAGGCGAGCATTGGCACGAAGGCGCCCTGAAGTGCGGCACAGAAGAAGCCGTGTTTGCGGGGCTGGGTTTGGAGCCGAGGGCGCCTCATGAGCGGCTTGTATACCACGTGGACGATCTGACTGGAGCCCTTGATGCAGCAGTCGCCCGCAAGATGCAATAGCGTCGATGCCGCCCGCAGTGGCGGGCGAATCCAAGGACGGCCGGCCAACTGACTCGCTCGCGTCTGTGGCCAAAGCTGGTCGTTGCCTGCCTTTACAGCCGAGGAGTGATACATGCTGCAGGGCTTGGCCAAGGTGGGCAGCTTTGGTGCCCGATCGGAGCATTGATGCTCAGTTGTAGAAACCATGACCCACACCACCGACAACCACTGCAGCCACACGCGCACGGGCACGACGATCACCTGCTGGCATCGTCACGGGTGTCAGTGATGATCGAGCCCGTATCCACGCGAGAGCGATCGACCGGGTAGATCCATCGCTGGTAGATGTATAGGACGAAGATCGCGTCGTCCCGAAACACCGACAGCCGGTGCATGGCCGGGGCGCGGATCACAAACGCAAACAGGTCGTCAATAAATGTCCCAATCGTCCTGTACATGAGCGCGGGCCAGTTCAGCGCTGCGACGCTCCTGAGGCGATAGTTGATGTACAGCTGAGGGGTCATCAGCGCGAAGCCGAGGCTGTATACGACTGACACGGCCGTCTGCAGCCCCCAGTGCCACCAGGAGTCGTGCTCCTGCACAAGCAGCGAGAAAAGCGTGCCTCCCAGAACGAGCGGTGCCAGGGCCAGCGCCATGTGCGTGGTCGCGATCATGTCGTACTCGGCCGTTCTGGCGAGCCTGTCATTGGACCACTGCTTCTCAGCTGACAGCTTTGAGGAGCCTGTCGCGGAGACAGGGGCTCGTAGGGACAGCGCCCTGGCCAGCTTCCATCCCTGAATGCACGCGAATGCCGCGGCAGGCCCGAAGACGAGAAACGAGGCGCCCTCATCCCACAGATAGAGTGCCACGACCACCTCACTGACCGCTTGAGTGGCGAGCGTACTGACAGACACGCCGCTGAGCGTCGACGTGCTGGCCCAGAACGAGATGTCAGACTGGATGGCAAGCACATCGAGCCAGAGGTGCAGCACCGAGACAGCCATTGTCGTTGCAAGCAGCCAGACCGGTGTCTCGGTCACAAGCCGGTTGACGTCGTCAAGCTCCTTGCGCATGGATCCGGCCGAGCCTTGATCCATGGAGCGGAGTGCTTGAGTCATCACATGCATCAGTGCAAACCTGGAGGGCGGGACGACTTGCACCTTGATGTCAAGCGGCACCGTCGTGAACGTGCCGTTCAGCGGGATGAATCGGTCAGACGGAGGCTCCACGGGGTTCACAAAGACGGTCGGAAGGTAGGCGCCTAGAGAGGCCACGGGCATCATGGACGACGTTAGCTGGGGCGGGATACCGTCAGCTCGGAACTCACGGTGGTCGCACACGATGCTGACATCAGCGACAGTGCTGAAATGTGGAGACTCGGCACCGCGGCTGGGGCTCCAGTGGGGGCCGTCAGCAGCAGTTATCTCCGCGTTGTCCGCCACCTCCCGGGAGCTCACCCCCGACAGCAAGGCAGCCTTTCGCAAAGGCTGCTCGAACATCCGCGGGAGCACCATGCGACGTGCGCCTCCAACGGCTCCAAGCACGCGGACTCGTCGGTCGACTGAGGCGCGCTCTGCCGCGTCTGGATCCAGCTCCGCCGTGACGTGAACGACCGTCCCCTGCCCTGCCTGCAACGCATCCATGACCCGCCTGAGCTGGGCTCTCTGCTTGGCCGTCGATGGAATCCTGGTTGATGTCCCGGCTACGATGCCAGTTTCCAGGGCGCAATGACCCTGGCGGAGCCCTTGCGCAGAGCAAAGACGGACGGCACGGAGCTGCATCACGGCATCCGTGTCAAACGAAGCCGTGACATTCAAGACGACGAGCAGCGGGTTCGTCGCCTCCCGATTGCTTGCGCTTGCCTCCAGGCCCACCCACGCAACGACTCGAACTGGTGCCCCACGCGGCCATGCTTGCCTCAGCGACTTGTGGCGAGCCCCTGTGTCAGGATCGACCACCAGAGCGACGGCAGGGTCCACCACAGCCGAGAGGGTCACGTAAACATAGGCTAGGAACCCCAGCACCAGCAGCGTACCGAACCCCGAGGCTGCCGATGTGATTCCCATGTCCAGGCACGCAAGGCCGCGCGCTTACCCGGGAAGCCGTGGGTCTGCACAGGTCTTTGAGGCCTCGTACGTGCTGCCCTTGAGTGGCGCCTGGGGGCGTGCGGAGGTCGACTGGCGGGCGCGGCAGAGCACTCGATCCTCCTCCACCAGCGCGGCACCAAGGGCAGCCCCGCCCGCAGCGTCAAGAGGCTCCGGAGCGGGTGCGGAAGCGGTGGGCAGGCCGTAAGTGCCCTGGGCGCAGAACCGCTCATCATGGCGGAGCCGGGCTCGGTGCCCTCGGGGTCCAAGGTAAGGCAACGATCACGAGGCCAGCTCGGGCTTGGGATGCCCTGTGACCCAGGCAGGCAACCCCTAGTCACGTGAACACAAGTTTGCTATCGCAGGTGTATGTGACCGTCGGAGCGCGCTCCATCGGAGGGGACAAGACCCCGTTTGCTGTCGTGAGCGATTTGGCCGCCGCCGGATGACAGGTGCCATCGGGGAAGCCCGCTGTGCAGCCCATGGCCCGAGCACCAATGTATCATCCAATAACGCCGTGCGGGCGTGCCAGGTGCCGGCCGCGAGGCACCCAAATCGTCGTGGTGGCGCAACCTCACCCCCCGCAGTTCTACAAGGGCAAGAAGGGCGAGTTTTCGTTAGCGGCACGAACGGAGGCAGCAGCTGCGTGAGGATAGCAAGCGTGCAGCCGCTCAGGACAGTAGCTTCTCAGCAGAGGGCGTGCCTGGGCTGAGCCATCTCCCAGCCGGCCTTGCCGCCTCTTTTGTTGTTTGTGCGCAGTGGCACCATCGACCCAGTGTTTGCGCTGGGGCTCAAGGACAAGTACGTTGAAGGCGTGAAGAGGCTCATCAAGGTCGAGCTGTACCACCAGAAAGTCCCTGATGCGGGGCTGCCGGCCCAGGAGTACCTCGGCGAGGCGGTCTTCAAGCTGCGGGACCTGATGAAGAGTGCCTGCTTCACCATCCGTGAGGCCATGGTTCACAGCAATCATGGCGGGGGTACCGCATCGGGCAGCCTGAGCCTGACTGGGATCATCGCCAACCCAGACAACGTGGCCGCCGGATTCCTTCGACTCAAGGTTGCTGTTGAGGGGCTGCGCAAGCAGGGGTCGCTGGAGCCGGACCCCTGCCTTCGCTTCCTGGGCACCCTGTCCTCTGGGGAGATGGAGCCGGTGTTCGAGACCCCGCCCTGCCGGAGGACGACTTCCCCAGAGTGGGCTCTGGTCAAGATCCCGATGCTGCTCCTCACCGGCGGTAACGCCGACCAGCCGTTCACCGTATCGGTACAGCACTACAAGGAGGCCGGGGAGCCCAAGGAGCTCGGTAAGGTGGAGCTCACGGTCGCGCGGGTGCTTGCCCTCGCCAAGGCCGGCGAGGCGGTTGACCTCTCGCTTGGCGGGTCGAGTTGCGGGAAGTTGCGCTTTCAGAGGGCCAAAGTAGAGGCGCCAATGAAGCTTCCTGGCAAGGACACGAAGGGGAAATCCTCGCCGGCCCCGGCGGCAAGCGGCTCTGCCAAGGCGGCCGCGTCTGCGTCGTCTGGAGCCGCTTCAGCAAAGGTCGACTCCGAGTCGGCCGGCCCGTCAATGGTAGCCTCGCCAACAGCAGCCGGGCCGGCTTCGCCCGTTGCAGGGGCGGCCAAGCCAGCCACCAAGCCAGGCGCGAAGCCGGGGTCGGCCGTCAAGCCGGGGTCCGCGAAGCCGGGCACGGCCGTCAAGCCCGCGTCGCCCAAGCCGGGCACGGCCGTCAAGCCCGCGTCGCCCAAGCCAGGCACGGCCGTCA
>Ga0136560_1001490_pt1 | contig 12071 bp, 13 predicted proteins | sample AntRauMeHopE1497_FD_104925 | JGI IMG/M metagenome (GOLD analysis project Ga0136560, IMG submission 104925) | Saline lake microbial communities from Rauer Islands, Antarctica - Metagenome Hop E1 #497 | ecosystem: Environmental > Aquatic > Non-marine Saline and Alkaline > Saline | place...
CTCTGTCTGATGTCAGATATGCACATAGATTGGGGCACCGTACATTGCACCGTCAACCCCACACCATCAAATCATGGACACTGTCCGACCTATTCAGCCTTAGCACTTATTGCCGCACTCGGGCGAGCGTCTTCTCCGCGCCCCGGATAAAAGCGGGCACCTCGTTGTAATAGATATCCGTGTACAGCTCGTCCTCCGCAGGCAGGGGATGCTTCTTAGCAGCTTCGATATCGGCATCCACCTCCTTTCGGATCGATTTCTCGATCGCCTTGAGTTCATCAGCCGAAGCCCAGCCTGCCTCTATGATCCTAGACTTGACCAGATCGATGCAATCCTTGGTCTTTCTCATCTCGTTGACCTCCTCCCGGTCGCGGTACGTGACACCAGGGTCCGACATGGAATGCCCGTGGTACCTGTACGTCCTGCACTCGACGAAGAGAGGCCCGTTCCCCTTGCCGGCGTACTCCTTGCACCACTTCATGCCATCCCGCATGGCCAGCACATCCATGCCATCCAGCTTGATACCTGGGATGGCCACGCCTCCCTGCTGATAGTACGAAGGATTGCAGCTGTGCCTGTCCACGCTCGTACCCATGCCATACTGGTTGTTCTCACAGAATAGGATCAGAGGCAATCCCCACAGCTTGGACATGTTGGCGGCCTCCCAGATCTGACCTTGGTTGGCCGCGCCGTCCCCGTACATTGCCACGGTCACGCCCATGTCCTTGCCCTCCTTCTTCTGGTACTTCTGCGCGAAGGCGAGGCCTGCCCCGATCGGAACCTATGCTCCCACGATGCCGGCGCCGCCCCAGAAGCGGTTCTTCTTCGAGTACAGGTGCATGGAGCCTCCCTTGCCGGCCGAAGCCCCGCCGGAGTTGCCGAAGAGCTCGGCTGCAACACGCTCAACGGTGTCGCCACGCACGAGCTGCAGGGCGTGGCACCTGTATGTTCCTACGAGATCGTCCCCTGCGTCAAGTCCTGACTGAAGCCCAAGGGCCACCGCTTCCTAGCCATCGTAGAGATGGCAGAATCCCCTGATGTTGCGCTCCTTGTACTCCTTGTCGAAGGTGATTTCCATGCGGCGGATGCGAAACATTTCCTTGTGGTAGCCCATCATCTCGTCCTTAGTTGCTACCGCTGTCTTCATATCGGGGGTGTCCACAACTGCGCGGCATATACTTGTACAAAAGGTGCACTTGCAAGGTTACCTGGCATACTCACGAATCTGTTCAACTTGAGGCTGAATGCATCCCAGACATGGGTTCAATAACAGCTTGAGGAAGTTGCCATGGTCAGCTTAGTGTAGGCTGGGAACATTCGAGCACGGCGCGTAGAGCTCTGAGAACTCACGGTGAGTCTGAGGCTCGATCTTTAGCTCGAACTCATGGGAATCTGATGACATCATCCGGGCCATAGGTCGGGAAACTAGACCTCGCATCGAGGTGCGCCCCAGAACCGCGGAAGAACGCGTCATGGCGCGCATCATGGCGGAGAATAATCTTTAAGGTGCGAATGACGCGCGGAGAGCAGCTCAACGTTCCGCAAATTGGCGCCGCCGAACTGACGTGAGCAATTTCGAAATGAGCACGAAAATCTGAACCCGAAGACTGCAAGCGAATTTAGCGGCAGCTCATGCGCGTGAATTAAAGTTCCAAGATCGGGAAATGGGATTCTGACCAATATAAATAAGCATGCATGCAACTGTATTGACGAGGCAACACAGCAGTCACTGACTTACTGCTCTGCGCTCGCTGCGCCCCTCACCGCTGCAGCAGGTGCATACGGTGCCGACAGAGCTGCCTCGATGCCGCTTACCTCCACCTCGGCCTCGCCTGCGCCCTCGCTCGCCTCGATCCGGCCGATGATACGAGCATCCTCCCCTCGGCTGGCCAGGTCACGGAGCACCTGCTCAGCGCTCGCCTCCTGCACGACGACTACCATCCCCAGCCCGCAATTGAAAGTACGCAGCATGTCCCTAACGGCTGCAAGTGGCTTACTCGGGGTCTTGGACCCGCCACTCGGACGGAACAGCCACCTGAACACGGGAAGCATGTCCCAGGTCGATGCATCCAGCACTGCTTTCGTGCCGTGGGGGAGCACACGAGGCAGGTTCTCCAGGAGGCCACCCCCCGTGATATGGGCCATGGCCAGGATGGGGCCATCGCCTGACCGAGCGGCTGCTGACCGTAGCATGGGCAGCAGGGAACGGACATACAGACGGGTGGGCTCGAGCAGAGCGTCAGCCAGCGTCTTTTTCTGAGACACGAAGGGTGGGGGCTGTCCCCACCTGAGGCCGTGCTGCTCCACGATCCGCCGGACGAGAGAAAACCCGTTCGAATGCACGCCAGACGAGGGGAGTCCTATCAATATGGCTCCGGGTCCGATGGCGGCCAGACGAGGCAGCAGCGCCGCCCTCTCTACGGCACCTACACAGAACCCAGCCACGTCGTAATGTCCTTTCTGATACATGGCAGGCATCTCGGCCGTCTCACCTCCGATGAGGGCACATCCACTCTCACGACATGCATGCGCAACACCAGCGACCACCTGTGTGGCAGCAGGAACATCGAGCGCCCCGGTCGCGAAGTAGTCGAGGAAGAACAGCGGTTCCGCTGCCTGTGTTAGGATATCGTTCACGCACATGGCCACAAGATCGATCCCGATACCGCCGTGGGCACCCGCGGCATTCGCGACCAGCAGCTTGGTTCCTACTCCGTCCGTGCCGCTGACCAGGAGAGGGTCTGTGTACCCTGCCGATTTGAGGTCGAACACGCCACCGAATCCTCCAACCTCCCCGTCGGCACCAGGCCGGGCTGTGCTCCTCGTGAGAGGAGCGATGCTGCGCACGAGGGCGTTCCCTCTGTCGATGCTGACACCAGCAGCAGCATACGCATCGGGCTCCTCCTCCTCAGAGGCCCCATGCCCACCAGCACCTGATGATGGGCCGCCGCTGGCTGCGCCCGCTGCATCGGCAATGCTCTGGTGCAGGCGTGCTGCTGGTGGTAGCACTACCCCTTTGAATCCCGACTCGGCAAGCACCTGTCCCACCTGCGCGCTGTTCCACCCGTGTTTGGCCACCTCCCCAAGCAGTCCTCTGTGGTCCGCAAACAACCTAATCGCGTCCAAGAATGCTTCCCCCTCCAAGGCCTGTACCTTGGCTTTGAGAGATTCCTTCGACTCGCCCGTCGCAGAGCACCTCCTCTGAATCAGCTGCTCACCCCCGTCCACTTCATCCGTCACAAAATGGATGGTACATCCGCTCTCCGACTCCCCTGCAGCTAGCACCTCGGCATGTACGTCCATGTCCATGCCCCCCGCGAACTTGGGCAGAAGCGAAGGATGCACGTTGAGGAGACGCCACTTGAATCGCGTCGTCAGCTTCGAGGACACGACCCGCATGAAACCGATCATGAGGACGAGATCCACGTCCCGGCGCTCCAGCTCCTCAATCACCTCTTCGTCGAACGCCTCCCTCGAACGTCCCTTGCTCTTGATGTGCACTGCAGGGATACCCGCCTTGGCAGCCTTGTCCAGAATACCGCTTGTCGCACGGTTGCTGATTACAACCTCCACCCTCGCGTTCAGAGGCTCCTCATCTTCTCCTCCGGCCCCTGCCTCGCTGTGTTCCCCGGCTCCGCGTCCCTCCTCGATCGCATCTAAGACAGCCTGCAGGTCCGTCCCATTCGTGCTCCCCAGCACGCCAATGCGGAGGGGTTCCCGCGTCCTGGGCCGGAACCAATGCTACCCGATGTCTCTACGTACTCCCATTCCAGGGAAAATCACGGCCTCCATCCCATTGTATGCCTTCGTGAGGGCGGCACTCAGGGAACTAGCCACACCGGTCACGGCCAGCACGCGACCACCGTCAGTGACGAGGCTCATGGCAAATCCCCGCTGCTCCACAGCAGTCCCTGCGTGGAACATCAGTGTCCCGTGCACACCCCCCACGCCCTTGCTACCAACTCCATACCCTAGGCCAGGCCCGTACACCTTGATGACATCTCCGGCCCTGGGCTTGCTGGGATACCCCGGGGCAACTGCTACCACGGCTGCGGCGTGCGCCCCTTCTTTCGTGAGCAAGTGCTCGGGACGCAGCCGTCCCTCGGTGCACGCGAGCATCGCCTCAAGAAGATCGCAGTCTTCTCGCAGCAAGGGCAGGACTGCTTGCGTTTCAGGGTCGCCCATCCTGACGTTGAACTCGAGAACCTTGGGCACCAGTCGACCAGCAGGGCCCGTGGCCTTGCATAGCATGAGCCCGGCGAACAGTACACCTACGAATGGCTTCCCCTCCCTGGCCATGCCACGCACGGCTGGCTCGAGTACCGTCTCCATGATCTCACGGTTCATGTCGGGTGTGACGAGTGGCGATGGGCAATAGACGCCCATGCCACCCGTGTTGAGTCCCTGGTCGAACTCATGGGCGCGCTTGTGGTCCTGTGCGGCTGGCAGGGCGACTACGTTGGTTCCGTCCGAGAAGGCGAGGATGCTCGCCTCCGGTCCCTCGAGCATCTCCTCCACCACGACCGTGCTGCCTGCATCCTTGAACTGGCCCCCATCTAGCATGGAGCGGACGGCCTCGACGGCTTCGTCTTGGTTCCGAGGGATGATCACGCCTTTGCCGCCGGCGAGGCCGGATGCCTTGACCACGACCCGCTCGGGCGCATCCGCAGATCGAATCCATTTCTCCGCCTCGGCGCTCGACGTGAAGGAGCGGTACCTGGCGGTCGGGATGTCGTGCCTCGCCATGAATTCCTTGCAGAAAGCTTTGCTGGCCTCAAGCTCGGCTGCCTCGCGCGATGGGCCGAAGCACGGAACGCCTATCTCGGAGAGTCTGTCTGCGACACAGCGACGTGAACTTCAAAACTTTCGATGGGAATACAGCGAGGCGCGCACGCAATGCCGAGACAAAGAGCGAGGAGATCAGGCGCATGTCTTACTTGCAAGACCGGCAGCCAGCGGGGCCTCAGGCCCGACCACCACGAGACGAGGGCGAACGCGGTTTGCGAACTCGACAATCTCTGCTACGGTCGAGACTCCTACGTTTGAAACTTTACAAGTTGTGACTTCCCCGAGTGCCGCGGTTCCGCCGTTCCCAGGACAGCAATAGATTGTATCTCCTTCGCCGAGCAAGCTCGACTAAGACACTTTCCAGGCAAGGGCGTGCTCCCGACCTCCCTTCCCAATCACCATAACATCGTTCCCCAGCTCTCTGCGCTTCCTCCTCATTGCAACAAGCGATGCCCCCAAAGCAGCCCCTGCAAACACACCTAATGATGCATATTTGGATGCCATACTAGCAGCTGAAGAAAGCTGCAGGCTTGAAACGCTTGTCGCACCTCAAGCTCTTGAAAGCAGAAAACATGAATTGTAGCGCGTCGATGTTAAGCAAGAGACTCCGATAACCAGATTGGCAGCAGATCAAGCTTCAAGCCGATAAATCCGGGCTTTCCCGGTGCCCAATGAAGGCAGATGGCAGTATGTTATTATCTTTGTGTGCATACTGCTTAATTTAGAGTGCAGTTGCACAAGAGGGGTCCTCTAAAGCGCCAGACACCATGCTTCAGGCAAAGCAGCTACTCTTCGACAGCAGTAGCAACGGACTCCCTCTTTGCTATGCAAGCCCACTGGATCTCCCCACCCCAATCTCACTGAACTATAGCTGTGATCCTGGTTTCTATTGTCCCAACACAACCGCTTCGATCCTGTGGTCTCTCCCGCAAGTGTGCCCTCCAACCCTGGAGTGCATTGAAAGTCGGTTGAAAGGGGAGTACTGCCCTACGCAGGGCCCGTTCGAACCGATGCTTTGTCCCGCGGGATACTACTGTTCTGATTGGTAGCACATGCACCAGTGCCCGCAAGGTACTTTCTGCATCTTAGGCTCGACAAAGCCGAATAAATGCCCATGGTTGTCTCATTGCCCCGCTGGGACGGATGTGCGCCGATTCTATGGAGGCATTGTGCTCTCCTTATGCATCGACATAGTCCTGGCTTGCTTGTTTGCCTGGTACTGGATCAGCCAATCGAGTGCGTCCGGAGCCATCCTGCAAGGATAGAAGGGTCAGCACGGGAGTCACGCAATTGCCCTGCTGCAGGCCATCGGAGATGATGATTATTTCGATCACGAGCAGGCCGGTGGTGGCGCTGGTGGCGTGTCTGCCGATGCGCACGATCAGCTCATGGACGGATTCGAGGCCGTGAATCGCCGCCTCTCGATCCAATTCGACTTCGAGGGCATCAAGTGGTCCCTACCTGGCAAAGATGGCCGGGTCATTCTCAGCGATGTGGAGGGCTCTTTCAAGCCTTCTAAGATATCAGCGGCCATGGGACCCTCTGGAGCTGGTAAAACATCTCTCTTCCGAGTTCTCATGGGGAAAGTAGCCATGGACGAAGGCTCGCTTCGCATCAACGGGCACGTGGCAGAGCTGTCGAGCTATAAGAAAATGATCGGATTTGTTCCTCAGGATGACATCATGATCCGCGAGCTGACGGTAAGGGACAACATCATGCACTCGGCATGCGTGCGACTGCCCGGGTCATGGTCCAGCGAACGCATAGGCCGGCACGTCGAGGCCGTCATCAAGGTGCTGGGTCTGGAGCAGGTGGCCGGACAGCCGATCGGGGATGAGAATGCCAGGGGTATCAGCGGGGGGTAGCGAAAGCGCGTCAACATCGGGATCGAGCTGGCCTCGGCTCCTGCTGCGCTTTTCCTGGATGAGCCGACCAGCGGCCTCGATGCTACTGCTGCACTGGACCTGATGCAGACCTTGCGAGGCATCGCCGACCTGGGCATCACTGTCGTTGCTATCCTGCACTAGCCCCGCGTGGAGATCTTCCGAGCCTTCGATGACCTGCTTCTGCTCGAGGCAGGGGGCAGGGCTGCATACGTAGGTCCCCAGAAGCACGTGGAGGAGTACTTTGCGGGCCTAGGTTACACTGTGCCTCCGGCTCACAACCCTGCAGATGATCTCCTGGACCTAGTGGCAGGACGAACCCCTGCTAATGTCTCGAGCTAGGACACGGATGGGGATAGGGAATCGCCATTGGGGGGCGCAGATATCCATCAGAGGAACGGGAACGGGAATGGGGTGGTATCAAATGGACGAAGCGGGTCATCATCGCACCTGCCATTCTTGCCTAACCTTTTCGAGGAGCGACGCTCCGGCAAGAAACTTAGTCAGATCTGGCACGAGTAGGGAATCGCGTGGCTCAAGAAGAGAGAGTCTAAAGAAGTACAGATGAACAGAAGCAGCAGTCGAGGCAACGTTCACCGAGGGCTGTCCGTTGAGCTCTCGTCCCACCTTCTCCTCCAGCAGCAGGACTCGAAGCAGGATGGCGAGTTGGGGTAGTCCGGAGGCATGGGCAGCCTGTAGGGCCCGAACACTTCTTCCACTTCTGCACCGGGGGGCCCTGAACTACTCTCGCATGAGGAGGAAATGGCGCTTGTAACCAAGATCGCTACAGAGCGCGGTGCGACGTTTCTTGCACAGGTGTACTACTGCGCCGTACGGTCCATTGTGCAGCAAGTACGCACATGGGACTCGTTCGTCCTAGAGATTGGAGTGTCTTGCCTCGCAGGAGGTATGATGGGTGCGAGCATTCAGATGCTACCAGAGATTTTCCGCGGCGTGCTAAAACCTCCGTACGCCCTCATCTCTCCTAGCCCGTTGCCGACTATCCTGCCCTCCGTGGGCCTTGACATTGCTCTTGCCACCGCGATTGCGGCAGCGCCGGCTGCTGTCAAGATGTTCTCCGAGGAGCGCGCCGTGTACTACCGAGAAGCGTCTTCAGGGCACTACCCGTTCGCATACTTCCTGGGCAAGCTGCTGGTGACGATTCCGAGGTTCTGCATCAGCGCACTTCATTTTGTCTCGTTGTTCCACTGCTTTGCCAGGCCAACGACGTCGTTCTCGACCATGTATGGCCTGGTCACGCTGCTGTACTTTTGCGTGTACGGGCTCGCGACGCTGTGCTCCATGGTCGTTAGGCGTGAGAACGCCGCGCTATTGGGCACGATCGCCTCGCTCGTCGCGGCCACCATGTGCGGGTTCGGACCCAGCATTACTCAGGCAAAAAAGTGGGGCACTGCGTGGTCGCTTGACCTGAGTTTCGCCCGCTGGTTCAACGAAGCCTTTTTCTCTGTGGAAACGAGTATGTACGAGGAAGTGTTCGATGTCGGGGTGATTTCCGACTTCTGGGGATACACTCTGGGCCGAGTCACGATGGATGTGATGCTCATGGTGTGCATCGGGACGATATATCAAATCGTCGCTTTCCTGCTGCTTGTCGGCCTCGACAGGGACAAGCAAAAGTGAGCGAGCGTCACTGCAGCAAAATGGCGCTGAGTTTATGAATGTAATGAAAAATAAAGTATTTCTGACACCAGATCTGTTCTTTCACAGGCCCGCGGCACCAGAGACACCACCTCCCCGCCCTTTGGTAGCACCAGCTGTCGACTGCCTCTTCTCGCGGTTCTCAATCGCCGCGATCCGCGCATCCGAGTCGGCCTTCAGCTGCTCCTGGAGTCGCTCCTCGCGCGCAAGATCAATTGGCTTGTCCCACTGCGACTTTCCCGTCCTGTGATTCAGGTAGTAGTCTCTACCTTCGATCGGATCGTGCAGCACCTCCCACTGCTTGATCTTGTCGTCCACCCGTTCTTCTTTCTCTCGCCTCGCCACCTCCTCAACTTCTTCCTGCATTGCTTCGGTTGCTTCTTCCATGGCCAGCACTGCATCTGCAGATTCCTTTTCTTCCGACAACTTAAGCAACATAGTAGTGTGGTCCTCCCCTCCGAACATGGATGTCACTGAGGACGCGACCCCGCCCACCCATCGCCGAGCCTGCACGAAGGGGTTGCTCGACTCGAAGGCTGCAGGGCCATTTTGCACCACGTCCTGCGAAGGAGGCCACAGAGCCGATAACTTCACGCTCTATGACGCATGCATAGTCAGCGTAAAGGGCCCCTCCATGCCTCGCTGGGCTGGAGCCACCAAGATTGTGTATGCACGCGGCTCGAGCGTTGCATAGACCCTGATCTCCCGGTCTCTCTTTGGAGGCCCGCTCGATGCCACTACCTTGGTGGCGGACAGCACGTGGACCCTTTCTGCTGCCACCAACGCGTCATTCTCTGCGGTGTCTGCTGCAGTGCCTTGTTCCGTGCCGAGGGTCGCCCTGACAAGCTCTTGCTCTTCCATTCGTTGCAGCTCCAGTTCAAACCGGGCTTCACGATCGTTGTCTCGCCTACCCATCTCCTCGTCGACCCTCTTCTGCTCCTTCATAGCCTTCTTGATACGCTTGCGCACCTCGCGAGGCGACAGGGTGGACAGCTCATCATCGCCAAGGCCGTGGCGGTCCTTCACAGCCGCCGAGATACCGCTGAACGCACCGCCCGTGCCCCCCGCTGCAACTAGTTCTGCCATTTCCTGCTCTACGGCTTCGTCCTCCTTGGCCTTGCGACGCACTTCTCGCCTGGAATCTGCCTCCTCGTCATCGGAATCGTTGTAGTCGTTCTCGCTTCCGTCTTTGTCCATGTTGGAGGATTTGACTGCTGCATCGTCCACTTCCTTCTGACCCTCCTTGCGTCGCTCCCGATCCAGGCGGCGGCGGCGCTACTCTGCTGCCATGTCCGCTTGCGAGGGGCCACCGCCACCGTGGGCCACGATGTACACGCTTGCAGGATGCGGTGTGCCCTGGCGAGGTACGCCTGGAAGCGATTGAGCAAGGGTGATGCACACATCGGTTGGCTAAGTCACGATGAGAGCAAACTGAGGGTTGTTCTGCAGGCGGCACCCAGGATTTCTCTTTGGATCAGGCAGTCCAGCCGCAGTTGGTCCCTTCCAGAACCCTGTGACAATCTCAGTGTCCCAGCGAGCTGGGTCGAACCACCTGCAGACGTACAAAGCACGGAATGACTCAACGAAATCATCCAGCGACATCCAGAAGCACCCGTCGTCCTCGTCGGCCTGGGCATCCAAACGAGTGCGCAGGCGACGATTCCATCGCTTGGAGTTGTCGCCCCAGTCGCCCTACCACTCACCATGGTCTCCGGGGGGATTCCGAAGCTTAATGAGGCGCTGCCCGTCGATCTGTACTGCTTCATAGATGACGTACACGGCCCCAAAGACAAGACCGGAATCAAGCAAGGTTCGGCGAGTAGCGCTTTTACTCACAGTGCCGGCCCCCAGAAGGAACCCGTTCCTTCTCCACCTCTGCATGCGCTGCCAGAGCTCAAGCCGCTTGGGTCCGCGAGCAGCCTCCGCCAGATACACGACGTCTGAATCTGCCCCGGTCAGATCAGTTAAAGCGTGCTGCACGTACCCCTTCTCCAGCGCCGCGTACGACCCATAGAACTTTGCGAATGCTTTCTCTACGATAGCTACCCAGAGTTCGTCCATGTCCTTGCAATGTGCGAAAGCAGCACCGCGGCTGCGGCGGGCGATCGCTCTTGCTGCCACTGTGCGCCTAGCAGCGATTGCGGCTGCTTTCTTTTGCGCCTTGGTGAGTGCCACCATAGCTGTGCTGCTCCCGGAGGCTGCACTGCCTTTGCCACGTCCACCCTTCGAGCTGTCCGCGCTGGCACCCTTGATTTTGCTCTTACTGAGTCCGAATGTTTTCGGGTCTGCTCCGGCTTCGATGGCCGCTCTCTGCGCCTCTTCGCGCGGATCTGCGGTGGCCAATCCAGGCTTGAACACTGGCAGGAGGTCATCCACGAACATGGTATGCCACTGGGCGTTCTTCCACATTCTGATGCCATACACGCCAGTTGATGATGTTGCAGGGACAACGAACAGATTCCTGATAAGAGGATCTATGTCTCCGTCGTCGACTCCGCCGGAAGCAGCGACAATGGAGAGAGCGCTGAGCAGCCAGCCGTTGTCGAGCGCACCCTGAAACACGTCGTCCGGGTCTGAGCCACCCTTGAACAGGCCAGCCTCGGGATTCAGGGCAATCGAAGTCTTCCAATTCCCAAGGAAATCGATCGCTCGCACTGGACCAAGGGAACGGCTAGAGGGCGTAAACTACTTGTCCCGGAACTGGAAGTCGCGTCCCAGCTCCCCCTCGGAACAGTCCCTGTGCCCGTTCTCGATCTCTTCGACCGTCTCTCCATCGTTGATCTCTGCTTCCGACCTGCCTTCCGGGTCCTCTGTGGCGTCAATCCCGGCACGGCGACGCTGCTCCCTTCGATCTGCGCATTCTCTTGCACGCTGCCGGCTCATAAAATCTTCCCTCGGACGCATAGACAAGCGGTGCTCCTCTGCGGCCGCCTCATCCACAATGTCACTTTCCACCTGCTTGTGGTGCCTGTCCTCCTGCTCTCGCTTAAATGCCTCCCGAAGCTCGCCGAACCGCAGCCGCTGCTCCGGTGTAAGGCCTCTCAGCCAGTCAGACACGGCCCTAACCTCCGCCGTGCCATATTGCGACCCACTAGAAAGCACGCTCTTCGGAGGCCTCACCCCGTTCCGTCCGAGGTCTCTGGTCTTCTCCCGCAAGAAGCGCTAAAATAGTACAGCCTCTGCCTCTACACGTGACTGTGCCCCAACGATCACAAGTAGCTGCATCAAGACCACAGCCCTGTTTTCTTCGTACCATTCGCGATCGAGCGCCTTCCGTAGCTACGTCTGCTCCGCAAGCACCCTGGATGTGTCCAGACTACTGTGCCAGCCGCCGCGACTGACGGGTTCAGCAGAAGGTCGGACAACCACAGAATCAAACTGAGCGCGGAGAGCAGCGGCAGACTCGGGCACGTCCGGGTCAGATACGGTCTCATCGAACTGCCTACCGTCTTGTCCCCCTTCGCCAGCCTGATCTTGACCTCCGTCACCTCCGTCACCACCCTTGTCCAAGTCGCCGCCATCCTGAGCGTACTCACCAAATCCGAGGAGGAATCCGCCATAAATGTCATCTCTATCTTCTGACTCTTCTTCGCTGATGTCGTCAAGCGATTTTCCTCGCACTACGCCGGTGGGACCACCCAGAGCTCCGGTGATAGCGGCCCGGCCGCCCACTGGGACCCCGCGACCACAGCACACAGTGCACGATGCAACAACATACAGACGCATCACCAGCCATCTAAG
>Ga0136560_1001491_pt1 | contig 12071 bp, 7 predicted proteins | sample AntRauMeHopE1497_FD_104925 | JGI IMG/M metagenome (GOLD analysis project Ga0136560, IMG submission 104925) | Saline lake microbial communities from Rauer Islands, Antarctica - Metagenome Hop E1 #497 | ecosystem: Environmental > Aquatic > Non-marine Saline and Alkaline > Saline | place...
CTCATCTTCGCGGGCAAGCAGCTCGAGGACGGCCGCACGCTCGCGGACTACAACATCCAGAAGGAGTCCACGCTGCACCTGGTGCTGCGCCTGCGCGGCGGGATGCAGATCTTCGCCAAGACCATGACGGGGAAGACCATCACCCTGGAAGTCGAGTCGTCGGACACCATCGAGGCGGTGAAGGTCAAGATCCAGGGCGAGGAGGGCATCCCCTTTCACCTGTTGCGGCTCATCTTCGAGGGCAGGCAGCTCGAGGACGTCCGCACGCTCGCGGACTACAACATCCAGAAGGAGTCCACGCTGCACCTGGTGCTGCGGTGCACCCGTGTGGAATGAGGTGCGGCGCGCTGCACGCTCTGGGATGGTGTGATGCTTCGCGCGGGTGACGGGTAGTGCTGCGGTCGCCAGAACCCGAGTCCTCGTCGCGCCAGCCACACCACTGCTCGCCACCCTGGTGCCGGCCTGCGCCTCTGTGCGTGTGTCTCTGTTTCGCTGCGCCCGGAAGTGGCGGCCCCTTTTGTCGCGGCTTCCATCACGCGGCTCCGACGGCGCAACACCGTTGCTCGGCGAGCGCGCGCGACGCCTGCCACGTGGCCCTGCCCCGCACCCGTGGGAGCGGTGCCGAGGAGCGCTCACGCCCTGCGCCGGGCCGGCCGGGCCGAGGACGGGCGGACGCTGGCCTGTGCCTCCTCCACGGTGATGAAGCGCACGTCCCCCTCCGAGGCCAGGGGCACGGGGTGGTCACGCGTCGCGGTGCCGAACGTCCACGCCGGGGAGCGCCGCCCCCTGGTCGGGGACGAGTCCGTGACGCGCTCCGCGCCGAACACGGTCGAGTAGCTGTCGCGGGGCGAACGCCGGCGATTCGCGCCGCGCCGCCGCGCCGGCGCTGCGGTGCTCGGGCGCCCGCTCGGCGGGGAGCGCCCGCCCCCCTCCGGCACCCCGCCCCCGCGGCCGGTCATGACCACGAGTGGGTCTCCCATGGGCCGCTCCACCAGGGGCCGCGCCGCTCTGGCCGATGCCGACCGCTGCACCCACGACGCCCCCATCGCCCGCCGCTGCTCCGCCCCCTCGGCCTCCTCCGCCTCGGCCTCCTCCATGGCGAACCGCCGCGCCTCCGCCTTGCCGATAGCCCCGGCGACGAAGTCGTCGTACGCCCCGGGCCCGGGCACCGCTGCTCTCGCCTTCTCAGCGGCGGTCAGCCCCAGCCGCGGCGACCGCCCCATGGTGCTGCCCACAGCCCCCCCGCCGCCGCCCCGCGGGGACACCGCCCCCCGCCTGCGCCGCTCGTCCTCCGCCCCCGTCCTTGGCGAGTACGACGCCGGCCCGGGGCTCTCAACCCCCAGCCGCGCGCGCTCCAGAGCCTTCCCCTCGAAGCGGCACGTCTCGTACGGCGCCCGCAGCCGCCGCTCCCCCGGGAACCGCCCGCCCTGCGTCTCCCCGTCCAGGTAGCGCACGCGCTGACGCACGCCGTACTGGCCGGGGCCGGGAGAGTCCGCCGCGTCGCGGTTCGACCCACGCTCGGCCTTGCCCCGGCCCGACGTGACGCGGGAGGCCCCCTCCCTGGTCGACCTGGGGAAGGCCGACGCCACGCCCGTGCGCCTGCCGGACAGCGGCTGCGGCCCGAAGCCGTCCGCGCCCCTCGCCCGGCGCTGGCTGACGCCCCCCGCGCGGGGCGAGCCCTCGAGCGGTGGCTCACCCTCCGGCGGCCGCTGGTACGCCGCCGGCCCCGGGCTGGCGTACCCGATCCTCTCGGCGTCGAAGCCCTTGCCGATCCGCTGGGGCTGGTGCCGGTGAAAACGCGCGGCGCGGCCGAACCCGAAGGACGGGGCCGTGCGGCGGCCCGCCTCGCTCTGCTCCGACAGCGAGCCCCCGAGGCGGCCGTGCTGCCCCGGGCCAGGGACGCCCCTGGCGCCCGGGCGGCCGCCAAGCGCCCGCTCCGCTCGCCCGAACCCGGCGCCCGGGCGGCTCTTCCACGTTCCCGCGTCCAGGCTGCGGCCAGCCGACACCCCGGTCTTTCGTGCGTCGGGGGCGTGGGCACCGGGGCCCGGCGTGTCGTCGGCGTGGAGAGAGGCAAGAAGCTCGCCCCGGATGTGCGGCTCCAGGCGGGACGAGCACGGCCTCCAGGTGGAGCCCGGGCCCGCCCCTCCGGCGCGAATCAGCGGCTGCCGCTCGTCGTGGAGCGTCCTCGCCGCCCAGCTCGCCCCCGGCCCCGACCGCGATACCCGGACCAGTTGGCCAGCCGACACCGGCCTCGCCGTCGCTCGCATGGGCGACTCTGGCAAGATCGAGGCGTCGTCTTCGAATCCAAGCGCCGTGGCAGGCGCCGAGGAGTACGCCATGGGTGCCTTTGCTCGAGCAGCTCGCGAGGGGGGCTCGGCCGCGCCTGGTTGAGCTTGCCGTCGTCGCTCTCGCCCGGGCTCCTGAACGCGTCCCGCCGGCCCTCGAGGCAGGCCAGAGGGGTTGGTCTTGGGCCAGTCGCGACTTTGTTGCACAGACTTGCGCCGGCGCAACTCTGTGGCTGTGGTGCCGACTCTGTGAGCGTAACTGTGGCGGAGGAATGTGAGCCAGAACCCTGCGTGGCAGAGACAGCGAGGCGGAGACGTCGAGCGCTGCAAAGGTGCGGAGGCGCACTCAAGCCGCGCCCACGATGCGCGGGGTGACAGCTATTATCGCGGCAGCCGTGCTGGCGTGCTTATGGCAGGGAGCGGCAGCGGCCACGGACCTTGAAGCCATCCTTCGCGCCATGCCGCTCGAGGCCAAGATCGGCCAGCTCACGCAGCTGGACATCGGCATGCTGGTGAAGCCCGGCACGAGCGATCTGGACCCCGAGAAGATGGCCAAGGCGTTCAACGCGAGCTACGGGAACAACGTCGGCTCGATCATCAACACGCCCTTTTCTCGCTGCTCCTGCTCGTCGACTGACCCGTGTGTCAAGGGGCTGGACCCCGACCAGTTCAAAACTCTTGTTCAGGGCGTGCAGCAGTACGCGATGCGCGCCCAGCAGGAGGCAGGCCTCGAGCCGGTGCCGGTCCTGTACGGCCTGGACTCGGTGCACGGCGCCAACTACGTCACCGGGGCACCCATCTTCCCCCACAACACCGGCTGTGCGGCCTCCTTCGACCCCGCGGCGGCTGAGGCGGTGGGATCGTCCGCGGCGCTGTGGACGAGGGCGGCCGGCATCCCGTGGATGTTCTCGCCCGTGCTCGGCATCGCGGCGCAGCCCATGTGGTCCAGGACCTACGAGACGTTCGGGGAGGACCCGATGGTGGCGTCTGTCATGGGCGGGGCCTTCGTCCGCGGCGCGCAGGACACCAGCTCGGCCCTGGCCGGGTTTTCGAACGGGACCAAGGTGACCGCCGCGACGGCGAAGCACTACTTTGGCTACTCCCGCCCGCTGTCCGGGAAGGACCGCTCGGACGCCTGGATCCCCGACGCGTACCTCAAGTCTTACTTCGAGCCGTCGTTCCGCGCGGCATTCGACGCCGGCGTGATGACGACCATGATCAACAGCGGCTCGGTCAACGGCGTGCCGTCGCACTCCAGCAAGCGCCTGCTCACGGACATCCTCCGGGGCGAGCTGGACTTCCGCGGCGTCGCCGTGACGGACTGGCAGGACATCGAGAAGGTGAGCGGCAGCGGCCAAAGGCGGGCGGGAGCCGCGGGCTGGTCAACGTGCCGGGGCTTGTGCGCGCCCGGCGTGGTGGCGCCGGCCTCGGCTGGCGCGTCCAGCGACGGAGCGGCGCTCACCTCCCATTGCTGCCTGCCCCACCCCCTCACTTCCCCCCCCACTTCCCCCCTCGCCTCCCCTTCCGCAGCTCGTCTTCTACCACCGCCTCGCGGCCAACACCAGCCAGGCCATCGCCATCGCCATCACCGCCGGCGTGGACATGTCCATGGTCCCCAACGACTACACCTTCGGCCCCGCCCTCAAGGCCCTGGTGCAGTCCGGCGCCGTCACCCAGGCCCGCGTCGACGAGTCCGTCGCCCGCATCCTCGCCCTGAAGCACGCCCTCGGCCTCTTCGACGAGCCCGTCAGGCCCGAGCGCGTCCTCCCCGCCGCGGTGGCCCACCGCCCCGTCGTCCCCGTCGCCCTCCAGCCCGGCGCCGACCTCGGCCCCGTCCACGGCCCGCCCGGGGCCGCCGACGGCGGGAGCCTCAACATCACCAGGGCGTCTCTCACCCTCCTTGCCAACAACGCGTCGGGCTCTGCCACGGCCGGGCGCCCGGTGCTCCCCCTCACCAACTGGCTCGTGACCCCGTCGTCGTCGCGGGCCGCCCCCGCCTCGACGGCCGCCGCGGCCGGCGCCTCCATCCTCGTCGTGGGCCCCGCGGCCACGACCCGCCGCGCTCTGTGCGGCGGATGGACCCAGCACTGGCTCGGGGCGTGCGAGCAGGAGTTCCAGCGCGGTGCCTCCATCGCCGACGCCGTCACGGCCATGGCCGGGTCCTACGCCGCGGCCTCGGGCGCGGGGGCCGTCACCGTCACGGCCCTGCAGGGGTGCAACTTCACGACGGCGTCCATGGCCCAGCTGCAGGAGGCAGCGGCCGCGGCGCGGGACGCCGACGTCATCGTCCTCGCGGTCGGCGAGGCGCCCGAGAGCGAGTCGGAGGGGAACGAAAACTCCCTGGAGCTGAGCGACGCCCAGATGGCGCTGTTCGACGCCGTCGCGGCGGCCGGCAAGCCCATCGTGACGGTGCTCGTCGAGCCACGGCCCCGCATCCTCGGCCGCGTCGCCGACGGCTCCGCCGCTCTCCTCATGACGTACCTGCCCTGCTACAACGGCGGCCAGGCCGTGTCCGAGGTGCTCTTCGGCCGGCTGAACCCGTCGGGGCGCCTGTCCCTGAGCTACCCGCGCACGTCGGGGGACCTGGGCGCGTACTACCAGAAGCCCACGGGGGACTACAGCCAGGGCACGTCCATGCCCTTCCACTCCCCCCTCTTCACCTTCGGGCACGGCCTGTCCTTCTCGGACATCGTCGAGGCGGCGCCCGTGCTGTCCACGTCCCGCCTGGGCTTCAACGAGACCCTCACCGTCAGCGTGGGCGTCACAAACCACGGCCCCATGGACGCGTGGCACACCGTGCTCGTCTTCGTGCGCCAGCTCTGGCGCAACCAGATCACGCCCGAGGTGCGCATGCTCAAGGCCTTCCAGCGCGTGGCCGTGCGCAACGGCGAGACCGTCACGGCGGTGCTGCGCGTCCCGTACGCCTCGCTCGCCTACGTCACGCCCTCGCTCGAGACCATCGTCGAGGCCGCACCGTTCCAGGCCGTCGTGGGCACCGGCGAGGCCCTCACGGCCTCGTTCAACGTCACGGAGGGACACTCGTTCGGGCGCTCTTTGCGCTACGCGTGAAGGCGGCGATGCGCGCGCTTCCATGGCTTCGCTGCGGTGCACGAATCGCCATCAAAGCCGCAACAAAGCCACGGTCGCGCATCGCACACGTGGCTTGCGCTGCGGCACGTCCGTCGCCCGCGCGGGGTGCAGGTGACCAGAGCCGGCCTCGGAAACTGCCCGACCACGCTCGCACTCACCGCCGCCGGACGCGGAAGGGCAACGCAGGGCGCGACTCCGGGGGGCATGGCCGAGAGCGGCGCCCTGGTCTGGACATCGTTCCTGGAGCAGCTCTCCATCGGGCTGGGGGCGGCCGTGGGTGGCTGGACCGTTTTCTTCGTCGCCAGCGTGTGCTTCCAGACGAACGAGATTCACATTGCCAGGCGTCACATCTTCTTCACAAACATTGCATCTCTCCTGCTGGCGGTGGCCGTCCTGGGGATCCTGGTCCTGGAGGTGCAGACCTTGAGGAGGCTCGTGTGGCCGCATCTCGGCGTGGTGCTCCCCGCCCTTCACCTGCTCGTGACGATCCTGGGCGTGTGCGTGAATAGCCACGTCTGCTTTCGCTGGGTGCAGCTGCTGCTCCAGCCGGTCGGCGTGGTCATGCACGCCCTCGCGGCGGCGCAGGAGTCCGTGCAGGCCGCCTGTCTGGAGAGCGGGACCTGCATGACCACCGCAGGGCCGGCCGCCGGGTGGACGCTCTATCACCTCTATGTGCTGCGGTGGTTCCGCATCTCGGCGTGCATGGCGGCGGTTTGGGTGGTGCTGGGGTCGGGGTTTCTGTCCGTCGTCCTTGGGTGGTGCTGGCCGCGCTACACGCCTCGGCTCTTTTCCGCGGAGCACCCTCTTTCGAAGCTTCCGGCCCGCAAGGGCAGGGAGCACCGGTCGGCGGATGCCCAGGGCGTCGCGGTGGCGCTTCGCCGCGCCGAGGGCGCCAGGTCGAGGCGGTCCCCCCACACCGCCGTCACGGTCGGGTCTGGGAAGAAGGCATGACCGCGGTGCGTCCGCCTGCCATGGTTCGCGGGAGTGCCCGCGCTTGTCGGTGCGTGGGCGCCGTTCACGTGCATTCGAAATCGTGTTCGCTGCATCGGCACCAAGTTGCTCAGTCACTGCGCGGCAAGCTTCCCCCGCTGCGCCTTTGCGGGCTAACGAAACGTACGCGGCTGTCCCCGCCCGGCTGCCTGGGCCGCGGTGCCAGATCGTCGGCCTCGTCGCCTCACGAGGACGCCGGGGCCGTCTTCGACGCCGACGCGCTCGCGGCCGCTTCGGCCGGCGGCGTGGGCGCGGCCGTCATGTTGCGCAGCGCCCTGGAGGCCTGGGACGCGATCCTGTCGTGGTCCACGGCCGAGAGCTCCCGGAGGACGCGCTCGCCGCCGCAGGCGCGGATCCTGTCCTTGTTCTCGGCTGTGGGGAACCAGAGGCGTCGGCGAAGGCGCGGGTGTTAGCGAGGGAGCGAGCGCGAGTTGGCGGCGGCGGTGGCGCGGCTGGCATTTCCAGTCTCACGGCGGACGGAGAGGTTCCGAAGCGCCCTGGCGCACTGCGACTGCAGCTCCACTATCATCTCCGCCCCCCTGCTGGGGGCGATGCCCCGGCCGAGCGGCGTGCGGCCCGAGGAGGCGTTTGTGAGGGCGCGGACGATGGGCTCGATGCCGCCCTCCTCCGCGATGAGGGCCTCATTACGGTCTGCGGGACGGGCAAGGCGTGAGACTGGGTCGGGCGACGCTCGAGGCCGCGGCAACGGGGCAGCCGGCGGGCGGAAACGGCGATTGGAGCACGCGCCTCACCGTTGACCGCCAGGTTGGCCAGCGCGGCGACCGCCTCGATCTGGACGCCGATCGGACCAGCAGCAACAAGTCCGATCAGCGGCGGGACCGCCCCGCCCTCGGCGATGCGAAGCTTGTTGGACTTGTGAACGCCGAGGTTTGCGAGCGCCTTTGCCGCCTGGCGCTGCACCGTGTCCGAGGGCACGGCGAGCAAACGGACGAGCATCTCGACGCCACCCTCTTCTGCCATCCTGACCTGGTTTGATTCTGCGCGCGACGACCGGGGGGTAGGGCGGCAAGCGCTGGAGCAAGGGCAGCTCCAGGGATCTGGCATGGCCAGCGGGGCGTGCTCCGCCGCTCACCATCGACCGATAGGTTCGCCAGCGCGTGCGCAGCGAGGCGCTTGACCTCTTCGTCCTTGCTCTTGGTCAGCGGCATCAGCAGGCGCAGGCCGCCCAGCTCGACGATTTCAGCGCGGCGGTCAGCTGCGGGCAGGGGGGCGGGGCGAAGGGCGCCGTGGAAGCGGGCCTGCACGCGCGATGCAAGAACGTCACCATCTCCAGGTCTGCCGCGTGGCGGCACACGAACTCGGCGAGAAACCATCGCCGCCGCATAGACGCACCCTTGACGGCCTCGTTTGCCAAGCGCTCCGCCACCTCCCGCTGCAGCTCGGGCTTGGACGCCTGGGCGTAGGTGATGAGCACCTGCAGCTGCGTCCTGAGCTCCGCGATCGTGGTCTCGTCTGCGATGGCGGTAAGAGCGGAGGTCAAACGGGCCGGACCTTTCGGGGCGGCTCTCGTGGCAGCATCCGCCGGACCGGCGCAGGGCACCACCGCACCTCGAGCGGGACCATCAGCCGTCCCCTTCCGCACGCGAACTGCCAAGGCCTCTCGGCCGCCGGTCGGGCTGCTCACGCCCGTCAAACGCTGCCCCGCCCTCGGCCGAGGCCTCCGCGGGCGTGGCTGTCTTGGCGCCCTTGTTCCCCATCGCTCGTAGCGCCGGACGGGTCCTGGCTGCGCGCGTCCGCCGGGGCCCGCCGGTGCTGTGCGTGCCCCCTGCTGCACCGCCATCGGCGGTCCATCGAACATTGTGGTCGTCCTTGGTGCTCTGCACGGGCTTCCCCGGGCGCTGTGCCACTCGCCAGTGCCGACAGCGCGTTCGCAAACATGGTGAGCCATTGCAGCGGGGCTTCGCTACGGACTCACGTGTGCGCGGGCACGCCCGGCCCGGCGCAAGGTCCCCGGGCGCGCCTGTGTTCCTGGCCGCTCTCCTGTCACGGCACATCAACCCGTGCATTTCCCCGCCAGGCGTTGTGATTTCGCCCCGCAGACCTCGTACGACGACAAGGGAGAGAAGGTGAGCGCTGCCGGTGCCCGAGCCCGTGCTTCGTCTCACCAGCTGTCGCGCGGTGGCCATAAAACAGCGACGGTCACTTTCGCATCTTTGGCACGTCGCCGCTTTCCTCGTCCCGCAGCCCGAGTATGGTGCCTTCACCGGCTTCGATCACATCCACTGGTGGGTCGGAAACGCCAAGATCATGGGTGAGCGATGCCGGACCAGGCTGGCGCGCATTGCGCGGTCCAATCTCTGGCGCGGCCGCAACCCATTCGCGGCGTGCTTCCCAACTCGCTCCCCTGACCGCCGACCTCTTTGACGCTCTCCCTCGCAGCCGACTGGGCCGTGATCCGCCTCGGCTTCGAGCGTGTCGCGTACCGCGGGCTCGAGACGGGCCACCGCAACATGGTGTCGCACGTGGTGCGCCAGGGCAAGATCGTTTTCGTCTTCTCGTCTCCGCTGACGCCGGTGGCCGAGTCTGAGCCCGTGTACGGTGAGCGCAGCTTGCCGACGCGCGTCGCTCCGCGCCCCGCCGCCCGCGCGCTCCCGCGCCCACGCCACCGCCGCTCCCGCCACCGCATCGCCCCGCCCGCAGGCCAGACGATGTCCGAGCACCTCGCGGTGCACGGCGACGGCGTCAAGGACGTTGCCTTCGCCGTGTCCGACTGCCGCGCCATCTTCGAGTCCGCCAAGGGCCGCGGCGCCAAGGTCATCGCGGAGCCCCACGAGGAGGAGGACGCCGACGGCAAGGTCATCATGGCCACCGTGGCCACGTACGGCGACACCGTGCACACGTTCGTGCAGCGCGTGGGCTACACCGGTGCCTTCCTCCCCAACTACAAGGCCATCACCGAGGCCGACCCCCTCGCCGGCGTGACCGCCCCCATCGGCCTCGACTTCGTCGACCACGTGGTGGGGAACATGGTGGACGGCGGCATGGAGCCGTCGGTGTCGTGGTACGAGAAGATGCTCCAGTTCCACCGCTTCTGGTCCGTCGACGACAAGCAGATCCACACGGAGTACTCGTCCCTGCGCTCCATCGTCGTCGCCGACTACGACGAGGTCGTCAAGATGCCCATCAACGAGCCCGCCGCCGGCAAGCGCAAGAGCCAGATCCAGGAGTACGTCGAGTACTACGGCGGCAACGGCGTGCAGCACATCGCCCTCAACACCCGCGACATCATCTCCGCCATCACCAACCTCCGCGCCCGCGGCGTCAAGTTCCTCAAGGTCCCCACCTCCTACTACGACAGCCTCGACGCGCGCCTCGCCGCCGCCGGCATGAAGGTGGCCGAGGACATGGCCACGATCCGCGCCCTCAACATCCTCGTCGACTTTGACGAGCACGGGTACCTCCTCCAGCTCTTCACCGCCAACGTCCTCGACCGCCCCACCGTCTTCCTCGAGGTCATCCAGCGCGAGGGGAACTCGGGCTTCGGCGCCGGCAACTTCAAGTCCCTCTTCGAGGCGATCGAGCGCGAGCAGGCCGCCCGCGGCAACCTCACCAACACCGAGGCAGCCACCGGCGCCGCCGCCGCCGCCGCCGCATCGGCCTCCGCCGGCGACGCCTGAGCCACTCAGCCGGCCGCCGGCGTCAGCGGCGGGGTGGACCCGCCGGGAGTCAGGCCGGCAGCCGCCGGCCCGCCCCCGCCGCCCGGCGGACAATACGGACACTTTCGCGAGCGCCTGGCGCGCGCATGCGGGCACGGGGCACCTCTTGCAGCGGTGCGTGGGCGGTCCGCACACAACAGTGCGGCCACGGCGGCTTCGCCCATGCACGCACGCGGCGCCCGTTCAGGCACGGCACCACTGTCACGCCACCCGCCGTCACGCTCACTCTCACTCGGTTGCAACACTCGTTGGCGAGAGAAGAGGGGGTCGCGAGGCCCCCTCCGCGCGTCACCCGGTGTGGTGGTACCCGGACAGCGACGCGGCCGCGGGCGCCTGGGCCCCTGCCTCCAGGTCGTCCCCGAAGAGCTCGTCCGCCACGTCATCCAGCCGGTCCGCCTGCTCCGCGGTGTCGGGCGCCATGGGCGACTGGTAGCCCCCCTTGCGCGCCGTCCGCATGATCTCGTTGTCGTGCCGCGCGGCCGCGCCGCCGGCCTCCTCCTCCTCCTCTTCTTCCTCCTCCTCGACCTTGAGCAGGCGGTTGTACGCCACCACGGAGGCGAAGACGGAAACGACGGCTGCGCCGCCGAGGAGGAGCTGGGAGAGGAAGATGACGGTGATGGGGTCGACGAGGACGAGCTGGCTGCCGATGGTGCCCATGAGGGCGAGGCCGACGCCCTGGGCGATGGTGAAGAGGCCAAAGAGGCTCTCGGGGACGACGGCCATGAGGAACCACTGGAGGAACTCGTTCATGAAGTATGAGATCACCTGGGTGAGGCCCACGATGAAGGTGGAGGCGCTCTGGCTCCGGTCGGGGACGTAGTAGACCAGCATGAGGGCGGCGACGACGGCGCAGAACACCGGGAAGGCGAAGCGGAAGAACACAAAGGGCCGCATCTCCGCGATGAAGCCGGCGTAGGCGGCAGAGCCGCCGAGGTAGATGGCGGACTGGGAGGCGAACTGTCCGTTGACCGTGCGGATGACCCGAGCGAGGCGGAAGGCGAAGGAGGCGGGCGGCTGGCCTGGCGGGCCGAGGGCGTCGTCGTTGCCGTCGTCGGCGGGGTCGTCGAGCCCGAGGTCGTCGTCGAGGTTGAAGTACGCCGCCTCCTGCTGCGGCACGGGCAGGGTGACGATGATGTTGAAGAGCTGCGTCAGCAGGTACGCGAGGAAGGGGAGCACGATGACGGGGGTCACCGCGAAGTAGCAGAGCCCCGAGAGCCACGACAGGAACTGCCCGCACGAAGTGCTGCGCGACCCGCACGCACACCCGGTGCACTGCGTCCCGAAGCACAGGCACTGCCCGCACAGGACCTGGTCGCCGTCGTCCAACCCCGCCCCGGCGACGTGGACGGGCCGCGCGGCGCTCAAGGCCGCCGCCTCCACGCCGCTGTCCACGCTGGAGCGCCGCCGCTTCGGGCCGGAGCCGGTGGGCGACCGCGCCCCCTGGCCCGTCGGCGAGTCGTCGCTGCCCCCGGGGCTCCCGGCGCCGACCCTGACCTCGCGGAAATCTGACACAACGTCGTCCTCCTCCTCCTCGCTCGCGCTGCGCGCCGTTCGCCCCGTCATCTTCATGAGGGACAGGCCCGTCACCACGCCGCCGCCGCGCGAGCCCGAGAAGTCGTCCGTCGTGCCGTAGCTGCCCGGCATCGCGGGGAGGAGCCGGTCCTCGGCGACCGAGGCGGCCACCGAGTCGGCGTCGTCGGTGAACTTGGCCGCGATGTTGACGACGGGCACGCGCTGCTGCTCGACCTTGGAGATGGTGAAGGCCTTGACGGTGTAGGAAGAGGCCAGGACGGCGACGATGAGCGTCGAGGCGCACCCGACGGCGGTGAGGAACATGCGCACCTGCTCGTAGTCCTCGATCCACAGCGCCACCGCGAACACCACGCCCTCCACCAGGGACGTGCAAGCGTCGCTCATGGTGCCGGTGCGCTGGATCTCGACCTCCTTGCGCTCCTCGTCGTGGGGGAACTGCTTGGACGCGCGCACGGAGAGCATCTTGAGCATCTGGTCCAGAGCCTGGTTGATGAAC
>Ga0136560_1001492_pt1 | contig 12068 bp, 11 predicted proteins | sample AntRauMeHopE1497_FD_104925 | JGI IMG/M metagenome (GOLD analysis project Ga0136560, IMG submission 104925) | Saline lake microbial communities from Rauer Islands, Antarctica - Metagenome Hop E1 #497 | ecosystem: Environmental > Aquatic > Non-marine Saline and Alkaline > Saline | place...
ACGGCTCTTCCCAGGATGGCTGCCTGCGCCGTGCCCCTGCCCTTGGAGGAGATGGCTTCATCCAGCACGTCGACAGCGAAGAAACGAGGACGGCGTCGAAAGTGGCACCGGACGATCTCCCCCCATATGGGGGCATTTGGCTCTCCTGCTCCGATCCTTGTGCGACGTGCTTCATTGCCGAACTGAAGGCGAGCCCAAGGTTCTGCAGAGTCAGTTGCAGCGTCCAGACCCTCGGCTCGAATCACGCGCACGCTTGCTGATGATACTATGGGCTACGTAGATGCCCGAGGTCGCCATGATCGCTCAACGCTGCCAATGGATTCTGAATGAATTACGGCATCAAAGATTGCAGTTTTGATAGCAACCATCCAAGCGTCTCGGCTGCTTTCGTCTTCAGCTGCGAAGTCATATTCGCGTCCAGCTCCGGTTCGTACCGTAAAGACGAACTGTTTTGAGCTAGACTGGGTAGGTTCGCACGCAGCGTTTCTGCCCAAATGTACGGTTCCTTTCACTGTAGGATCGAGTGGGGCGGCCAAGTACTCGACTACATGGCCTGCATCAAACCGATACGACAGTCTCAAAAATCGCTTCCGCCACTGACGCACGATGTTTCCTTTCTTCAGAAGATAACCTTCCATCAGTACTCTTTCCGGGCTGCTTGTCGTTGCCATGTCTGTTCAACTGCAACGACAATGAACAACCACAACCGACCAAAGGTCTGTCGTATCTGCCTCTCGTTATAAGCTTAGCAGCCACCCGCAAAATCAACTCAACAAAATGCCAACAAAAGCTACTGCTGCAGCAATAAATGCGAAACGGCTGCGGGTGCACAAGGTGCAAGGTAGTCCGGGGCGTACCAAACCAGGACACCAGGCAGACCAGCGTTTGCGCTATCGTGCCGTGAACCACGGAGGCACACTGGATCTTCAAGATCTTATCCGGATCTGATCCGCAGCAGCTGGTGCAGTGCAGCCATTGACGCATAGGCCCAAGTGGCACAACTTCAGGATAAGCTGGTTGGGCAACGGTGTATCAACGGGCAATGCGGCATCGTAAGTTGTGGCTGATCCTCAGGATGACAACTCGAAACATCCAGGATTGTACAACAAATTAAAAAAGCAAGCATTTTATCGATTCCGCAAGCGCCTCGGCTCAAATAAGCAGGGCACAAGCGATGATACTGCGTCAGTACCCGTCTACCGCCACTAGCAATACATAACATAGTTTCGCTCCCACCAAGACAAAAAAAATCCACTAGCAAGGACGTTTCGCCATGGTATTTCTTGTCTCTCCTGCCTGCCAAAAATATCTTCCAGAGTTGTGCTAGCATCGGCAAATATTGTGCATTGCCGGCTTCATGCTGCCTCCGCCTCCTTCTCTGCGGGCTTGACTGCCTTCGCTGTGGCGCCACCGTCGTCCGTGGAAGCAGCGGCAGCAGCATCTCCACCGCATCCGCAGTACCCGCAGCCGCATGTTGCGATGATAGCAAGACCAGCAAGGAGAATCACGATGCCACCGATCACGAGCCCGAGCAGCAAGGCCTACCGCAACGCCTCGATGCCGTCATACAGGTCCTTGATGTCTTCCTCGGTTCCAGGAGTGGCCGTGCCTCCTTCCTCAACCCACTGGATCTGCATGTACACCTGCTCGCCGCCCGTGCCCTCTGCCAGACGGGGGTACGTAGGGAAAGGACGCAAGCGGATCACGCCGGCGAGGCGCCGCGCTGCATTGAGGGCTCTTCCAGACACGGGATCTACGTCGATGAAAGACCCATGGAGCTCCTGCGTGGCCTCGCCGTAGTCGGAGCTCAGTGCCCGGATCGTGGCGTTGCAGGCCAGGTTACTGGGCTGCGTGAGGAACAGGTCGAACTCGGTCGTGGAGTCGGCTTCCTCGCCCGTGGCAAGGGCCAGGGTCTGTGCAGAGACGTACTCTGGGTGCGCCCTGATGCTGATCATGCATCCCTCGGGGGTGTTGTACAGCACGTCGTTGTTGTACCGGACGAAGGTCTCCTCGGCGTCGTCACCGTACGCCGCCCTGGCGTTGTTCGCTGTCTGGATCGTGTACCTCTGGAGTCCCTCGAGCTTTCCATTGGGTCCCTTGACCGGGTCCATCTGCTCGTTGTTCTCGTCAATGGCCTTGTGAAGAACTACGAAGCGCTCTGCCTGCGCAACCCAGACCTGCATGGTGAGGGGGAGGTCATCGGCCGTCGATTCGTCGAGCTCCTCGCCGAAAGGATGCCTCAGCCCGTCGTACGACCCTTCGATCGGAGACGGGGCGGCCACTGTTCCCTGCCAATCTCTGACCTCGCTCTTGCCCCTCACCTGCTCAATGCGCCAGAACTCGTCCCGCCCTCCGGCCCCAGTGCCGATCGTCTCCCGTGTGCCGATGCTGGCGTTCGAGACGAGAGGGGGCACAGCGCCGGCCTGGAGGCTGGCAAGGATTGAATCCGTGAACCCGTCGAAAAGCAGCATTCTGGGGGTCGCCTTGATGAACGGGCCCGTAGCCATGTTGCCTGCCGAGCGCCCGGGTGTGGTTGCCGGTGTGTTCTGTGTACCGTAGAATGTCTCTACCAGGTTGGGGAAGTACACGAGCCCGTTGCTCGTATGCTCGATCCAATGGTACACGTCATGCACCTGAAAGCAGTCCATGCCAGTGATGCTCGAGTCCACGTCCGCCACCACGAAGGACGCGCACTGGGCATGCAGAGCTGCCTGGGCGGCGAGAGAGGTGCCATATCCCACGCCGGAGGCCGTTGCTGCCGCCACGACGTCACCCCCGGTTGCAAGAGCTGCAATGTAGGCCGCGTGGAGGCCCACCTGAGCGTCGATCATCGCCTTGATGGCAGCATTGGATGCCACCTGCTTCATGTAAACGGCGCGGAACCTCCAGATGGCCTCGCTGCCCGCTCCGAAATCGGGAAGGGCGCCTTGCAGCAGCGCCGATGCCTCGTTAAAGAGGGCGGGGGAAGAGCTGAACTCTGCCAGGAGTGCAGCGGCCATGGAGCCTGGCAGCCTGCTGCCGGCGTAGATGAGTCCGTTCGCCGCAGGATGTGCCCTGCGGCTATACAGGGTGGGTGGCGCTCCTGCCACGCAGGAGAATTCGGCAAGGCTGTTGAGGACCGAGGGCTGGCCCAGGGCTGTGAATATGGATGCCTGTCCAGCGAGGCACGTGTTTCCATCCGCGACGGCGCTACCGGCCGCCATGTTGACCGTCACGTTGGGGGGAAGGGCATTTCCAGCTGCAGCGAGGACTCCAAGCACGGTATTGCTTCCCATCTGCGCCGCGAAAAGCCCTTCATCCGTGACGGAGGGCAGAGCCACCGAGGCCTGCGAGAAGGAGCCGACGATCTGGTTGAAGGTGTTCAGCGTTTCCATGCCAGCCGTGCTCGAATCGCTGCCTGTGAGAGCGGCTGCCATAAGAAGCACCTGCAGGATGTGGCCGGTGGCCGCGGTCGGGTCCGAATACGTCGAGTCCGTGGCCTGGTACGCCGCTGCAAAGCCAGCATTGAACTGGACGAAGGCAGGGTCGGCGGTCTTGGCAAGCACGGCCTGGATATTGCTCGTATCCACGTCGGCGAACAGGTTGACCAGGCCCAGCCATCTGGCCAGGCCGGTCGTGCTGATGAGAGCAAATCCGGTCGTGGATCCTGGGTTCATCAGATCGAGGTACACTGCGGCCTCCATGTTCACAGTTACACCGGGCAGGGGCTGCAGCTGCGTCACAGTGTCAGGGGCAACACCAGAGACGGTTCCGCCCACCTGTACGGTAGCGAATTGCATCATGCTGGCGGGGCTGTTGTCCAGACTGTTGGCGGCCCTGGCAGCAGCGTGTCTCGTCGGGATGACGGCAGGTAGGGTGAAAGCCTTTAGTAGGAGGGTCAGGGCCGCCGTGCCCTCCCTGAGGAACTGAGACACGAAGATAGGGACGGCGATGTCATCGATACCGATGCGGTCGTTGCCTCGCAAGGAGACTGCCTGCGTGTTCAGAGCGTCCACTCCCCTTGCCGCCCCTACGAGGGTGGGCAGCAGGGCCCCGAACCCGGCGAACCCCACGTTGGGGATCACGAGGACCTCCTCATCGAGCCTGGCCGGGTCGTCTACGTAAATATACTCGCTCTGCGAATCCCAGGTGAGGCTGGAATCGTCCTCAGAGTGCGTAAAATTCTCGTATTTAGTGTACTTGCGGAATGCAAATGCAACGTCGCGCTGCACCGGGCGTGCTCCGTCGTACAGAACTGCCTCGGGGTTCGTGATGTTAGACACATGGAAAATGTACCGGACGCCACCGTCCTCGTACTCATCCGCATCAAGATCGAGCGAAGCAACATCGGTGACTCGCACGCCGGCGAGGCCTCGCTTTGGAGGTTCCATCTGGTTTTCCAGGGCTTCAGAGCCTGGCGTTAGGTAGGTGTTGTCCTCGAGTGTTTCTTCAACGACGCCATCAATGATCACAGGTGACACCACTCCAACAATAAGCGCAGCCACTCCAATGACTGCTACGATTACTCCCTGCGATGGTTGAAAAATTGGGCAGACCGGTGCTAGTGTTGGAAATGGTCTACTCATGGCTCCGACACGGAACATAATGCGGTCCACCCCGAGACAAGGGATAATGTGGCGGTACAAATATTGGTGTGTAATAGTTAATAAAGCATAAAATACTTCAAAAACCATCGGGGGTACCTTGCCCAAGGAAGTGCTGTAGCTGGACTGCATGCGGCAGCACCGCAAAGAAGTACTACCACCGGAAAAGCGACAAACCTTGCTATCTGAAGCATTCATGCAGCAAAAAAGGCTGGGAACTACCTGGACCTTCTCCATCTTTATAAATCCAGCCAAAGTTGGTAACTTGGAGCTTGCTAATCGTACAAACTATCCAGGGATACGATCGGTTTCTTTCAACGACACCGAAGAGCAACCCACATGCCACTGCAACAATACAAGACCCCGCATGCGTGCAAGCAACTCACACATATAGTCGCACAAATATGCATGCTAGATGCGCCGTATAGATGGATATGTCCTGCTAGTTAATGCCTATATGTCGGTCGTGAATTGTATCTGCGACACGCGCGCGAGCTACTTCACTGGTATCCATATTTTAAAACGTGCGTATTGACTCTGAAGGACGATTCCAGTGCTGGCAAACCGGATGTGGGCATCCCAGGTGGAGCAATACAGACAGAAATAAATGTCGAAAGGCGATTATAATACTGTACGGTACATCGGTCTCAGCACAGCCCCGGCTCTTGCATGGCATGATTGCATGAACAATAAGGCGGGGCAGACGAAAGCAAGGACACGAAGAGTCGAGACTCTCAAGACCGAGATGGAGGCAGTTTGGAGCAGGTCGGGGTGGGCGATGTCAAATTCGATAATATTTAAGAGTGGGAAGCAAAGACAGCTATCCAATGGACATGAAGATGGGATTTGTCACCAACTGGCACGGTGGATGTGGACTAAGCAATTCCATGGCCCACTGGCATGGCTCCAAGGTTGTGGTGGATTGGATGGTGCCACAGTGAGCATAACAGGTGCAAAAGGGGCGTGACTGGCTACCTTATTTCTTGATTTCTGGAGCTCAGTGTATTCACGGAGGGGACAACTATGCAGCAGTTTAGTCTATGCTCGACCGGACTGTCTTGACGCTTCTGGGGTAAGGTGTACCTAGACATCATATTCAATTCCGAAATGCCTTTTTTGCCTGATGGACCAATGCGTCTCCCGCAGCGGCAGTATCAAGGTTACACTGATACGCCTCAACTTTTTTGTAAACACTTAATTGAAGTGGCCTCTCTGCGCCCCCATTTGGACGCACCGGCGGTGTGTAGCCACCATTGAGAATATTTCATTTAAACCCGCTGCGGGTCAAGCTACAGCCCGGGGTTACGAAGTACACGACAAGACTTACCGTACAAGCCTGAGTTCAACTGATGGATCACCAGCTCGAAACTAGCAGGCATGTTGGGGCATCGCATCATTGGGACCGACAGTGCTCAGATGCACGCAGCTAGAGAAGACAATTTGCCGCGCCGTTGCTATACCAAGGTGACGGAAGCGCTGGATCCCAAGAAGTATACGTGCGAGCGAAACCTCATTCAAATTCTCTACTGCGACTTGGTCGGGATGTACAGAGCTACCACGAACATGGTGCACTGGCTGAATGGTCGAAACGCGAAGTCCTGGCCATAAATCCGAAACGACGTTCCTCGTCTGCTGTAGGTTGCAGCGATACAGCAATGCCATCGCTAGGACTGCTGGCTACTCCACATGTTGGTCCTGTCAAAGGCTCTGGTTGTGGACAATGCGACGAATACAACGATGGCACGAAAGTGGCGAGCACAGCTGAATCAGCAACCCTCCCATCCACTGCATGTACCAGCACCATTGCTGGCACTGGCATCGGAGGAGGCGGGCTTATGTCCCTGCTGCGAAAGCGCACTAGAATTACCGCCCCTCAAGTCGTGTCTGCGACCGCTACCCGGAGTCAGAATGAAGCAGCAGCTCTCTCCCTCGCTTCCTCGCATGCCCCTGCCATTGCTAGGGCGGTGCTTGCGGAGGCCCTGCGACGGAGGCTGGCGCGACTCGGAATCGAATCATCCGCCAGGAAGCGAAGCGCCCCAATGGATCGGCAAGTTCTCACCCGAGTTGGCCAGCTGATGCGCCGGGGGGCGGTGGGGGTCGAAGGTGACGCCTGCGATGGGAGGCACTGCAACCCCAAGCTGAGAGACTTCGGGCGGCTGCTCCCAGGCCAATGGCTGACAGACGCAGGGGTGAACTTCGCGGCACAAGTGGCTCAGGAGCGCAATGCGATGCAGCTGGAAGGACTTGCACGCAGGCTAGACGGATCTTGGCTGCCATCGATTCGGAGCCAGAATTCCGATGAGCTGCACGTGCCTGGGTTCGGACCCAGTAAACCTGCAACAGTCAGGGAGTCTGACGCCGATACAGGTACAGGATTAAGCGTTCGTGGCGAAAATGGCAACTCAGCCCCTGGCGGAACTGGGGCCGCATACAACGGAACTAAGCCAGTCCCCAGGGCTGGTCCTCATGCGCATAGCACGTGGTCCAAGCTGGAGATCGGACCACTATCGGAAGCATCGATTGCTGATGCGCGGCGCCGGGCTGGCGTGTTCGTGTTCCGCAGTTTCTTTCTTACTGCTCTTCTCGGGTCTGGACGATACGACTACTCCCGTGTGCAGCGATGGACCCGAACTACAGACGTGTTCGCCCTCCGCCGAGTTGTGTTCCCCGTGAATTAGAGCGACACGCATTGGGTGTGTGCCGTCCTGGACATGTAGGCGAAGACAGCGACATTCCTCGACTCAATGGGAGGCGGGGATGGGGGCGTGCTCGATATCCTCATCCGATGGGCGTGTGACGAGTGGGAGTCGAAGCGAGGCAAGTCTGGGCCTACGAATGGCAGCAGCGATAGACCAGGATCAGGATCAGGATCAGGATCAGGATCAGGATCAGGATCAGGATCAGGATCAGGATCAGGGCTAGATGACTTCGAAACATTATCACCTGAATCTTGGCGGAAGGTGGCTTACCGAGCACATGATCGAGCACATGCAACCACAAGGGCACAGGGTGTGGCCCCCTCTGGACTTGACCCGCCTGCCGATTCTGGCGCAGGACAAGACGACGAAAATGATGGCAGAATTGCGGCAGCACTCGATCGCATCTCCCTCTATGGACTAAGTAGCGTGCACATGCATCCCGCAGACGCAGAGGCCCGGCGGCTACCTCCACCTCCTTTGCCGATCGTGACCCGCTCCTGGGCGCGTGCTCTCGGCCGGGAACGCTCTCTGTCGATCGGAGTGAGGATGAGGCATGCAGGCAGGGAATACATGGAAATGAATGGCAATCCCGGGATTGGAATCGATGCAATTGCACCGTCGAGACGCTCGTCCACCGTTCGCCGCAGCAGTCGCCTCGCAGTCACTTCGTCAGGATTGCTCGGCTCTTCGACTGAGGGCGGGGGCGGCTTTTCTTTTGCAGGGACTGTTTTGCCTAGACAGACGAATGGGTGCGACTGTGGCGTATTCGTGTCTGGTTTTATGCACGCCCTGTGTGACGTCAGGGCATACGCAGATCCGGAGGCGGACCTGCTCTCTTCGATGGAGCAGGTGCTTGAAGCGAGCAAGCGGCGGTTTCCGCCAGTACTATGGGGCTTTGGGCAAGCCCAGGCTACGCGTGGGATGCGGCTGAGTCTTGGAGCTGGAATGCTGCTTCGATTTATGCCTTGACCTCAACATATATGCTGTTTGGGCCCATATCGCTGTTATCTGTTTGTAATCGGTCCTAACATTAACAATGCAAGTGGGGTTGTATAGGGCTAAGCAACAAGATGTAAATAGCTGCTAGGTGAGTTCCTTGGGTAGACCATACACCGCACCTTGGCCACTCTCGAGTCACGTGCCTAGTCCTCTGGAGTGTCACGGATGTCGGGACCGACCCGGGACTGAATAGTCCATCCTCTCCTATGGCCTACCCCCAGAGTAACACCCATCGATGTAGGTCAGCCCCTCGATGGATTCCGGGCACTGGACAAACTTTTTCTGCTCGGATCCGACTTCGACTCGGAGTCGTTTATTCACGGATCGACAGAGGTAGACTGCTTGCACTCATTAGGGCTTGCTATGCTTCGAGCTTGCTTGCGTGTCATGCATGGGCGCATTGCAACCATATCTGCATTTGGAGTTGGACTAGGCGTTGCTGCTGGAAGTGCGACACAGTGTGACTGGTTCAAGTCCGATTCACCAACCGATACAGTATTTGAGTCTTGCAGTGTTATTGGAGATGGCCTGAAGGCAGAAATTTGGAAAAGAAGGCACAAGAATATTGATGTCTTGGAGCCGGAGAATGTTCATGTGCAACTATTGATGACGAAACTTCGAGACGGAAACATCCCTCGTAAGGGCACGTTCAGCTTCACGCGCGCATTCGGCGACTTTTAGTCCGGGAGAGTACAAAGCCGCTTCTATAACGTATAATGTATGTGTGTGTAATCATGCTTGCTGCGCAGACAAGTCTTTCGTGCATTATGCCGACAGATTGATCACGATCTTATGCGAGACCGCTTTGGCGTCAATGGACACAACTGAAATCGAAGTAGTTACCCCCGAAGGCAACAGGTATCAAGGCGTTTAGCTCGAAGATGAAGACAAGTGCATTGGTGTCACCATCACCCGTGATAGCGAGTGAGAGCCTAGTCGCGCGATTGGGCTCAATCAGCTACTCGTGCTACCCGACATGCGGCGTGCGCGGAGATACGACTAGACCGCCACCTGCGATGCGCGCGGCTACACGTGCGTAAACTGCATATCGGTTAAACAATATGATTCCGAATCACTTACAGCTGTGCCTCCTCTCGCATCATCGTGTCCCGCAGCTTTCTCAGGGCCGCCCTCGAGCGTCTCATGCCCGGCATTCCCGTGGCTGCAGTGCTTCACGAAGGGGGCGGGCAGGTCGTCCACATCGATACCCCGGAAGACATTGCCGATAAAACATGCATCGTGGTTGACGCCGTCGTTGGCTCTCCTGACGGCTTGAAATCCACGATCCGTGCCCTCGAATCCCGAGGTGTGAGCCAGGGCAGCATCAAGCTCGTGGTCCTCACCATGAGCGAGGAAGTGGCAGATATGATGTGAGATACCGCAAATCAATGCATTGCATTGCATCATTCGGATCATCCGGCCCTCTCCTTTCGATGACGTGTCGTTTTCCACCGATCGCACCGATGCCTCCGATTTTGCTCAGTTGACCGCAGGATTCAATTCCCCGAGGTGGATGTGGTGACAGCCTCGATTGATGCGAACCCCGATGCGCGGGGCTTCTTGCGACCCGGGGTGGGGCCTTTCCATGCCAGGTACACGGGCGGACAAAGGCAGAGAAAGGAAGAAGAAGGAAGGTCCAACGAGAATGCAGCGAAAGGTCGCTCGTGATCCTACTTGTCCTTGAATTCGGACCGTACGCTCCGTGCCACATTGGCAATCTTTGATCCGGAATCTGGATGCTGTTAAATATCCATTCTTTAGACGCGCATGCTGAGACTTGGATCCCGTATTGCGGCCTCGAAGCGATTATTTTCAATGTCTTGCATTCGCCTCGATGCGAGCGCTGGGGTTCCTTTTGCATCCGCATCCCATAGCAAGCTTGCCCTGGATAGACAGGCTGGAGCTTCGTCAGCTCGTTCTGCGATAGACTTCGCTATCAATGCAATCAGCCACCCGAAATCTCAACTGATAGTTTTTTCAGACTTGTCTCCGGTGTGTGTGCACGAGGAGGCAGCGGCCGGCGGAGGCCCCCATTTGGCAAAGTTCGGCCCGTTGGAAGCTATCGAGGCACTTGGTTTAAGTTCCGAAATCTTTGTTGATAAGAATCCAGATGCCCCACCGTTTTCGATTATGGGCTAGTTTACGTCCGGTGAAAGCGATGGTGGGTACCTGATAGCCATAGAGGTGGGAAGTCTGGATTCAGTGCGCAGCAATGCCGCGTCATCGCTTCGCCCCACGGCCGCGGCTACCTCAGATCCGATCAACTGGAAGAGCCGCGATGCGACAAAAGCCTGCATTCGTGAGACTATTGCACGTCTTCAGCCACTTGTATCGTCGCCACTACGGGCCGAGTAGCCGCGCAGCTTCATGCTGGCAATGTCGGCAACTGCAACCGACATGCACCTCAACGAGCTGCAAACCATGGGTATGGCCCGAGCGGTACTCTAGTGGCATGGGAAAACCCAATTCTGCAGCGAATGCGGCGGACGCACTGCCCCAAAGAACGGGGGTTCGTAGCGAATCTGTGTAGGACACCCGGAGTCGGAATCCGGAGCCATAAGTGGGTGCGGCGTGACGCACTACCCCCGGACGGATCCCGTCGTCATTGCAGCTGTTCTTTCGCCGGATCTCCAGCACGTGCTGCTGGGGCGTCAGGCCGGGTTTCCGGCAGGTATGTACTCATGTCTCGCCGGGTTCCTCGACCCGTGTGAAACGGTGGAGGAGGGCGTTCGAAGGGAAGTCATGGAGGAGGCTGGTGTGGCCGTTGGAGCCGTTCAGGTGGTACAGACGCAGCCCTGGCCTGTAAGCAGGGGGGCATATGCTCAGATCATGATTGGCTGCATTGCAGTGGCGACTTCCGATGTGACGAGTGAGGAGGGAGGCATGGGCGTAGATGGGGATGCCATGAGGCTGGAGCTGCCATCCATAGTGGTGGATGAAGCGGAACTAGAAACAGCGGCGTGGGTCCCAGTGGCGGAGGCAGCCGAAGCTCTGGACCAAGGGGCGGCTATGGTTGGCCTGCCGCGGCCTCCGAGGAAAACTGAGAATGCCGGTACTAGTGACGGTGCTAGTGCCGGAGCCAATGCCAGTGCCGGTGCTGAATCTGCAGAGTCATAGTCGGCTTCGAATCCAGTTCAATTCCTCCCGGGGCCCTATGCGATTGCTCATCATCTCGTGCGGCGAGCAGTGGCAATTGGCCGCGCCTCTGCCTCTGCCTCCTCCGAACATATTTCACAAAAAAGCAGTGGAGCAGTTGTCAGACCTGGGCGCGGCAGCCTCGCAGAGCTATCTGGATGGCTGAGCAAACTGTGAAATGATGCTCGCATACAACGCTGTATTCAGAGGGCTGCGTGCTGTGGTCTGGGAGCGACATCGCACAACATAGGCTGATCTCGAATCAGACTTTTGATCGTGCAGAGCCAAGCCAAGCCAATAACCAGTCTTGTCAGTTTTTCAGTCATTCAGTTGCAAAGTACTGGAGACGCTCCAGCTGCAAACATTGCACTACATTGCATTGCATCGTGATATTTACTGCTCTTAGTTGTTGCGCAGCTCCGCTTCGGCCCCTGCTGCAGCCTCGACCGCCCTGCTCCCATCCATGCTGGGCTGCGCGGGCAGGGCCCACTGGAGTTGGTCCTGTGGCAACCCCTTCCCGGTCCCGATGCCGATGCCGCTCGCAATGGCGATGCCCTCTGTGCCACCCCCATCATTGTCATCACCGTGCCCAGCTCCCAGCCACCCGAACAGATCCACCTCATCCTCCTCATCGCCGGCCCCCGAACTTTTC